>Ga0208034_1001763_pt1 | contig 12343 bp, 12 predicted proteins | sample June2015DPH_8_10_FD_184699 | JGI IMG/M metagenome (GOLD analysis project Ga0208034, IMG submission 184699) | Peatland microbial communities from SPRUCE experiment site at the Marcell Experimental Forest, Minnesota, USA - June2015DPH_8_100... | ecosystem: Environmental > Terrestrial > Soil >...
AATGCCTACGCAGGCCTCAACCGGCTGGATGAAGCGGAGGCGGTGTACAAGCAGGCGGAGGAGCGCAAGCTGGAGAGCGAGCTTCTGCTCGTGAACCGCTACCAGTTGGCTTTTCTGAAGGGCGATGCGGCGCAGATGGCGCAGTTGGTCTTAGACGCCATGGGAAAGCCGGGTACGGAAGACATGTTGCTGGCCACGCAGGCGGACACGGAAGGCTGGTACGGCAAGCTGAAGAACGCGCACGAGCTGACCGGGCGGGCGATGGATTCAGCCCAGCGCAACGACGCCAAAGAGAGTGCGGCAGCCTATCAGGCAGCGGCAGCGCTGCGCGAGGTGGAAGCGGGCAATCGGGAGCAGGCGCATGCCGAGGCCAAGGCGGCGTTGAAGCTGGCCCCGAACCGCGATGTGCGGGCCATAGCAGCGCTGGCCCTGGCGCGGGCAGGCGATACGACAGGACCGGAGAAGCTGGCTGCCGAGCTCGACAAGGCCTTCCCGCTGGGCACACTGGTGCAGAGGTATTGGCTGCCCACCATCCGGGCGGGGGTCGCCTTGGAACACAAAGACCCGAACCGGGCAATCGAACTATTGAAGGCGGCGAGCACGGTCGAACTTGGCCTGACAGCGAACCTCACGATATTCCTGTGCCCCGCTTATTTGCGCGGGGAAGCCTATCTCATGCTGCACGACGGCAACCGAGCGGCAGCGGAATTTCAGAAATTCATCGACCACCGAGGGCTGGTGATGAACTTTCCCTGGGGTGCGCTGGCTCGCCTCGGCCTAGCGCGCGCTTACGCACTCGAAGCCGGCACAGGTGGCACGGCCGTCCCGGCCGTGAAAAACCACGCCAGCACCACGGGCGAGACGCCCGTGCCACAGCAGGACGCCCGCGCCAAAGCCCGTGCCGCCTATCAGGACTTCCTCGCCCTCTGGAAGGACGCCGACCCCGACATCCCCATCCTGAAGGAAGCCAAGGCGGAATACGCAAAGCTGAAATAGCCCAGCGGCCCGGCCCTCGCTTCCGGGGCCTCCTGCGCCGCATGAACTTTCCGCCGTAGGATTGCCCTCAGCCTTTGGCTTCCCCTTTTCTTACGTGCGCCTCCGATGCGATTCCGTTCCGCACATACCCAGTTGCGGAATCGACTGGCATACATGACAACAAGGGAGCACAGCCCTTCCGACCATACAGGTCGGATCGGTCCTGGGAAACAAGCTTCCCGGAAAATAGGACAACTGCCCTTTGAAAGCCGAGCAGACTCCAATCGGCCTGGCATCAGCAACGGGTAGTCGCCTAGTGTTTATAAACGAATTGCAGGGGCAATCCGAACTTCTGGGCGAGCCACGGCGCACTCGGAATGAATGCGCTTTTCTGTATAAAGCCCAACCCGTAGATTAGGCGTGGTTGGAAGTGTTGGCCGCCCTCCCCAATACGTTAGCGGACTTCCGAAATGGAGTATGAAGGTTCAGGCGGCGGAGCGCGGCGCCACTCGCGCGGCCTTGATCTTACCGTGTCGCGTGTGTGCCGTCGGCCCGGTGCGTTCAACCTAGCCAACCGGTGCCGTTTCACGATATACTGACGCTGTCGGGTCAGGGCACTCATGGGAACGGATCTCATCCAGATTTCACCGGCAGCTAATCCTCAACCGGGGAACGCTGCGGCAGAGTTGTGTTCGCCGGGCAGCATCTGCCGAGTCCAGCCCGAAACATATCCAACCTCAGATCCCGCCGGCGCCAAGACCTTCTTCATCGAGACATTTGGCTGCCAGATGAACGTCCACGATTCGGAGAAAGTGGCGGGCGTGCTGATGGCGCGCGGCTACAGGCCCATTGATGACCACCGCGAAGCTGATCTGGTTCTGTACAACACTTGCAGCATTCGCGAGAAGGCGGCGCAAAAGGTTTACTCACATCTAGGGCAGTTGAGGAAGGTGCGCCAGAAGAAGCCGCCGATCATTGGGGTGCTGGGATGCGTGGCGCAACAAGAGGGCGAGCGAATCTTCGAGCGCGCGCCGCAAGTGAGCTTGGTGTGCGGGTCCGCAAGTTATTCCAGGTTTGGCGATCTCGTGGCGCAGCTCGAAGGGGGCGACCGGCGCGTGACCGGGCTTTTGCTCGACATCGATGAGTGCTTTGAAACGGAGTTTACCCGGCGCGACAATCCTTTTCGAGCCTATATCACGATTATTGAAGGCTGCGACAAGCGCTGTTCGTTTTGCGTTGTGCCCATGACGCGCGGCCCGGAGCGCAGCCGCGCCAGCGACGGCATCCTGGCCGACTGCCGCCGCCTGGCCGAGGAAGGATTTACCGAGATTCAGTTGCTGGGACAGACCGTGAACTCTTACTGCGACCCGTCCCCGGAGCGGCTCAGCTTTGCCGAATTGCTCTTGAAAGTTGCCGAGGTGAAAGGCGTGCGCCGCGTGCGGTTCACCACGTCGCATCCGGTCGATTTCACTGCCGACATCGTGCGCGCCATCGAGAGCACGCCTGCCTTGTGCGACCAAATCCATCTTCCTGTTCAATGCGGATCGAATTCAGTGCTCGCCCGCATGCGCCGGAACTACACGCGCGAAGAGTACCTGGCAAAAATCGATTGCATCCGCCGCGCCAAGCGTGCTATTAGCATCTCGACGGACATCATCGTCGGGTTCTGTGGAGAAACAGAGGAAGATCTTGGGCAGACGCTGTCGCTTCTCGACACCGTAGAGTACGACCAGGTGTTTTCGTTCAAGTACTCGCCGCGGCCGATTGCGCCGGCCGGCCAGTGGCCGGACGACGTGCCGGAAGAGGAAAAAACAAGGCGGCTAGCCGTGCTCCAGGAGCGCCAGCGGCAAATCCAGTTGCGGCGCAACCAGGCACTCGTTGGGCGCGAATTTGAAGTCCTCGTGGAAGGTTACCAGCCGCGCCTTCAGCAATCGGTCGGCCGCACGACCAGCAACCGGACGGTGAACTTTGCGGGCAGCCCGGATTGGGTGGGCCGGTACATGAACGTCCGAATCACGGCCGCGGGGCCGAATAGCCTGGTGGGCGAGAAGGTGGAATGAATCTCGGGGCGATCAGGCGCGAAGCCGGAATGTCACCAGGGGAGTGGGGAGTGGCAAGAACGAGGGATTGCGAACGAAGCCGGAATGTCCTTTAGAATGAGCGAGATCCGTCGTGCGGATATCGCTCCTAATCCCGATTCGCCGAGGCAACTGTTGGAGCGGTCGAGCTAGGCTAAGCGTCCCGATGGTCTTCATTGGGACAAGGAGGATTCGATGGAAGTCGAGATGAAGATTCGCGGGCTCATGATGGACCCCGTGACCAACATGCCCATCGTGATCCTCAAAGACGTAAGTGGCACCGCCGTGCTTCCGATCTGGGTCGGCATTTACGAAGCGAACGCCATCGCGCTCGAGATCGAAAAGGTGAGCACACCCCGCCCCATGACCCATGACCTTTTGAAGAACCTTCTTCTGGGCCTCGAAGCGCGCGTGCACCGCGTGGTGGTGAACGATTTGCGGGATGACACTTTTTACGCCGTCATCTGGCTGGAGAAAGACGGCCAGATCATATCACTCGACTCGCGGCCGTCCGATGCCCTGGCTCTGGCGCTGCGGGTCGACTGCCCGATCTTCGTCGAGGATGATGTGCTGAAGAACTCGAAGGTCGCCGGAGTGGCTACCGACAAAATCTCGAACGACGAATTGCGGAAGTGGCTCGAGAACCTCAACGACGAGGACATGGGCCGTTACAAGATGTAGCAGTCCGTCGGCCGACGGACTGAGCCGGAGCGCGGAGTGGCTATTGTCATTGTGATCGCGAACCAGAAGGGCGGGGTCGGCAAGACGACCACAGCCACCAATCTAGCCGCCGCCTTTGCGCAAAAGAAAAAGCGAACCCTTCTGGTTGACCTCGACCCGCAGGCCAACACCACGCTGACTTTTTTTTCTCCCGAAGAAGTGACGAATTCTATCTACGACGTTTTGGCCGACCACCAATTGGGCCTGGGGGAAATCGTCAAGCCGACGAAATATGCGAACCTCTGTCTGGCGCCGGCCAAAATTTCGCTCGCGAAACTCGAGGCCACTCTCGTGGGCCAGTTCGATGGACCTTTTCGGTTGAAGGATGCGTTGACGCCCAGCCGGAAAGACTTCGACATCATTTGCATCGACACACCGCCGACCCTTGGCATTATGACGGTGAACGCGTTAGTGGCGGCGACGCACTTGCTCATTCCGATCCAGGCGACCTATTACGCCATGGAGGGGACGGACGACTTGATGGAAACTCTGGAGCGAATTCGCGCCCGTCCCAATCCCGAGTTGCAGCTTCTTGGGGTTTTGGTGACTCTGTTCGACAAGCGCACCAACATCGCGCGCGATACACTGAAACAATTGCAGAATGTCTTCGGCGCCAAAGTTTTCAAGACCGTGATCAGCAAGAGCGTGCGATTGGAAGAAAGCCCGGCGTATAAGGAAGCGATTTTCACGTTCGCGCCGGGCTCCTCGGGAGCCGAGCAATACGAGCGGCTGGCTCGGGAGGTGTTGCAACGTGTCCATTAGACGCGCGGGATTGCCGGCGACATTGAAGATGCGACATAACGCGCATTACGTGGAGGAGATCATCTCGCGGAGCGGCGCGGCGATCGGCCGAATGATCCCAATCGAGCAGATCCAGCCCAACGCCGATCAGCCTCGCAAGGACAAGGGCGACCTGCGCGGGCTCATCGAATCGGTGCGCGCCAAAGGCGTGCTGGAGCCGCTCCTGGTGCGTCATCTCCCCGAGTCTGACAAATACATGATTATTTCCGGCGAGCGCCGCTACCACGCGTCGCGCGCCGCAGGATTGGCCGAGCTGCCATGCATTGAGAAGGACGCCGATGAAGCGGAAACGCTCGAATTGGCGCTGATCGAGAACCTGCAACGCAAAGATCTGACGCCCTTCGAGGAAGCCGACGGTTTGGCGGCGCTCGGCGATCGTTTCGCGATGACCCATGACGACATCGCGCGAAGGCTTGGGAAGTCGCGCTCGTCCATCACCGAATCGCTCAGTCTCCGCGCCATTCCTGATGAGATCAAAGCCCTCTGCATCGAAACGGGAGTGCTTTCAAAGTCGCAGTTGCTTCAGGTGGCCCGGCAGCCGACCGAAACGAAGATGCGTGAGCTTATTCGCCGATTCGGACTGGGGACCGTGACCCGAGATCAGGCGCGCGAGGAACGAAATCCTGAGAAGAAAGTGCGCGCGTTCCGCTTCGTTCCGCCGGGCAAGGAATTTACCCTGGTCGTGAAGTTCAGAAGAAACAATATCCAGCGCGAAGAGATAATTCGAGCCCTGCGAGAAGTCCTCGCCAAGCTGGAATCGGAAACTTGAAGTCCTCAGAGAATTTCTGTTTTCCTCTGCGTTGGGAACCCGCCAGTTTCTTACCGATAAATGTCCTTACGGTGGCCTGCTTCTAGGACGTGTATGGTTTCAGGGTCTTCAAAATAGAAGATCACGCGCCAGTCGCGCGTGATGCGGAATGAAAAAAAGCCTGCAAGCTCGCCAGATAGTTGCTTGGTGTGAAGGAGAGAATGATAGGGATTAGTCTCAAGCAAGCCGAGGAGTTCGCCCAACTTCTCTTTTATGCTCTGCGGTAGCCTTCGAGCGGATTTCAAGAAACTCTGCTCGAGAATGACCTGCATAAGATGAGGCCTACCTGATTTTGTTGAGGAAATCAGACGCGTTGGTAAACCTCACGCCGGCTTGCTTCCTTCTGGCGAGCCTCAGCACTTTCTTGACAAATTCCGGCCGATAGTCGCCTTCCGGGTCGGTTTCGCCGACCACGCCGATTACAGCAGAGCGCAGCATGCCTATCTCCTGCGCGAGGTCGTTCAATCGCTTCTCGATAGTACTCGTCGACATCTTGCACCTCAGAGTAGAATATTGGCGGAGGGAAGTCAATTTGCTTGACCCTTACTTCTGTACGAGTCCACTTTCATGAGGCCAATGCCAGAATCGCAATCCTTTGAGTTAACGCCGGCACAGATCAAGACGCTTCAGAGGTTGTTGGCAAGCGGCTTTCAGTTTGTGCCGATGGAGCGAATCACGCGACACGTGGTGGTGGAGAAGGACGGCTTCATAGCGTTGCTCGATCCAGCGGAAGGCAAGCTGAAGCTATTCGGGCAGGTCGGCTATCGTGTCGGCGATGGCATCGGCATGCTGGTTGAACAAGGCCGACAGCACAGCTTCGTGTGGAAAAAGCAGAGTATTCCGGCCACCCCCGTGCTGCTTTCGGCGTGCTCGCGCGTGAAAAAAGAGCTGGCGGAAATTCTCGTCGACGTGCATCAATAAGACTATGCCTGAAATCTTCGATGTGATCGTGGTAGGCGCGGGGCCGACCGGCCTCGCGTGCGGGATTGAGGCAGCGCGCGCGAAGCTCCAGCTCCTCTTGATCGAGAAGGGCTGCCTAGTGAATTCGCTTTATAGTTACCCGGCCAATATGACTTTTTTCACCAGCCGGGAACTCCTCGAAATTGGCGACCTGCCGCTGCCCAGCATCAACGTAAAGCCGACACGGGCGGAGGCGCTCGAGTACTACCGTCGCGTTGCGGAGTTTTATCGGCTGCCCATTCACTTCCAGGAGCGCGTAACGGCGATTGCGAGAGTCGAAGCGGGCGCGGGCTCTGCGGCTGGCGGGCATTTTCAGATCGACACCCAGGCCGCAGATGGAAAGCGGCAATGCTATGTCACCCGCCATGCCATCGTCGCAACCGGATACTATGATTTGCCGAACATGCTGGGAATACCCGGAGAGAATCTGCCCAAAGTTTCTCATTACGCCCTCGAGGGGCACGAATTCTTCCAACGCAAGGTGGCTGTGATTGGCGGGGCAAACTCGGCCGCCGTGACTTCGCTGGATCTCTACCGTCACGGCGCCGACGTCACCGTCGTTTGTCGCGAGCCAGAGTTGAGCCGGCACATCAAGTACTGGATCAGGCCGGACCTGGAGAATCGAATCAAGGAGGGGGCGATCCGCGCGCTGTTTGAGTCGGAGGTGAAAGAAATTGGACCAGATTGGATCTTGGTTCAGCGCGCGTCAGGAGAAACGCTGCGGCTGGAAAACGATTTCGTCTTTGCCCTCACCGGATATCATCCCGATGTCGATTTGCTGCGCCATGCAGGCGTGAAGGTCGATCCTGAGAGCTGCAGGCCGAGCTGCAATCTCGAAACTCTGGAGAGCAACGTCCCCGGCCTCTACGTCGCCGGAGTCGTTATTTCCGGCCTTCAAACAAACGAAATCTTCATCGAAAACGGCCGCTTCCACGGCAGGCAAATTATCGCCGACATCTTGCGCAAAGCCACGTAACCCTGCTGCGCTGTGAACGGCGCGCGCAGACTATTGCGAACTAGTGTCCGTCGGTTTCTCAGCCTTCTTCGCGACTGCATCGCGTGAAAGCACAAAGCTCAATTCCGTGCCCTGGGGAAGGATCAGGTCTTTGTGTTTCTTGAAAAGTGTGTGAGCGACTCCAGTGATCGCGCCGATGCCCAATCCGTACAGGCTCCCCGTGCCGCCATCGGCGATGGCACCGACGCCGGCGCCCACACCCGCTTCGATCCCGGTCTCTTTAGCTGCGTCCTTCGTACTCTTGCCGGACCCTTGAATGGTCCCTTCCTCGCCTTTGACCTTTGCGCCCTCGGCCCCTTGGGCGTCTTGAAGGCCGGCGGCGACGGTGTATACGGTGCCCTCTGGGGTGGTGATGCTGTCCGCGACCAATCGCATCTCGGCGACGCCGGTCACGCGGCCCGGCGACTTGACGAACGAGACGTGCCCTTCGACCGTACTGTTCGCGGGCACGATTTCCGTTCCACCACCGAAAACCGGCTCAACAACGCGTGCCGTGAACGGGTCGCCGCTCTTGCTGGTTTTCGTCGTGAGCAGCGTGGTCAATTCAGCGCGAATCGTAGTGCCCGAGGGAATGCGCGCGGTGTCGTTGGCGGCTTGCGCGCCGGGAGGAGGTGGCACCTGCTGTCCGAAGGCCAGCATCGCGGAGAAAATAGAAATCGTCAACAAAGCTGCCGGCGCTACGAATCTGATTTTCTGCATATGATTTTCCCTCGCTTTGAAGTTCATTTGTCCAAGTGTCGCCTTTGTTGCGCGTGGTCACAAGCCATCATACCTTAGATTCCCGCGGCCGAGGGGCTGTTGCCCGTCGGTCTCCCGCTTTTGATTTTTTCTGACCGTGGACAACGGACCACGGACCACATTTGTCAAGCGGCAGTCGAAAAGAACTGGTCCAAAACCGTCCAGCAATCATTGACCTCGCGACGGTATTCCTCTATATTGATTCGTGGTTGGCGAGCTATGGCGAATATACTACAGGAAATTGCTGATTCCACGGTTGCGATCGCCAAGGGCTTTGGCATCACCCTTAGAACGATGCTGTTTCGTCCGACCGTGACCGAGAATTACCCGGACGAGCCGGTTCATTTTGAGGACCGGTACCGCGGCGTCCACGTTCTGCGACGAGACGAAAACGGTTTCGAAAAATGCGTGGCCTGCTTTCTCTGTGCCGCCGCTTGTCCTTCCAATTGCATTTACATCGAAGCGGCGGAGAACACGACTGAGAAACGCATCAGCGCCGCCGAGCGCTACGCCAAGGTTTACAATATCGACTACAATCGCTGCATCTTCTGCGGCTACTGCGTGGAAGCCTGCCCCTGCGACGCCATCACCCACGGCCAGGGCTTTGAGATCGCCGCCTATAACACGAATGAGCTCGTGTGGCGAAAAGAGCAGCTCCTCGAAAAATGTTCTGCACCGGTTGCATCCAAGAAAGAAGCGGTCACAGAGTAATTATGAATTATGAATGATTAATTATGAATGAACGCAGGATTGGCTCTGGCGCAGGGCATTCGAGTTCCTATCTCAGGTAATTTATAATTCATAATTTATAATTCATCATTCATACCGCAGCGCCTCGATCGGATTCACCCTGGTTGCACGCCGCGCCGGAACAAAGCTGGCGATGAGCGCCGTGAGCGTCAGCAGCAGCGCCACGCCCGCAAACGTGAGCGGGTCGGTCGCTTTCACACCGAACAATAGCGACTGAATCGTGCGGGTCAGGGCGAATGAGCCGGCAATTCCGACGGCTACGCCGGCCAGCACTGTGATCATACTCTGGCGCAGCACCAGCCGCAGAACGTCAGCCGTCCCCGCTCCCAGTGCCATGCGTACGCCGATTTCCCGCGTGCGCTGCGACACCCAATAAGCCATCACTCCGAAAATGCCGACCGCTGCCAACATCAGTGCCGAGAACGCAAAAACGCCGACCAGCGCCAGATTGAATTTGCGAGTGTCGAGCGAAGCGGAGAACACATCCTGGAAGGTCTGGAATCGGGGCGCGACATCGGGAGCGAGGTCGTGCAAAGCGCGACGAGCATCTTGCAGCAGGAGATTGGGCGGCGTCGCGGCGCGCATCACCACCGTGAAATCCCGCCCGCCGCGCAGGCGCTGGCGGTAATCGACGTAGACCGTTGGCTGCGCCGGTTTCTCCAGGCTGCGGTCGCGCACGTCGCCTACCACGCCGACCACGGTGAGCAGCCGCAAATCTCCATCCATGTTGCCAAACTCAATGGTGCGGCCCAGCGGATTCTGATTCGGCCAGGTGCTGCTGGCCATCGATTCGCTGACCACCGCCGCGTGGGGCGCATCGGCTGTATCGTGCTCGTCAAACAAGCGCCCGCGAACCAGGGGAATGCCCAGCGCCTGGAAATAGCCCTGACTCGCTACGGCGTAATCCGCCTCGCCGCCCGGCGCCGAGTTCCAGAGCTTCTCGAGACGCGCATTATCTTCCGGCTTGTTGAAATCGAACTGCGGCTGCTGGCTCAGCAGCAGGAACTTGCCATCCGGCGCCCATCCGGTAGCAAGCGGCAGTACGCTGACTCCGCCAACTTGCTCCATTCCCTGAATGTCCCGCAGTTTACTGAAGAGCGTGTCCATAAACATCGCCGGATGCTTGTCGGTAGCAGGCCATTCAGGCGCGCCAGGCGTCTTTGGCACCTCCAGTTCCATGGTGACGATGTTGGTTGTGCGAAAGCCGGGATCAATGGAGAGCACACTCAGCAAGCTGCGTCCCAGCAGGCCCGCACCTCCGAGCAGCACCAGCGTGATTGCCACTTGGCTTCCGATCAGGAGGCGAGCAAGGCGGCGCGAGGCGAGCGATCCGACGGCGCCGCGGCTGCCCTCGGCGAGAGCCGCCTGCGGGTCCGCCGACGTAGCCCGCAGCGCCGTCACAGTGCCCAGGCTAACTGCCACCAGCACCGAAATTCCCAGAGCGAAGGCCAGGACCGGCAAGTTCACAGAGACGTCTTCGGTCCGGGGCAGGTTGGCCGGGGCTAGAACCAGCAGGGCATCCACACCCCAGAGCGCCAGGAATACCCCCAGCGCGCCGCCGGTCAGCGAAAGGATGAGCGACTCGGTGAGAAATTGCCTCACCAAGCGGCCGCGCCCAGCGCCCAGGGCGGCGCGAATGGCCAACTCCCGCTCCCGAGCCGCGGCCCGCGCCAACAGTAGATTCGCGACATTGGCGCATCCGACCAGCAGCAGGAAACCAACCGCGCCCAACAGAACCAGCAAGGCCGAGCGCACGTTCGCGGTCATGGCCTCGCGCAAAGGCATCACGCTGACATCGGTCATGTCGATATTAGGCTTGTACTGCTGGTAAAGTTGATGGGCGAGGGCGGAAAGGTCAGCGCGAGCCTGTCCAAGCGTGACGCCGTCGCGCAGCCGCGCCACCGCCACATCCCCGTTGTGCGACGTGCGGCTGGGGCTTTGATCGCCAAAGAATTCAGCCGGAAACCACAAATCCGTATGCGCCGGGAAGCTGAAGCCCGCGGGCAAAACTCCAACCACCGAGAAGACGTGATCCTCCGCCTTAAGCTTTATGGATGAAAGGTCATTCGAGCCGCCCAAGTGTTGTTTCCAGTAACCATAGCTGACAAGCGCCGCGGGCGTTCCTCCTTGGTGCAGCTCGTCAGCCGAAAAATCCCGGCCCATGATGGGCGTGATTCCCATGACGCGCAGGAAATCATCGGAAAGGACGGCGACGCCGACTCGCGCCGGTCCGCTGCCAGCTGAAACCGTGACCTCGTCGTCGTAACCCATCGCCATGCCCGAAAATGAATGGTTCATGGCGTGCAAATCGTGGAAGTTCGGATCGGCGAAACGCATCAGATGGCCGTCCGCAGCCACTTCCGAAATGCTCACGATCTGCTCTGGCTTAGGATACGGCAGCGGTCGCAATAGCACGCCATATACAACGCTGAAAATCGCCGAGGTCGCGCCAATGCCCAGTGCCAGCGTCAGCACCACCACGGCGGTGAAGCCGGGGCTCTTAGCGAGCACGCGTACAGCGTAGCGCAGGTCTTGGACTAGATTTCCCATTAGATTTCCGCCTCAAATTCCCGAAGGCCCTTCCGCAGATTGAGTTCCATTGTCGCCGCCTCTAAAGGCTTTAGAATCAATGAACGCGAAGCGCTAGAGTTGCCCAACGGCATTGGCCGTGTCCGCTTGTGGGACATCGACTGTCCGCAACCGAAACGCGCCTCGCCCTCGCCTAACGACCATCGAAACGGGATTAGGGAGATGATCCGCAAATCTTATCCTACAGACAATAAAAGACATTCCGGCTTTGAACGTAATTCTCTCCATCTTCGAGTGTCGGTTTTCAAGCTTCCATTTCCTGCTCGTCGCAAATCGGGAGTAGAGGCAGTAACCGTGAAGTCTACAATGCTGATTCTAAAAGACATTCCGGCTTCGTTCCTGATCCCTGGCTCCTCCAGTTCGCCCATCTTGGACGCCAACGAGCTGCGGACTACTAAGAGACATTGCCGTCTGCCGCTTTTGCCTCCTTCTGGTCTCTGATCTTGCGTTAACCATTGGTCCGCCCTGCACTTCGCAAATCGGGAGTAGTGCATGAACCGGAGACGTAATCCTACAGAAAATAAAGGACATTCCGGCTTCGTTCCTGGGAGAGGAGGCCTGAAATCGATGGGCGACATCCGAGCTTTGGAACTCGGAACCCAAGCCTTGAAATTGAGGTTGGCTTCGGAGGGAACCGACGCAGGCATTCGGGTTGGGGAGTTGGGCACGCACGAACCACCTCCTGCGCGCGGCCACCTTCCCCCAACTTACACTCATGGCCGAAAGCGTTCATATGCAACATAGTACAAATATAATGGTTTGTCAAGTGAGAAATGTGTGGGTGTCAAAGCTCTTTTAAAATGTCCCCTTTCTTACCTCGTTTAAAATGTCCCCTTTTTTGATTTTGTCTTTTGGTTTTGTTCTTGGTTTCTGTTTTTGTTTTTGCTCTTGGTTTTGCTTTTGGTTTTG
>Ga0208034_1001777_pt1 | contig 12275 bp, 12 predicted proteins | sample June2015DPH_8_10_FD_184699 | JGI IMG/M metagenome (GOLD analysis project Ga0208034, IMG submission 184699) | Peatland microbial communities from SPRUCE experiment site at the Marcell Experimental Forest, Minnesota, USA - June2015DPH_8_100... | ecosystem: Environmental > Terrestrial > Soil >...
CAAGGAGAATTGGTCGCCACTTTGACCCGGGTCTTCGAGGATATGCAATCCTACCCGGAGCTGATCCGACCCCGGCTGCTACCTTTTTGCTAGCCATCATGTCCCTTTATTTATGCGCGGATGTATAGCAGAACGCGAAGTCTTGAACCAGAGGCTGTTCGGAACTGACTACGGGTACGTCCAGAACGTCCTTCAGTTCAGAAGTTACTTTGTCTGACAGCTTGTCGTTCGAGATGAGAAACCCGCCCGGCTGGAGCATTGCCGACAGATTGGCGCGGGCAAGGCATTGCTCGAATCCTCCGTAGTAAAGAAATATGTTGGTACCAATCACCAGATTATAGGCGCGGTCTGCCGGCCAACTCAGTCGTTGATAAACCACGTCTACATCGAGCGGAATGACTCGCGTGACCATGTCCGGCCTTACTTTCACCGCCCGGGTTCGAGTCGACGCGGCAGCCCTAGGCACAGGGATCGGCGCAACCGGTTGCCCTATTTTATCCCCCAGTTTCTGCCAATACTCGACGAAGTGCGCCCGGTACTCCTCGCTCATCGGCCGTTCGGTATTCCACGGCAGTTGAAGGATATACGAACGTCCTTGGGCGGCGGCTCGTCGAATGCGAGCAACATGCACGTTCACATTCTCGCTGATGTCCAGCGTGTCCAGCTCAACCGTACTGGGATTAGCGATCCCAAGGCGGATGAGCGAGTCCAAAACCGCATAGGGTTGGATGGTCTGCGGAGGATAGAAGTCGTTGCCTGCTTCCTTGTTGGCAAAATCCAATCCCGGACCCACGATAGCAATCCGCCGTACCCCGCCCGGCTTGAGCATTCCCTTTTCCAATAAGGATCGGAAAGCAGCGTCCAGCAGGTAATCGGGCCAGAGATTTGTATCGAGAGAGATACCACGGTCCTGAAACATCTGAAAGCGCCTCTCGTCTTTAGGTTGAGACTTGTATTTAAGATACTCGTCACGCAGACGAGCCAAGCTGTCGAGCAGGTACTTCTTCGTTTCAACCCGCTCCTGCGCAGTTCTTAATGAATGGCCATGCTTCTCGATGAAGGTGCGCATCTCAACCAAGCCCGCGGAGGGATTTGGAGCCATCCAGGCGTGAATCAAGTCGTTCGCCCGATTCTCCGCGAATGAGTTCACCAGCGAACTCGGCCCGTAGCGCACTAGGAATTCATCGTCGATTCGGTCTTCCTTGGTGAACGTCACGCCGAAACGCAACAAGTTGACGAGAGTATCTTCCTCTCCACGAATCAGCCGGTTGCGCACCTCGCGGTCTTTGAGTTGGACCCAGGCTGACCAGTGGCTGGCGTCCAGCGGGCCCGCGGCCTTCAAGTCGGGCGGCAGCGCGTCCTCCATTTCCTTGAGGACGGGCAGTGCGGATTCGAGAGAGATGAATTCAGTGCGAACGAAAGACTGGCCGGGGCATGCTGGCGCAAAACAGACCACCATCAATGTTACACCGATAGAAACAGCGAGTTTGTTCCGCATCAGTGCCCTCTTGTTGTTCACTTGATTGTTATCCCACCCTCGGCCTGTTGAGTGTGACCTGGATCACGAATTCCTGCGCTTATCAACTCGGTTCCGTTTTGGACCGCGCCGTCTAATGAACGGTAGAGTTAGCTCCTCGTCGATCATATACCGGGCATGCGAGATTTGGAACCAGTCAAGGGTGTTTTGACGGGACGGGGGATTGGAAATCTCTTCAGTGTCGACCAATCTTGACGCTATTGGGCCGTGAAGTCGGCAAACCCGGGGATATAGCTGTGGGGGCGGATGCCGTAGGGTCTATCGTCGATTGCCTGGGCAATTTCGACAGCATTGGCGCGGTGGATTTCGTACAATTGGTCGGCGTCGCCAACAAGGAAATATACCGCACCAGTGTCAGGGCTGGGCGTGGGCGTGCCTTTCGCCAAGAACATCTGGACTTTACCAAGGTTCGCGCCGGCGAAGGTGGGAGGCTCGCCCCAAGTGAACGCCAGCTGGAAGCCGAGCTTCTTGATGTAGAATTCGACGGCGGTTGCAATGTCACTGACGACGAATGCTCCCCAAGACGTAAAGAATGCGTTACAGGGGAGTGGTAAGTGGCCCCTCCGCCCCACTCGGGGGGAGGTCCGCAGCGTCCCAAGTTAGTTTGCGCCGTCTGGAGTTTGTACGTTTCGAATGGGCCGCCCCCGGACCAGGTCCTCAAAGATTACAGCGCGGACCACATCTACGGTCTCGCGACCGTCAAGTGACCGCAGGTCCCCGCTACCTCTCGATCGTCCCAACCGTATGCTTGCACGCCCGCGAGTAGGTGGTTATACTGATGGTATGAAAACAGCGATATCCATCCCCGATGAAGTCTATCAGGGTGCGGAGCGTCTAGCGCGGCGGACGAAGAAATCGCGCAGCCGGCTGTATGGCGATGCACTCAGGGAGTACTTGGCGCGCCACGCGCCGGACGATGTCACCGAGGCGATGAACCGGGCTTGCGCCGAGGTGGGCGAAACCAAAGATCATTTCGTTTCCTCCGCCGCCCAGCGCATCCTGGAGCGAAGCGAGTGGTAATCTCACAAGGCGAGGTCTGGTGGGCGGATCTTCCGGCCCCGGCGGGCTTGACTCCGGGGTTCAGAAGGCCCGTCGTCGTCGTTCAGGGTGAGGCATTGAATCGGAGCCGCATTGCCACCGTCGTCTGTGTTCCACTGACCAGCAATCTCAAATGGGCCCTAGCCCCGGGGAATGTCCATCTGTCCGCACGTCTCACCGGCCTGCCCAAGGCTTCCGTGGCCAACATTTCCCTGATCGTCAGCGTCGATAAGGACCTCCTCACTGAGCGCGTAGGCAAGCTGCCGCCCTCCCAATTGAATTTGGTGCTCGCGGGAATCGACACGGTCCTGGGCAAGTAGCCCTAAGAGCGCAGAGGTATTCGACTCCGAGACGAATTCCTCTGCGGCCCTTTCTCATTGCCCGGCAATGAACAGGTTGAGTTTTCGATTTTAAGAGGCGCAGAGGAAAGCAAACTGTGCTTACCTCTGCGCTACCCCGCTACAGCCTAATTCTGGGGCACGCCGACGCCGCTCGCGAGTGTCAGCTCCGAATAGGCCATACTGATTTGCAGGCCAATCTGCTTGTCGTGGATATCCACATTCATGGCGGCGTAGGGATTCGGGTGACCGGGATTCTGTGCCGACCAGGCAAGCTGTTGAGCCATCTTGAGGCCGTCCAGAATTTGCCGGAGGGTGGTGGCGTCCGCCGGCGTCGCGCAATTGAGCTTCATGTCCAGGTTGACCTTGTCCGTCGCATCGATGGAATAGGTGAGCGAATCTACCTTCTGGAAAACCTGGTTCCAGTCCAACTTCAGTGCGTTCTGGTTTGACATCCATCCACCAAACCAATCGCCAACGGCTCCGGCCAAGGCGATTCCCCAAATGGGCGCGCCTTTATTGACGCCGCCGAGGAGGCTGGAAAAATGCGGGTCAGCACCCAGGTTCGGGGCCTGCCCTGAGTGCGCATCGAGCAACGTCGTTAAGGTTGCGAGCGGGCCGAAAGCCCCCAGGGAGTTTTCCAGAATGACGACGCACGTCCCCGCCACCCCGGCCGTTAAGCAATACGCCACCTGCCCGGAAATCGGTGTGGGCGTGAGGTTGTCGGCGGCAGCGCGCTTGGCCACCTGCGCCTTGTCGAAATGCCCTGAGGCATAGCCGTAGAGATCCATTTCTTTATCGCCAGGCTTCCACCCGATCATCATGTTTTCGATGTCGTCCTCGTGGATTCCAATTTGGTCGAGCGCGCCCTCAAGCTGCTGCAAGCGCGGCCCCAGGAATTTTCCCCGCAAGCTCTGGTAATTGGTAAGCTTGCGCAGTTGGGCGGGGCTGGAATACTCCACACGCAGGGTCTGGGTGGGGAGGCCGGACAGGGCCGTGGTGACGAAATCCTGGGCAGCGCCTTTCCGGGGAATCCCCACTAGCACCATCAGCACCAAAAGAGTAAGAAGAGTTCGTTTCATAGGCACCTCGGAGTTCGGGACACGGGATACGGGACACGAGACACGGGATTTGGTGTTCGGGATTCGGGGATCGGGGTTTGGAAACCGGAGTCCGGAATTCGGCATCTGGTATTCAGCATTCGGAATCTGGAATCCTGAATTCGCAACATGTGACTCGGATCTCGCACCGCGTAACGGTAAAAACATAGGATGAAATTTCAATGTGGCAGGTTTCCCTGCCTTCGTCAAGCACGGGACGGACACGGGGCACGGGATACGGGATACGGAGTTCGGGATTCGCTCTAATTCCTAATCTCATGCGTCATTGACCGTTGCAACTCTGTCGGGCCAGCCAATCCCCCATCAAATTAGAACGTGGGCAAAATGAAATCTTGCAGAGGAAGAGTTTTCACTTTTGACTTTTGACCTTTTGCCTTGCTCTTCCCCCGTGTCCCGTATCCCGCTCCCCGTGCCCCGTACTTTTGCCTTTTGCCATGCTCTTCCCCCATGTCCCGTGCCCCGTATCCCTACCGAACGCACCTTTGAAAGAGCTGATTCAGGAGATCAAGCCCCAGATCCATTTCTTCCTTGGTGATCGTAAAGGACGGGGCGATGGTAAAGACATTTTTGTAATAGCCACCCACGTCGAGCACCAGTCCGTATTTGCGGCCGCGACCCTGGAGATTTCCTTCGATCCCTTCCGCGAAAATGCGGTCTGTAAAGTCGCGATCCGGCGTAATGCCATCCGCCTTGCATACTTCCAGGCGCAGGGCGAGGCCCAGGCCGTCCACGTGACCGATGATTCCGGGATAGCGGGTCTGCAATTTGCGCAGGCCGGCGAGGAAGTACGCCCCCTTCTCATTCACCAGCTTTTCGTAATCTTCCTCCTCCAGTATCTTCAGCGTCTCGAGCGCCACGGCAGTGCCCAGCGTGTTGGATGAAAACGTAGAGTGCGTAGAGCCCGGCGGGAATATTTCGGGTGTGATCAGTTCCTCGCGCGCCCAGATGCCGGAAATGGGGTTCAAGCCGTTGGTCAACGCTTTGCCAAACACGATGATGTCCGGCGTGATGCCGAAGTTTTCGATCGCCCAGAATTTGCCGGTGCGATAGAAGCCCATCTGGATTTCGTCATCAACAATCAGGATCTTGCGCTCGCGGCAGGTTTGCTGCAAGCGCTGGAAATAATCCTTGGGCGGAATCACGTAGCCGCCAGTTCCCTGCACCGCTTCAATGTAGAACGCGCCGAACTCGGCGGATTGCGCCTTGGCATCCCAGGCAGCATGGTATTCGTTGGAAAATAGTTGGGCGAATTGATCGTGGCAATATAGATTGCAGGTCTCGGGCTTGAGGTTATAAATGCAGCGATAGCAGTAAGGATAGAAAATGAACTGCGCGCGATCGCCGAAGTGTCCGTAACGCCGCCGGTAGCGATAGCTGGAAGTGATGGCGGAAGCGCCCAGCGTGCGCCCGTGATAGCCGCCCATGAAAGCGTACATCAGGTTCTTGCCGGTGTAGTTGCGCACCAGCTTGAGGGAATCCTCAATGGCCTGCGAGCCGCCCACGTTGAAGTGCACCCGGCCTTTCACGCCGAAGCGCTTTTCGCAGTACTGAGCGATGCGCGCGGCCACCTCCACCTTTTCCGCGTGCAGGTACTGGCAAGCGAGCTGAGGCAGGCGATCGACCTGGCGCTTCAGCGCGTCGCCCAGGCGGCGGTTCTTGTAACCAAAACTCGCCGCCGAATACCACATCTGCAAGTCGAGGTAGGGTGTTCCCTGCTCGTCGTAAAGGTGACTGCCCTCGCAATCGACAAAGATTTTGGGGGGATCAAGATAATGCACCGTGTCACCAAACGAGCAATACTTGCGCTCGAGAGCCAGCAGCTCAGCGGTGCGCGCTGTTTGTTCAGAAATGGCCAAAGTCAGGCCTCCCTTCAAGAACAGGAAAATCGAAACTGGAAACTGGAAATTCGAAACTGGACAATCGAAGACCGAAACTCGAAGGTCAAAAATCGAAGCTGGAAATTCGAAAGTGGCGGCGGAAAGCCGCCCCTTTGTCAGGTTGACCCCAACACTTCGCCACATGGCCGCGAGTTTCGAATTTCCAGTTTCGAATTTCCAGTTTCCAGTTTCGACTTTCCAATTTCCAGTTTCGAGTTTCCAATTTCGATTTTCGAGTGTCGCGGTTACGAAGCCGCGGCAATGACCTGGCGTAAACGCCGGGCGGGTTCCGGTGCTAGCAACTTTTCCAGTGTCGCGTGGACGTCCCCAAAGGTCTCGAAAGGATGGCAGGCGATGCCGTTATCCCGGCAGTGGGCCAGCAAGTGGCGTTTGGCAAATACCACGTCGGCAAGTTCCACCGCAAACCGGTCCGACATGCCGTCACCCACAAAGATGACCGGTTGCCGGCCCTCGCGCAGCCGGCGGATGAGCGCCGCTTTGCAGGTGGCGCATCCGTGCGCGCAGGGTTCCGGGGAGTGGGGGAAGGAAGGGGCAAGCCGGCGGCCCTCCACGCGCAGGGCGCTCGCAAACAGGTTCTTACCGCTGCGAAATTGCCGGGCCATGCCGGCGCCCTTCAGGACGCGGCGAATCACGTAATCGAACCCGTCGCTGAGGATGTAAAGCGGCAGCCGCTTCTTGCGCGCGAACTTGCAAAAGGCCGCGAAGTGCGTGTCGACGGCGACGGCATCAATCACCGCATGAAGTTCCTCTGCCGGGGCGTCAACCAACGCGATCTGCCGCTCCAGGCACTCGCGCGAGCCGATCAGTCCCATCATCCACTCCTGCTCGATCTCACGCCAGGAGGGGTGGGCGAGCTGCGTCAAAATCTGGTCGGTCACGTCAAGCTGCGTGATGGTCCCGTCAAAATCACAGAAAACGACCGGGGAAAAATCACGCCTTGAGTTTGTCATAATTCGTTTGTCCTTAGTCCTTAGTCATTAGTCCTTAGTCCGTTGTCCGTTGGAAAGTATAAAGTGTAAATGATAAAGGGTAAGAACGGCCGCTTTCACCCTTTATCATTTACACTCTATACTTTACCCTTGATCTTTCATCCTTCATCCTTTATACTTCGCCATTCCCTCACGCCGCCCGTTCGTCGATCAGCCGCCGCCGCTTCCTTCCCTGCTCGATGCTGCCGGGAGGAAGAAAGCGGAAATTGAGTTCATACATGCCGCAGGCGTGGTTGGCCCAAACATCGGGGTAAAGGGTCTTCAGGTTCGCTCGAATGGCTGTCTCCACGGCGGAAGGGCTGATGCCATTGGTCAGCTCGAGGCGAAATTCCAAAACGTCGTGCAGTCCTTCCTGGCGGACCACCACCTGCCAGCTCTCGGCAATGCCCGCCACGTCGTGCAGGATGCGCTCAAATATCTCCGGGTACATATTCCCCGCGCCCATGACCACCATTTCGTCGCGGCGGCCGCGGATTCGCTCGATGCGCCGGAGGGGCGCCCCGCAAGGACAAGGCGCGGCCATAAAACGGGTCACATCGTGAACGCGGTAGCGAATGAAAGGCATGATGCGGCGTGTGAGCGTGGTGGCCACCAACTCACCATAACCGTTCTCATCCTGGTCGAGAATCTCGAAGTAGATATTAAAATCGTCCAGGTGATAACCGTCTTTACGGACGCATTCCATGCCCGCCCCGCCCACCTCGGTGGAGCCATAGGCGAGAAGGACCTGGCACTTCCAGACGCTTTCGACGTAGTTGCGATACACATCGGTCATGCGGTCGCCGGCGGCCATGATGAGGCGCAGGGGAAAAGTGCCTTCCTTCTCCGCGATCTCGCTGAAGCTGACCAGCCACGTGGGGTCCGCGGCAATGACGTCGTAACGGTATTCGGCCATTCGCGAGTAGACCTCGCGCGGATGCGGCTTGCCGACGGCGGAGCAAAAGACTCCCAGATGTTTGCAGGCGAGGAAAGTGACCCAACTGCTGACCCAATACCCCGCATCGAAGGTACACACCACGCGAGCGCCAGGCCGAATGCCGTTCTCATACAGCGCCACGGCTTCGTAACGGGCGGCAAAATCCAGCTCCTCATAAGAAAAGTAAACCCGCTTGGGACCGCCGGAGGTTCCGGTGGTTTCAAAAACCAGTTCGGGCTCGCGGCACAGAAAATCCTCCGCCGGCAGTGTGCGCAGATCTTCCGGGGTGGTGAAAATGTCGCCCAGGTCCTCGGGACGCCGGACGCGATTGGGATCAATGCCCCGTTCGCGCAATTTACGCGCGAAGAATTTCTGGTGCTCCGCGGCGTAATGAACCACCTCGATAAACGCATCCGTCCGAATCTTTCGAATGACCGAGGGGGAAACGCGCTTGCCCCAGCGGATGAGCGCCGGCACGGAATCACCTACTACGGTGCGTTCAAAGAGTTTGCGGGCTTGGTTGTACATCTATCGTCGTGTCCTTGGTCTCTTGTCCTTGGTCATGTGTCCGTGGCCAGCGGTCCGTTGTCAGTTGCCGAATGCCGATTCCGCGGTCCTCATCGAGGATCGGCAGTCCACCACAAGAATCATGGATAACCAAAGTTGCAACGGACAAATGACCCGTGACAAAGGGCCAAGGACGCACTTCTACATAAGATACGCTGACTCCCCCGAACGCTGCGGAGGCGAGGCGAGTAAATCGATATACGTAGCTTTTTCCAGCAGTGCCATCGCCACCTGAGCAATGGCGTGTGCGGCGTCGGGGCGCGACCATTCCCGGGCGCGACGCCGGATTTCGCGAAGTTCGTCGGAGGAGGAGGAGAGCAGCCGTGACGTTAAGCGCGGAATGTCGTTCAAAGTCTTCGCGTGCAGGGCCACTCCCTTTTGTGCCAAGTAGCGAACGTGCCGATCCTCCGGTCCGGGAATGGGGTGAGTCAAAATCATGGGCAATCCCGCCGCCAGTGCTTCCGCCGTCGTGAGGCCTCCTGGCTTGGTGATGAGGAGGTCGGAAGCGGCCATCAACTCCGGAATATTTTCCGTCCAGCCGAACAGATGCAGGTCCATCGCCACCCGCCCGCGCAGCGATTCTAACTGGTGGCGAAGATGGCGGTCGTGGCCAGCCACCGCCAGCACCTGCATGGGCGCATCGCAAAGTTCCAGACTGGATACCACACTGTCGAGGGGCGCAGGCCCCATGCCTCCCCCCATCACCAGAACTACCGGCCGACGTGCGTCCAGGCCCAGCGCTTGCATCAATTCATTCTTGTCAAAGGGCAGTGAGAACGCCGGATCCACGGGAATTCCGGAAAGCAAAACCCGATTGGGCAACACTCCCCATCCGATCAGTTGCGCACGGGATTCCTCGCTGGCCACGCAATAAACATCGATCTCCGATTGAACCCAGGGAGGCTCGGTCTGAAAATCGGTTTGCACCGCCAGAATGGGGGCATTGAACCACCCTTCGCGGCGCCCCAGGGCGGCGATTTCCGCCGCTGCAATTTCCGTGACAATCACCAGTTGGGGACTATATCCCTTGAGCTGACGCAAGACGTCCCGACACCCGCGGCGAAAGACCCAATCGGGAGCCGTCGAACGATGCCGTCTGCGCTGGCGGCGCTCAAACACCTTTCGCCACAGCCATGGGGCGTTCCGCAGCATCCACCAATATGGGTCCACATAGAGCCAATGAAACCACCGGCGAGCAGAATCAAGAGCATCCACCACCTTGACTTCAATAGGATCATTACTGTCATAGAGAGCCCGTTGCACGGCCTCGGAGGCACGCAGGTGCCCCGAGCCCACCCCGAGGGTCAAAATGCAAACGCGCTTCTGAATCATTGCAAACTCCAAAGTCGGGATACGGGATACGGGATACGGACCGAACCACAATTTCCCGGTAACGCTCGCCCGATCACGTGCCCCGGCTCTACTCAAACCGCCGAACCAGTAATACTGCGTTTAGCCCACCAAAGGCAAAGGAATTTGAAATCGCGATGCGCACAGGCATTTCCCTCGCTTGATTGGGCACGTAGTCCAAATCGCATTCCGGATCCGGCGTAGTGTAATTCGCCGTGGGAGGAATGACCCCCCGGTCGATAGCCTGAATCGTCGCGGCCAGCTCGACGGCTCCGGTCGCACCCATCACGTGCCCGTGCATCGATTTCGTGGAGCTAATGGCCACCTTGCGAGCGTGATCCTTGAACACTTCTTTGATGACCTGCGTTTCCGTGACATCGTTGACGCGGGTGCCCGTACCGTGGGCATTAATATAATCCACTTCTTGCGGATTAACCTTGGCTTCCGCCAGGGCCATACGCACAGCACGCGCCGGGCCGTCAATCGAGGGCTGGGTAATGTGGCTGGCGTCGGAACTCAGGCCGAATCCCGATAATTCCCCATAAATCCTGGCCCCGCGCTGCTTGGCGTGCTCGAGTTCCTCGAGCAGAAGCATCGCCGCCCCCTCGCCCATCACCAATCCCTCGCGGTCAAGGGAAAAGGGGCGGCAGGCCTTGCTGGGATCGCCATTGCCCGTGGCCAGAACGCGCACCGATTCCCACGAGCGGAGCATCCCGAAGGTAATCGGCGCTTCCGTCCCCCCGGCCAACATCAGGTCGGCAATGTCGTATTTGATCAGGTGGAAGGCTTCCCCGATGGCGTGCCCGGCGGAAGAGCAGGCGGTGGCGGTGGTGAGCGACGGCCCCTCCGCGCAGAACTCCATGCAGATTTGGGAAGTCGCCGCGTTGTGCATGATTTTGGGGATGGTAAAGGGGTGCACGCGAGTTGCATGCTTGGCGTAAAGATTGAAATACCCCGAATCGAAAGTTGTGGCGCCACCCATGCCCGTGCCCGTCACCACACCAAACCGCGGCCGCTCCTCATCCCGCAGTTGGATGCCGCTGGATTCCAGTGCTTCTTTGGAGGCCAGCAAGGCATACTGACTGAAACGATCGAGCAAGTCGAGACGCTTGGCCGGGAAATAGTCGAGAGGATTATAATCGGGAATTTCCGCGGCGATCTGCACACTCAACTGCGCCGGATCGAATTGCTGGATGCGGCGGACTGCCGACCGCCCCGCGACCAGGCTGGCAAAGAAGCTTTCCGCATTCTTGCCCGTCGAGGCAAACACTCCAATCCCGGTGATGACAACTCTCCTCACAATGGGCCCCTTGACTGCCGTGATTTAGCTGACGCTGGCGGGAGATTCGCCTTTGGCCATGGCCACCAGGTCAGATACGTCTTTGCCTTCCAACACGCGGGTGAGACTGTCCACAACTTGCCGGACACTCTTCATGTTCTGAGCAACCGTGTCGGGAATGTCGAGCTTGAATTCCTCCTCCAAGGCGAAAAGAATATTTACGCCGTCGAGGGAATCAATCCCGAGTTCCGCGAACGTTGAGTCCAGCGTGATCTTGGTCACGTCCAGATGTTGCTCTCGCGCGATGATCTCGATGACTTTCGGTGAAACGTCCATCGTTACTCCTTATCCCGACAAGATTTGGATGCGAGCCGTAACCGCGAACTTCTTTACGAAGAGATCGAATTCTGCGCCGCCAGGGCTGCTACCGTTTGCAACAATTCCGTAAGCTGGAAGGGCTTGTCGAGTAAAGCATGCACCCCCAGCGCTTTCGCCGCCCTCTTTTCCGCGCTGCTCATGAAGGATGACATCAGAATGAATTCGTGCTGGGAATTCTGCTGGCGGAGTTTACGCAGGAGTTCCAAGCCTGATTCAAGCGGCATTTGAAGGTCCGCAATGACAATCCGGTATTCAAGATCGCGGCTCAGAATTTCGCGAGCGGCCAAACCATCCGCCACCGCAAGAGGAGCGTACCCATTCGCCTCCAAAACCTCACAGAGGAGGTCACGGCTTTCCTGGTCGTCATCGACTACCAAAATTTTGTTCATGGCTGCTTCTATACCATTTGTGGTATTAGGCAATGCGGTGGCCATTTTGTACACGCATTCATAACGCATTGAAATGATTAGGATTTCTTAATGTCGGGGAGCGAAAGGAAGGAGAATTGACATTATTGCCCGGTTAACAGTGTGGCAAAATGCCCCATAGTATGATGTTTTTGTCCGAAATCATAAGGTACCTAAAGATCTCGCCTCTATTCAGCGAAACCATGCCGTAAGTAGCATAAAACAAGCAGCATAAGTCAGGAATCGGAACGTGCCCCGAAGCCCCTGCCCTGAGGCAATATGCCACATGCAAATAAGGCGAGATGGGATGACTTGTCATGCTGAGACCAACCCCAATCCGTCGATAGCGGCATTGGGAGCCAAGCGGAGTTCGGTGCAATCGGAAAAGTGATGCTCGCGTGGTCCTGGGCGTGGGGCGAAGGAGAAGCGCTTCGCGGGCCGACACCTTCCGGCGCTG
>Ga0208034_1001778_pt1 | contig 12275 bp, 10 predicted proteins | sample June2015DPH_8_10_FD_184699 | JGI IMG/M metagenome (GOLD analysis project Ga0208034, IMG submission 184699) | Peatland microbial communities from SPRUCE experiment site at the Marcell Experimental Forest, Minnesota, USA - June2015DPH_8_100... | ecosystem: Environmental > Terrestrial > Soil >...
GCTCACGGTCTCCGGATTGATCTCGATCCCCAGCCCCGGCTTCGTCGGAACCGCCACACGCCCCTTCACAACTTTGAAGGGCTCGGCCAGAAGTTCGCGGCGGAGCGCCGAATCCGTCACCGAGAATTCCAGAAACGCGGAATTCGGAATCGCCGCAATCAAATGCAGGCAGGCAGCCACGAGGACGCCGGTTCGGAACGCGTGCGGAACACAAAGGCGGTTTGCCTCGCGGGCCATATAGGCGATTCGCTTGGCCTCCGTAAGCCCACCCACCCTGGAAATATCGGGTTGGAGCACGTCAAGATGAGCGTCCCAAATCAGACGGCGAAACGTCCAGCGGCCCACGTCCTGCTCTCCGGCAGCAATCCGCAGCGAGGTGGAATCCGAGAGTCGCTGATAGTCTTCGAAGGCCTCCGGCGGGAAAGGCTCTTCCATCCAATAAATGCCGATGCTCGCGAATTGCTGGGCGGCTTGCATGGCCATCTTCAACGTGTACCCGTGGCCGATGTCGATCATTACTTCAACCTCGCGCCCCGCCGCTTCCTTGGCCGCGGCCGCGAGTTCAACATCCCTTCTTACGTCTTTGCCCAGGGGCCCGTAGCCAAGCTTTACCGCCGTGAAACCCTGTTCGACATAGCGGCTGACCGCTTCGCGAACTTCTTCCGCCGTTTCCGGCATCAACATGCTGGCATAAGCGCGGACATCCGGGCAGAAACTTCCGCCCAGCAATTTGTGGACAGGCTTCCCGACGGCCTTCCCCAGAATGTCCCACAAGGCCATGTCCACACCACTCATCGCGTGCACGACTACTCCCAGGCGGCCGTAGTAATTCGTCTTCCGATACATCAGTTCCCAAATCTGCTCGATATCGAAGGGGTCCATCCCGATCAGAACTTCTCGCAGGCCATAACAAGTGCCATGCGACATCTCCGCGTCGATGACCGCTTTGCCCACCTCCGGCGAGGTATCAACCTCGCCGTAACCGACGATCCCCTCATCGGTTTCGATGCGGATCAGCAAATCATCCTGTGTTCCGTCGGCGACCGCTTGCCGCTCGGGGAGGCGTAGGATTATTCCTTCGACGTTGGTAATTTTCATGAAATGCCGCTTTCATTGTCGGAGTCTGATATCCGCTTTATAGTCAAGTTTGCCTTGGATGCCGAGATTCAGCCCATAAAGTTGGCCGCCAAAATTGCCGGAAACCGGGTCATACCCCTTCGGCATCACTGGCGAGGGCCACGATTTGCTGGCGGAAGTCACAAAAATATCGGTCAAGTCCCTTCCGCCGAATGCCACTGACGAAACTTGCTTGGCTGGAAAGCGGATTCGGCGCTCTTCCTTGCCTTCCGGGTCGTAGCGCACAACGCAACTGCCATACCATTGAGCCGACCAGAGGAATCCCTGGGCGTCGACGGTAAGGCCGTCCGGCACTCCTTCTTCATCGGGAACCTGAATGAGGACGCGGCGGTTGCGCAGGCCGCCCGTGCGCCGATCGTAAGCGTAAGCGTAAATCCGGCGAGCCGCTGAGTCCGTCAAATACAGGGTCGTCTCATCCGGCGAAAAAGCCAGGCCGTTGGCCAAGTTGAAACCCTCGTCGGCCACATGCGCCGTCCCATCGGTATCGACGCGAATGAGTTTGCCCAATTCATATTCGTGGCTCGGATCATAAAAGTTGGAACCCGCGAAGAAGCGTCCCTCCGGGTCGGCAATGGCGTCGTTGATCTGGCACTTGGAGTTTTTCACATGATCGGCGATTAATCTCAGACCGTCAGCCCCATCCCATAGCCAAATCCCACGACTGTTGGCGATGACAAAGCCGCCAGGCCGATTCAGGGAGTAGCCGGATATCTCTAGCCCTTGCTTGACGATTTCATGCTTGTTGGACGCTTGATGAAAACGAAAAAACCTCTGGCCATCGATGTCTGTCCAATAGAGGCAGCCGCTATCGGGGTCCCATACAGGGCCTTCGCCGCAGAGGTCGCCGTATTCCGCAATGATTTTGATTTGATCCATATCCCCAATGCCTTGACTAAAATTCTCCGGGGCAGGCACAAACTGTGCGCGCCGAATGCCCGGTTGGATGCGCATCAACGCCCAGAGGTCGCGTCCCCGTTGAACACTCAGCGAGGCCGCCAATTCGGATCGTCGGCGGTCACAGTTCGCCGCAAGAACCAAACTGCACCAGCGCCCGACTCCACTTGCCAGTGACAATTATCGTGATGCAAGTATAGAATCTGCTTTGAATCAACGAGCCTGTCAAGAACGTTTGTTGCTCGATCGGAGTCTCGGTTCAATGGGTTGAACACTTTCAGCCGGGAGTTGAATTTGGTTAGCCAAAAGGGCTATTCCCTGCCGTCCGCTGACCGGGTCATCAGTGTGCTTGAGTTTCTGGCGCAGACCAAGAGGGGTTTCTCCGTCTCCGAGATTAGCCGGAATCTCGCCCTCCCCAAGAGTTCGACCTTTCTGATCCTGGCGACCCTGGTCAACCGAGGATATCTGCAAAAGAACGCCGAATCGGGCAAGTACTACTTTGGTGTCAATCTGGTGAAGCTCAGCCGGAAGGTGCTCGAGAACCTGGATTTGCGCGATGTCGCCAAGCCTTTCCTCAACTCCCTGATGAAGAAGACCGGGCTCACCGTTCACCTCGCCGTTCTGGCCGACAATCAGGCAGTTCTTATCGACCGCGCCTGTCCCCGAGGAGGTAGTGTCGGCGCCGACTGGATTGGCCGCACGCTTGATATTAATTGCACCGGCGTGGGTAAGGCGCTGGTTGCTTTTCTCTCCGAGGATCAGTTTAACCAACTAACCAAGGCCAAGACCTTCGCCCGGCATAACGAGAACACGATCGTCACCCTTCGGGGGTTGAAGCGCGAGCTTGGACGCGTCCGGGAACTGGGGTATGCGCTCGACGATGAAGAGGACGAGATTGGACTGCGGTGCATTGGGACTCCCATTTTTGGTGCCGAACAGGTTACGATCGGAGCCGTCAGTGTTGCCGGTACCACGGATGATATTCCCCTCGAGCGCGTTCAGAATCTGGCGTCCACCCTGAAACAGACCGCAGCGGAAATATCCCTCCGTCTTCAATCCGCGCGCGTGTGAAACCATATTGACGAATCGCGGCGTCAATGTATTCTCAACTTCACAGGAAAGGCTGCCGACATGAACATCACGCGAATCAGGGAATCGTCTCGCTTCGTTCCACTAATCCTTTTAGGATTCAGTTTGATTACCCCCAACCCCCTTTGTGGGCAAACCCCGGCGAGACCGGAGCCCCCGGAATGGTTTGCGGGCGATGCCCACGTCCATCGCGGCATTGGCTGCGGCCGCGCCAATGAGAAGGAGATGCTCACACCGCAGCAGCTCCTCGAGATGATGAAGACGAATAACCTGGCCGTCATTTCCGTGCTCGGCGATACCGGCAATGGTGAAATCAAGTACGCCGAAAAGGATATTGCCCTTACGAACGGACGCGACGATCCGGTCTCGACTCCTGAACACATCGTGCATTGGGACGCCGAGTGGCATTACGATCCGGAAGGCGTCACGTTTGAGCGGAAGGTCATCGGCGGCCACCTGATCCTGCTGGGCTTGAAACAAAGCGGGCAACCGTTCGCTCAGTACACTTATCCGATTTTCGAGTGGGCGAAAGAGCGGGGCGCGATTGGCGGGTACGCCCACATGCAGTATTTGCCATTCGCCTTTTATCCGCCGCCTGACGGCATCCCTCAATCGCTCGACTGCTGCGCGCCACTCGAATACCCGGTGGAAACCGCGCTTGGCAGTTCTTCCTTCTTGATGGAGGACGTGCATGGAAGTGACTCGGCGATTCAGGCCTATTATCGAATTTTGAACTGTGGGTTCCGGCCGGGCCTGGTGGCAAGCACGGACTATTCCTGCAATTATAGCGAACCCCTCGGAACGCTTTTGACCTACGTGAGAATTCCGGGCGGTGGGCTGACTTACGATAAGTGGGTTGAGGGGATCGCCCAGGGCAAAACCGTGGTGTCGCGCAACGCTCACAACGAATTCCTGGATCTAAAAGTAAACGATACGGCACAGCCTGGCGACGAGATTCGCCAGGATGGGAAGGGCCGGGTGCGAGTGCGAGTAGAGTGGCGGTCGCTCCAAAGCACGGTCGGCAGAATTGAAGTAGTCCAGAATGGCTCGGTGGTTGCTTCCCAGACTGCCGAGGTCGCTCCCGGCTCACCGGCGGTTTTCGAGACCACACTCGAGTTCCCAAAAAGTGGATGGCTCGCGGCCCGGCGCATGGACTGGCAGAATGGGCACCAGACTCATACCGGGGCCATTTATGTCATTGTCAAGGGACAGCCCATCCGCGCCAGCGCCGCCGACGCGGAGTTCTACGTCAAGTGGATTGACAACCTGATTCAGCAGATGTCCCCAGGCGGAGCTTGGGGCGCGTTCCTCTCCCACGACCACGAGGCTGCGCAAGCTCGCTATCGAAAAGCCCGTGCGATCTTTGAGGACAGAGCCCGTGAAGCTGAAAAGCAGGCGGCCGAGACCCACTGACCACGAGAATAGCTGGCTGATGTGGATAGCCGTGGATCGCAGCCCTCCCCGGAGAGTTAGGCATTTCATCCAAGGAGCAGAGAAATGAACAAGGACCTGACTCGTCGTGAACTGCTTGAGCAAATCGGCCAAATGACGTTGGCCGCCAGCCTTTCCGCTTTACCCTTGGCCGCGGAAGAGTCACCCGTTTTTTGCGGCCACAAGGTGATTCTAGACGATCAGAACAAGATCATTCCCTGGTCTACGCCGATCCAAAACGCCTACGATCACTTTCTCCGATTGCGTTGGAACTTCATCAAAACCAAAGTGCCCAATTGCCCCGGACCGCCCCCACGATCGTCATATCCGCAGTATTTCTTCTACTGCGCGTTCTGGGATAAGGACGGAAAGCTCGATCCGGACACCTGGATGAACGACGTGGCAGAGAAGATCCCCAATTGGTTCGAATCGGCGCGGTTGTATTATGCCTACACCGGCGACACCTCTGTCATGACCATCGTAAAGAAGCTTATGGATTACACCCTGGCTCACGGAACGAGTCCTGCAAGCTTCGCCTGGCCGAATTTTCCCTATACGACAACGAACGCGGGCGACATGGAATTCCGCGGGTTTACCAGCTCCAAAAGGTTTCTCCTGAATGAGACCCTGGTGGGTTACGCAGGGGATATGGCGCTGGTGTATTACCGCATGTACCTCTACAGCGGTGACACGACGTACCTGACGGCCGCCCTGAATGTGGCGAACAAGCTGGCGCGCGAGGTGCGGACGGGCACTTCCACACAATCGGTTTGGCCTGACCGCGTGCTGATGGATAGCGGAAAAGTTACCTCTGAATACGGAGCGCACTGGGCGGGCTGTTATATGCTGCTCGACCAATTGATTAAGGCGAACCGCGGCGATGTGAAGGCTTACGAAAATGCCCGGGACAAGGTCCGGGACTTCCTCCTGCAATATCCCCGGAAGACCGGCTACTGGGCTGATGGACATACGGATAATTCTGATTACGGTAACACTTACAAAAGTAATACTCCCGCAAGTAACTTTGCTTTGGCTCTTTTCGATTATCCCGAGTTGGACCCTGATTGGCGGGCCGATATCCCCAGGTTGATCAAGTGGACGGAGGACAATTTTGTTTTTCGTTGCGCTCCCGGGGAACCGGCGACCGAGTGGGGAGCCAATATCGTGGGGGAGCAGGACGGGTTTCTCCCAAAGATGGACTATCAAACTGCCCGTTATGCCGCGCAGTGCGCCCGGTGGTATGCGGTTTCGCATGATGAAGCCTACAAGGAAAAAGCCTACCGATGTTTGAATTGGGTGACCTATTGCAATACGCCGGATGGGCAAGCGTTTGAAAGCCCGGTGAGCAAACATATCTCCAACTGGTGGTCGGACTGCTACGGCGAGTGCCCCCGGATGTTCTACCCTGGATTCGCGGGGGTTCCTGAATGGGCGCCACCCGGCGAAAACCATATTCTCTACTCCGACGCGGTGCTCAAGGATGTTTCCTACGCCCCGGGCGAAGTTCGATATACCTCCACCCAGCAGCCCGGAACGGAGTACCTGCGCTTGGCCTTTCACCCCACCCACATCACGCTCGACGGTGCTGATCTCGCACCTCGCCCGGATCTCAACTCCCATGGCTACACCACAAGGGATCTTGGAAATGGAGACTTTGCCGTGAATGTCAGAAGGGGACAAACCGGTACGATCGTGATCCGCTGACCTAAATACTCCCGGGCATCCACCCGCCGCCCGCCGGCTCTCCCGTCCGTTGCGCCCTTTGGTTATGCCAGTGCTTGTCACCGCGCGCTCGTCGCCCCCCTTGTTGACTTCTGGCTCCAGACCCAGACCTCCTGACCTCGTTTCTCGCAGCTTGTCACTCACCCCTAGTCACTGCCCTTAATGACATCGGTCTCCGATTCTCGTCACTAGCCACTAGCCACTGTTCTTGATGACTCCGGACCCTCGACATCGGACTCTAGGCCTGCCCCTCGCCACTGTTTTTACTAACCCCCTTTCTTTTCATCAACATCGTGGAGAGAATGGCTTAACTCGTTTGTTTTCATCAACATCGTGGAGAGGCGGAAAGCAGACATTTTTTCTACATGTGTTTTCAATAACTTAAGGAAGTTTATCGCCATTTTTCACCCCTTTTTTTTCTATTACTACTGTCCACTGCTGATCTAATAACTTATTTATTTTCAATAATATAGGTTTTCCAAGGGTTTTTGCCATTCATTACTAACCCGTTTTGTTTCTAGCACATCGTGGAGAGGCATGCCCCTTTTCTTCGCCCCTGCTCGCGCAATTCAACCTAACTCTCCTATTCTTAATGATATAGAGCTTTGTGACATTCTGACGCTAAACGACTAACTCCCTTTTGTTTCTATTACATCGTGGAGAGCCGCGTTTTTTCTATTCCGTCCATCTGCCGCTCATAGCGTTTAATTTTCAGCAGCAGGTTGGTAAGCCGCCGGACTTCCCGCAGGTTGGAATCCTGCATTCGCCGCATGACCCGGGCGTTGGGGTGGGTGGTATTCGCCCATGCTCTTTAACACCCCCTCATCGTGCAACCGCTTCATCACCTCCAGGTCCTCGGGAGTGGTGATGTAATGCTTGCGCTCGACCGACCGGACGAGCCGGCGCAAAGTCTCCGCCGTCATCCTCAGTTGCATCATCTGAACGTGCAGCCGGTCCTCCCGGCCGATGCTCACCTCCCGGGCCTGCCGCACGGCGTAGCCCTCCTGCATGCGGGCGGCGCGATTCATCAGCCAACATGGCCCGCCCCAGGGAGATCACCACGCCCTCCTGGGAGGCGCCAGCGGGGTTATATTCCCCCCAGAGGCCTTCCAGCAGTTCCTGGAAGTCGGCCGGCTCTTCGCCCAGGGCGCGCATAGCGATCTCCTCCTTCTGCGCGTCGAACCCAAAACGCCGGAGGGCGGCGCAGATGCGCTCGCGGCGCTCGTCCGTCACCGGACCATTGCAAAGTTCCTGGTTCTGCCGATTCGCGGCTACTTTCTTCTCCGTCATTTCGGGCTTCTTAACCAGCGACATTGAAACCTCCCAAAAGCAGTGGATAGTGGACAGTGAATAGTCAGCCGTCAGCTTTCAGTCTTCAGCAACGGCAAATCTTCGATCCTGACACCCGGCACCTGATACCTGAAACCTGCCTTTCTTTGTTTTCATCAACATCCCCGGATGAACCTTCCTTTTGCGCATTCCCCCGCATCTTTCATCCAGCGGTCGGCAACTTACATCCGACCCCTGACACCTGGCACCTGACACCTGCCTTTATTTGTTTTCATCAACATCCCCGGATGAACCTCCATTTTGCGCATTTCTTAGAGCCTTTCATCCAGCGGTTGGCAACCTATGTCCGACCCCCGACCCTGACACCTAGCACCTGATACCTAACACCTGTTTTTATTTGTTTTCATCAACATCCCCGGATGAACCTTCATTTTCGATACATTAGCGCTTCCATTTTCGTGCAAATTGTCCATCATCGCCGCTGCCTCATTAGCGGGCGCGAGGCCGATTCATCAGGACAGGCTGTCCATATTACGTCCCCGATTGCTCACGGGCACGATGCCCGTGCCGCTAACCACCAGCCACTGTCCACTGATCATTGTCCACCGCACTTCGCCCAGATTATCGTGCGATTCCTTCATTTTCGACCAGAGAGTCCGACAGATTGGTGTCGATTAGCATGAGATTGGTGCATTTTGGTGTGAGAAGCTGAATTTGTCACTAGACATTTTGTCGTCTTTCGTTTGTTTTCATACACATCCCCGGAGGTTCCTTCATTTTCGACATCTTTTTGGTTCCACGGGTCGTTTCGGACCTTGAATAGCACCTTCGTGAGCCGCCACAATGGGGCAAGGACTTGGCAAATCGGCAATCAACAATCGGCAATCGTAAATCAGCCTCAGTCTGGAATCATCCATCCTTTGCATGACCCCCGGACTTTTGTCCCTCGGGCGCTGATGTCGGAATTTTGCCCTGCTGAGTTCGTAGCTTGGATGGACCCGACTTCGAGCAGGTGGGAGACTTGCGGGCGGACATGACGGCATTCGACAGTAACACCCGGTTATTATATCATCATGCACGATGAATGTCAAGAGAAATCTACCAGTGTTAGAGGCTACAAAATGTCGCTGCCAGAAAGCGAATGTAGCGCGGACCTGCTTTGGAGGTCCGCGGCTTTCCTCGCCCATCGCGGACTTCAGAGGAAAGTCAAAAGGCAAAGGTCATAATGCAAAAGTCAACAGTCGGGACACGTCAATGATGGCGGCTTTCTTGTGGGGGTCGGGTAAGCTGCATGGGAAAGCGCGCAAGAATAGACGTAGCGCAAGGCTCGCTCTCCAGCCTTGCGGCTTTTTCACTGTGCTGTGGTTTGGGCGGCGAGGCCCGTGAAAACTTGGATTATCTTTTGGCCGCGCCGCAAGAACCCGGACCGCTGGAAGAGCCGCAGGGCCGGAGAGCGGGCCCTGCGCTACCATAGCTGGACCCCGATGTCCGCAGGGCGTTTTGCCGTAGGGGGACGGCTCGCCGCCCCCTGGTTCCGCATTCACCCTGCGGAACGCTGGGTAGGGCAAGCCCTACCCCTACATCTCGTGATGGCATTCACCCGTTCGAACGGCGTCTGAGGTTGTGTGGCCCGGAGGCGGCCATGGCCAATTCGTTTTAGGGAATTGAAAGTGGGTTCGGCATCGAAGGAATCGCCCATGGTCGCGAGAGCGGTGGCCATGGCTACACGCTTCCTGACCAGGGCGTGTCGCGCTGAGGGACATTCAGCCACGACCGCTCATTCGTGCGCGGGCGGAGGTCGGCTCCGACCCGTTGTGAGGACGAGGCACCTTCGTGTCGGAGCGGGGCCGCAGAGCCTTCACCAGCGCCGCGGGTACGTCCAACAAGAAGAAACGCTCTGCCGAATACGCGTAGTCTTCGCCGCTCTCGTCGATCACACGAAGGTACCCATGTCTTGCGGCCTCTTCGTCAGCTATCACCGCATACAACTTCCCGGCTTCGAGCGAGGCCGGATACCCCGTATTGTCAATACAGACTCCGAATTTTGTTCGTCGCCTTGGATTGCTTCTCATGCCTCAATCCAGCAAAGGGAGTTTCAGTTTGAATTCCTTTAATCTCAAAGTCCATGCGTCCTCAACCACGGCGGTCGGCGCTTCGTCCTAATTTGGTATATCGCGTACAACAACACCAATGTGTTCGCCACCCCCCGATGTCCGCAAGCCCTTTCGCCGTAGGGGGACGGGTTGCCGCCCCCTCGTTCCGCATTCACCCTGCGGAACGGCGAGTAGGGCAAGCCCTACCCCCACATTTCGTAACCGCATTCACCCGTTCGGACGGCGTCTGAGGTTGTGTGGCCCGGGGGTTGCCACGGCCAATTCGTCTTGGGAATTGACAGTGGGTTCGCCATCGAAGGAAAAGCCCGCGGGCACAAAAGCAGCCACCGTGATGGCTACCCGCGCAAGTAAATTTGTGCGGGCAGGAGCAATCGAGATGCTAAAATGGTGTTCTGAAGCAAGGGTTGTGAAGCTAAGGAGGTGACCACAGCCTATGCAAATCACTTTGGAACTGCCCGACGAAATTGCCGGAGAACTTAAGGACTTGCCGCGCGCCCTCCTGGAGAGCTTCGCGCTGGAAGGCTATCGCTCCGGCAAACTCACCGAGGAGCAAGTCAGGAAAATCCTAGGTTACGGAACAAGAATGCAGGTCGACGGGTTCCTCAAGGAGCACGGCGTGTACCTGAATTCCACGCTCGAGGACCTGGATCGCGACACCCAAACCAGCCGCGAGTTCAGCACCCGATGATTGTTATTGCGGACACTTCCCCCCTCAATTATCTCATCCTTATTGGCGAAGCGGAGGTGCTGCAGCGGCTTTACGGCCGAGTCGTCATCCCTGAGGCGGTTTTGCGGGAGTTACAGAATCCTCAAGCGCCTGCAAGGGTGGCGGAGTGGATAACCCAGCCCCCCGCATGGCTTGAAGTCATTGGCAGTACGGCGCCATCAGATCCCGGTCTGCGCTTCCTGGGGGAAGGCGAGCGTGAAGCGATCACTCTGGCCATGCAACACCGGCAAGACGCGTTGTTGCTCATGGACGAAGGCTATGGCCGCCGGGAAGCCAGCCGGCGAAATCTCCGCATCACCGGCACGCTGGGAGTCTTGAACGACGCCGCCTCGCGGGGCTGGGTCGATCTTCCCTCCGCCTTCCAGCGCCTCCTGCAAACCACGTTCCGCGCCTCACCCAGCCTGTTGCAAAGCTTCCTCGATCGTGACGCGGAGAGAAAAAGCGGACGCAAGAACCAAGCGTAGCACGGACTCGTTTTGTAGGTTCGAGGTACTTCGGGAAAAGCCGCAGAGATTGAAAAGCGGCTCAGCGCCAGCCAGCCAGGAGTAGCGGGGACCTGTTTGGTAGGTCCACGCTGCTCGTTCCTGAATCAGCTACTTATCGGATACTCTAAACGCTGGATGAAGATTGACGCGCAACTTCTCCAGCTCTTTTGGCAGTTCCGGGATGGCGGTCAGTTCTTCCGCTCTCAAGCCTCTCATCAAATCCTGAAAGTCGTGGATGGCAGAAACAAGGGCAAGGTAAGTATCTTCGTATCTCAGATTCATGCGTGTCGCGATTTGGGCAGAGACTTTGGAACGCGCATGAAAAGCAACATTGTTTCGGAACTGCTGAAGCTTTTCGTGTACAGCTTCTAATGAAACTTGCGCCTTGTAGATTTGTGGCCGTCGCTCGGGAAAGAGTGCGAACAGGCAATCGAACGCATACACCGCCCTTCCATCCCTATCTGTCAGGGAGGCAAACCAGCCGAAGAATGCTGTCCGGACAGTGTCCTTCAAATCCTTTGCTGAAAAGGGCGATTCCCTTGGGAGAGTGATGCGTTGCCGATTAAAACCATTCAGAAGAAAATCAAGTCGATTGATGTCCTCGGTTCGCAATCGTAGGACAACGTACTGCTCAACTGCTTCGGAATGGGATAGCCGTTTTCTAGCACCCATCCACAATCCTTGATTCTTTTTCAATGTTGTCTCCTCTTAAAGGAAACGGCATAAAGATCATTCCGTGGCCCGCTTTCATGTATGCGACCCACGAACACGAGGAACATCTCTTTCACTCCGTCCTATCCATGACCTGTGCTGGATGCTTAATGGTCGCCGACACAAAAAGCGATGTTGGCGCCACCCGCGGCTAGTCTAACGAGCTCGGAAGCTGAACCCGTTGTCGGAGTATCTGACAACCTGCCCAATGTGCGCTTCCAGCACCCGCTTCCAGTGTTTTCTCTCGATTTGTTGAATCAACTCGGCCACAGTCCGTTCTTGTAGCACGTCTTGATCCAGCTCGAAGATATAACGATTTTCGTGCCCCTCGGCAAAGTAAAACCGGAAAGAATGAACATCAATTTTCCATTCCATGTCTACCCTGAAGGCGGGCATTTCAGCCTGAAAATAGGTTCTCAACTGTTGTTCCTTCGGTAGCTCCTGTTCTCCCATACACGCTCCTTTGGCAAATTCAAAGGCCCATGTTATTGATGCGCAGCGACGACCGAAATGCAAATGTTTGCACATCGCGGCCTTCACCGACTTCGAGGCGATAATCGGCCTTATTCTAATGCGCGTTCAAGTTGAGACTAACAATCCAAGGCCAAGCCGTGAGACTGCGCAAGCGCTGCGGGTCTGCAGCGAGCCGGGGCAATCCCTGGTGCAACTGGCGGA
>Ga0208034_1001781_pt1 | contig 12233 bp, 13 predicted proteins | sample June2015DPH_8_10_FD_184699 | JGI IMG/M metagenome (GOLD analysis project Ga0208034, IMG submission 184699) | Peatland microbial communities from SPRUCE experiment site at the Marcell Experimental Forest, Minnesota, USA - June2015DPH_8_100... | ecosystem: Environmental > Terrestrial > Soil >...
GCGCAATTTATTCCACCTTCCTGCAACGCGCCTACGACTGCATTCATCACGACGTTTGTTTGCAGGATTTGCCGGTGATTTTCTGCATGGACCGCGCCGGATTGTCCGCCAACGACGGCCCGACCCATCACGGCCTGTTCGACATTTCCTATCTGCGTTGTTTGCCGAACGTCATTGCCATGGCGCCGAAGGACGAGGACGAATTGGTGGACATGATGTTCACCGCCACGCATCAAAACCATCCGACGTTCATCCGTTACCCGCGCGGCGCAGCGGAAGGCGTGCCGATCAAAGACCAGCCCAAGTTGCTCGAAGTCGGCAGAGCAGAGGTCATCCAGAACTTTTCCAACAATGGCAAACGCAAGATCGCGCTGTTTGGTCTCGGTCCGATGAACACACTTGCGCGCAAAGCGGCGGTGCAATTGGCGGAGGAAGGATTCGATTGCGCCGTCATCAATCCGCGCTTCACCAAACCGCTCGACGACGGCGCACATGAATTTTTTGGGCAGGCAGCGGAAGTCGTCGTGACGCTGGAAGACCACGCGCTGATGGGTGGTTACGGTTCGGCGGTGCTCGAACTGTTCAGCGAAAAAGGCGTGACCACGCCCGTCATGCGCATCGGCTGGCCCGACCAATTTATCGAACACGCCACCACGCAGGATGAACTCCGCAGCAAATACGGCCTGACCGTCGAAAACACCGTGGCCAAAGTGAAGGCACAGTTCGCCGAAGCCCCGACGACAGTGACGAAGCTGATTGAGGTGGCTTGATCGATATTCTCCCTCAACCCGGCCCTCTTCCCAAGGAGAGGGAGAATTTTCCGCCGTCTCACCGGAATACCTGCGACTGAATTTGCCAAAAGGTCATTCGTAAAACCGAAGACAGATTCTGGCTGTTCCCTCTCCTGAGGGAGAGGGGCAGCGTGAGGGCGAGCGTTCATCTCTTTTGATCAAATCAGCTTTCTTTCCTTGATTTCCTTTGCATTCGGCCTTTTCCTTTCACCGCGCCCATTTGAAAATCGTCAATCCGAAATCCGAAATCGTAACATGGCCTACAAAGACGTGACGCCGCCCGCGGGCGGAAAAATTTCAATCACGAACGGCAAGCTCACCGTTCCGGAAAATCCCATCCTCCCGTTCATCCGCGGCGACGGGACCGGGCCGGACATCTGGGCGGCGAGCGTGCGCGTGTTCGACGCGGCAGTGCAGAAAGCCTACGGCGGCAAACGGAAAATTTCCTGGTTTGAAGTGTTTGCCGGCGAGGCGGCCAAGAACAAATTCGACAACTGGTTGCCGGACGACACCGTCGAAGCGTTCAAGGAATATCTCGTCGGCATCAAAGGCCCGCTCACCACGCCGGTTGGCGGTGGCATCCGTTCGCTAAACGTCGCGCTACGCCAGATGCTCGACCTCTATGTCTGCCTGCGTCCAGTGCAGTATTTTCAGGGCGTGCCGTCGCCCGTGAAGCATCCCGAAAAGGTGAACATGGTGATTTTCCGCGAAAATACCGAGGACATTTACGCGGGCATTGAATACGCCGGCGGCACGCCCGAAGCGCAGAAAATATTGGATTTTATTGCCAGGGAATTCCCCAAAGATTTCAAAAAAATCCGCTTTGGCACCAAGCCCGCCGCCGAGGAATTCTGGAAATCGGTCGGCGCCAAGGATTTTCCGAGCGACGTGAAGGTCGGCATCGGTATCAAACCCGTGAGTTATAGCGGCAGCGTCCGGCTCATTCACAGCGCGATTGGTTACGCCATCAAGTTCAAGCGCAAGAGTGTCACCTTGGTTCACAAGGGGAACATCATGAAATTCACCGAGGGTGCTTTCCGCGACTGGGGTTACGAGGTGGCGAAGAAGTTCTTCGACGCGGTCGAAATTGACGGGGGCCCGTGGTGCAAAATCCCCGAAGGCAAACCCGGCGCCGGCATCATCATCAAGGACAGCATTGCCGATATCACGCTCCAGCAGGTGCTCACGCGTCCGACGGATTTCGACGTCATCGCCACGCTCAACCTGAACGGCGATTACCTGAGCGATGCGCTCGCGGCGCAGGTCGGTGGCATCGGCATTGCGCCCGGCGGCAACATCAATTACATCACCGGCCACGCGATTTTTGAAGCCACGCATGGCACCGCGCCGAAATACGCGAACAAGGACGTCGTAAATCCCGGCAGTGTTGTGTTGAGCGGCGAAATGATGCTGCGCTATCTGGGTTGGACGGAGGCGGCGGATTTGATTTTGAAAGGTTTGAATGGAGCGATTGGCAGCAAGCGCGTCACCTACGACTTCGCCCGCTTGATGGAAGGCGCAACCGAAATCAAATGTTCGCAGTTTGGCAGTAACATCATCACCCACATGTAGGTTGCAGGGGCGTGGATAGGAGCGACAACGTCGTTGCGGGCAAGAGAATTATCGTTCTCAGGGACCCCTCAATGTCTGCGTACGCCCCGAATCCGGCAGGGTGATATGCATGATGGAATTGAAAGTCTCACCATTGAGCCGCCGGCCTTGATCATCCACCAAGTTCCAGACTATCTTGAACTCACCATTCTTGGTGCTACCGGTAAGGGTTTTCAAATGTTCGCCGTTGGTTGAGACACATTCGATGGAGTAAAGGCCATTTTTCTCGGGCAAGCGGGCATGAAAGGTCGCACCGCGTTCAACATCATAGTTTGCAGAGTCGAGACTGAACTGACACAGGTTGGAGGTCGTGACGGCGATCGGCGGGCCGATTCCGTAAAGGGTGCCTTCGCGTTCGTCCTTCAATGCTAGATAGACCTGCACGGCGTGTCGGCCTGGCGGATCGTAAATGGCGTGCCAGATCAACAAGCAGTCACCATTCGTTGCGCGCTCGCGGTCGTAAACTTTTCCGCCGCAATCGAAGGGCAATTCTTCTTCCGGGTCTGCGTCCACGATTGGAAACACAATATTGTTGGTGATGAAGGAGCCGTAGCTGATTGGCAATTCAAAGGTGATGTCTTCGGGTTCCTTGCCGGTGATGATCTGCTTGGGCGTGAGCAACGCGTCGAGTGAAAGCTCGTTGGTGCCCGAAACTTTGGCATTGCGGATTAGGTTTCCGGCGCTTTGGCCCTTGAACGTGGGTTCCGGGTAACCGACCGGCCGTTTCATCGCGAGAATTTTGGCGACTCGGGCTTGGCGCGCGGGCGATTGATTCCATTCGCGGCCGGAGATTTCAGTCAGGTAGTGCTTTTGTTCCGACTCCTTGGCCTTGGCTTCCACTTTCCTGGCCTCAGTCCGAATTTGCTGTTCAGCTTGCATGGCGGCGGCGCCGGCTGGTAGCGGCCAAACGAGGTCGGCCTCCGGTAACAGCGCGCCCGGGTGAGCCGGGCGCTCGAATCCGATGTCCTCTGCGCGTCGCCGAATCTTTCCGCCATTATCCACGCAATCCAGTCCCACGGAATACAAGAGGAAGGGTCCGTCGTCCGTCAACCGATAGCGCAGCGGCTGGCCATCCATAAAATCCGGCAGCGGGGTCCCCAGAAATTCCGGCGTGAGTTCGATCAAAGTTTTTGGATACGAGTCGCGCTGGATGTGAAAGCGTTCGAGGGCGATCGCGGTGATGATGATTCGGCGTTGCGCCTCGGCTTGGGCAGCGCGGGCAAGCAAAGATTGTTCATCGCGTTGGAATGGAAATTTCTTGTCATAGAGGCTCACATACAATCCAAACCGTGAAGGGTGCCCAAAGCTCGATGGGGGCACATGAGTCATGGCAGGAGACTGGCGCATGGCGGTCCAGTTGGTCGCTTTCACGGCGTTGCGGAATTCCGTTTCGCGATCCCGAAAGTAAAGCATCAAGGCTTGTTCGTCTTGGAAGCTCTGACGCTGGTTGTAACTGACAACTTGCTGGCGTTCAGACAATGTCATCCAGGCATAAAGTGGAAATCTCAAAATCGTTTCGGCAAATTCGATGTAGCCTTGGCCAGCGTTTGAGGATTCGGCGCGTTCCTGTTCACAACGGGCGATAACACTGACACGTTGGAAGGCTTTTGTCGTAGGAAGATTCGTGAAAAAATCAACCGACTCCCACTCGCGTTGAAGCTGCGTGAGCCGCACATCCGACCAACGTGTGGTCTGGAGCGCCTGCCAGAGAGCATTAAAAGCAAGTGAGGTATCCGCAAAGCGAACCAAGTGTGATGTTTCCACCGGCTCCGGCTCCCGTGCTGTGACCAAGCGCGTCGCTGCCATGAGGTTTGTCCAAGCTGATTCCAAATCGCCGTCATGCAAGGCGAGCACGCTGCGGCGGACAAATGTCCTCGTCAAGTTTCTTACCAGGGCGAGGTGCGGAAGGCGTAAACTGCCATCTGGCCTGACTTTCAAGTTAAAACGAATGGGACCGGACATGACCGCAGCTGCAACGGCGTCGATTTGATTCGAGTTGGGATTGCTGAGGGCGCGAAATACGTCCCACGAAAGTGCCTCATTGTCGTTCCGCGAACCAAGACGGGCCAGTTTCACTGAATCCAGTTTCCAAACAACCAACGCCGAGTCGTTTCCGATGGGTTGCATAAGGTTCGGGAGGTTGTCGTACTGATCTCGGTTCAGGGACCGGGTGGTGTTCTGTAAAATCGTTTCCCGCGCTTGCAGTTCCGGTATCGTCGAAAAGTCGAAATCAACCAGGTCGGTCTTGAAGCCTTGCTCGCGTAACATCTGCCGGGTGTCTGCCACGGCCTTGACCGCAGCGGCATCGGGCGGCGACGGACGCGACGCCACCAGCCAGCCGGCTAGCGCCAGAATCATTGCGAAGACCCAAACTAAGTTGCCCGGGTGAGGCTTCATCAGGTGGACCTCAAATACTTTGATCCAACATCTGCTTCTCTTTTAATACGAGGGCAAGCTTTTTTGCAACTTCTCATTGCATTGCCGGCAGGAAGTTATATGGATGGTAACCATGCAAGCCGGCATTCCTCATCGTGGCCGCGGCAAGGTTTGTTTTTGGGCCGCGTTGTTGCTTTCGCCGCTTTCTTTGAGGGCCGATCCGATTGTTGTTGGCCCCGGTTCGATCTTCGAGTTCGGAACGCTGTTCGCGATCACAACGGCCGTTTTGGTGGAGGCGACTTGCATTCTATTGTTGCTCCGACGCTGGCGGACGCCGCGTTTGTTCATCCTCTGGATCGCGGGTATGCATTTGCTCACCTATCCGGCCTTTCTCGGATTGCTCTGGCTTTCTGTCGGCATGCGTCCAGAATTGGCCATAGTGATTGGGGAAGCGATGATCGTATTGATCGAGGGGAGTTTAATTTACCTGATGTGTTGTTTCGCGCCTTCCGCCAAACTGGAACTGCCCTTGCCTTCGGTCAACAGAAGTCTGCTCGCATCCTTGGTTGGGAACATCTGTTCAATTCTGGTTTTTCCGCTTCTGGCAATGCTTTTTGGCGGATAGCCTCTTTCTTGGAGACTTTTGACTGAATTTACGCTGCCCATGAGGTGCAATCGCCCGTCCAGCGGAGCGAGGGGCATCTTCGGAAGATCTATTGCAAGTGTTTACTGACAAACAAGGCACGAACAGTTAGTCTGCACGGAGAATTTTTAAGCAGATAGCTCGACGGGCGGGCCCTTGCGGTTCGCCCGTTGCCTTTTAAGTGATTTCATGCATTGGATAGTTGCCAGCCTGCTGTCGGCCCTGTTCCTCGGCGTTTATGAGCTTTGCACCAAGCACGCCGTAAGGGACAACGCCGTCGTGCCGGTCCTGTTTTTCAGCACGTTAAGCGGCGCGGTGGTCTGGATTGCTTTGCTGGGAACGCAGGTGGTCCAGCCGGGGCTTTTGCCGTCGTCGCTGGTCACCGATCCGCTCACGCTGGTGCAGCATTTGCAACTGGCACTGAAGTCGGCCATCGTCGCGGCGTCGTGGGTGTTTACCTGTTTTGCCCTCAAACATCTGCCGCTGTCGCTCGGGTCACCCATCCGCGCCACCAGCCCGTTGTTTACCCTGTTCGGTGCCTTGTTGATTCTGGGCGAACGCCCGACATTGCTGGAAACCGTCGGCGTGCTGGCGACACTCGTATCATTTGTCGGACTGTCAGTGGTCGGCAGCCGGGAAGGCGTGCATTTTCATCGCGATAAATGAGTGGGCTTCCTCATTGCCGGAACGTTGCTGGGGGCGGCGAGTTCGCTCTATGACAAATATCTGCTGGGCCGGGCGCATTTCTCGGTGCCGACGGTGCAGGCGTGGTTCTCGGTTTACCTGCTGGTGCTTTTCACACCGTTCGTCATCGGCTGGAAGCGGCGCTGGTGGTCGCGCAAAGAATTTCACTGGCGCTGGAGCATTCCGTTCATCGCGTTTTCGTTGCTGGTGGCCGACTATATTTATTTCAGCGCGCTGCGCGATCCCGCTTCGCTCGTCTCGGTGGTGATAAGCCTGCGCCGTGGCAGCACACTGGTGGGTTTTGCCGGTGGCCTGCTCCTTTTCGGTGAAAAAAACGGACTGCAAAAACTTCCCGCCGTGATCGGAATTCTGGTCGGGATCCTGCTCACTGTGCTGGGCTGAAACGGTGTTGACTCCAGCACGAGGCACCGCCGGTCATTCTTTCTTCTGTTTTAACAGCCGTGCCAACTTCTCGTCGGTCGTCTCTTTATCTGTCTGCGCTTGTGCTCCAAGTGGACCGAGTGACTGCGAAGTCAAACCTGCAGTCAATGGCGAATCGTCCTGCTGTTTACCAGATGAAACCGGTTTCTTGGATCTGGAAATGTGCAATCCACCGCCCAGCACGTGGCCGATGTGAACCACAATCAGTAACATGAGCGGAAGTAGAAAAATGACCTCGGCAGAAAAATAATCGTAAGAACTCAAAAGGGGACTGTAACGGAATCACCCAACCGTTCCTTCCAGTTATTGAACAGCGATATGCCTTCAACCAACACACCAGTTACACCCGCCAAAACTGCGAGCCAATAAAGCAAAAATCTGGCACTTTTGACATAATTGTGAACGTCGCCTAGAGCTGAGCCACACCAACAGGCGGCCAGCCCAGCAATGATCGGCTGGATTGTGACACGTTATCCATGATTTCATCGGGTGTCTGATGGCACGATCTCCTTGCCATCAAGCCGGTAAATGGAAACGATATTTCCATTCTCCAGCTTTTCACCAACCTGCAACGTTCCGCAGACGGTCAGCAGTCGGTCCATCATGGATTTGACTCCTTTTCCTTCCATGCGAACTTGAATCCATTCATTGATTTGAAGGGGTTTGCCATAACAGCACGAGGATTGATTTCTCATAAGGAGAAATTCCGTTACCAGGCCGGCATTCTGTTTCAGCGGCATCATGAAGCCCCGCACGGCAACGGCCTTCTTGTCGAGGGATCTGATTGCGTCAGGAATTTGTCCAACCATCTCAAGTTTATCGTTGTGGGAATTCGTTGGGTTCATCCACCAGTTCACTTTCACAGGGAAAGCTGATAGCGTGTCAAAGCCGACCTGTAGATAATCTCCGGTTGCTTGCGTTACGAACGTGTTGGTGGACGGAGGGACGGTTTGTACCGCCGGCGGGGTGCTGATGGCTGGCGAATTGGTCCGGGGAGGAGAATCGATCAGCGTCCCGCGTACGGCCTGCGCCCTGGCGATCCCGGGCAGCAAACCGAGAGCCATTACGGAAATATTGACCCAAAGCTTGGACCGACGGCAGGCGTCGCCAAAGATCTGTTGCCAGATCGTCAAGCAACTCTCGCATGCCGTTGTGGCGAACCGGCTATGGCTTGGCCTCTTCATCACTGCCTTTCGGGAAGTTGAACGCGATATTCGTGTAAGTCTTTCCGTGAACGATGATTTCCTTGAGGACTGCGTCAAATGTTGGGGTGGTTTTAAGCCAGTCGGCCTGTGCCTCGAAAAGCGAAGTGTCGCCGACCTGCTCACCGGTGGCGTTATTGGCGACAGGCTGGAAAATCAATTTCTCCTCGCGCCCGGAAATTGTGGCGGATACTTCCCATGACGGCGCGGCAATACGAACGAAATTATCCAATTCACCATCCATCACGAAAGCCTGCAATTTGCCGTTAGACGCGTCGAGGACAAATTCAACATGATTTTCCTCCTCGCCCAACTCGACGGGCGTGCCGCCGTGCGGTGGATGATGTTCGTGATGGTGTACCGCTTCAGTGACGGGTGCTGCCGTTTCAGTTTTGGAGCAACCGGCCACGAATCCGGTGGTCATAGCCAGACAGAGTAATGATAGTATTTTCATGGGTTGCCGTTCAGGAATGTGGAGTAAGGCTGGAGGCGACGTCCGTGCGATAAGCCTTCATGGCCGGCACGATTCCTGCCAGTGCGCCGAGCGCGATGAACCCGGCTGGCGCCCACAACATGACCGGGTTGAAAGCGAATGGAGCAAGGACCACGCCGGTTTCCGCGCGGATGATATCGGCCGCGACAGCCATCAACCCGATGTAAATGCCAAATCCTGCCGCCATGCCGAGTGCGGAGATGGTGGCGGCCTCAAGAACTATGGCGGAAAATACCGTCGCGCGGCGGGCCCCGAGCGCCCGAAGGATGGCCAATTCGTGACGGCGCTCGTTTATCGAGTTGTAGATGCTTGCTAGGATCGAACCGGCTGCAACCAGCGCAACGAAATAACTCACAAGCGTCAGCACGCGGTCGAACCAGCTGATCTTGTCGAACAATTCCGCCATCACGCGCCCGATGGGCCACGCAAACGTGAGGCGGTTGCCCTGTTTGTTATACATCATGTCCATTTGGAATCCGGCGATGGCGCTTCCCGCTTTAAGTTTTACCAGCACGGCGCTCACGTCGGTCGCGGCGTTCGGATCGTGTCCGCTCATGTGCTGAACGCCCGCCAGCGGAATCCAGATTACCTGGTCCGCAGGTGTATTTGATGGCTTAAGCACGCCGACCACCACATACGTTTCCGAATGTTGGTTCTTTTCGTCAAAGATCAATCCATGAAATGGATGAAAAGTATCGCCCACTTTGAGATTCATTTTGCGCGCGGCAAAATCACCGACGACCGCTTCCCGCCGGCCGGGATCGAACCAATCCCCTCCGGGCCGCAGCTCGAAGTGTTTTCCCGGCGCGTATTCGGCTTTGTGGAAAAGTTCCGGCGTGGTGCCCACAAGCCGATAACCGTGATAGTTGTCGCCTACCGCCAGCGGTACGGCAAGTTCGACGTTGGGGTTATTTTGGATGTCGAGAAAGTCAGACCAGGCCAGATTTCCTGGCGAAGCTTCCAGATTGAATATGGCGTTGAGCACCAGCTGCAACTTGGAACCGCGCGCACCCAGCACGGCGTCAAAACCGGCATTCACGCCGGTGAAGGTCGCGTCCGACTGCTCTTTGATCGACCACACCGACATCAGGAGACCGCCCGCCAAAGCGACGGAAAGGGCTGTGACAATGGTGGAGAGTGCGTGCTGCCGAAGGCTCTTGAAAACGATCAACCAGACGGTCATAGGTTTGCCTCCTCCGGTGAAACCTGGTTGATGTGCTCAAATTCTCGGACTTGTTCAAACTGGGAAAGAGTCTCGCGATCATGGCTGACCAGCAACAAGGCCGTGCCATTTTCGCGGCAGGCCTCACGAATCAGTGTCACCGATTTCCGCGCATTCTTGTGGTCAAGGTTGCCGGTTGGTTCATCGGCCAGGACCAGTTTGGGTTTGTTGGCCAGCGCCCGCGCAACCGCCACGCGTTGTTGCTGACCAATGGAAAGTTGACGGGGATAATGTTTCAGCCGATCGCCAAGGCCGACTCGTTGCAACAACACCTCGGCGAAGGCCTTGTCTATTCCCGGGCCGAATGACATGCCGAGCAAAACATTTTCCAGGCAGGTGTAACCTTGCAGGAGGTTGAAGGTCTGGAAAATATAGCCAATCGTCGTTGCCCGCAGGCGATCACGCTCCGGCTCGTTCAAGCCGGACATGGCCCGGCCAGCGATGGTGATACTGCCGGCATCCGGCCTGAGAATTCCGGCAATTAGGTGCAGAAACGTTGTCTTGCCAGAACCACTTTCCCCTTGGAGCGCCACTTGCGCCTTATCCTCCAATGTGAACTGTTTCACATTGACGACCTCATGGTCAAACCCCTCCGGGTTGACAAACGTTTTTTTCAACTGGAAAATTTCAAGGAGCGGCATAGGGATTATTCAAAGGTCATGGCATTTTGTCCGGTGGCTTGGCGCTGGCGGGTTGAAACTTTTCCGCCAGTTGGTTGTATTTTCCCACAATGTCGTTTCGTTCCTTCACGCTGTCGTTGTATTTATTCACCAACTCGTCCCGTTGGGCAACCAATTCCTTGAGCGATTCATTCTGCTTGTTGATGCCGGCGTAGGCGTCCTTCAATCTGGCTTCCAAGGCGTCGATTTACCCGGAAAATCGTGCCGGGGATTTTGGGCGGAAGAGGAGCGTGAGTTTTTTTACGACAAAGCCGAGCGCGTAAATCATTCCCAGCAATACCACGTCCGTCGGGCCGACCGGCCAGTCCCATTGGTAGGCAATCCAGAAGCCGATGAACGATGCCACCCCGCCGATCACCGAGGCGAAAATGGTGAACTGGCGCATGGTCCGGGCGAATAAATGCGCCGTCAGCGGCGGAATCAGCAGGAACCCGAATGAAATCAGCGGACCGACGCTCAGCACGGCCATGGAAACGGTAAAACCAATCAACAGATACGTCAGCGCGTCCCAGAACACGACGTTCTTGCGAAGCGTGACGGCCAGCGCGCGGTCGAACGAGACCAGCATCAATTCCTTGTGAAACAGGCCGAGCACGACCAGCACCAGCGCCAAGGCAATGGCGGTCAGCGTCAAATCAAAATTGGAAATGGTGATGACTTCCCCTTTCATCAAATCGAGCCAGCCCAGTTCCGCGTAGCGGTTTTTTGACAGCAGCAGGATGCTGAGCGCGGCGGCAACGACATAAGCCGCGCCGAGCCGGCCTTCGGGCAGGCCGCGTCCACGTCGCTCCAAAAATGCGAGCACCAAAATCGCCATCAGCGTAAAAGCGATCGAACCGGTGAATGCCAGCACGTGGGCGCTTTGCGAATCGTGACCGTTCATGTCCATGCCCAGCCACAGCGGCAGCGAAAGCGCCACGGCCACGCCGGTGGAGGAAATTTGCGGCAGCGCGACGCCCATGAAAATCAACCGGCGCAACACGAGGAACACACCGACCAGCGGGCAGGCAAAGCCGATGAGCACGCTGGTGTAAACCGAATTTCGCAACAGGAAATCCGGTGACAGGATCTGGCGCAACGTTTCCATATCAGCCAACCTCCATTTCAAAGATTTCCGCCATGCGTTCGGGCGTGAACAATTCCGTCACCGTGCCGTGCAGGACCTGTCCCTGGTGCAGCCAGATGATTTGTTGCGCGTGCTTGCGGACCAGCGGCAGGTCGTGGGTCACAAGCAGGATGGTCAGTTTCCGCTCGGCGTGAATCTGGGAAATGAATTCGAGCAGTGCGTGCGTCGCCGCGGCGTCCACACCGGCGGTTGGTTCATCAAGAACCAGCACGTCGGGCCGGGTGGCCAGCGCGCGGGCGATGAGGACGCGCTGTTTTTGTCCTCCGGAAAGCCGGCTGAACTTTTTATGGGCGAAGCCGTCCGCTGCCGTTGCACATAAACAGTCGCGCACGAATTGACGTTCGTCGGGCGGGGGAAAGCGCCCCGGTCCGACCCGGCCGAACGTTCCCATGAGCGCCACGTCAAATCCGGTCAGCGGAAACAGCGAATCGAGTTCGACGGTTTGCGGGACATAGCCAAAAATCAGGGGTGTGTTGACCGGCGCATTGATTTTTATACGCCCGGCGACCGGGGGTTGCAGGCCGAGCAGCGTTTTGAGCAGGGTGGACTTGCCGGAGCCGTTGGCGCCGAGAATGGCGGTGAAACTGGAGCGGACAATGGCCAGCGAAATGCCGGACAGCACGGCCCGGCCATCGTAACCAATGGCCAGGCTGTCAAACGTAATGATGGGATCGTTTGTCCCTCTCCCATCGGATGGGAGAGGGTGGCCGACGTCCGGGTGAGGGTTTGTTTTCATCACTTTTGCAATGCGCCAACCATGGTGTGGACGATGTAATCCATCATTTCGATGTAGGTATCCGTGTGCGGTACGCCGCCGGGCATGATGGGCAGTTTCACCAGCGTCGCGCCGGTTTGTTGCGCAATCAGGGCGGGGACCTTTTCCGGGAACTGCGGTTCGCGCACGACGATGGGAACATGTTCAGCCTTCATTTCGGCGATCAATTCCTCGATGTGCCGCGGCGTT
>Ga0208034_1001782_pt1 | contig 12232 bp, 4 predicted proteins | sample June2015DPH_8_10_FD_184699 | JGI IMG/M metagenome (GOLD analysis project Ga0208034, IMG submission 184699) | Peatland microbial communities from SPRUCE experiment site at the Marcell Experimental Forest, Minnesota, USA - June2015DPH_8_100... | ecosystem: Environmental > Terrestrial > Soil >...
ACGAAAAGTCGCAGCAGAAACGGCTCTTCCTGCTGCAGGTCATTCAGCCGGGACTGGCCGGCTTGATGGACGGCTCGATCTCGACGCTGGCGCCGTTGTTTGCCGCCGCGTTCGCCACGCACAACAGTTGGGAAACATTTCTCGTCGGCCTCGCCGCCAGCAGCGGCGCGGGCATCAGCATGGGCTTTGCGGAAGCGCTGTCTGACGACGGCAGCCTCACCGGCCGCGGCCATCCATGGGCGCGCGGTTTTGTGTGCGGGTTGATGACCACGCTGGGCGGCCTCGGCCACACGCTGCCGTTTTTGATTCCGAATTTGAAAACCGCCGTCGCCGTCGCCGTGGGCGTGGTGCTGGTGGAACTGGGCATCATCTCGTGGATTCGCCACCGGTTCATGGACACGCCGTGGGCGTCGGCATTGTTCCAGGTGGCGCTGGGCGGCGCGCTGGTGTTCCTGGCGGGAATTTTGATTGGCAATTCGTGAAAATTACGCCTTCAGCAACTCGCGGCAGGCGGTTTGAAGCTTTTTCAGGTTCGCCTTTGATTTTGCCTCGATGTAGCAGCGAATCAATGGCTCGGTGCCGCTGGCGCGGAACGCGACCCATTCGCGGTTCGGCAGCAGAAATTTGTAGCCGTCGGTGGTGATGAACTTTTCCACCTTGAACGGCCCGATATTTTTCAAGCCGCCGCCGAGCTTCGCCAGCAACACGTCCTTTTTCTCCGGCACAAAGTTGACGTTGATGCGGTCGGTGTAAAATTCGCCGATTTGTCTGGCGAGTTCCTTCAAAATTTGCCCCAACGATTTCTTTTCGGTTGCGACCAGCTCCGCCATCAACAGACACGCGAGGATGCCGTCCTTTTCCGGCACGTGGCCCTTGACGCTCAGGCCGCCGGATTCCTCGCCGCCGACGATGATGGGTTCGCTTTCCATCAGCGCGCCGATGTATTTAAAGCCGACGGGCGTCTCGTAAACTTTCACCCCGAACAATTCCGCCACGGCGTCCACCTGATGGCTCGACGGCACGGTGCGCACCACCGCGCCCGTCCAGCCGCGATTCTTCTTCAGGTGATACAGGGACAGCGTGAGCACCTGATTGGGCGTCAGCCAGGTGCCGTCCTTGTCCACAATGCCGAAACGATCCGCATCGCCGTCGAGGCCGAGGCCGATTTGCGCCTTGCCGCTGCGAACAAATTTGCTGACGTCGGCCATGCCTTCGGCACTCGGTTCCGGATGATGCCCGCCGAAGAGCGGGTTCAGTTCATTGTGAAACAAGGTGATTTTCGCGCCTACGCTTTCGAGGAGCTTATCGAGGTAACCGTGGCCGGTGCCATACTCCAGATCAATCGCGACCTTGAGCTTCGCCTTTTTGAGCACGGCGAAATCAATCAGCTTGTGGAGCTGTTTGAAATACGCGGGCTGCGGATCAAATGTTTTGCATTGAAATGTGCCGATGACCACGCTTTTGGACGACCAGCCTGCCGCCTGAAGTTTGATGATGTTCGCTTCAATTTGCCCGGTGACTTCCGGAGTGGCGGGCGCGCCGTTGCTCGTGGAAAACTTCAAGCCTTGATACTCCGCCGGATTGTGGCTGGCGGTCAGGTTGACGCCGCCGATGGCTTTGCGATGGCGGATGTTGTGGGCGATGACCGGTGTGGGCGTGTCGCGATTGCAAAGAAGTGGTGTCAGCCCGTTGGCGGCGAGCACCTCAGCGGCGGCCAGTGAAAACTCGCGCCCCAGAAACCGCGTGTCGTAACCTAAAATAAGTGACGAGTGACGAGTGACGGGGGACGAGTTCAGGTAGTCCGCGATGCCTTGCGTGGCGAGGCGGACGTTGTCGAAGGTAAAATCGCGCGCGATGATGCCGCGCCAGCCGCTGGTGCCAAATTTGATCGTCATGGGAGGGGACATTGGAGCAATGGAGTGATGGAGTGGCGGGTGTCGGAATGTCGGTTTTGCATTACTCCGTCACTCCGTCACTCCAGCGCCCCAGGTTTTCAACTTTTCCAATCAAACGCCTTTTTCTTCAAGGCATAAAGATAACCGGCAAACAAAATCGCCAGAAACGAAATCATCGAGCCCAGGATCAAATTCCGCGTGGCCGGATCTTTGAGCATGCCCTTGTAAACGACGGCCCACGGATAAAGAAAGACGACCTCGATGTCGAACAGGATGAACAGCATCGCCACGAGATGGAATTTGACCGACATCCGCGGGTTGCCTTCGCCCACGGGGAGCATGCCGCATTCGTAGGCGGTATCCTTGATCCGGCTGCGTTTGCCGCGTTTGCCGAGCAACGTGGAGACCAGAATCATCCCGAACGGCGCGGCAATGGCCACGCCGAGCAGCATCAGCACCGCGATATATTGCGCGAATTGCGTTTGTTCTTCCATGCCCGGAAAAGTTACGGGAACGCCGCAAAAATTCAACGAATAAAACTGGAGTGCAGGAAGCAACGGGCGGGCGAGGATTATTCAGGAGCGCGGACAGCCTTGTCCGCGTGTTTCTGCTGCATCGGCGCTTTTGTGCGGACAAAGCTGTCCGCGCTCCATTAGTTGCGGCTTCACCGCCTTGGGAGCGCTGCACTTTCAAATTGCTGGCAAATGCGGCGGTCGGCCGACCGCCGCCACGGCTCACTACTGCACGCCCACGCGGTAGAAGCTCGTCACATTGGTCGCGTTTGCATCCGTAACCTGAACCACCCCGCCGGTGCTGGTGATGGTTTGCAGGTTCTGCCAAACAACGGGCGGGTTGAGATTGGTGGCCACTTGCACCGTGTAAATGGCACTGGACTGTCCGTTGAGCTGGAATTGAAAGCCATTGGTGGACGACACGGAAAATGAACCGGGCTGCAACCATGGCGGATCCAACGGAAAGACATGAACCAGCAAATTGGTGGAAACGCCATCTGGATTGTCCGCGTTATAAGCCGTAAAGACCACGGAGTAATCGCCGGCGTTGGTCCAAAGGTGCGAGGTGAAATAACTGACATTGGTGACGATGATCCCGTCGCCAAAAGACCATTCCAGTCCCGCGGCGCGCCCGGTAATCAGTCCGGCCAGCGCCAAAGAATGATTTACCAGCACATTGGTCTGGCTTGATTGAATGGCCACGGACAATGCCCCGGCGAAATCAGCATCATAAACTTCATCCGCACCCATCGAAGGCGGATTGTTCCACGCCTCGCCATCCATGTCCGTGCCGGTTGCGTAGAGCGAACTGCCGGCGCCGCGACAGGGGGAAGCGGCAGATAGGTGAAAAGCAGCATCCACAAAAATCGGATCGTTGGTAATATTAGCAGAGGAAAGACCAAGGGATATTTGAGGGATGGAACAACCATTGTAACTCCAAACGGATCCCTGCCAATTATTGGCGCTGTTCGAAGCGGTGTTATAGTAAACGATACTATTGTAAATCGTGTTGTAATTGTATCCATAAACCCCGCCACCGTTGGCCGCAGTGTTATTCACCACGGTGCAGTTGTATAGAGTACCGGAATACAGCCCGCCACCGGTACTGGAGGCCTGATTACTTGTAACCAAGCAGTTGTGGAGGGTGCTCGCATAGGCCCCGCCGCCGTTATGGGCATAATTTCCCGTCAACACACAGTTCCAAAAAGTATTAGAAACACCACCCCCGCCATTATCGCCGTAATTGCCGCTTACCGTGCAGTTGTAAAGCGTGCTCAAACAGGCGCCACCACCATCGCCGCCGTCTAAACTTCTGTTGTTCATGACAACACAATTGGAAAGCGTGCCGCCATAGGAGCCGCCGGCTCGTGATGCCTGATTGCTGACCACACACGAGTCATAAAGAACACTTTGATAGGTTGCCCCGCCACCACCACCGTCGGAACTGTTGCCCCAGACCGTATTATTGGTGAAAATGCAATTGTAAAAAGTGCCTTGGTAAGCTCCACCGCCATTTAAATTGGCCAAACTGCCAGCAATGAAACAGTTGCTCACCACGCCGCCTGGTTCACACCAGACACCACCGCCGCTTTGCTCTTTATAAACATCTCCGCTTGTCAAGGTACGTCCACCAGTCAGTGTAAATCCGCTCAAAATCGCATGGTTCCCCACATAAGCACACCGTCCCTGGAACGGCTGAATCGTTGTGGCTCCGGGCCCGTTGACGCTCTGCACCACCACCGGGTTGGTCAAGGCCAGATTATTATACATTGAGCCATACACAATCACTCCCCATGTTTGATATACTCCATTTGTCACCAAAACCAGCCGTCCAGTTGTTGTTCCGGTGGCAATCGCCTGCTGAATTGTGTGCGCTGCGGTAGTCCAGTTGGTATAAGGAAATGTGGGACTTGAACTGTTGAGGTCAGCATAATAAACCGGTTGTTGTACTACTTGCACCTGTGTCGTCGCCGACAATCCATAACCCAAGCTGGAATAATACGCCGTCAACAGCACGTTATAGGTTCCCGGCGAAGCCCAAGCATGGCTGACGGGAGATTGGTTGGTGACGGTCACTCCATCACCGAAATCCCACCAGAAATAATCGGCGCAGCCGCCAATTTCCCCCGCAAAGGAGACGGGATAATTCGCCGCAAAATTGGCAAAAGCAAACAAAGAGCGGATAACAGGGATTTGATCAAACGCTGGATCATATTCATAGGCGCCCATGTCGAATTGGGCGATGCCGTCTCCGTTTCCATCCAAAGGCCGGGCGACACCCCGGATATCATTGATGGGTGCGGAAATAATACCTACGGGTGAAAAACAATTGGTGAAACCCGCATCAATGCACGGCGAGCCGCACTTCAACCGGAAATCACCACCAGGAGCATCCACAAACGATGGATCATTGGTGACGTTTCCAGTCCCGTAGGAAGGATTCGGAGTTGTGCAGCAATAATACATATTCGGGTTATTAGCCCACCAGTTGGAACCGCCGGGCGCCGAATTGAAATAGATGATGCTGTTGAAGGCGATGCCACCATAAATACCACCGCCGGCGCTGGTGGCCGAGTTGCCGGTCACCGTGCAATTGATAATCACCGCCGAATTATACGCCGACGCATAAATGCCGCCGCCGTTGCCATAAAACGAAGTCGTGTTGGTGACTGTATTGCCGCTCAACACACAATTGTAAAACATGCCATTATAAGCGCCGCCGCCGTAAATGGAAGCAATGTTCCCCGATATGAGGCAACTAAAGTTGGTACTTTGATAAGTGCCGCCGCCATAGCCGGCCGCGTTTCCGGTGATTAAACAATTGAAGTTGGTGCCTTGATATGCGCCGCCGCCGTAGCCGGGGCCACTACTGGCCTGATTGTTCATCAATATGCTGTTATAGAGCGTGCATTGATAAACTCCGCCACCAGTGCCGAATGTTCCATTATATATCGCAGCGTTATTGCTCAACCCACAATTGTAAAGAACGGCCTCGTAAGCACCGCCCCCCAGATTTGCGGTGTTGTTGGTTAATATGCAATTCCATAACAAGTTCGAGGCGGCTCCGCCGCCGGAACTGGAAAAATTGCCGGCCAGAACGCAATTTGAGATCGCGCCCCCGTAAATGCCGCCGCCGAGCCGGCCGGCGAAATTGCTGATGACGAGACAATTCACCACTGCGCCGCCCGGTTCGCACCAGATTCCCCCGCCGCTCTGTTCTCGAATCGTATCACCTCCGTTCAATCTCGTTTGCCCGTTGGTGATGGTGAAGCCGCTCACCACCGAATTGCTGCCGACATACACGCACCGGGTTTGTGTTCCGCCGGCAATGATTGTTGATCGTGTCCCATAGACGCCCAACAACGTGATGCCATTGGTCAATGCCACCCGGTTGGTTTCCGCTCCGTAAATCACCACGCCGCTATTGGTGTAAACACCGGCATCGGCTGCAACCATTTCTCCCGGTTGCGCCACGCTCACGGCGTCCGGAATATTCGTCGCCGCAGTGAGCCAGTTGGTATAGGGCGCCACCGGATTCGTGCTGCTCAAACTTACATAATGCACCGCATTCGTATTCTGGTTTTCGTAGGCGCCGATGTCCACAGCCGCGCCGACGACACGTGGGTTGCCATCCAGATCCGTTGTTTCCGGCGCATAGATATTGTTGCCGGCGTCAATGCAAGGAGAGCCGATTTGCAGGTGAAAATCTCCGCCGATCAAATTCACGAAGCCCGGGGTATTGGTGATGTTGCCGCTTCCGCCTGGCAGCGGCATTGGGATTGTGCAACAGTTGTGCAAGGTTGAGTTGAAGGCGTTCATCCCGCCGCCAGCGGCGGTATTGTAGTAAGTGATGCAATTGTTCAAGGTGGCACCATACACACCGCCACCTCCGCCGGATCCAGCAGTGTTGCCGACGATGGTGCAATTATCCATGCTGTTCGCGTAGCAAGCCCCGCCGCCGGTGGAACGCGCGGAACTGCCGGCCAGGACACAGTTGGTCAGATTACCGTATGCCGCGCCGCCACCGTTGTTGGCCGAGTTGGTGGTGAGCAGGCAATTGTTCAACTGGCTGTTGTAGCTGCCGCCGCCATCGTAGGTCGCGATGTTTTGGGAAAGGATGCAATTGTTCAACGTGCCATACCAAACACCGCCGGCATACGAGGCCGAAGCATTGCCGGTTATCACGCAATTCGTAACGACCGAGGTGGTGGATTGACAGTAGATTCCACCCGCAGGAGCGTTCACGCTGGCCGTGGCACCGCCGGTCACGGTGAAACCCGACAGGACTGCGCCGCTGGCCAGATATACACCCCGCACCGCGCCGGCGCCATTGGTCGTGCCCGGGACCTGATAGCCCTTGATTACCGTCACGGCGGGACCGTTGACACTTTGCACCGTCAAATTCGCAACGCTGACACAGACGCGGTTCGATCCCATAATGGACCAGCCACCAGTTTGGTAAATGCCATTGGTAACGAGAACGGTGTCACCGGAGTTGGCTTGAAGAATGGCGTCCTGAATGGTCGCCGCCGCCGTGCTCCAATCGGCGTAGGGCGGCACGGGGTTGGTGCTGTTCAAATCCACATAAAGCACCGCTGCGGGGGCGTTGATGGTCAATAACAAGAAGACAGCAACTGTCAGTTGGAAAGAATGCGTTTTCATCAGTTACCTGTCCAGAAGTCACCCATGTTTATCACCAACCCTCATGCAGTTCAAGCTAAATGCAGCCGCGTTAAACGCAGGCGCGACTTCAAGTCGCAACCAGCTTTCTGAGCAGGTTGTTGTGCGGCGGTCTGCCGACCGCCGCTACGGCTCACTGCTGCACCCCAACGCGGTAGAAATACGGGCCATTGCCCGTGGCATCGGTGTCCGTATAACTGGTCGTGCCGGCCTGACCGGCGATGTCGGTTTGGATGGTGGAGAATGCCGGTTGCGCTCCAAGGTCGGTGCTGCGTTGGAGATAATACGTTCGCGTGTTCACGCTTTGCCAGCTCACGACCAAACCTGATGGATTATTGGTTGAAGCAGGAACCAGCATTTTCAGAACCGACAATGGATTGGTGGGATCCGTCCCGGCAATCCACTCCTGCCAGTTGTTCATGCCGTCACCATCGGCATCCGCGAAATCCGCCGAGCCATCGTTGGTCAGGCCATATTGCTGGAGCCAGGCGTAGGAGATGACGGAGGTCGGAGTCTGGTATTCATAGGCGCCGATGTCCACGGTGCCGCCCTGGATGCGCGAGTTGCCGTCGAAGTCGTTGGTCAGGGTGACAAAAGAATTGTTTCCAGCATTGATGCAGGGAGAGTTTGGTTGGAGGTGGAAGTCGTCGCCAGCCAAATCCACAAAAGCGGGTTCGTTCGTGATGTTGCCGGTGCCGTTGTCAGGCAATTGCGCGGTGCAACAGTAATTCAGACTGCTGTTGAAGTAGTCGCCGTTGGAATTGTAATAGACAATGCAGTTGTTCAGGGTGCTGGAATCCGCCCCGCCGAAATTGTTTCCAGCTGAGTTGCCAGTCAGTGTGCAATTGTTCAGTGTGCTCTCCTCTACTCCGCCGCCAAAATCAGCACCGTTGTCCATGACAATGCAGTTGTTCAGAGTGCTGGAATCGGCCCCACCGCCGGCATCGGCATATAAATCTCCGTCATTGTACGCCTGGTTGCCAATGAGCGTGCAATTGTTCAGCGTGCTGTTCGCGGCCCCGCCACCCAAATTGACCAACAACATCTTGGGGGTTGGCCCGGATTGTTTCGATCCCTTAATTGAGGCCGCGACACTGATGCCACCAACCCAGTTGCCCCTGAGATCACAGTTGTTCAAGACGCTGGAATCGGCCCCCCCGCCGTCGTTCGCCGCTGAATTGCCGGTCAATGTGCAATTGTTCAATGTGCCTTGTTCCGCCCCACCGCCGGCATTATTTGCTGAATTGGCCATGAGCACGCAATTGTTCAGCACGGCTCCGTATGCCGCGCCACCGCTGTCGCCGGTGAAGTTGCCAGCCAAGGTGCAGTTGTTTGCGGTGCCATAGCATATCCCGCCGCCAACGCCGCTGGCGAAGTTGCCGGACAGCACGCAGTTGGTGAGCACGCTATTGTAGGCCGCACCACCGTAGTAAGCAGCCGAATTGTTGGAGAATGTGCAGTTGTTCAGTGTGTCTTGATAGACGCCGCCGCCATAGGAAGCTGAGTTGCCGATGAATGTACAATTATTCAGCGTGCCGCCAGATGCCCCGCCGCCAGCCCAGGCGGCAGAGTTGCCCGTGAGGACACAGTTGGACGCGACTACGCTCGTGGAATCACACCACAGCCCGCCGCCAGCCTGTTCCGTACCCCCATCCCCATCATTCCGGGTGGCACCGCCGGTCAGGGTGAACCCCGCCAACTGAGAGCCATTGCCCAGAAACGCGCACCGCACCGCATCGTCGCCGTTGGCCGTGACCGGATCTTGATAGCCTTGAATCACCGTTACCGCCGGGCCGTTGACGCTTTCCACGGTCACAGTCGTCAGCCGGTTGATGACCACGCGGTTCGTCAGCGTCCCATAGACCACACGCCCGCCGTTGCCATAGACACCGTTGGTCACCAGAATCGTGCCGCCGGGAAATGCCGCGTCCACTGCATCCTGAATGTTGGTCGCAGCGGTGGCCCAGGAAATAAACGGCGACACCGGGCTGGCATTGTTGGGAGCGACATAATGAATCGCTTCGAGTACATGAACCGTCTGGGTCGCCGAGACGCCCCCCGGATTGCTCTCGTTATATGCCCGCAAGATCACCGGGTAGTCGCCGAACGCCGCCCAACCATGCGAGGTGTACGGCTGATTGCTCGCTCCTGTTCCGTCACCGAAATCCCAGGTGTTCGAGCTGGCATGCCCGCTGATCTGCCCGGTAAAATTTACGATGAACCCTCTGGCGACGTTGGTATAGGAAACCTGAATGGCAACCGTCAACGGCCCGGTGATATTGCCCGGATGAAATTCATCGCAACCCATGGACGGCGGGCTGGCCCAAGCCTCGTGGTCAATGTCCACGCCGGTTGAATAGTTGGTGCTGCCCGCGGCGCGGCAGGGTGATCCGGCGGTGATATGGGAGAAATCAGCCAGTTGCGGGTCGGCCGTGATGTTATTGGTGCCGTTGTCAGGCAGCGGCGTGGTGCAGGAGTAGTTGAACGTGCATGCCAGGTAATAACCGTCCTGATAATTCCCGGCGGAATTGAAATAGACGATGCAGTTGTTCTGCGCACAGGCAATCACGCCCACACCGGAGTTGCCGGTCACGGTGCAATTGTTCAGCGTGCTGTATCCAGCGCCGCAACCGGAGTTGCCGGTGAACATACAATTGTTCACCGTGCCGCTGTCCACGCCGTCCGTCCCGTTGCCGATAAACTGGCAGTTGTAAAAAGTCCCGCCTTGAGCGCCGCCGCCGGAATCGCCCGCCGAGTTGTTGATGATGATGCAATTGGACACGACGACGTTGCCGGACGGGCAATTCAAACCGCCGCCCCAGGACTCCCAGACGGCGTCGCTGCCGCCCGGCCCGGTCGCACCATTGGTAATCGTGAAGCCGGTCAAGGTGGCGCCGCCAGCCAGATAAACGCACCGCACCGCGCCATAATCATTGATGGTTCCGGGAACCTGATTGCCCACAATAAACGTCACCGCCGGCCCGTTGACGCTCTGCAATTTCAGCGGAAACGTCACCACCACGCGGTTCGTCAGGATGGGCCCCAGTTGCGGCACGCCGCCGACCGGCCTGCCGCCGGCTTGATAAACCCCATTGCTGACCAGCACCGTCGCTCCGATCGCAGCCGCATCCACTGCGTCCTGGATGTTCGTCGCCGCTGTGTCCCACGAGAGGTAAGGTGGTATCGGGTTGGTGCTATCGAGGGAAACATAATTGGTTCCTTCGGCCACATGAACCGTCATCGCCGCGCTCACGCCACCGGGATGGCTGTCGTTAAACGCGGTCAAGGTCACATTATAATCACCCGAAGACGTCCAGCCATGTGCCAATACAAACCGGTTGCTGACCACCGTGCCATCGCCGAAATCCCAGGTGTTCAAGCTGGCATGCCCGCTGATTTGCCCGGTAAAATTTACCACAAAACCCGGTGCCACATTCGTGTAGTCCGCCTGAATGGCGACGCTCAATGCTCCGGTGATTGCGCCGGAATAATATTCGTCGCAGCCGATGGATGGCGGATTCCGCCAGGCCTCGCCATCAATGTCCACGCCGGTTGAATAATTCGTGCTGCCCGCGCCGATACAGGGCGAGTTGGCACTGATATGCGCAGCGTCGGCCAGTTGCGGTTCGGCAGTGATGTTATTCGAACCGTTGACCGGCAATGGCAGCGTGCAGCAGAAGTTCAAAGTGCCGCCGGAATAATTGGGCAGGTTGGGGGCTTGATTGTAGTAGACGATGCAATTGTTCAAGGTGCTGTCGGCCGCACCGCCGCCGGCTCCCGGCGCCGAGTTGGCGATCAGGGTGCAGTTGTTCAGCGTGCTGGAACCCGCGCCACCGCCGTTTCCCCCGGATGTATTTCCGGACAACGCGCAGTTGTTCAGCGTGCAATTCTGCACGCCGCCACCGTAACCGGATGAATTGCCTGTCAGGGTGCAATTATCCAACGTGCTGTTGTCCGCGCCACCGCCGCCCCCTTGAAAAAGAATCGTGTTTCCAGAAAGGGTGCAATGGCTCAAGACACAGGACTCCGCGCCGCCCCCGCCTTCGTAGGAGCCATTGGCGGTGAGGACACAGTAATTCAGGGTGGAGGAATGGGCGCCGCCGCCCTGGCCAGAAATACTTGATACATTGCCGGTCAGAATACAGTTGTTCAAGACGGCCCCGATTGCGCCACCGCCGCTGCCGTAGCTCAACCAAGCCACGTCATTTCCTGCCAGCGTGCAGCCATTCAGCGTCCCTTGGAACGATCCTCCCCCGTCACCGTACGTCAGGTTGCCCAGGAAGAAGCAATTCGAGACCAGGACGTTCGTGGATTCACAATACGTTCCGCCGCCGCTTGCCGAGGAGGTTCCGTTGGTCAGGGTGAACCCGATCAGCGAGCTGGTGTTGGCCAGATATACACACCGCATCGCTTGGGCACCGTCAATGACCGTTACCGCCGGGCCATTGACGCTTTGAACCGTTACCGCCTTGTTTACCGCAACCCGGTTTGGCCCGTTCAGCTCCCGGCTGCCACTCCCATAAATTCCATCCTTGACCAGAATCTGATCGCCATCATTCGCGGCATCGACGGCGTCCTGAATGGTCGTCGCGGCGGTGCTCCAGTCGGCGTAGGGCGGCGTGGGGCTGGTGCTGTTCAAATCCACATGAAGCACCGCAGCCGGGGCGTTAATGGCCAGAAATGAAAAACAGGCGATTGCCAGTTGGAAAGGATGCGTTCTCATCTGATTATTTATCCGTTCAAAGGTTGACCCTGATTATCACCAACCCTCATGCGATTCAAGCTAAATGCAGGCGCGCCTTCAAGTCGCAACCATCTCTCTGAGCCGGTTGTTGTGCGGTGGTCTGCCGACCACCGCTACGGCTCACTACTGCACGCCCACGCGATAGAAATAGGGGCCGCCGTTCGTGGCGGTGGTGTCCGTGTAACTGGTCATACCGGCTTGTCCAACGATGTTGCTTTGGATGGAAGAAAATGCCGGTTGTACTGACAAAACACTGCTGCGTTGCAAATAATAAGTCCTATTGGTGACGCTTTGCCAAGTCACGGCCAAGCCCGATGGATTATTGGTTGAAGCCGGAGCCAGCATTTTCAGAACCGACATTGGATTGGTGGGATCAGTCCCGGCCATCCACTCCTGCCAGT
>Ga0208034_1001785_pt1 | contig 12202 bp, 10 predicted proteins | sample June2015DPH_8_10_FD_184699 | JGI IMG/M metagenome (GOLD analysis project Ga0208034, IMG submission 184699) | Peatland microbial communities from SPRUCE experiment site at the Marcell Experimental Forest, Minnesota, USA - June2015DPH_8_100... | ecosystem: Environmental > Terrestrial > Soil >...
CAGCACCAGGAAATTGGTAGCCATCAGGGGCACGTAAAGCCCGCCGGCGCCTTCCACCACCAGGAAGTCATAGCGGCCGGCCAGTTCCCGGATGGCCGCGGCGATGCGGCCCAGGTCCACCGGCCTGCCCTCCCGGGCCGCGGCCACCCCCGGGGCCAGTGGCAGCCGCAGAGTTATGGGGGTGAGCAGCTCCAGGGGCTCGTTCAAACCGGCCAGTTCCCGGGCAAAGGCGGCATCGGTGGGCAGCAGCCGGCCCCCCTCTTCCGGGCAGCCGCTCTGGATGGGCTTAAAATAGACGGCCTTAACCTGGTGGCGCCGCAGGGCCGCGGTCAGGCCGGCGGCGATCACCGTCTTGCCCACATCGGTGTCGGTGCCCGTGACCAAGACGCCCCGGACTTCAGGTAATATCGGTAATTCCATGACAGCTTTCTTGGGGGGCGGGGGTAAGGGCATCTGCCCTTTCCCATCCCCCCAATTCCTTATTTCCAGCCAACTCCAGCCCCAAATCAGCCAGCACCTGCCGATCCTCCTCCGGCAGGCGGCCCCGGGTGGTGAGGTAGTCTCCAGTCATCAGGCTGTCGGCCCCAGCCGCGAAAACCAGGGGGCTCAAGGAACCCAGGGTTACCTGACGGCCGCCGCAGATGATGAGGGAGCGCTCCGGAAATGCCAGGCGAAAGGCGGCCACCGCCTGAAGGGCGGTGAGCGGCGACAATCTCGGCCGGTCCGCCAGGGCCGTGCCCGGCAGGGGGTGCAAGAAGTTCAGGGGAATGGCGTCCACTGCCAGATCCTCAAGGGCCTGGGCCAGTTCCCAGCGCTGGGCCACGCTCTCGCCCAGCCCCAGGATGCCCCCGGCGCAAACGCTCAGGCCCGCGGCCTTGGCGGCCTCAATGGTGGCTACTCGCTCCCCGTAGGTGTGCGTGCTGCAGATTCGGGGAAAATGGGAAGCCGCGCTCTCCAGGTTGTGGTGGTAGCGGTAAAGCCCGGCGGCCTTCAGGTCCCGGAGAAACTCTCGACCCACAATGCCCAGGGAGGCGCACACCCGGATGGGCGCCGCCTGGCGGATGGCGGCCACCGCCTCAATGATGGCCTCCTGCTCCCGGGGAGTGACCATCCCCCGCCCCGAAGTGACGATGGAAAAGCGTGAGGCCCCTGCGGCCGCGGCAGCTTTAGCCGCGGCCACCAGCTTTTCCCTGGCCAGCAGGGGATAACGGGGCGCGTCGCTCCTGGCCCGGCCCGACTGGGAACAGAAGGCGCAGTCTTCGGAGCAGGCCCCGCTTTTGGCGTTGAGGATGACGCAGAAACTGACCCGCCGGCCGAAATGGCGCTCCCTGGTCTGCGTCGCCTCCCCCAGCCGGGCCCACAACCCCGGCCACTCCACACTAAAAATCTCTTGCCAATCGGAATAATTCATCACGGCTCATCCCGTCTTAAAATCACCCATACGATATTAATTGTCAACCTTTGATATGAATATGGTTGACATAGAAAACCTGAAAATCATGTCAAAAATATTGTGAAAATAATGCTACTTATAATCTGTAGACTTATAGTTATCAATTTTTGATAATCTGGGGCGCATATGGATATTCTTAAGATTATAGGAAAGAATATTAAATATTACCGGCAAAAGGCGGGGCTTTCTCAAGAACGACTGGCTGAATTATGTGGACTTCATAGGACATATGTTGGCGCGGTTGAAAGAGGAGAGAGGAATATTTCGGCTTTAAATATAGAAAAGATATCCATTGCCTTAAAAATTGAACCATATATGTTGCTTAAAGAGAAATCAAATGATTCCTAATGAAAATTATTTAAATAAGGCTTCAGAATTTTGGGCTATAGTTAAATTTGCTTCAGAATTACTCGGCTATTCAAATAGATCTATAAAATCTCCTGGTATGAAAAAATATAGTAAAGCCGATTTTAATATCATTGAAAGCAATTATAATCTATCTTCTAAGACAATCGATGAAGTACTAAAATATATGAATTATAGGAACTCGGTAATTGAAGATTATATAGCTCCATTATTAATGAACAGGGATCAAGCTCAGAAACTTTTTAAAAAGCTGCATTCCAAATATAAGCCCAAATGCGCCTTACCTTATAATAAACAAAAGGGGCAAAAGAAACATTTGAATTATCTTTCTTGTATTGTGAATATTTTAACAGAGGTCAATCTAAAAGGAAAAGCCTTTTGCGATTGTCCAAGGGGATTGTGTCTAATAACTGATAGATATAATAAACCAATAATCACTTTATCAAGATGGATGGACGGGGCTTATCCCACTATTCATAATCCAATTGCTATTTGGGAAACCAAAGAATATTATGGAACGACAACTTTTGGCAGCAGGGTTGCAGACGGGGTCTATGAAACTCAATTAGATGGTTACGAAATATTTGAAGCCCAAAAAATCCTGGGTAGGAGGATAGAACATTATCTTATTGTAGATGATGAATTCACCTGGTGGATTAAAGGAAAATCATATCTTTGCAGGCTGATTGATATGATGCATATGCGACTTGTCGATGAAGTGATATTTGGTAGAGAAGTTATTACAAGATGGCCTGAAATTGTAAAAAAATGGACTTAAATTATAATTACCACGTTAAAAGAAGCCTGTCCGCGACATCCTCTCCTAGCATTCTCTTGCCATTCACCTGAAATCTTTTAAGCATAGAACTCCCACCCTCTAAATATATTTCTCTTTCAAAAATACCCGAAGGAATATTAAGATTTACAATTTTTTTTCCTGATTTTTTCTTTCCATCGATTGATAACGCTACCTTTGCCCCTATTTCTTTACATCGCTTAATCTCCTGAATCAATCGCATGAATTCAAAACTTTGTGATCCATATAATATTGATTGTGATTCGATATATGGTGGATCGCAATATATAAGATCACCATCTTTTACTAAAGACATAGTTTCGATAAAAGATTGATTTAAAAAAGTCGTCCCTTTAACGCGCTCTCGCCATTCTCTTACTCTCAGCGCGAAGGTTTTTGGCGCTATAGGTCTATGAGGGCCTATAGGTGTGCTCATCTTTCCTTCTTTGGTGAAGCGTACTACACCTCCATAGCAGGTTCGGCTCAAAATTAACAAATCTAGTCCATTGGGTGAGGAATTATACTTTCCTCTAACCTCTTCATATACTCTATCCCTATCAAAATAATATTTATTTATAACATAAGAATAGTAATCAATCAGTTTATGAGGATCATCTTGTAATAATTTCCAAATTTCAATAAGTGGTTTTAACGTATCTCCTGCAATCGCTTTTTTAGGCGACAATGTAGAAAGAATGGCTCCGGTTCCAACAAAGGGTTCCATAAATCTACTAAAACTTATATCAAAATAAGATACAATAATATGGGCATATTTATACTTGCTTCCAACCCATTTTAAAAGTTGGCCCTTTGGCCGTGTATCAAAAAAGGACATTTGATTTAAAACTATTGGCATATTGGTAAACATAACATTTTCCCTGAAATTATGCAATGTTCCATAATAAGGCTGTGTAATAGAACTACGGATTTTTTAGGAAAAAACTTTAGAGATTTTTTAGCTAATAGGTAATTAAATTCTATGGGCGGGAATCATCGCCTGGGAATATAAACCTCCCTGGCCTTGATGCCGTCGGAGGGGCCGATGAGCCCCTCTTTTTCCATGGTTTCGATGATGCGGGCCGCCCGGTTGTAGCCCACTCGCAGGCGGCGCTGCAGCATGGAGATGGAGGCGTTGCGGGTCTCGGCCACCAGTTCCACGGCGTCGGCGTATTTTTCGTCTCTTTCGCCGTTTTCCGCCACTTCCTCTTCCAACTCCTTGAGTTCGGTGATGCCCGCCTCGTAGAGCGGCGCGGCCTGGACCTTCAGGAAGTCCGCCACCCGGGTGACCTCCTCCTCGGTGACGAAGGGCCCGTGGATGCGCTTCAGGCGGGAGGTCCCCGGCGGCAGAAACAGCAGGTCCCCCATGCCCAGCAGGCGCTCCGCTCCCATGAGATCCAGGATGACCCGGGAGTCGGCCCGGGCCGAGACCTGATAGGAAACCCGGGTGGGAAAGTTGGCCTTGATGAGGCCGGTGATCACATCCACCGAAGGCCGCTGGGTGGCCACCATGAGGTGGATGCCCGCCGCCCGGGCCTTTTGGGCCAGGCGGATCAGATACTCCTCCGTGTCCCGGGAGGAGACCAGCATCAGATCGGCCAATTCGTCGATGACGATCACCAGGTAGGGCAGCGACCGGGGCAGAATCCCTTCCTCCACCCGGGGATCGGATTTTTTGACCCGGGCCTTCTGGTTATAGCCTTCGATATTGCGGGCGCTCAGGTCGGAGAGCATGGCGTAACGCCGTTCCATTTCTCCCACCGCCCAGTGGAGGGCGATGGTGGCCTCTTTGGGATTGAAGACCACCGGGTGCAGGAGATGGGGGATGCCTTCGTAGAGGGCCAGTTCAATGCGCTTGGGGTCGATAAGCAGGAAACGCACCTGATCGGGGGTGGCCTTGAAGAGGATGCTGAGGATCATGCCGTTGAGGCCGACGCTCTTACCCGAGCCCGTGGCTCCGGCGATGAGGAGGTGGGGCATCCTGGCGAGGTCGGTGACCACCGGGGTCCCCATGATGTCCTTGCCCAGGGCCAGGGTGAGCAGGGAGGCTGACTTCTGGTAGGCGGCGTCGGAAAGGATCTCCCGCAGGGCCACCACCTGGCGCTTGGGGTTGGGGATCTCGATGCCCAGGACCCCCTTGCCCGGCACCGGGGCCACGATGCGGATGGACAGGGCCTTCAGGGCCAGCGCCAGGTCGTCGGCCAGGCCGGTGATCTTGCTGATCTTGACCCCCAGGGCCGGCTCGTATTCGAAGCGGCTCACCACCGGACCGGTCGTGATGCCGGTAACCCGGCCCTCCACCCCGAAATGGCGCAGGGTGACTTCCAGTTTCCGGGCCTGGTCTACCATGGCCCCTTCCTGCACCTGATAATTCCAGGGTTGCGGGGGGTCCAGGAGATCCAGGGGCGGCAGGGTAAATTTGCCCGGCACCGGCGCCGGCCTGGACCTGGCTGCGGCGGCGGGGGCCACCGAAGTCAGCGGCGGCGGCGATGCTAAAGTCTCCTCGGTCTCGCCGCCGTGGCGGCTGATGGCCGGGGCCTGGGGTTTGGCGCGGGCCCGGCTGGATCGGGGCTCCGCCTCTCCCAGCCACCGCCGCCGGCGCCCGCCTCGATGCCAGAGGTCATCAATGATCCCACCCAAATAAGAAATCACCCCCACATAAGAGAGCCTGGTCAGCGCCATGAAGCTGAGCAGGAGAATTAAGGCCAGGGCCAGGGCCGCACCCGGTCGGTTCAAGACCGCCAACAGCCCCTTGCCCAGCAACTCACCGAGGATGCCGCCGGGCATCAGTCCCTCGTTCCCGGAAAAATAGGGGCGGACCAGATAAAGAAGCCCCGCCGTAGACAGGATCATCCCCAGACAGGCGGCCGCCTGGCGCCAACCCAGCTCTTCCAGTCCCCGGCGGTGCGACTGCCAGGCCAGGCCCAACAGCGACAGGGGAATCCAGAAGGCCGCCAGGCCCAGACTCCACCAGGCGTATGCCGCCGCCACGGCCCCGGCCTTGCCCCCGGCGTTTTGCACCCCGCCGCGGTTCCAGGCCGCCAGCAACCCTTGGGGGTCTTGTAGAGAGTGGCTCCCCAGGGCCAGCAAGAAGAAGCCCGCCAATCCCAGCAGCAGCAGGGCGGTCATCTCCTGGCCCAGGCGTCGCGGCCAGGCTTTGGTCCGTGATGGCGGCGCCGCGGCTATCCTGGATTTCCGGGGGCCGCTCTCCTTCGGAGCGCTTCTTTTTGCCATCGGTGCTCTCCTCAGTGGCCTCTTTTCCTCCAGGAAACTAAATCTTCTCCGTATGAAACCTGGGTACTTAAGCAGGGCGGCCAGCTTCACCGGCTGGAAGCCTCCGCCCTGGTCCCGCTAATCCTGGTCCAGGGCGCCCACCCGGTGCGGTTCCGTGGCCGGCAACCGCCGCCGGGAGGTGGCCTCCTCCAGGCTGGGGAGGATGTAAGCCAGGGCCTCCGGCGAGACGCTGAGTTGCCTAAAGACCTGGAAGCCCGCCTCCTGGACCGCCGTCTCCCAGAAGGCGTCCCGGAGCGGGTCCTGGGACTCGTAGGCCAGCTCGTAATAGACCCGCTCTATCTGGGCCGTCGCCAGGAGCTTGACGCACACGAAACAGGGCTGCAGGGTGACGTAGAGGCTGGCTCCTTTGATGGCCACCCCGTAGCGGGCCGCCTGGGCGATGGCGTTGGCCTCGGCGTGGGAGGCCCGGCAGTAATTATATTTGTCCACGTCGGCAATCTTCAGGACCCGCCGGTGGCAGTAGGGCGAGCCATCGGGCATGACCTCGTCGCGGCAATGAGGGGCGCCGGGCATGGAGCCGTTGTAGCCCGTGGCCAGGAGTTGCTTATCCTTGACCAGTACCGCCCCGGTGGGCCGGCTGTTGCAGGTGCTGCGGGTGCTCACCAACTTGGCGATGAGCATGAAGTATTCATCCCATGAGGGTCGCATAAAGTCTCACATTTCATTAAAAGCTATTAATTAACCTGACAACAAATTCTGCAAATGAATTAAATGGCCTATTGAATTGGAGGTAGCTGCCAGGTCCAACCTTATAATCCCCGTCTCTCCCTAATGCCCATATTGAACGATACCGATTCACATCGTCACTGCTTAATAGATATCCGGTTTCAGGGGACTCATAAAGTAAAACAATGAACCACTTCTTATCTGACCTATTTAACTCCTCAATTCTGTTTACCGTCACACCCCATCTTAAAGGCTCACCAGATCGAACTTTAAAATATACAAGGCAATTTAGTGACCCTAATATTTCTATTATATTTCTGCTAATTCGACGAGTGCCACCGTACCATGGGCTGCAACGAAATCCGCGTGCCTCGCCAGCTTGCTTTAAAAGGGAAATAAATTCTCTTGAAATTTCAAAATCTTTCAATTTTTTCTCTTTCTTAAGATCTTTCATTGAATGGTCTGGTGGCACAGGCGTCCCGCCTGTGCATCTTTTCAATCATTTTTTATATAGAGCCAGGGGTAATCTTCCCATCCATTGACCAATTCCTGCTTTAAGGGATTGTTCATAATATACTGCCATTTTTCCAAAAACTCCATCTCATCCCGGACAATGCGATTAAAGCGCTCATCCTGCCAAATGGAGCCTCGGCTGCCTCTTTGACAGTTGATTTGGTGGACGCTGAAGCTCTTCACACTATGGATTATCTCAGATAGGTCATATACTCCTTCGAATTCAGGCAAAGCCAGCGGTTGCACCAGAACATGCACATGATCAGGCATGATTACCGCGGCATATAGAGTCCATTTGCGGTCGTCCCAATATTGAAGTGCCTTGAGAGTAATGGTTCGTTCCTCAGAGGAGAGGACCTCGCCATCTTGACATCGCCAGGTAATGAAATAAACACTGCCCGGCAGTTGCCAATGTGGCAAGTATCTCCGAGTAATTTTAAAGGATTGCACAGGCGAGACGCCTGTGCCACTTTTCTTTTCCTTTCTCTCACCGCTCACTCTATAATAGCCTCCCTCATTAACAAGCCCTTAAAAATATTGCCAGCCCCTTGCCAGGGGGACAGGTTGCGCCTGGCGGACTGAAAAGAATACATAGGCCGGAGGCCTGTGCCACTTTTCTCTTTATTATTTTGTTCCCTATTAATAGCCAGTATTCCTTATCGATAATTTTCTTTAACATCATTTCTTTAAAAAATCCATAATCGCCTGCCGGGTGGCCTCGGGCTCCTCCTCCGGCGGGATATGGCCGCATCTGCGCAAGGGGACCAGTTGGGCGTTGGGGAGATCCCGCGTAAAATTAAGGGCGACATTCAGGGGCACCACCTCGTCTTCCACCCCCCAGATAAGCAGGACCGGCACCTGGATGGTCCTGTACTGGGCAATGAGCGCCTCCATCTCTTTATCCTTCAGCACCAGCTGTTTCGCCGTCTGGCTGATGGCCTCCTGGGCCCCCGGCAGACTGCCGTAATAGGCATAGGTGTCGATTTGTTCCTCGGTAATCTGGTCTTTATGATAATAACATTTTTTCAGGACCAGGGCCGCGGCAAACCGGGGTGGCAGCAGGGCGGCCAGAATACTGGCCCCAGGAATCTTGGCCAGGCGGATGAACCAGGGCAGCTTTTGCCGGTAGCCGGCGCTGTCGATGAGCACCAGCTTTTGGATCCGTCCGGGGTTATCCTTCGTGTCCTTCTCCAACTTGAGGAAGGTCATCAGGGCCACCGCGCCGCCCATGGAATGGCCCATGATCACCAGGTCATGCAGGTCTTGCCGGCGAATGAATTCGGCCACAATATCGGCCTGGTCTGCCACCGCGTAATGGCCGTCCCGGGGTTTGTCGGAGAGGCCGTAGCCTTTGAGCTCCAGGGTCAAGACCCGATGCGCCACGGCCAGCGGCGGAATCAGATACCGCCAGGTGTAGGCGCAGCCCCCGAAGCCATGCAGCAGGAGGACGGGCGGCCCCTGCCCTGCCTCATAGTAGTTGATCTTTATCCCCTGATAATCGAAGGTCCGCGGCGCTCCCCAATCCCGGCTCAGGCTGGCCGGCGGCGCCGCCACCGGGCGGCAGCCAGTCCCCAGGCAGAATATCAGACCAGCAAGGATAATGTTCTTCATGGGCATTGGACTCAAAGCCAATCAGTGAAACCAGCCTGTGACCGAGGGAATTACTCAGATGCTAACAGACTCATTTTTGCAAAGCAATCACCAAGACCGGGGCTGCCGGGGAAGCCTTAATCCGGCCCCGCCTCCCCGGGAGACCCGCCTGAACCCTGAGAAGCTATCTTGGCCAAAAGAACCTGGCGCCGAATCTGGACTTCCTTGGCAACCGAATCGGAAAACCCGCCCCAGGGAGGCTGGTCGGGTTTGACCAGGCCTTGCAAGTTCTGGCGGAACTCGCTATCGGCTGCGCCGGGTGGAGGGTCTGCAACCCTTACCTGGTAGTCATTTGCGTTGCCGGCCTCATTATACAGGCGCAGGGATGCGACATCCAGGTTATCATTCAACAGCAACGCGGCGCCGCCATGCAGGGGAGCCGGGTCCTTGGTCTCCACCACCCAACCCCCGGTGTTATAAACCGGCACTCCCTCACCGAGATAGGCCCCAAAGTCGTAAACCTTTTCGAAGGGCTTGTGGGTATGACCGAACACGAAGGTAACTTCGCGGGGAAAATACAATTGCGGTTGCCGGGTTGAGCATTCATGAACAATTTGTATTTGAAGAGGCCCGTTGACGTATCCCTGCAAGCCTTGCTTCGAGTCATCACTCAGTGGCTGGTCGGTTTGGGCGCGCTCCGGCTTGGTCAGCTTGTCCGCCAGGGCATCAACGATTGGCTTGACTAAATCGCTTGCTAACTCAGGGATACCAAATTGAGCCGCCAAGCCCGAAACCAGATTGTTAAGCAGCTTCCGGAACTGGGTTTCATCCAGCATCTTGTCATAGATGATTTCCACATCTTTTCCCCAATCCCCGGAGCGCCCCAGGGTGGACCAGAAAAAGTCGATCCAGGCGAAGTTTTCCGCCTCCAGGTCGTCCACCGTGCGGGTCAAGGCTTTCTGGGCAGGAAAGATAAGATTTTTCAGAGTGGTCATGAGTTGATAGATGGATTCGACGAAGTGCCCATGATGGAAGACTATGCAACGATTATCCTTTATTAGGCCCAAATTGGGGTAAGCGGTGTAGATGTTCAAACTTTTGAGGTGGTCATAGCGATCCACGTCGTCATAGCGATCCATCAGCGCATTTAAGAAAAATGAAGGGACCTGGTTTTTGTCCTCTTCCAATTCCATGAAGATTTTGGTGGTATGCCTCGGAATGTCCAGTACGGTTTCAGGTGTGGTCGTGGGCAAGTAATTCGAGACATACTGGGTCTCCCGGGCGCTCTCCCAGAGATGGTGGTCATGGTTGCCGGGGATATAATAGACCTTATCGAATAAGAGTTCGCCGTTCTCCTTCACGGCCAGCTCCAGGAAGCGTTCAAAGACCATGGCCGCCACGTTGTCATTGGCCAGGGCCAGCTCCAGGATATCCCCCAGCAGAATCAAGGTGGGCTTGCGGCTCTTGTCCTGGTTAAGGGAAATCAGGTATCTCAGGCATTTCATCAGTTCCACCAAAACCAGACTCGGCTGCGTGGGATCAACCTTGGGTCTTCCCGGGGGGGTCCCCGGCATTAAGCTGGTCAACAGGCTCAATTCCGCCCCCAGATGCAGGTCCGAGAGGCAAACGTAGCGGATATCCGTGTCTGCTGCCATGGTCTTTACTCCTGTGGTTTAATCCGGCCGCAAAAATCACCTGGCAACCGCTCATTTTCTCAAATCAATCACCAAGGGCGAGGTCTCCTGCTCCCGGGCCAGGGATTCCGGCTCCACCAGTTTGACCCGGGGCTGGACCCCGATGGCCTGGGCCAGCTTGTGGGTGAGCTGCTGCAAGAATTCCCGTTGCACCGTCATCTTGTCGAAGAACAGGCCTTCCCGCACCTCGATTCTGACCTCCAGGTAATCCAGATGGCCCTCCCGGCCCACCAGCAGTTGGTAGCAGGGCTCTTCATCTTGCAGGCCGCGAAGGATCTGACCCACCCGGGCCGGGAAGATATTGATGCCCTTGACGATCACCACTTCGTCGCAGCGCCCGGCAATGCGGCTCATGCGGGCTAAAGTGCGGCCACAGGGACAGGGATCGTTCGCAAGGCGCACTAAATCGCCGGTGCGGAAGCGGATCAAGGGAGTGGCCTCTCGGGTGATGTTGGTAAGCACCAGTTCCCCCAGCTCCCCGGCCGGAAGGATGGCGCCGCTCTTGGGGTCAATGATCTCGGGGAGGAAATGGTCTTCATTGAGGTGCATGCCCGTCAGCGGGCGGGCGGCGCACTCCCCGGCCACCCCTGGTCCCATGGCCTCGGAGAGGGCGTAGTGGTCTAAGGCGGTGAGATAGAGGCGATTTTCGATCTCGGAGCGCTCCACTTCGGTCCAGGGCTCCCCGGCCAGCAGGGCCAACTTCAGGTGCAGGTCTTTGGGGTCCAGCCCCTGAGCCTCCATCTGGTCAGCCAGCACCAGGGCATAGGAAGGGGTAGAGGCCAGCACCGTGGTGCGGTAGTCCCGCATCACCTGGATCTGGCGGGCGGTGCCGCCGGGGCCGGTGGGGATCACCGAGGCCCCCAGGTGCTCCACCCCATAGTGAAGCCCGAAGGCGCTGGTAAGGAGGCCGTAACTCAGGGTCACCTGAACCACATCGTCGCGGTCCACCCCGGCGGCAGTGAGGACCCGGGCCGCCAGCCTGGCCCAGTGGCGCAGGTCCCGGGCGGTATAGCCCATGACGATGGGGTTGCCGGGGCTGCCGGTGGAAGAGTGGATACGCACCACCTCCCGCAAGGGCACCGCGAACATCTCGTAGGGGTAGGCCCGGGCCAGGTCGTGCCGCGTGGTGAAGGGAAGCCGGGCCAGGTCTTCCAGGGACTGGCAATCCTCCGGGAGAAAGCCCATCTCATCGAACTTCTTCTTGTAGAACTTGACGTTCTTATAGACCCGGGTGAGGGTGGCCTGTAAACGCTCCAGTTGCAATTGGGCCAGTTCCCCGCGGTCCATCTGTTCCGCATCTGGGTCGAAGACTGCCATTATAAATCCCCGTTTTCGGTTTGGTGGCACAGGTTTGCAACCTGTGGCTCTTTCGGCTGCGCCGCCTGTTTGGGTGCGCAGTGCGCACCCTACGCCGGCTGTTTGAGTGTTAGCTTTCAGCTTTCAGCTCTCAGCTTTTTGGGAAAGCTTGCTGTTCCTTATCGATATCTAAAGCCAATTGATGGCTCGTTTGCCAAACTTTTTTTTAAAAATCCTTCATTAGCCTTCGCTTTGGGTTTTTTAACTGTTAGCTGGTAGCTGACAGCTTCTTTTGAGGCGCCGCAGGTTTTCAACCTGTGGCCCTTTCGGGTGCGCAGCCTGTTTGGGTGCGCAGTGCGCACCCTACGCGGGCGACCCGATCACAGGCTGGAAGCCTGTGCCACTGCCGCCCTTACTGCGACCTGCTACCGCTCATTCTCCTTCCTTACCCAAATAGGCCTCGATGACCCTGGGGTCCCGGCGGATTTCCCGGGGCAGGCCGCTGGCGATGACCTCGCCGTGGTCCAGGACTACGAG
>Ga0208034_1001787_pt1 | contig 12183 bp, 8 predicted proteins | sample June2015DPH_8_10_FD_184699 | JGI IMG/M metagenome (GOLD analysis project Ga0208034, IMG submission 184699) | Peatland microbial communities from SPRUCE experiment site at the Marcell Experimental Forest, Minnesota, USA - June2015DPH_8_100... | ecosystem: Environmental > Terrestrial > Soil >...
CGCAATACAACCCCGACTCTCCGCCTGCTCCATCGGGTAAAGATACCGCATCGCGACTCGGTTGTCCAGAAGAAGTTACAAATATCTAAGGCTTATTGCACTTGGAGGATTGAACAAATTCACCCTGAGAATCGGGAAGGAGTCTATCACACGCCTGTTTAGGAGGAGTATGATGTCAGGATGGATGCGGCAGCAAACAGGCCGCTTCCCACATGAGGATGCCGGGTTCAGGATTAAGAAGAAGCTTGGGGTTGAGGTCGGAAACGCAGGGTCCGGAGCCTGGAGTCCGGGGTCCCGGGTCAGATGTACGAGATTGACTGGAAAGGGCCGACTCCGAAGACCATCGCATATCGCCAATCACAAATCGCAAATCACTCAATCACCAATGGCCGGATGACCCGATCGGTTCAAGCCACGCAGAGCTTGCCCTTCGTGGCCCGATGATGAATAATCCATGCGAGGGGTGAACGAATGATTCGCCAACAGTTGCTCGATTACTGCCAAGGCCTGAAGGATGCCTTGGACACTATTCCCACGGACGCCGCAGAGAAATTCTTGCAGCTCCTGGAGAGCGCGTACCAGGAAGGCCGCCAAGTATTTATTATGGGCAACGGGGGAAGTGGCAGCACGGCCTCACATGCGGCGGGCGATTTGAACAAAGGTGTTTCCTACGGCCGGGAGAAGCGTTTTCGCGTGATGAGCCTAAACGACAGCATGGCGACCGTGACCGCCTACGCCAACGATGTTTCCTACAGCCAGGCGTATGTCGAGCAGCTCAAGAATTTCCTGAATCGCGGTGATTTGGTGATTGGCATTTCCGGCAGCGGCAATTCTCCCAGCATCCTGAAGGCAATTGAATACGCCAACCAGCAGGGCGCCGTCACGGTGGGCCTGTGCGGCTTCAGTGGCGGGAAGCTGGCCGCCATGGCGCAGTTTCCGGTGCACGTCCCAGTGAACGATATGCAAAAGGTCGAGGACATTCACATGATGCTCTTCCATGTGGCCATGCAAGTCCTGTGCGCGCGCATGGATGCTCCTGCCCAGGCGCCCGCCGGTCGCGCGTGCTGAAGCGGCAATGACTTCACATCCTGCCGCCAAGTTAGTGCATCGTGAAAAGGTAGACCAATGAGCAGCATGAGTTGCGACTTCATTCCGCCGGGTGCAACGATCGCTGAGCTTGAGAAGAAGGCCGCCGACTGCGAGCAAAAGGCAACGGATGCAAAGGAACCCCAGGCAGCGGAATTGCGACAAGAGGCAAAACTCTATCGGGAATGGGTTGCCGCGCTACGCTCAGGACGCTGGACATCGTAACGGCAAGACGAACGGTGGACGGAATAATGAATATTGCCATTCTGGGGCTCACGGCAACATCCTACGGCAGCCATACCTACCTGAGAAATTTTCTTCCCCACCTGGCACAATTGGACCGGTCCAACCACTACGAGCTTTTTCTTCCCGATGCCAACGCCCGGGAGTTGGACGTGCGGCAGCCGAATTTCCACGTTCACCTGCATCGTTGGCCGCCCAAGTCCGGAACCCTGCGCGTGCTTTGGGAGCAACTTATTTTTCCCTGGATTCTCCGTGCCCAGCGGGTCGATGCCATTTACACAACCCACAGCATGGCGATTCTGCTCTCGCCCATTCCCAGCATTATCATCATGCAGAATGTCGAACCCTTTTTCGCCGGGCAGTTCCCCAACCCCCCCCACCTGCGGGCGCGGCTATGGCTGCTGCGGATGATGATGGAGTTTTCCCTCCGCCGAAGCCCAAGAATCATTGCCATTTCCGATTGGGAGAAGGATTTCCTGGTCGAGCGTTTTCACCTGCTCCCCGATAAGATCATTGTCAGCTATCCGGGCGTGACGGAAGGCTTCCGTCCGCCGGCTCCGGGCTCGGCCGCATTGCTGCGCGAGCGCCTGGGGATCGAGCCCCCTTATCTCCTCTCGGTGACGCGACTGGCGGGTTACGGCAATTTGCTGAATCTGGCCAAGGCCTACGTCTCCCTGGTGAAAGCGGGCAAGGTCGCCATGCCGCTGTTGGTTCCGGGCGGCGTTTGGGACTCGCAGTATATCGGCAAGGTTAAGAAATTGCTCGCCGCGGAGGGCTGCGCTGACCGGGTCAAGTTTCTTGGCTATGTTCCCCATCAGCACATGCCCTTGCTGTTCGGCCATGCCGCGTGTTTTGTCTTCCCTTCCCTGCTGGAAGCGTGCGGCACGGTGCTGATTGAGGCGCTTGCCTGCGGGACGCCGATCCTCTGCTGCCGACGCCGCCCCATGAGCGATATCTGCGGCGACGCAGCGGTTTTTTTTGAAGGCGAAGATCCCGCCGACATCACCGATAAAATCTTCGAAGTGGTTTCGAGCCAGCCTCTCCGGGAAGAGCTCTCCCGCCGCGCGGTCGAGCGCGCCGCAAAGTTTTCCTGGCAGCAGGGGGCGGAAAAGGTATGCCGGATCTTCGAGCAACTCGCGTCCGCCCCCCGCGCCGCCACTCGTGGAACCGAAATCATTCCTCCGGAAAGGAGGACCTAACCGCAGCCGTACGCTCCCGGCTCGGCCCACAACAAACCTTTGCGCCTGTTGATCCTCAGCCTCCAGTACGCTCCCGAGTTTACGAGTAATGCCATCGTGATGACCGGCCTGGCGCAGCAACTCGCCGCACGCGGACACCACGTGACCGTGCTCGCGGGGACGCCTCACTATCAACTCCCCCGCGTCCCTCCGGGCTACGGATGGCGGCCTTTCCGGCGCGAAGTCCGCGAGGGCGTGAAGGTGATTCGCTGTTGGGCGTTCCCGAAATCCACCGGAAAAGTTGCGAAGCTCGCGAACTATGCCAGCTTCACCTTGACCAGCTTGATTGCCGGATTGTTGACAGAGCGCCCCGAGGCCGTCATCATCGTCTCGCCGCCTTTCTGGCTGGGGTGGAATGCTCTTCTGCTCGGGACCTTCCGCCGCTGCCCCGTGATTTACAACGCCCAGGACCTATTCCCGGAGGCTTATCTCGCCAGCCGGGAAGTCCGGGAGGGTTGGCTCGCGCGCGCCATGAGCCGCCTGATGACCCGCATCTACTGCGGCGCGCACAGGATCACGGTCATCACGGATTCATTTGCGGAGGCGATTGCAGCGCGGGGGATTGCCCGGGAGAAGGTGGTCGTCATCCCGAACTTCGTCGATACTACGGCCGTCACACGCTTGCCCCGCGACAACTCCTTCCGCCGCCGGCACGGGCTCGATGACCGGTTTGTGATTATGTACGCAGGCAATATCGGGTACACGCATGGAGCCGAATTATTAGTTGATGCGGCGGCGAAGCTCACCACAATTCCAGACCTCCTTTTCCTTGTGATCGGCGGAGGATCGAAGCAGGCGGATTTGGCGCGGCTTGCCCGCGAACGCCGCCTCGCGAACATGCGATTTCTGCCGACGCAGCCCTCTGAGTTCCTCCCCGAAATGCTGGCAGCCGCCGACGTCTTTGTTCTCACCTCGAAGCCCGGGGTAGGCAAGACATCGTTTCCCGGCCGCATCTATAATTTCCTGCTCGCCGCGCGGCCGGTCATTGCGAGCATTGATGAGGACTCTGACTTGGCGCGGGTCCTGCGCAGCGGAGGCGCGGGCATCGTCACCGCGCCGGGAAACGTGGAGGATTTTTGCCGGGCCATCACGGACCTCTATCAGGATGCCCCCCGGCGTGAACGCCTGGGGCGGAGCGGAGCGGAATATATGGCTCGCCACTATTCCCCGCAGGCCGTGGTGGACCAGTACGAAGCGTTACTGAAAGGATTGGCCGCCCGTTGAGGGAGTGCCCTGTGCCCCGATGAAAGCTTCGATGCGCGTCAAAATCAAACTGACCCTCCTCGCGGGCGACCTTGTTGTCCTCATGCTCTGCCTGGCCGCGGGCACTTACATCCGTCTTAGCGAAATTTCGTCCCTCGATGAGCGGTACAGCACTGCCGCGATACTCTGCCTAATGATTTACCCTCTCTGCCTCTACCTGAGCCGATCCTACGAGGTGCAACCCGAAGCGAGTTCCGCCGAGAACCTGCGCCGGCCTTTTCTGGGGTTGCTAATTGCCATCACCGTCTGCTCTTTCCTCTTTTACTTTGCTCCCGACGTTCGGTTTGGCCGCGGCATCTTCGCCATCGCCAACGTCCTCCTGGTTTTCGCGCTCCTCGGGTGGCGCCTCGGGGTTTTCCTCCGCCTGCGCCGTCGAAGCCTGGCCATCCTGCTGATGGGGAATTCCGCCGCGGTGGAAACGGCTCAACAACTCATCCGGGAATTCTCCCCCCTTTCCCAAACTCAAGTTTGGCAGGCGGGACCGGAATCGGAGAGCACGCCGGGCCACCTTGATCCCCATGGAGCGCACGCCGGCGAAGACGAATTCGATCTTTTGGTTTTGGCTGGGCATTCGGATGACGCTTCCACGCTCCGCATGGCAGCCGCGCTTCGACTCAAGGGAGTATTGGTTTGGAGCCTGCCGCGCCTGTTCTCCGAATTCGCCGAGCGGCTGCCCGCCCGCTACCTCGACGAACGCTGGATGGCCACCGCCGAGGGTTTCCGCTCGCTCAACGAAACGAGCTTTCAGGTGATCAAGCGCCTCGTGGATATCAGCCTCGCTTTTTGGGGATTGCTCGCGAGTTTCCCTCTCCTGGCGTTGGCGGCAGCCCTGATCAAGCTTCAGGATGGGGGCCCGGTGTTCTACACCCAGGAGAGGGTGGGCAAAGGAGGGCAACCCTTTCGCGTCCACAAGCTGCGAACCATGGTGGGCAAGGCGGAGGATGGCACGGGCCCGGTGTGGGCTTCACCCGACGACCCGCGCGTGACCCGCGTGGGACGCTGGCTGCGTAAACTTCGCATTGATGAAATTCCGCAGATGTGGAACGTTCTTAAAGGCGAGATGAGTTTTGTAGGCCCACGTCCGGAGCGCCCGGTGTTTGTCGAAACCCTGCAAAGCAAGTTTGCCGTCTATTCACTGCGCCACCTGGTGCGCCCGGGGATCACCGGCTGGGCGCAAGTGCGCTGCCCCTACGCCGCCAGCGAAGAGGACAATCTCCTCAAGCTCGAATATGACCTCTACTACCTCCAGAATGCCTCCATGCTTTTCGATATCCGCATCATCCTCAAGACCATATCCATTGTGGCTTCCGGGTGGGGGTCGTGGTAGGAGGATTCCAGGTGAAGCCTTTCGCACATTGTGTTAATTTCGCCGGTTGGGCGGCTTCGCCGCTTGCTGCGGAAAGGCTCCGCCTTTCCGAGCGCACCTGATAGTTACTTTTCTTGCTGAGGCTCCGCCTCCCGCATTTCATGGCTACGATTTCCAGAGACAATCCGCTGCTGGAATCGCTGGCCTCGGGAGGACGAGCCCTTGCTCGTGGATCTGGACAAGATCGTCTGGCGGAAACATCGATGAGGGGCCGGCGAGGCGCAGCCTCGCCGGATGAAAGAGAAATGAAAAAATAAAAGGGAGCGAAGAAAGGGACGAGGCTCGGAAAGGCGGAGCCTTTCCGCAAAGCAGCAGGCGGAGCCGGAGGAGGAGGAAAGGGGTGCGATCGGCCGGAAAGGCGGAGCCTTTCCGCAGAGCAGGCGGCGGAGCCGGAGGAGATGGGACGCCCTGGGACAGACATCAACGGACCAGATCCGAGATTGCCGCAAGCTCAGCCTTTGTCCAGGTTCTTCCGGGTGACTTCCCGAGCGGTGAGATGCTGCGGGCCTTTGGCAATCTGGTCGCTGCTGATGTCGTGGACCATTTTGATGAGCGCCACCACATTATCGTAGGGAGTATCCGGCAGGAGGCCGTGGCCCAGGTTGAAGATGTGGCCGGCGCGGCAGGCGGCCTGGTCCAGGACGCGCTTTGCGCGCATGCGGATGAAGTCGAGGTCGCCATAAAGGGCGATGGGGTCGAGGTTCCCCTGGACGCCCACGCCCGAGCCCAGGCGCCGCCAGGCCTCGTCGAGTTCCACGTGTGAGTCGACGCCGATTACGTCCCCGCCCGCGTCGCGCATGGCCTCCAGCAGCGTGGCGGTACCCGTTCCAAAATGGATAAGAGGTGCTCCGGGCTTAACGGCTTTGAGCATCATGCGGGTATAGGGCTGGGCGTAATCGCGATAGTCGGCGGGCCCGAGGCAACCCACCCAGGTATCAAAAACCTGCACCGCCTGCACCCCGGCGTCAATCTGGGCGTTGATATACCGGGCCAGACTGCGTGCCAAGCGCTCCATCAGCGCACGCCAGGCGCCCCCGTCGCGGTACATCAGGGCTTTGGTGTGGCGGTAATTCCTGGACCCGCCCCCCTCAATCAGGTAGGAAGCCAGGGTGAAAGGGCAGCCGGCAAATCCGATGAGGGGAAGCCGCGGATCGAGGTCGGAGCGCGTTTGACGGATGGCGTCGTAGAAGTATCCCAGCGATTCTTCCGGCTCGACCTCGCGCAGGCGGTCAATGTCGGCGGCCGCGCGCAGCCCCGGGCTGATCACCGGCCCTTCCCCCCTGTCGTATTCCAGGTGCAAGCCCAGCGGCTCAACAATCAACAGCAAGTCGGCAAAGATAATGGCGGCATCCACGCCCAGCTTTTCCGCCGCCGTAACGGTGACTTCGGAAACCAAAGCGGGATTCTTACACAATTCAAGGAAGGGCACCCGGGCGCGCAGATCGCGATACTCCTTCATGTAGCGGCCCGCCTGGCGCATCAGCCAGATGGGGGTGGCGTCAACCGCTTCCATACGACAGGCCTTCAGGAAACGGGAGTCTTCCCACGGGGCACGGGACTCGGGACTCGGGATACGGGATCCGGGGTTCGGGATTCGGGACACGGGATTCGGGACACGGGACACGGGAACTTCTGACCCCTGACTCCGGACGCCGGACCCCGGACCTCGGACCTCGGACTCCGGACTCCGGACTCCGGACTCCGGACTCCGGACTGCGGACTTCTTCCGGAGGATCTCCTTCGCCCGCTCGGCGGTTTCCTGCACTAAGGGTCCCATCTTGGGATGGACGGGCTCCAGATCAATAGCGATTCCATGCCCAACCAGCGTCTCCGTGCAGGTCGGGCCCACCGAGGCGATCACAACTTTGCGCAAGGCTTCGCGCAGCCGGTCCTTCGTGCCGTCTTCCGCCGACACACGCAAGAGGTGCTCCACCTGCGCCGCGTTAGTAAACAGCGCCACCTGCGCCCGACCCTCCACCAGCGATTGTATGGCTTCGCGCAGCGGTTGAAGATCCGGGGGGAGCATCCATTGGTACACCGGAACGCGCCGCACCTCGACACCGCGATCCCTGAGAGCGGTGAGGAGAGCTTCATTGGGCACGCCATATTCCTGCACAGCCACACGGCTGCCCGCCAGCGAGAATCCGCGCGGGTTTTCGTCCAACTCTTCCAGGATTTCGCGCCAGGTGTTGGGCTCCGGCACCGTCATCGTGATGGGCACAAGGTACTCACGCAGGACTTTCGCCGGCTTGGGCCCACGCGCCACCACGGTAATCCCCGCGAGCGCTTGCACCACCTTCTCGCGGTCGTAACGCGTTTCCATAACGTCGAACAGCCTGCGCGTGCCGACCCCAGTCATAAAGATGACCGCGTCGAGACGCCCGGCGAAGAGCTCAGCCCCAAACTCCAAGGCGGCGGCGTTTTCCGCCAGGGGCGCCTCTTGCAGGGCCGGAGCGACGCGCGGCACGCCCCCAAATCGGGCAATCAGCACGGCCATTTCCCGGGCGAGGCGGCTTTCAAACGCCACCACTTCCAGACCCTCGAAGTTCGCGCCGCCGACTGAAGTTGCAGTCATGTCCATCGCTATTCTGAAGTAGAGGCGGCTTTACGCCGCCACATGGTCCGTCGGCTGACGGATAAACCCGACGCTGACGCGTCATGGCGAGGTAAACTCGCCGCTACGGCGCCTATTCCAGATTCGCCTGACGGATTGGCATTTGGAACCCGCCCAAACGACCTCTCAAAATATGCCCTATGGGTCGCCGGGCGTCAACGCCAACTTCCGAGCCGCGCCATCAATGTCGAGGAGGAAGCAGGGAGGCAGCTCCTATAAGATTGACGTTATGGGGGGGTGCGCCCTTGCCGCTTTTTTCCTTTCGTAGGGCAAAATGCGTGCTAGAATCGCCCTCGCAGTTTGGAAATACCGCTGTCTCGCGGCAGGCACCCGGCTAAAACGGCATCTGCTCTCGCGACCCGCGGCATGAAGCGGGGTATGGCTTTCAGGCGTCATCCCTGCGTCACAAATTGCAGTTGCAGGGATGGGCATCATCAGAACAGACAGGGTCGTGCAAATTCAAAAGGCGATGGTGGCGAACCGTAGCCGCCACGCCATTGGGAGCATCTCATGCCGCAAAAGTTGTTCGTGGGGAATCTTCCCCACGAAGTGACAGACAGTGAACTGGGTCAGTTCGTCAGCGGGGCCGGCTTTCAGGCAGCTTCGGCCGTAGTCATTCGCGATAAGACGACAGGACAATCGCGGGGCTTCGGATTTATCGAACTGGCTGAGGGCGAGGATATGGAGCGGGCCATCGCAGGCCTTAATGGGCAATCCCTGCAAGGCCGCCGTTTAACCGTCAACGAAGCGCGTCCACCCCGCACCGATTTTGGTGGGGGAGGTGGACATCGTCCGGGAGGCGGGGGCGGAGGCCGTGGCCGAGGGCATTCCGGCGGCGGGGGCAGCGGGGGCGGTGGTCGTCGCCGCGACTGGTAAATTACCAATGTTCGAATTGTCGATTGACGATTTTATTCCATCGTCAATCGACAATCGTCAATAGAAAATCCTTTCCTACTCTGAGCCCACTAACCGTCGGTATACATACCGAAGGCGCTGTTGTGTCTCCTGGAGCATTGGTGGCAGCGTCTGACCCTCGGAAATCAGGTTCCAGCGCCGAGCCACGCTTTCAGCCGTCTCCGCGTGGGCTCCGTTATCGGGCAAGCCATTCGGCGCCTTGCCTGTTACCAAGCGGATGATGTGGTCCAACGACCGCAGGAATCCAGCGCCCCCGGTTAAGGCCGTGGCGTCTTCTGCGGAAATGGCTTTCGCCGCTCGCAACGCGGCAATCTGTTCGGCCATGTTGGCGCCCGGCAAGGCCGCCACACGACCCCGCAACCGCATGTAGGAAACGGCAAAATCCACATCGTAATAACCCCCGGGAGCGGTTTTGGTGTTGCTGCTTGGAACCGTCACTTCCCGTTCCAGCCGCCGCCGCATTTGGTGGAGCTCACCTTCAAAATCCTTATAGGTCGAAAACCGGTCGTAAATCGCCGCCTGGACCCGGTCCACGGCCGCTTGGCCGAGTCGCGGATTTCCGGCGAGAGGATGGACCTTCAAATAAGTGAGCAATTCCCACGCCTGCGCATCTTCGGCGATGTAAGTCAGAAGCCCATCGAGGGTCACCACCAGTTCTCCTTCTTGTCCGCGCGGCCGCAAGCGCGTATCCACTGGGAAAATGGTGCCATCGCGCGTGTAGCTGGATAACACCTCAATGGTCTTCTCTGCCACGCGAGTCCAGCATTCCAGGTCCTCCCGCTTCGCGTCGGAGTCAGCCACAAAAATCAGGTCGGCGTCCGAAGCCAAATCAAACTCACTCAGTCCCAGGCGCCCCATGCCCAAAATGACGAAGGGGACGTCGCCGCCACAGCCCACCTTTTCATGCACGCAGGATGTCCGCGCAATCACCTGGGCGGTGGAAATGCAGCGCGCGGCGGTTGCGGTCCAACGTTTCAGCATTTGGAATGCGGAGCCGCCGGCGGCCAAGTCCGCGGCCCCCAACTCCAGCAGCCGGGCGCGGTATTGTCGTCGCAAGGCCGCCATTTTCTCGCGTAGATCGAGTCCGGCCTCCGACGCCCACGCATAGGCTTCGGCGATGGAAGAACTTTCCAGGCCCATATCCAACTGCCCTGCCGCGTCGCCATCGGGTGGGAGCGGATCAACGGAATCGAGGATTTCCATGTCCTCGGGATGATGAACCAACAGTTCCGTCAGATAGGCGCTCGCGGCGGTCACTTCTATTGCGCGCCGCAGGGCGGCCGGATTGGCGCGAGCCGGCGCAAACCGTTCCGGCGAGCTGGCCATGGCCGTCAGCAAGCGAATCGTATTCCGGCGGGCGCGTTCCGGCAGATCCGCTTCCCGCACGAGGCGGGCTACCTCCGGCGCCTGAACATCCAGGAAGCTCAGCAGCGATTCGAATGACTGGGGGCCGGCGTCAGGCAGGAGCGTGGGAGCAGGCTTGAGCTCAAAAGCCGTTCCCGTCACCGCAGCGTCAGGGGGATGAATGACATGCTGGTAGATTTCATCCACCACCGCGAAGGCTTCGCGAACTTTGCGCAGCAGAACTTCCCCGGGTCGCTCGTCCGGCCCGGCCTCCACGCCGGTCCGGCGTCCCAGCCGATCGAGGGCGCCCGGGTCCGCGGGAAGGCGATGCGTTTGCTGGCCCGCTTCCATTTGGACGCGGTGCTCCACCTTGCGCAGGAACTCGTAAGCGGAGGTCAACGCGGCGTAGTCCCGATTGGAAAGCCAGCCTTTGTCGTTGAGCTTGCGCAGGGCGAAAAGTGTTCCACCCGATCGCACCCAGTGGTCCTGTAAGCCGTGAAGCCGCTGCAAGCATTGCACCAGGAACTCGATGTCGCGGATGCCGCCACGATGGCGTTTGACATCAATCGCATGCCCGCGGCTTTCCCGCAGTTTCTTGGAGATTCTTTCGCGCGAAAGAAGAATGCTTTCCACCGCCACAAAATCCCCGGGCGAGCGGTAAACGTACTCCTCCACGCCGCGCAGGAAGTCGCGCGTCAGCTTAGGGTCGCCGGCGGAATGGCGCGCCTTGATGAGCATCTGCAATTCCCAGTCACGCGCCCGGTGCTCGTAATATTCGCGGGCGGAATTGAGGGAAATCGCCAGGTCGCCCTGCTCACCCTCGGGACGCAGCCGGAGATCCACGCGGAAGACCTCTCCTTGGGAGGTTGCCTGAGTGATCGTTCGCGTGATGGCATGCGCCAGATGCACAAAGTATTCCTTGTTGGTAGTGATGGACTCGCGCTCGCTTCCCCCCGCCGTCTCCCCGTCGTGCGAATAGAGAAAAAGCAGATCGATATCGGAGTTGTAGTTCAGTTCGTTTCCGCCCAGCTTGCCGAGGGAGACGATGCTGAAGCCGGCGCGCACGATGCGGCCCTTGGCATCGCGGTATTGCGGTTGTCCATAACGCTTCTCCAATTCGCCGTCACAAAACACGTAGGCGTCAGAAAGAATCACATCGGCGAGCGTGGAAAGCTCCAAGGTCGTTTCGCCCAGCGTCGAGAGACGAAGCACATCCTTCAGCACGATGCGGAGATAGTTCCTCCTCTTGAAGCGCGCGAGCAACGCCGCCAGCCAGGGGTCAGGGTTGGTGGTGGAGAACCGCGCGAAGTCCTGCATCAAATCCTCTTTAGATTTCAGCTTGGTGAAATTCCGGTCGCGGGCGAACTGCACCACCAACTGCGGTTCCGACAGCAGAGTCTCGGCCAGGTATCCGCTGTATCCAAAAATGGCGACGAGATAGGAGAGCGCAGCGGGGTAACGCGCCAGCTCACCCAGAACCTGAGGTGGCGCGCCGTGCGCATAACGCTCCAAAAGGTTGAGCGCGCCGTCCGGATCGGGCGACTGGGAAAGCAGCGAAGCCAGAGGCGTCAGCAGCGTGGGCGCCAACTGCTCCTCCAGGCGCTCCAGGTTGCTGGCGGCTTTGGCACGGTCTTCAAAATTGATTGCCGCGAATTCCGGTCGCATTGGGGAGATTATAGCTTGTATTGCGGAAGTACGCTCCCCGTTGTCAGTTGTCCGCGTTCAGTTGATGGTTGAGGGTTGGATCGCCGAAGTCAGCTATGCGTGACGTAAGGAATGGGGCGCCGCAAAAGGCGCTTGGATAACGGGCCGCGGCAAGGGACAACCGTAAGAAGCCGCGGGTTTCAACCTGCGGCCAAGAACAGAATTGGCCGCCAAAACGCCACCGCGTGGCGCTCCGGCGGCCAATAAAGGTGGCCCGATGCCGCCACATCGCAAACGCGACATGGGGCGCAGGGCAAGGGACAACGGACCACTGACAGTTCTTATTCTAGCTCGCTTTCAAGATGAGACTAAAAATGATACAATCGCGGCATGTCAAGACCACGACACATCGATTGGAAACTCGTCTCGAAAGCGCGAGCCGTCGTTGCCGAAACCACCGATATCCGACA
>Ga0208034_1001793_pt1 | contig 12149 bp, 7 predicted proteins | sample June2015DPH_8_10_FD_184699 | JGI IMG/M metagenome (GOLD analysis project Ga0208034, IMG submission 184699) | Peatland microbial communities from SPRUCE experiment site at the Marcell Experimental Forest, Minnesota, USA - June2015DPH_8_100... | ecosystem: Environmental > Terrestrial > Soil >...
GGCGCGCGTTTCACCTGCGGCGTTGCAACCATGGCCCCCCGCGACCTCCTGGTGATCTTTACGGATGGATTGATTGAGGCGGTGAACGATGCCGACCAGGAATTTGGAGAATCCCGCCTACTGGATGTGCTGAAATCAAGCGCCGCCGCGGGTGCGCAAGCCACGCTGAAAAACCTGCTTTCCGCGGTTGACGCCTTCGTGGGTCACACCCGCCAGCACGACGACATCACTTGCCTCCTCGTGCGCATCGACTGAGAATGACCATCGCCGTCCGTGTGCGCCTGTCTCCCACCGTTCAAAACCGCTCTCTTGGAAATTCCCTAGCGCTGCTGGAGATTCCGGGCGAGTGGCCGACCACTATCCGGGTGGCAACACGTTTCGGTATGCGAGTTCCACAACCATAAGTGGATCGCTTCCGAGGGCGGCGGCCGACGGCAGCAATGCCTCGGACCAGGGATTGGCCGTCTTCCGAAACGGCCGCACCGGGCTGGAAGGCGACAAGCGGCGGCTAAGGTCAGGGCACGGTCGCTGGACCTGCTTGAGTCGAGGCCGCACTCTGGACACCATCCGACGCCACGGCTGTGACGGTGTAGTAATAAGTCGTCCCAGCAACGACCGTTACGTCAGTGTAGGTGCAGGTCGCTGTGCTCGTGCAACCTGCGGCCACAGGAGAGCTGTTGAGCGGCGTAGCGCTCTCCCCTCCCGATGTTGTGCCACGGTAAACATTGTACCCAACTATGCCGGAAGTCGTGCTGGCATTCCAGGATAGAACCACGTCGTGAATTCCCGTGCCGGAGAGGCTCACCGTCTGCGGGCTGCCGCTGCAATTGTCCGCGATGCTTAGCGAGGCCGCCTCGGACCCCGCCACGGAAGGCGTGAACCACACGACAAGCGTGCAGTTGGCGCCGCCCGCCAGCGAGCTGCCGCACGTGTTGGTCTGAGCAAAGTCGCCGGCATTGGTACCCGTCAGGGCGAGGCTGGTAATGCTCAAGGCGGCGTTGCCCGTGTTGCTCAGGGTGACGGTCTGCGTCGTACTGCTCACCTCGATGGGTTGGTTGCCGAAGGCAAGGCTGGTAGCTGAAAGGCTGACCAGGGCACCCGTGCCCGCGCCTGTCCCAGAGAGGCTCACCGTCTGCGGGCTGCCACTGGCGTTGTCCGTGATGCTCACCGAGGCCGTGCGGCTGCCACTGGCCGAGGGCGTGAAGGTCACGCTGATTGTACAGCTGCTGCCGGCCGCCACCGAATTGCCGCACGTGTTGGTCTGAGCAAAGTCGCCGGCATTGTTACCCGTCAGGGCGACGCTGGTAATGCTCAAGGCGGCGTTGCCCGTGTTGCTCAGGGTGAGGCTCTGAGCTGTACTGGTCGTACCTACGGACTGGTTCCCGAAGGCAAGCCTGGTGGCTGAAAGGCTGACCACGGCAGCCGTACCCGTGCCGGAGAGGCTCACCGTCTGCGGACTGCCACTGGCATTGTCCGTGATGCTCACCGAGGCCGTGCGGCTGCCACTGGCCAAAGGCGTGAACGTCACGCTGATGGTGCAGTTGCCGCCAGCCGCCACCGAACTGCCGCACGTGTTGGTCTGAGCAAAGTCGCCGGCATTGGTGCCCGTCAGCGCCAGGCTGGTAATGCTGAAGGCGGCGTTGCCCGTGTTGCTCAGAGTGAGGCTCTGAGCTGCACTGGTCGTACCTACGGACTGGTTCCCGAAGGCAAGCCTGGTGGCTGAAAGGCTGACCACGGCAGCCGTACCCGTGCCGGAGAGGCTCACCGTCTGCGGGCTCACCTCCTGCGGGCTGCCACGGCCAATCCAGATGCTTATAGAGGCCGTGCGGCTGCCACTGGCCGAAGGCGTGAACTTCACGCTGATTGCACAGCTGCTGCCGGCCGCCACTGACCTGCCGCACGTGTTGGTCTCCGCAAAGTTGCTGCCATTGGCACCCTGGACCGAGAGGCTGGTGATAAGCAAACCGGCTTTGCTCGTGTTGCTCAGGGTGACGGTCCGCGCCGTACTCGTCGTACGTACTTGTTGGCTGCCGAAGGCAAGGCTGGTCGGTGAAAGGCTGACCGCGGACGTGCTTATCCTCAAGAGGCTCGTCGCCTGCGGGCTGCCGGTGGCGTTGTCGGTGAGGGTGACGCTAGTGGTGTTTAGCGTCGTGCCGCCACTGTTCGTAAGTGTCACAGCTTGGGCGCTACTCGTGCTCCCGAGCACTTGGCTCGCAAACATCATGCTGGGGGGCGACAAGTTTGCCGTAGGTTGTTCCACCCCGGTCCCTGACAGCGCGATGCTGCTAGTAAGGTTGCTAGCATCGCTGACGATCGATAGGGTGCCGGTGACGCTGCCGCCGACCGGGGGAGCGAATTCAACGTTGAAGGTCGCATTATGGTGGGCATTCAGGGTAAGAGGTAGCACAAGCCCGCTGATGCTGAGGCCCGCTCCTGTTACCGTGGCTTGTGAGACCGTTATGCTGCAAGTTCCAAGATTCGTGAGAGTTACGCGCCGGGCAAGGCTGGTCCCCACCGTGACGCTCCCAAACCTGAGATTGGAACTTATAACGATCCCCGTAGACGCTGCGGCATCTTTAGCAAGACTGAAGGCCGCGAAAGGTAGGAGCACATAGAGGATGAGTTGCGCAAAGCCTCCGGCGCATGCACACTTCCGTCGCTTCTCAAGGTGACATGGGCAAGGCATATCATTCCTCCTATGGCTCCGCAACGGTTTGGAGCTGCCAAGAGGCTCGTGCATCGGTCTTCGGCGCCATCGCCGAGGCAACCGACACACTTACAGGGGACGGCAAACCTCTTCATGTGGAGAATGGGTCATCGGCGGAATGCTTTGTTACCCTGAGAGTTCGTGACGGAAGGCTTGATACAGGAAAGAACTGCCCGCTTTTCTATGATTTATATAATGAGGCCACCAAGGCCCCATGAGAGCTGATCGCCACCCCATGAGTGCTATATCTATTCACGAGTCCTTATATGTTTCGGGGCGCAGCGGGCTGATTACAAATTGTCCTCAGAGGTTGATTTCTGCATCCGTCGTGGACACACACGTCTCGAGGATTTGGTCCCAATGTCCTCCCGGCTCATTACGTAGTGAGCCTTCGATGCGCCAGACTGCACGACGGAAAAGGGCCGCGCTGCCTGGTCGCAGTTTACCAGGGGCTCCCTCCCACAACCCGCAAGGGGTTGCAGCGGCGGGATGAGGGCCGCCCCTGCTCATTCACTGAGCGAGAGACTCTGTCGTACTCGTGCTGATTTACTGGCTGCTCCCCGCGTGCAAATCAGAGGTCTCGACAACTATCCGCTGACTCCCATGCACACAACCTGCCAAACGATTACTCCATCGTAAATACCTGATTTACTGGGGGTGGATCGCCCCTTTGTGCTCTCACTAAGCGATGACAGATGTAAGTCTTACAGGAGGTAGGGAAGAATTTACTGGTTAGCTAAGGAAGGGAGGGATCGTGGCGCTTCGAAAACAGGAAAATTGTCGGCGGCCATGTTTTCCGGCGAAAGTCATTCGATATATGGACCTCATGAAATAGTGTCATTACGTCGTTTTTCCTATTGCGGAAAGTGGCTAAACACCCAGCCAAACGGATTTGAAATTCTTCGCCGTCCTGAGGCAGTCGAGGGTCGAGGCCTGAAGACGCCTTTCCCCTACGGAGTCTGCGGCCCTCGCTGGAATTTCCAAACGACAGTCGATGTGAGCAGGTTGTCGGAGCGAATCTACTTCAGCAGGTACTGCTGCAAAAACATGACGTCGGCATAGAACAGGAAATCCTGGTTCGGCTTTTTTTGGTAGCCGTGTCCCTCGTCTTTAGCCAGCAGATACCACACCGGGGTCCCCTCTTTTTTCAGGCCCGCGACGATCTGGTCTGACTCGCTCACAGGCACGCGCGGATCATTTTTCCCCGCCACCACCATCATCGGCTTCTTGATCTTGTCCAGGTTGTTCATGGGGGCGATTCTTTCGAGAAACTCCCGCATCTTCGGGTCGCGCTCGTCGCCATACTCGACGCGGCGCAAATCGCGGCGGTACGCCTCGGTATGCTCGAGAAAAGTCACCAGGTTCGACATGCCCACAATGTCGATCGAGCAGCGGATGCGGTCGCTATAGAACGTGGATACGGCCAGGGTCATGTGGCCGCCGTAGCTTCCGCCCGTCACGGCCACGCGGTCCGCGTCCAGGTCCGGCCGTGTGGGGATCCAGTCGAAGAGCGCGTTGATGTCTTTGTAAGAATCCTGGCGCAGGAATCCGTTGTCGAGTTTGGTAAACGTTTTGCCGTAGCCGGTGGAACCTCGCACGTTGGGAAGGATCAACGCGATCCCCAACTCGTTCAAATAAAAATTGTCGCGTGCAAGAAAACCCGGCCGCGACTGTCCCTCCGGCCCTCCGTGGATGTCAATCAACACCGGGCGCTTGCCTGAAAACTTGGCGGGTGGATGAAAGAGAAAACCCGAAATCATCTTTCCGTCGAAGGTCCTCCAGCGGACAAGCTCCGCTTCGGGAAATGTTTCCGTATTGACCGCCGTCTCGCTGGTGGTCCAGCGCTCAACCTTGCCGGTGGTGATATCGAGCGAATAACAGTCGTAGGGCGAGCGCGCCGTTGTTAGTCCAAATGCCAGGTCGTGATTGTTGCGGTGCCAGCGCAGGCTGCCCACCAAGCCGACGGGCAGTTTGGGCACCGGCAGCTCGCGGCCCGTAGCGGTGTCGAGCAAGTGGAGAGCGCTGAGACCATCCTCGTTGGTCACGAAGGCGATGCTCTTGCCGTCGTACGACAGGGCGAATTCATCCACATCCCACGGAATGTTGGAACTCAACACCTTCATTTGCTTAGCCGCGAGATCGATATAGACGAGCCGCTGAAATTCGGAGCCCTTGTCGGTGGTCAGATAGACTCCTTTGCCGTCCTTGCTGAATCGCGCGTTGCTGTACGCGACTTGTTCACCCGTTTTCCGCGGCGTCAGGGCAGTCTTCTCACCGCTGGCCGTATCCACCAGCCACACGTAGGTTTCATTGACGGAGATATCTTCGATCAGAAGGATTTTCTTGTTATCGGGAGACCAGTCCTCCGGCCTCCATCCACCGCCAGAGAGTTGGGTGAGCAGATGATCCGTCTTGGGGTCAGCGGGATTCATCACCCAGAGGTCGGTATCCTGGCCGGTCCGCCGCGTGGAGGTGTAGGCGATCTGGTCGCCTCTTGTGGACCACGGCCCCAAAAGATTCCTCGACTTTCCGTCCGTGAGCAGCGTGCTGTTGCGTGTGGCCAAATCGTAGCGGAAGAGCTGATACCACTCCCCGCCGCCGACGTCTCTTGAAAAGACGAAGAAGTCGCCCCCGCGGGGATGGAAACTTCCGCCGCGAACCGGTTCGGTGAAAAACGTCAGTTGCTGGCGCGCGCCGCCCGGCATCTTCACCAGGTGGGTTTGATAAGTGTTCCCGAACCGAGTGGCAATCAGCATCTCGCGGCGCTGCGGGTGCCAGTCTGAGGGAAAAGCGGACCGGTTTTCGGCATACCGCCCCGCCGTTTCGGCGAGCGAGGCCGGAATCGCCGGCACATTGTCCAGCACCAGATTGTCGGGCGGGGCGAGCACCGCTTCTTGCGCCAGTGCTTCCGCCGCAGCCAGCAACAAAAGCGCCACCAACAAACCAAGCCGACTAAGACCCACCTTCATGGAGACTCCTTCGCGAAGTTTTTCGCCTTGATTTCCCTGCGCACCGACACTTATCTCTGTAGGCGCCTGCCGCTCACGCCTCCTTCATGGCGTGGCTCAATCCGAACGTTTAACTCTGCGGCGCCGCCGTTCCAGGGCGCAGTTGCCCGGTTGCGGAGGCTATGCTACCGGTGTGGTTGAAATTCCGGCACGCCGAATTGCCACAGCAGGAAGCTCCACTGATCAGCGAGCAGTTCGTCCACCTGAGTTTTGGTCCCGCCAATGAGGCCGTGCCCGCCCTGATAATCGACGCGCAACAACACCGGTTTGCCGCCGGCGGTTGCGGCCTGAAGCCGGGCTGCCATCTTGCCGGGTTCCCAGGGGACCACGCGCGGATCGTTCATGCCGGTGGTCAGCATCACGGCGGGATAATGGGCGCCGTCCGTAACGTGATAATAGGCACTGATGTCATACAAGTTCTTGAAACCATCCTGCGTTTTAAGGTCCCCATACTCGGGAACGTTAAGGGGACCGTCGGGCGAGAACATGTCTCGTATCATGTCGGAAAGGCCCACGTCATCCAGCGCCGCCGCGAACAGATCCGGATGCTCGGTAAACGCCCGTCCAATCAGGATGCCCCCGGCGCTGCCAGCTTCTCCGGCAAGCTTCCCCGGCGACGTATATCCCTGCTGCACCAGGTATTCTGCGCAAGCGATGAAGTCACGCCACGTGTTGGGCTTGTTTTGCTTCATGCCTCCTTGATGCCATTCTTCACCGTATTCGCCGCCGCCTCGCACATGCGCTACGGCCTGCACACCGCCGCGCTCCAGCCACGCCAGCGAAACCGGTTCAAAGTATTGCGACATGTTTATCGCATAAGCGCCATAGCCGGAAAGTAGGGTAGGATGTGAGCCGTCCAGCTTCAGCCCTTTCTTTGAAATGATGGAAAGCGGAACCAGCGTCCCGTCGTAGCTGGGGACCTTGACTTCGACCGCCTCGACGTCAGCCGGATCACCGAAGGGTCCGGGGGGCTGGAGCCCGGTATTCTTAACTTGCTTCGTAGCGGGGTCGTACTGGAAAATGCGGTAGGCTTTCGTCCATGAAGTGAGCGCCAACAGGAGACCCGGCAGGCGTGGGTCCCCGCCCATGAGCTCCAGAGTTCCTTCCATAGGCAGCGAAACCAGCTCAGGAGCACCGCCGGCATAGGGCACCCGAAGCAGTTTCCCGATGCCGCCATCGAGTTCCTGCACATAGAGCGCGTCCGGCGCCGCCGTTACGTTGGTGATGACAGCCTCACTGGCTGGAATCACAACCTGCGCCGCTGCCAGATCAGGATGAGAGATGCGGGTGCGAATCACCTTGAAACGGGGAGCGTCCTGGTGGGTGACCAAATACAGATCATCGCCGTGCCAGTCGAATCCGGTGACGCCGTCCTCAGGGTCGCAGAGCTTCCTCCAGTGCGTATGGGGCTTGCCCACGGTGTCGAGCGATGCCGTGTAAAGCGCCAGCTCGTTCCTGAAGCCGCGGTTTACGCCGGCAAAGGCGTACGTGGTACGAGGATCGGTGATGACGAAGCCGACGTCGGTGGGATCAAGGTCGATCTCGGGTCTGACGCCGTAACCGAAGACCGCCGGATCGTTTTCGGGGTCAGTTCCCACCCGATGCAGGTACACCCTGCTTTTCAGCCTGCGCTCAGTGGGATCGGCGCCCGCACCGAGCTTCTGAAACCGGATGTGGAAGAACGACCGGCTATCCGGAAGCCACGAAATGCCGCCGTACCAACTGCGGTCGATCGTTTCACCGGTGTCGCGGCCCCGGGAGGCTTCCAGGATGTGAATCACGGCATCCTCTGACCCTCCGGGGGAAACGCCATAGGCAACATATTGCCCGTCATAGGAGGGCACGTAGTAGTTGAGGGAGTAGTGCGTCCCGGGAGCGGTGACGAATTTTCCGGGATCGACGAGCAGTTTTTCGTTTCCGTTGAGGCCCTCGCGCTCGTAAAGCTTGCCCACCTCTTCGCTCGCCAATCTCTTCCGGTAGTAATACTTTTCGCCCTGGTATCTCTGGACGTCACCTACCTGGAACGGAGCGGATTGGTCAAGCTGCTTGATGCGCTCTAGAAGCTGCTGGCGGCCGGGAATCCTCGCCAGGACTGCACGCGTGTAGTCGTCCTGGGCCTTGAACCAGGCCTGTACTTCCGGGTCTCGAAGATTCTCCATGTAGCGATAGGGGTCTACTACCTTAGTCCCGAAGTAATCCTCGGTGACCGGTCTCACGGGCGCCACCGGCGGTGAAGACGGGGCTCCAGGCGGGGACGCCGTCTGAGCAATGGGACCCGCAGACGATGATTGCAGGACTGCCGCCCGCGTCGCAAACATAATCCCCACAGAGGCAAATGCAACGAGAAGGATTCGCTTTGCGCTCATGGTGGACTCCTCCCAGCAACGAAAAAGCAGGCATATTATCTCACTGGGCGTCGTCCACGCCAAGGAATAACCAGAATATGCTCTTGAGCTGTGCCGGCGCGCCCCTTGCTCGAAGGACATCGGTTGCCATTTCGTTTGGGCCCTCCGTCCAACGCCCTACGTCGTTCGGGCGATTTTTGGCGTGAAATCCACCCGCCACCCATGATTTCGCGGTCATCAACAGTCCCAGGAGCAGCCTCGGCCTGTGAAGTCATAAAGTCGGCTTTGCGTCCAGAGAGGTCTTCACCCCTTCGGGCTCACCGCACACTATTGCATCTTGTGTCGGCGTCTTCCACCGTGTCGCGTGACAGCCTATTCATAGGAGCGGCGAGCCAGACTCATCAGTCATCGCTCCCTCCAGCGTTGCGCAGATTCTGGATGTACCGTCGCTCACTCGGCGAGGATCGTCCGCAGTCACTTAGTGACAGCTTGCAGCCGGTTGGTGGCAGAGTCGCACACAGGACAAGTGCCCACAAGGGGTTGGTGGGCCGGGATTACCGGCGAGAACAGCCCATGGGTGAAACTGAAATTCAAATTGAGAGGCCCACCCGTGAAATAGAGCGAAGAGCCTCCTCTCCATGGCCGTGCATGCCCAAAACAAGGAACTTCCGCACATCTATGTTTCATAAGGGAAGAAGCCTCACTACTTTGCCGTGGCCCCTCTTCATCAAGACCATTTTTGGGGGGGCTGGGAGGCTATAGCCTTTCATTTATGAGATTTCGCGCTCGACAAGGATGATTTCCTTAGGCTGAATGCCTCCCCGGATCAAATTCATCGTAAGCTATGTATGATCAATAAGTTAAAAATATAATAAACTAGAATTGCTCGCTAAACAGTAGAGGATTATTGTGCTATTCTAGTTTAGAGATGAGCGGATCCAGCGACAGGCTTTTACTTGATTATCTCAGAGCGATCGGCGGCGATCAACCGTGGATTGAGCCCGTAACCGAGCGCGTTACGTCGAATCTGCCGTTGTTCTTACGACAGCGCTATCAGCTTTCCCGCGCCGATTTGTTTGGTCGAAAATGCTTTCTCGCAATTGAAGAGCCTCGAGCGGCCGAACCCTCTCCTACTGAGTACGCTCACGATGCGGCGTTACTCAAGGAACGCCTCTCCGGAGATGTCATACTTGTCTTATCTGAACTTCCTGCCTACATTCGAAACAGATTAGTACGCCAATGCGTTCCCTTCATTGTCCCTGGCAGCCAGATGTTCCTGCCAATGCTGATGATAGACCTCCGGGAGCATTTCCCCAAATCTTGGGCCAGATCTCAAAATACGTTGTCGTCCGTTTCACAGCTCATCATCATCTATCACATTCTACGGAACTCCCTGAGCGACATACCGCTAGGACAGATTGCGTCGCGTCTCGGCTACTCAGCGATGGCAATCAGCAAAGCTCAAGACGAATTACAGAGCGCGCAGTTGTGCGAAGTTGTGCGCTCGGGCAGGACACTTTCTCTGCACTTCAACTCGAGCGGGAAAGATCTTTGGGGAAGGGCCGAGCCCCTACTCTTAAGTCCCGTGAAACGCACACAATGGATTCGTTGGGGGCAACCCCGAGCACGTGCTGCAATTGCAGGAATAACCGCCCTGAGCAAGTACTCGATGATGGCCGACGATCCGATCCCGACCTATGCCATGCGCAACAAGGATCTAATCAGCGCTCTGGGGAAAGGCGGGATCTTTGGCTGCGCCGGTCGTGAGGAAGCCGAGGCACGCATGGAAGCCTGGAAGTACGACCCTTGGCTCCTTGCGAACGAAGATACTGTTGATCGATGTTCCCTTTACCTAAGTCTTCGCCATTCTGCCGATGAACGCGTTCAAAAAGAACTCCAACATCTAATAATTGGTTTTCTTTGATGATAAAAGGTCTGGATAAATTCCGGGCGCATTTCGCACAGCACCGTAAAGCTTTCGTGCTGATCGGGGGTGTTGCTTGTCACGAGTGGCTAGCTTCCCAAGGTCTGCAATTCCGGATCACTAAGCATATTGATGTAGTGCTGGTGATCGAAGCCCTCGACCAGGCATTCGTCGCACGACTCTGGGAGTTTGTCGAAGCTGCGAAGTACGCAATTCGAGAGAGAGCAGCTGGCGACCGAGAGCTTTATCGTTTCTCGAAGCCCGAGGATGATACCTATCCTGCCATGCTTGAAATCTTCAGCAGAAAACCTGAGGGCATAGACCTTGGGGCGGGACAACATGTGGTACCCGTCCAGATTGATGAAAACTCCGCGAGTCTCTCCGCGATCCTTCTGGATGATGATTATTACAATCTAATTCGAGAACAACATAACGAAGATGTGGACTTGCCGTTTGTCAATCCGGTCGCGCTGATTCCGCTAAAGGCCCGCGCTTGGCTCGATCTCACCGAACGACAGAAGAAGGGTGAGAAGGTAGATGGAAAAGACATCGCAAAACATCGAGCCGACGTTTTCCGGATTGCAGCCACACTTCCAGGGGAACCTGGCCCGGGTTTACCTAGCACAATCCAGCGAGATCTTAAAGTCTTTCTCGCCGAGTTTCCGACTGACAGCCCAGAATGGCCGGCGATCTTGGATTCGTTGAAGACGACGTTTCCGAATATTAAGTTGAAGCCAGTGGACCTGGTTAATTCGATCCGTACGTACTTCAGGGTTGCATGAAACTGTGTGTAACGCTGAAGATGGCGTCGCCGGGTCAACCCAACCAATGCGGCGAGAAGCCCATCGAACGGAGGCTAGAGTCATGGCTTTGTCTCGATGGCACCTCACAATCGGGCATCCACAATCATAATTGCCCTTCCCCTTCAGCCGCTCCGCAATGCTTCAGTCACTCAATGACCCAATCAATCCCCCAAGTCCTGGGCTAGGCATGTGGACACATTGTCTCTTGACAACGCCTCGCCGCCGTGGTAGCCTACTCATGTGAAAAGCCCAAGTTACGATGTAGGGCCGCCTCCCGCCATGGCGGGACGGCCAGGCCGGGGCAAGCCCTGGCCCTACGTCGCTAATCTAACATCCCGCCCCAGGAGGAACCATGTCCTTACGCAAATCATCCCAACTTACGCCCCAGTTGCTCGCCGCCGCGCGCCAGAATGCCCAGCATTCCACCGGACCGCGCAGCGCCGCCGCCAAGCAGAACTCCAAGCTCAATGCCTTGAAGCACGGCGCATACGTCAGCGACGAAAATCAGCGCCAAGCGATGGTCGCGCTGGGCGAAGACCCCAATTCCAAACCCTCACAGAGGAACTCATGAGCGCTTGTCCCGGCGACGCGCTCTGGGAGAAGCAGATCGACGACCTCGCCAGGAAATCGAGGAGATCCCCGACAGCGACATCGTGTCCGACATATCGCAGGGCGGGGAAACAGTTAAGAACTCAAAAATGAACGAACGATACTGGAATGTCTATGAAAACAAAGGACCGCTGTGGTAAACTTGAGGGCCAAGCGGGAATGTCTATGAAAATAAATGCACTTAGCTCACAATAGCGGGAATGTTGTTGAAAAGGAAGGACGTTAGGCGGTAGTGGAAATTGGAAACAGGAAATCGGAAAATGGAAACTAGTGTCCTGAGTTAGAAGTACGTTGAATAATTCAGCCCCGACGTGTCGGGGTCGGCGAGCCCTCCCTCACCCCCGTCCCCTCTCCCGCTCGAGCGGGAGAGGGGTGCCGAAGGCGGGGTGAGGGCCCTCCCCCAGGGCTTGCGCCCTGGGCTACATTCTTCCGCCCCTGACGGGGCTGCGAAAAGACCGCCCGCATGAGGAAGACTTTGTAAGCAAACTTCTGACTCAGGACACCAGGGGTGCCAGTTTCCGGTTTCCAATTTCTAGTTTCTGGGTCTCGTACTTCCGCGAAATCTGGCCATGAGTGCTACAATGACCTCGAAAAGGCTCCGTTTGGCCAAAAGCAGATTCTTCGCTACGCTGCGCTCAGAATGACAGCATGGCAGTTTGGCCTTCCGGTGCCAGCGAGCCGCCTCTCCTCTGGCCGGACAGGCGCGCCATCTCGGCGCCGTTCGGTGGGTTTCACAGATGCTCGGGAAGTCCA
>Ga0208034_1001796_pt1 | contig 12142 bp, 17 predicted proteins | sample June2015DPH_8_10_FD_184699 | JGI IMG/M metagenome (GOLD analysis project Ga0208034, IMG submission 184699) | Peatland microbial communities from SPRUCE experiment site at the Marcell Experimental Forest, Minnesota, USA - June2015DPH_8_100... | ecosystem: Environmental > Terrestrial > Soil >...
CGGCGCCTCGACGTTCACTCGGTCTAAGCGTTCCCCATCGTTTGTCCAATTCCTCGGTAGCTCAATGGTAGAGCATTCGGCTGTTAACCGAAGGGTTCCAGGTTCGAGTCCTGGCCGAGGAGCCAATTCCTCAAAGGTTTAGCCAAAAAAAGAAACTCGAAAAAGTACCACTTCGTACCACTTAGCTCTTTCCCAAAAGAGTTTTCACCACATCGCTGTTAGCTGTGCGATGCGCCGGGGTCAAATCTGGGTCAAGACCGTAAATCTCCGCTGTTGTTTTCACATTGGCGTGCCGCATCAACTCCTTTTGAACCTCAAGCGGAGTACCACACCGCTTCAGAGTTGAACGATAGGTGTGCCGAAACGTGTGCCATCCGACCCACCCGATACCGGCCTTACCAGCGGCGGGCTGTAGATGGTCTTTCAAAATCATACCTTGCCAACGTGCCTTGCCGGAGTCCCCGGCAAAAATATAATCAGAGTCGTTAGTGTAGTGGGCTTTCCCCCGCCAGTCGAGCAAGGCCGTGGCGAGGTCCGGGTCTAGTGGTACGGGCTTCTCCGAGGCTTCGGTTTTTGTAGCATTATCTCTGCCCGCTACCACGCTGTGTCTAACGTCGATTGCGAGGTCCTGCCAGTCTACATCCCTCCATTTCAAACCAATGACTTCGCAAGCTCGCAGTCCAGTGCAACCTGCCACTAAGACCATAGTTCTGTAAGGGTCTTTCAGTTCGTCCAGCAAAGCTCGGAACTGTTCGGGTGTAAGTACACGTGGGATTTTGAGCCGTCTGGCACTTTGCCGGACCAGCTGAATGGGGTTGTGGTCAACTAACTTCCACCGCCAAGCCCATTGAAATAGCAAGTGAAATGCGTTCTTGATATGGGCTTTCGTTTTCGGTGCAAGCGTCTTCTCTGTTTTCTTGCTCCGCAAGGATTGAAGCCAATCCATGACCGGCATTGGGTCGACCCTGTGTAAGAATGTGTCGCCCCACTGTGGTCGAATGTAGCATTCAAAATAGGTGCGGTACTCGGATTGTGTTTGAAATCGCCGTTCTTTCGGCAATTCCACATGCTCAAAACGGTCTATCAGCGCCCCCACGGTTACCGAGTGAAACTCCCGTTGCGGGCTCTCGGCATTGATTTCCATGCGCCGATGCTCGACCGCCCTTTCCGCATCCGCCTTGGTGGGCAGCTTCACCACGGTGCCGACCAAGACGGACTTCCGCTTTCCATTCTCGAAATATCGGAACTGCCAGACGTCCGGTCCTTTCTTACGCTCTCTGAGCATTAAATCTCCGTACTGGTAGCGTGCCCGCATACTTCCTCCATTCAGAATGAAGTTTGTATGCGGCACGGCTGGCAGGTAGAGTGTAGCTTAGTCTCCACCCACGTCTCAAGCGCAGAGGCCCGATACCGCCAAAACTTCCCGACCTTCAACGCGGGAATCTCGCCAACCTTGGCCCACCGCTCAAGAACCTTCGGATGGACTTTCAGCAAGGCTGCGGCTTCCTTTGAGGTCAAAAGTGGTTCCATGTCCCTTCCCCTTCGCATTCCTCATCAAAGGTCAATACCGGAATTTTCAGGATTCTGACGGACAGGGAAGGGGCCAGCCGCGCGGTTGACCGATGGCCATCGCTGCATCCCAGGGGCGCGCTTAGCTTCCCAAACGCCTCACATGGGGCAGTCGGTGGGCCATATGCCAGAAAGTGGTGGCCGGGACCTGGCGCCGCCGGCCAGGACGGGTGTGTGGGGCGTGGAGACACTTCGTGGTCGATGAACCACCCCTCGGCCCATCCGGCTGACTTCGTGCCCCACGGCGTCCCCTGGCGCGATGCCTGGTTGGGGACGGATTTCCCCGATTACCAATACCAGGTTTTTTCGATTCCGATCAGGAATGCGGGAGAGGCCCCGAGACCTCGGGATCGATTGGCTGGAACTAGCTGTCCTTCTCCGCTGGCCCTGCCTGGTCGGCTTTACAGTTTACAGAATTATTTGTAAATCGTAAAGCGTGACCGGGAGTGGGAAGGCGGTTTTACGGTTTACCAATTATGTGGTAAACCGTAAAGCGTGGAGGGCCACATGCCACGCAAGTACAAGAAAGGAATCTGCGCGGGCGGCTGTCAGCCCGAGCCCCTGCCACTCGAAGCGAAGGGATTGTGCCGAACCTGCTACCAGCGCCAGTACCGCGAGCATCGGAAGGAAATGCGGGAGGCCGACCTTAGGGAGAATCCCGGCGTCCTCACCAGCGGCGAAAGGGTGGCGATCATCGCGGAGATCATGGCGGTAGCAAAGGCCTTCGCAAGGCCGCTTCACAACAAGCACTTGCCGCAGTCGGCCAGGATCGAGATGTCGGCGATGCAGGACCGGCTGCTCCAAATCACCCACGATCTTTCGGTCGAGCATGCGGCTGATGGCGCCGAATCGCTGCCGAAAGCCGACGGCGGTCCGCGCGCCGCGAATCCCCCTGCTGGACGGGAGACAAAGCCTCCCGCCGACCCGAAGACCCAAGCCTACAGGGCTCGAAAGGCCCGCGATCAGAAGAGATACCGCGAGCGTCTCAAGCAGAAGAAGGCCGCGCAAGGCGAGAAACCCACTTCGAAGGCGTAGGCCCGGCGTGTGCTGTGCGGGGAGGATTCCCGGCGCCGGCGGTCCCTGTACGCGCGTAGGGTCCGTCCAGGGTGCGCACTCCCCCCAATACTACTACTGGAATCCCGGCAAATTATTTCGAGAAATCCCTCGCGCCTCGGACACTTTTACGCGTTGCACGGCGATCAACTCGCGCGGCAGGGCTGTGATCGTGGTCGCGCTTGATCTGGGTCGGGCGTTCCCTGACCACGATCTCGCGCGAACCCAGACCACACGACTCACCGCTTTCGAAGTCTTTTGATGCCTCCCTGGCCCTTCCAGACGATATCCAGCGCTTTTTCATTTACTTAGAACCAAAAAAATAATTCCCAACAAAACCGACAAATCGCTCCGCGGACGGTATTGGTGTTTGTCGCCCCGGATGTCGTTCGTCGCTAAAGTCCGGAGGGGCGGCGGCTCGCATAGCGCCGCTCCCAGCGACAATGGAGGAAGACTATGGTAGCAGGACAATCAATAGTCAAAGCGCCCCAAACAGTAGAGGCGGTTGTAACGATTGCTGATGATGGTACGAACCGACACACGGAGGGGGACAGAAAGAGGATGTCCGAGGCGACAAAGGTGAAGCGTGCGCTTGACCGTGCACGTCGGCGCCGTGACAAACGCACAGCGGAGATTGAGACGTTCAGCCGTGACTCAACGCCAATCAACTACAAAGAATGGAAAAAGCTCATAGCAAAACGCAATCAAAACCAAAAGCAAGTCACGAAATGGCTGAAGCGGTGGGGGGAAGCCATCGCCAAGCAGCGAGCAGCTTAGCAATACCCCCTGGGGGCAACGGGCTTTGGCTCGCCAGCCCCCAGGGATTCAAGTAAGGAAGTAAGGAGACTCAAATGGGAGGGGATATGACTCCGCCTGTCATGCAGATGGCCGAATGAGTGCCCCGCTCGTGCGGTGCGCACCGTTGGCAACGCCTTGTGGGCACTGCGCCTGGCGCGCCGGCTATGGATCGACGGCTATTATTCCGTGCCAGCAGGGTGTCCCACCTCTTGATGCCTCTCCCGAGAAAGATTCCGCCCAATACATAATTGCCGAACCCTTGCCCCTCTTTTCCCCTAACGCGTAGGAGTTTCAAAGAAAGCCTTCGATCGGCCCGCCTGAGCCCGTCAAAAGGACCCGCGAGGCGGTAATAGGGGGAGGGAGCGTACATAGTCGCCCCCTAGATCAAAAGAAAAGGAGCATTGAAATGGGTACAAACCCTATGGCACTAAAAGAAGCCCTAGTTACCTCACCAAACCGCAAACCGCTCGGCGGCAAGGTTTCAGCGGTGCAGCCGACGAAAACCCGCGGCAATAACCGCAAGGCGAAGCAGCCGGAGCAACCAACGCCCTTGGCCGTCCAGCCGAAAGGCGAAACTGAGTTTCGGCTTTCCAGTTCGCCCGAATTGTCCCCGAACCCGGCGCAGAGTCCCGACGTGCTTCCGCCCGAAACGCGCGCCAACGGACTCATGTCCCCAGAGGCGTTCCGGAAGCAGTTCGAAGCGCCCCTAGTGGCCCTGGTGCCCGAACTTGAGCGCTGGGCCCGTTTGACCGAAGAAGATCGAGCCGGGGAGTGGGCCGCCATCTGGCAGAAGGACCAGCTTGCAGCCCTGGGAGTGATCGCCCCCGCGATGATCGGCGCAAAGCACATGTACGATGTCCTCCAGGTCTACCGCCCGATGATCCTGAAGTTCAAGGACGAGCTTCGCATCAACGGGCGGCCAAGCAAGGACCGCGCGCAACGGACGTGGCGATCGATCGGCATCGACTTCCCCGGCATCATCGGCTGGGAGTCGGCATGCAAGCTCATTTGGAACGCCACCCCGCAGTACGTTAACCAGTGCATCCGCCAGGGCGGGAGAGCCGCCCGCCAGCCAAACGACGGCAATCCCGCTGGCGGCGGCGCCACGAAGCGTCGCGCTCGCAAGGCCGATCCCGAGGCCAGCATCGCTGCCACGTCCCAGGCCATCCAGACTCCGCGCGCTCTCTTGGACGCGATAGACAGGAGCGAGACCTTCAAGGACGCCCTGGAAAACGTCTTCATGGTGGATTCCAACGCGGAGTTCGCGAGTCGGCTGCAGGAGTTCGCGCAGCTCTTGGCCGACGGCTTCCGCCCCCGCGGGTACAGAGTCGTGGTTGAAGTCCAGCTGGAGAAGGAGAGGAAGGGCACGGGGCGACCCGTGCCCGCGCTCGCTAATCATGCTCAGGGGTCGGCACCGACGCCGACCGCGAAGAGCAGTGATTCGCGCAAGGGCGCGCTCCCTGCGCCGGACCCCAAGGCCTGCCCCTCAGCCGACCTCGAAGAGCCGATCTCGCGATCCGGAGCCGAGCCTCCGATCGCGGAAGCCGCGGGCGGAGAGCAACAGGTAGCGGGAGCCGATGGCGATGAGCCCGCTCCCTGCCCCAGATCAAAGAAGGTCTACGAGGCTTTTCGCGGGGGTCCCAAAGTGCTGAAGGTCACCGCGCCCGGCCGGCCCGGCGACGTTCCAACGTTCAAGTACTTCGTCTGCTCCGGCGATCAGTCGCACCCGTACATGGCGCTCGACGCGGCGAAGGCTGCGTGCGACAAGATCGCACGAGAGACGCCGGGCGGCGCCCGGAAGAGCCCGGCGCCGGTCAAGGTCAATGAGCCCGCCGTTGCAGATCCTGAAAAAGAGCCAGAAGACGAACCGCTGGAGACCGCACACGACCGGAGATCGAGCGTGGCGGCAGAAGCAGACGGAGGCACTCCACGCGAAAAGACTGATCGGTCCCGTCCTCGAAAGACTAAGACGCGGAAGAAGCAGGCGCAGCCTGCGGTCCAGGCAGCCGCGCCTGCCGCGCCGCGCGCGGCTGACCCCGAGGGCGCGGGGAACGACGATGCCCCAAAGCCTGCCGCAGTTCCAACCCGTGAGCCGAAGCAAGGGGTGAGAGTTCACACGGCCACGCTAAGGGCAGGCATTTCCCGAACCACGGAATTCGAGAAGAAAGGCTTGGCGCAATTCGCCGTCAACGTCGGCACGAAGTGCGGGCATGACTGCCTGTACTGCAGCACAGGACCGATGTTGCGCAGGCATCTGTCATTCAAGGAGGCTCACGAGGATCCGTTCGAATCCGGATTTGCCATCGTGGACCCGGACACGCCCGGGAGGGTGGCACGCGATGCGGCACGCGAGAAAGACCGCGGTCTGATCCAGCTGTCCACGACAGTCGACGCCTGGTCGCCCGAAGCGCAGAAACACAACCTCGGGCGCCGTTGCCTTGAGGCGATCTTGCCCGAGCCCGACTGGACTGTGCGGATACTGACAAAGAATGCTGCCGTCATGAATGACTTTGACTTGATAGCGCGATACAGGGATCGGATTCTCGTTGGCCTCAGCCTCACCGCTACTGAAGACAAGTCTCGAATCATGTCGGTTGTCGAGCCGAATGCCTCCTCGAACACACAGCGAATGTGGGCGCTGCAGGAAGCTCACCGGAGGGGGCTCAGGACGTATGGGATGCTCTGCCCGCTCCTTCCCGGCATCGCAGACAGTCCCGACCAGGTGGACCAGCTTGTCGGATTTGTGCTTGATTGCGGAGCGGAAGAAGTCTTCGTCGAGCCCGTGAACAGCCGGGGACGCGGTCTCGGGCTGACAGAAGGCGCTCTTCGTTCTGCCGGCCTTCATGAAGAAGCGGATGCGATTGCGGGAATCCGGCCCGAGGATCAGTGGTCAGCATATACAAGAAACTTGCTCGGCTCGGTTCAGGAAGCGCTCAGGAAACGCGACAGCCTGCCCAAGCTGCGATTCCTCTTGTACCCTTGGCGGCTGACGCAGGGGGACGAAAGCTGGATTCGCTCGCATTCAGACGGCGTGAAGTGGTTGGGGAAAGACCCGAGTTGATCACGGACTTCATTAGCGGAATCGGACTCCGGGGGCTTCGTGAATGGTTCCCCGAGCGGATATCGTCGGGATGCAGTATTGGGTGGAAGGCGGCAATAAGAAGGCGAACGACCGCAGGCAGGATGAGGCGGGTGAAGATGACACCGAAACTAGAGCAGGAGTTTTTGAAAGTCGAGGAGCGCGTAAGGAACGGGATTTCCCGCTATGCCAATCCTGGCAACCTGGCGGGCCTGGACGAAGAATGGGCCGAGCTATCGGCGGTCCACGCGGAACGGCGCGCGCTCTGCGCCAAGTTACGGGTTAAGGTAGAGGCGCTGCCCCCCGGACTTTACCATATCTGCGCCCCGACCCAGGCTGCGGAAGAAGCGAAAGATTGACTGGAGCCGAAACAAGCCCGAAACGCTCCGACTGGGAGCGTAGCTGGTTGATGACCAGCCTGACGAGGGCACCCTGACGGATACCACGCAGGGCAAACGGAGGCGGCAGCTGCCGCTATTGCGGCAAAGGAGCGAATGAGATGGCAAGCGGGAAAGATACGGCGACCAAGGCAGGCAAGAAACATAAAATGTTCTTCATCGTTGAACGAAACGAAATCACAGTCAGAAAGTATCTTGTTGAAGCGCCAAATGAGAATTCCGTTCGCTTTCAGGATGGAGAGCTGCTAGGCGCTTCAGACACCGACGACGGATTGGTTGTTTGTGTCACTGGCTTCGCGACAAAGGAAGAGGCGTTGGATTCAGATGATGCCAACGTTGAGTGGGAAGCATAGGCTGGGCGCTCGGGCTGAGCTTCCAGGCCGTCAAACTCACCGAGTTGCCGGAAGCGGGGCGGTCGTGCCTTTGCCGCCAGCGCCATGCTTGCCTCCTGTCCCCGCCCCGATGCTCAAGGAGCCGCATCCTTCGATCATCATCATGGCGCACCTGCCGCGCTCGCCGTGGGCGATCCTGGAAATGGACATTGCGCCGCCGCCACCCCTGAGCGCCTGGAGCTTGCATACAACCTCATCCGTGGCGGCGACCCGCTCTCGAAATCAAGAATAGGGACCGCGTCATCAAATAATATGAGGAGACTTCGCAAAGCGGTCCCAGCGCCCGAGTCTCACGAACGAAACCGATCCGACCGAATTATGGGTGCTGGCGCCTGCGGCATTATGGCGGTCCGGAATCCCGGAGGCGCGATCAGTGGCGCGTGACGAGTGACGACGCACCCCGCCGGAGTCCGAATGTGCGAACTATGATTTCTTTCGATGCGGCGCACCGGGCTGTGCACTACCCAAACGACCGCCGCCTCCGCATCTGGATTCGCCTTTCCATCCTGATCGGAATCGCTGCAGTTGTTGCGTCGGCGGTCCTCGCCGCGTGGGTTGAGATTGTTGCGGCAGGCCTGACTCACGTTCCGCCCGTTCCCCAGATAGATCCCAACAACTTCGCCGGGCCGCACGGGTATCCGCTATGGGTCCGCTACTGCCACTTCTTCAATTTCTTTTTTGTGATGCTGCTGATTCGCAGCGGCCTGTCCATCCTGGTGGATCATCCTCGCCTGTATTTCAACGATGACTGCACGCCGGAGAGCGAATGGATCCGCTTTACGCCGCTCAAGGTTCCTCGCGACCGCATCTGGACGGCGAAAGACGATGCCCGTTTTCTTTCGCCGATCGTTGGCACGCCGGGCTACCGGCACACGGTGGGCATTGCGCGCGCCTGGCATTTCATCAACGTTTACGGGTTCATCTTCACAGGCCTCGTATTCTTCATCATGCTTTTCCATACCGCGCAGTGGCGGCGGAGTGCGCCCACCTCGCCGCTTGTGCTCATGCAGGCATGGAACACCTCCTGCCCAGCCTTACGCATGGGTCGCCTCGCTCCGGCCTGAACGGCCCCCGCATTCCTTGGCGAATGGGAATCCCTCAGGGAGACGAAGGATGCCGAACGCCCTGGGCCCAGCACGACCAGGCAAGCCCCGAAAAGCGGCGTCGAGCCAAACGATCGAGTCGGCCTCGTCACCCCAGGCGTCCCACCCGTCTGCGTTGTCTCTCGCGAAAAGCTCTATGCGCGGAACGTCCCCGGCAAGGCGGACGATGCGGTCCCTCGCCTCGGCGGGCTTCTCGCTGTGGCGTGAGCGAGGCGCCATGATCACCTGCTTGACATTCCGTTCGCAACGCTTCGGGCTCCCCTTCTTGCCGAGGAGGCAGAGCTCGACGTTGCCGTTAGTCCATCGACCAAGGCCGGAGTAGATTCCTTCCCCTCGTGGATTAAGCTTGAGCCAGGAGAAGGCACAGGTAATGTATTTGAACCCCCACGCCTCGATCACCTCTATGGCCTCCTTGAGCTTGGGCATGGTCGCCCAAAGGAAGAGAAGGCAGTCGTCCGCCGCAAGACCGCCCACGGGGAGGGACTTGATCGCAGCAAGGCTCATCGTGGGGTACGACTTGCCGCCCATGTCGACGCGGCCCACGAGGTCGTTGTCGTACTTCCACGGGGGGTCGGCGCAGATGATGCGGTACTTCATGCCTGCTTACTCCCGACTGGGATCGGCACTGTGCCAGAAAAGCCGAAAGCTTCCGCCAAGATGAAGTCGTGGACTCTCTGGAGCCCGCTCCTTACCCAGGCCGCCTCGTGGCATGCCACCGAAAGACAGCGGTCGTCAAGCATGGCCTTCCTGGCCATGATGTCGATCCTCGCCCACGGGTTTTGCTTTCTGCTGGCCATAATCCTGAATACTCAAATCCAACCCGAACCTCGTGAGTCCGCCTCTCAACCCAGAAATCCGTAGTCGAAGGATTTCCCGGTGCCGGCCAACGACCGGCTCGACGGATGTCATTCCCAATCGCCATCTGGCTGAGACGAATGGAAATGTATTCTTTGGTTTACTCTCGATTTTTCCAGATTTGGCGGCCAGGAGCCCGAGTCGCTAACAGGAGATGTGCCTTAAGCCTGAGACAACGTAACGGTCGCATTACAGGTTGTGTGAGAAGGCATGGCCAGGACCTTTTCCTGGCCGGCATCTGCCAATTGGCCAGTCTTACCGCACGCGACACGTCAACCACGCTGCTAGGAATATACCGCGCCTTTTCAGTCACTTAACACTCCCGTCGGAGCCAACTGAAGGACCGAGAGGAACACGCTCGATTTTCAGTATTTAACCTTTATGCGGGCCTTAACCGCCCAGAGCGGAGGGAAACCGCCCCAAATCCACTAAGGAGAAATAGCATGAAGAGAGTAGAAAGCAGTGAGTTCGACTGGCTCAGTGAAGTCTTGGTGGGCCGGACAATCATAGATGTGGAGGCGGGCACCAGCAATGGCTGGGTGCTCATCCACCTCAGCCAGACAGAAGAGGAGAAGAAGAAGTGGCCGGAAGGCAGCCGGATTTTCCTCACCATCAAAGTGGACGGTCCGGTAGAGGGCGACGCCCATCACTGGTGGAACGCAGCGCTGAATGCCCAGGAACCCGACGGCGGGGGCTCGGCCGCCGCGATCCGTGACCATCGTCCTGCAATCGACAGTGAAAGAAAGAGAAAGGCTGGAGAGGCTGAGGTGCGCCGAAGAGAAGGTGCTCGACGCAGCAGGCTGCATCCTGAATGCGGAAGCAACGGCGAGATCGTCGATACTCAAGAGGCAGGGGAAGCAGCATAGCCATCCGTTCTGTCTCTGGACTCTGGCCACATTTGAGGTAAGGGTAAGAAAGCAGGAATAGAGGTGCGAAGGCCACCGCTGTGAGGACTTAGGCGAGGTGGGCCGAGGCGGACGGTTCTTGCATGGAAATTGCAGGTCAAATGGAGGATGAAAATGGAAGCGAAACCAAAGGAAATCCACATCGTCGAAGCGCTATACGTTCTGCACAACGACGGCGACATTGCTCTCGCGGTCGAGTATCTAAAGGATGGCACACTGAACCTGATAAACATCCATAGGGGGGAGGCGAAGACGGCCGAGGGCTTCAAGCAGCACTATTTCATTGACGATGGCTTGGTCGCCTACCTCCAGCAGCGGGCGGGGTGCTACACGTATTCGGGCTGGATGGAGCACTGGCTTGCCGGAGCCCGCTCAGAACTAGCCCGCTATAAAAAGTATGGGGACAAAGTGCGGACCGCATAGAAGCAGTCCAGGCTCGGGCGTCTGTAACAATGTGGCATTGCCCAGAAAGACCCCGACTGAGGCGAGCCAGACGCCGCGATAAGCGGAAGGAGGAGAGGATAAACATGAATGACAATCGAATTCAGATCGAGGTGTCAGCGGCGAAGAAAGACACCATCGGGAAGGGTAAGGACCTGAGTGCGGCGCCGACAGAATCGCTGCAAGCCTTGGCGGCAGAGGCACCAAAAGAAGAGCAGGCCGCTCCTGAAGGCCGGAAGCCCGTTGAGCTTGTGGACAACCCATCCGACCGGCCAGACATGGGAAAGAAAAAACTTACAATATTCAAAAACAATGACAACGAATCGCTTCTTCCATTTGGGAATGAGAGGTGCGTATTCGGCTGCGTGGAGGAGGTGAACGGTCCGGGCGCCAAGGAAATCGCGGGGTACACACTCACCCGGCACGAACTGCTCCAACTCGTGAAGTATTGGTACCGCGAAGCTCTGGACGACGAGTGGTACTTTTTCATTTTCGGTCAGACAGGTAGCTCTGAATTCCGACGCGGGAATTTCGCCAGGAGGCGCATAAGACGGGCGGCGACGGCGATTGGGCAGGAAGCGGTCGATCAAGCGATCAAGGAGGTCCGCGAGGAGTTCAAGGCGAAGGTGAACGACGCCCGGCTCTGGGATATCTTCGAGAACGGAACCGAGGAGCAGCGGGAAGCGGTGTTGGCTGAAACCTGGCGCGACTGGTGCGAAAAAGATGCGGCGGAGGCGTTTGAACGACTGGAGGAACTGGAAAGAGAGTTTCCCGGCGACTTCATCGCAATGGTGCTTCGCAACTGGCCAGACGACAAACGCAGGCCCGTCTTGATTTCACCAACCGATTCGGAACTCAACGCGGTGCTTCAAGCGAGCGGCAAATTCGAGATCGAGGCCGACGTATCAAGACTCAGAACCCTGATGGTAGATCAAAAGTTCACAAGCACGGGGTTCCTTCGGGCGACACGGCGCAACGGCGAGTTGCTGTTCGAATTCCCGGACTCTTCGCCGGGCACAATAGGGTGGCTTTTTCTCAAGTCGGTCACCGATCAAATCAAGAAACTGTTGCACGCCGACACGGGGGAAAGGATCCCAGCCTGTCTGATCTCGCTTGAAGGTGCTTTCCCAAAGCTGGCAATCCCCGAAACTGACCATCCCCCTGCAAGTAGTATTCCTGCCTCTTCAGTCAGTGACCCCGAAAAGTAAGAACCGGAGAAATTCAGTATTTCCCTTTATCGCACTCGGGCTGGTTGTGTCCAAAGCCCCAAGGGCGGCGGCTGCAATGTGCCGCCCGGCGGTAAGGGAGAAGAACAATGCACTGGTCCCACGACGACAATTTCGGGACCCCCAAGTCCCTCTACTATGCGCTGGAGCGGGAGTTCGGCCTCGACTTCGACCCATGCCCCCTTGAATCGCCGCCCGTTAAGGATGGCCTCGCTGCCGACTGGATCGGAAAAAATGTCTTCTGCAACCCCCCGTGGTCGAAGCCGTTGCCCTGGGTCAAGAAGGCCCTGGCCTCCCGCTGCCTGACGGTCTTCGTCCTGCCC
>Ga0208034_1001798_pt1 | contig 12124 bp, 17 predicted proteins | sample June2015DPH_8_10_FD_184699 | JGI IMG/M metagenome (GOLD analysis project Ga0208034, IMG submission 184699) | Peatland microbial communities from SPRUCE experiment site at the Marcell Experimental Forest, Minnesota, USA - June2015DPH_8_100... | ecosystem: Environmental > Terrestrial > Soil >...
GGGGGAGAAGGGCCTCTTCCGCTACGCTCCAGAGCCCCTTCTCCCCCGAAAATCCCTGCTTGATCGTTCCCCTTACTGGTTCCCTTTTCTTCCGCCCCGCTGGTTCCCTATCATTCCGCCCTTGACAGTGCAGCAGCTCATAGCCTTCGTTGGCGAGGGAAAGATCCATAGAAGAATGTCCAAGCTTGGGTTCTGGACCGCTATGTGTTATGTACCCAGCCTTGAGTAGTTTCCTCATTTGCTGTTTGTTGAGGGCTCCGGGGACCCACTCGCTCCAAGGATGTTGCATGCTTAAGAGCCTCTTCAACCACCGAAGTGGTTTCCTGTTCAATCTTGCTGGCAGAGGTTCCTACTCGCAAGTGCTTCTTTTTGCACATCCTTGCCCCATTCGATTTCCTCCAACTTTTCCACAATAGGAGGACCCCTTTTTCGAATCTTAGCTGAATTTTTTCAAAAAGGCAAAGAAAAGGCGAATACTAGGGTTTAGACAGCTACAACCCCTTTGTTTAGTATGGCCTTGATTCCGCGCAGCGCCTGGCGGGTGTGTTCTTCGTTCTCGATGAGGGCGAAGCGGAGGTGGTTATCGCCGTGGTCGCCGAAACCGATGTCGTAGTGACGACCTCAGCCAATCCCGGCCGGGTCACCATCACCACAGCTGCACCTCCCAATAACACCTGATTCTGGAACGGCAAAAACTCGCCAGTTTTGGTGCTGTGATATCAATCTTTTGCGGACTAATCAACAGGTTTTTGGAACACCCTAAATATCGTCCGGCAGGCTGTGCCGCCCACTGTCCCATCTCGATCTCGGCCCTTACTCCTGAAAGTGCGGATGACTGCGCACCTTCCATTCTTCCACCTTTCCTCCCGTTCGTCTGCAATCTTCAAATGCGAATCTCACGGCACGCCCACGGTAGGCCGACTGGCCATCAGCAGGTCCAGTCTGGTTACAGCGTGCGAGTGCTGTGGCGACTGGTCCCGGTGTGCAAGCGGTGTGCCGGAGCTTGGAATGCGCATTGCTGGACAGTCGATGACCGTCGTGATCGCCGGCCCGTTCGACCGATAGTCATTGGCATGACTAAACACTGGCCGACTCCTAAGGAACATCACCCATTCTCCACGGGGATGACCTGAAATCCGAGTTGGGCAGCCTGCCTACGAAGTCGATATTGTGCGCGCCGGATGGTTTCCTCTTCAGTTTTGTGGAAGACACTCTCGTTGTAGGCTTCTTTCGTGCTCAATAGGTGAAAGAGAATGCGAGCAAGTTTGTGTGCCGTGGCTGTGATTGCCTGCGGCCTGCCGAGTTTGCGGGTGATGCGGCGGAAGAATTCGCCCAGATAGTCTTTGGCGTGATGCAGTGATTGAGCGCCCATGCGCAGGGCCGTCGCTACGCGGCTTCGAACGCGTCGGCTCTTGGTAAACAGCACCTTGCCACCGCTGATTTTCTTCTCAGGACAAAGCCCCAGCCAGGATGCGAAAGCAGAGGCATTTCGGAACCGGGAAACATCCGTGCCGATCTCGCACAGGATCGTTTGAGCGGTGAGCGCACTGATGCCTGGCACATTCGTCAGATCTACTCCAAAGACTCGATATAGTTCACCCCGAAGATCGAATGTTCTTGGCTCGTAGTGGCGAGCATAATGGGCGTTGGCTTTCGTTCGTGCCGGCGTCGTCGGCTGTGCCGTTGCGGCCGTCTTCAGCTCTGCAAGCTGCAGTTGAATCTCCCGATCGGCTTCAAGAACCAGCTGCTGATAATAGCGAAAAGCCGCCAAGGACTGGCGAAGTGCGAACAGGTGCTCCGGACGGTAATCGCCTTCGAGTGACTTCGCAATGGTGTCCTCGCTGCTCTTCACGCCGCCGTGGCAGAGCCGCGCCAGGGTGAAGCGCTGACGTTCACCGACAACAATCGCATCCAGTATCCTGAGGCCACTTACTCCAGTAATGTCGTTCAGAACGCGATGAATCTGTAGGTTCATCTGGTCCAGAGCCTTCTGCATGTGCAAGACGTGCTCAGCTGCCATTTGAATCAGGCTGGCGCGATGCCGCCAGAGAGATCGCATGGCGCAGATGAATCCAGGCGGTCGGAAACTGGCGCGTAGCAGGCCCACCGAATGGAGGTACTGGAGCCACTGACAATCGGAGACATCGGTCTTCCGGCCGGGCACGTTCTTCACGTGCTGTGCGTTGACGAGGTAAATTTCGAGGCCGCGAGCCTCCAGAATCTGGTAAACGGGAATCCAGTAAACGCTTGTCGACTCCATCGCCACGGAGTGAATCCCGCACTGCACAAGCCAGTCGGCCAGCGCATGCAGATCGCGAGTGAAGGTGGGAAAGCTACGCACGGGTTGTGGGTCTCGATCAGCGCTCACAGCGACGTACAACTCGCTGGCGCCTACGTCTATGCCGGCAGCATCCGGATGCAGGACCGGAAGCGTGTCGCATCTCCTTTTACTCTTCTTGGCCATTTGCTCCTCCGATCATGCCGGTCGGATGCCCGGGGCGCGGACACAGAGCAAACTCCTAATCGAGATCGTCGCCGGAAACCGACAAACGTCATCACACGTCTGTACGCAACCCCAGACCCACGCTTTTCGATCGGGCTTCAATCCGAGCACCAATGTCGGCGCGGGCTGTAGCTGTCATCCGACCGGCTGGGACCATCATCGCTCGACTCGCGTTCCTTCGCATCCTGTCTGGCCAAGGCCAGTTGCACGCTTAGGAGGACTGATCAGAAATCGAGTCCGAGTTCCTGGTCAGCCGACCTCTGTGGCATGCCGGTCCCCGAGGTCAAGGGGACCGGGGCCATCCTAGCTTGTGGGCCGGGGCACGAGGGGGGACCGGGTGGGCCCCCCTTAGAATTCACGAATGGCAAAGTTCACCTGTACCCTGCACGGCGACCAAGCCAATGCGCTGGTCCTTTACTGGAACAAGCAGCACAAACTGGAAGCCAAAGCGAGGCAATGGTTCATGGCAGCTATGGCGTTAGGCTGCCTCCTCGAAGCGTGGCTCTACGCCTACTTCATCGTCTGGAGTGGCGACGACGGCAACGATCTTGCAAAGGACGAACAGATTCCAGCCGGCCTGGTGCTGAATGACCTACTTGAAGGCGCGAAACAACTTGACCTGCTGACAACGGTCAAGTTCAAGGACAAGTTTGGGGATCATGCGGTTCAGGACGTGGCGCACGAGATTCGCCATCTACGCAACAACATCCACGCGGGCGTGGCACTTAGGAATGAATTCGATCCGGCAAGGTTCACAAAGAAGGACTACACGCGGCTGAAGAAAATCTTCGCCGCCGTCTGGGAGAACTTTGAGCTTGCGCTGTGACCATCGCTAGCAGTCGGGGTCCCTCGCACTTGGGACCGGGGACACCGCACACTTAAACAGGCGCGCACGGAATCACAATGATCCCGATGCGCCCGGCGAGCTCAATGTGGTGCTGGCGGTATTCCTCGGTGTATCCTACTCGCAGGAAAGGGGGGTTGCATGGCGAATGAAGTGTATATCGAAAGGCGCGAAGAGGGAGACTATGCGGTAAGAAAACCAGGTTCGGAAAGAGCCAGCGCAATACTCCCAACCCAAGCTGAAGCTATTGAGCGGGCTCGTGAGATGTACCCGGATGCGGCAGTTCACGTTGAACGCGTCCGCGACACTTATGTTGGTGGCAGGGACAAATGGCGGAAAATCTAAAAGCCAAATGCGTCACCGCGTCATTTTAAATTAAAGAACCGCCCTGTGGCTCCGCGTCGTCTCGGTTTGAATTTCCGCTCTTGGCCTAGTTTTTAGCCGATGCCCCAACTACTTGGAGTAACTATTCTTGATCCGGGCTGCAGCCTTGTCGATCTCGGGGTAAAGTGTGCTTTCGTTGATGCCAAGATTTGCGAGTGCCTTTCGAATAGGTTCCTTCGCCTTTTGAGGAACAAGGAATGAGGTCTCTTCAATCTTGTACGGAAAGTATATCTTTTTGAATGGATCTATGCCGTAGAGGATGAAGGCGCCAGATTGCGCCAAAATTCGCCTGTTGCTCATTTTGGGATGAACATAATATGGCACAAACAAATCTATGGGGTTAATAATTGGCTGGAAGTATGGTTTTTCAGACCTGACAAATTGATGAAGTCGTTTAATAACGCCATCTTCATTGAATTTGGTGATTTGTTCATCATCAGGTAGTTCTTTTAGCGACTTTCTCAATCGAGAGATTTCAGTCTTTTCCTCAGAAGTCATATTGGCCAAATTGGCAAGGCAACTCACTGTATCGCTGTCAAAATATTTCTCGTGTTCCCGTGGAACCGAGAAGGCTGTCACCATGCCGTTAGTCGGTTTGCTGCGATGAGGCCCTGGGCCGGTTGCAAAATAAAGCGCGACCAACGCGTTCTGCGAAACATCCAGCAATCGAGTCGGTAGTCCATAATGCTGCATCCGGACGAGCTTATCGAACATGGTTTCGTCGGACGCAAACTCGCTCGGATGAACTGAGATCAGATCCCGAACTGCCCTTTTCTCATTCTTAAGAAGCCCTCTGAGATCGCGTCGGAATATACCCGCTACAATCGGCCAAGAGGCATCACGCTGGCCGCGATAGCAATTCAACGAATATTTAGGCCTCGACGAGTATTGCTCAAACTCCTCTATGAAGCCAGTTAGAGTTCGAGGCGGGACAGATGCGGTCGTGCTTTTCCTAGCCATATGACACCTGAGACGCCCGATACAGAAAGGGCAGCGCGCGGCTTTTTAAACCAGCTTTTTCATAGTAAACGGCAAAAACCAACGCCTGCAATGGGACGCGCGGGTGCAGGTCCCGGAGAGCCGACCGAATCACAAAAGAAGACTGTCCCAGGTCCTCGCCTTTGGGGCCTGTGAAACCACGGTCCCAACTCTCTTCCTTATTCACTCCGCCCCATGCCGAACTTCAACGGAATTGTACGATTAAACGGGAAGGATCTCATCATGATCGAAGACGGCCAAGAGTGGTTCGGCTTTGGCTTCATGAGCGATGACTCCGACCCGAATGAGGTCGAGCGCCAGTTCGTCGAAAACATCCAATACCTAGAGTATTACTCCCGCAGTATTGGCTTGGAAAAGAAAGGCATGACATTAGCGAAAAGAATAGCCGCGTTGTTCGATCGATTACCGTCCGATTGCGAGGGCTCCCTTACGGATCACCGCGAGGGGATGATCCGGGATGTAGTGGACTTCCGGAATAGGGCGGCCCACAGCAAATATGACTCGCCGCGCCCGATTGTTCAACGCTTGCTTGCCCTTTCAATCAAGCTCGCCGCATTGTTGTCGCTTAACGATAGGCTCGACGACGGCGGACCTGACGCTGCCTTGCAATTATCGAAAAAGGGAAGCCCCTTCATGCTCAAAATGCTGGCGCAATCAGATCGGCCGAATCCGAGCCGGGTGCCGTGAAAAGAAGATAGGTCCCGACAAACGCCGCAGGCTCTGGGATCCTCCTCGGCCCCCGGTCCGGCGGGAGGACACAAGATTCCAGTCGCCTTGCCGACATATCGGGACAAATCTCGCACGGTCCAGCGGACAGCCACGATCATCTCCGAAAAGAAAAAGGCGCAGGCACCACCGCCTCGCAAGGTATGTTTTGGTGCTCAACCGGAACCGTGGCCCTGACCCAAGCCGCTCCCGAAGCGCGCAGATCAGACAGTTGGCGTTCGATGCCTCAAACCGAGCCCTAGTTGTAAAGTTTGTTAGACTTTCGCGAATACTAGTCGGAAGTGGGGTGGCCATGAACGGCTGGAGAAGGTGCCGTAGGAGCAACATCGCATAGGAGGCGGCCCGCATGTTGAGATCCATCACAGCGGGGGAGCTCAAGCGAATGTCCTTGCAGTATCCCATGGATATGGTGCGCTCCAACTCCGCATCGGAGAGACCTTCCAGGCGTAACCCCTCCTGCGTGACGATTCCCGCACAGGCTAGGCATGGATTGCTGGGGACGACATATGAGACGCGGGAATCGAGACTCTGCAACTCCTCACCGTCGGGCGCCAGCCCGATTTCAGTTCCTAGATCGATCAGCGGCACAAGGTATTGATACGCAACCTCGCTTAAAATCAATCGCGGCCACTCCCGATCCACGCAGCCGAACAGAACATCGCATCCTCGAAGTTCGTCGGCGACCGGCGCCTCCCGGACGTCGCCCCCCTTTATCACGACAACTCGAGTAGGAAGCCCGCTCTCCCGAATCACGTCTGCCGTGCGCGCGGTCTTCAGAACACCGCTATCCACGTCGGTGCGCCTACTGTGCAGAATGCGATTCAGATTGGTCGCATCAATTGTCTCGAATTCAAAGAGAACAACCTCTCCGGCGCCCGCCCTCAGGAGGAGCTCTACGATCAACGATCCAGTTCCACTGATTCCGATGACCCCGAATCGCATCCGAGACATCTGGTATAGGGCTCCGGAACCGGAAATTGCAAGTCCCCGGTCAAAGATTGACGCGGGCTCAGGGTGCGATCTGCCGGAAATTCCGTTGAGCGGCACCGACCGGTACTGGGAGCCAACGACCTTTAGTTCCTCCAGCCTGACGCTTTGCATTTCTTGTGTCCAGAGTCGCGCCTCGGCACTTAATTTGCCAAGTACCATACTGCCGAAGAGCCCGTCCGGTTGAAGGTCATAGAGATTGGCCATCAACTCCGGATCGTTGGTGTCGTCGAAGCGGGAGAATTGCACCCGGCTGCTAGACAACGGATGGGTGTGGACCGTCATGAACCCGGCTAGGCCGCGTTGCCTGACAGCCAGAAGCGCACGCCGCAGATAGCGGATTGCGAATGAGAGTGCGGAGTGCTCTTGGCGATCGAAGTCCCCGGCGGTCGCCTCCATCACATCGCTGACAAGGATGGCAGGATTGGCAGGATGATCATTCCGGGCTACAAGTAAAATGCAGCCCATCTCCGGGCGCGCACGCTTACCCCCAAGAAACGACGGCGCAAGCAGGCCGCGCATCTTGTCATAGTGGGACTCTGCCATGCGCAGCTTCATTCGCTCACCACGCCGCGTTCCAAAAAGAATCCCCTGCAGTGCGCCACATGTGACTGTAAGTCATCTGCTCCTGGGTTCCACGGCCGCTTGGCCGGGTAATGCCACGAGATAAGGTTCCATTTCCTGCCAATGACCGGCCCGGCCGCCTGGGCACGGTGGATGGATCCCTGAATTGTGATGGCGGGATCGACATAAAACGCGTCAAGACCACCGGTTGGGTAATTCGCCGGGATCGCGATCAGAATCAGAGCGGAAGGCGCTGACCATGGGGGAGACGGAATCGGGATCACAGCCTCTACGTAACGCTGCGCACCTTCCGAGACCAGCTGGACGGACTCATTGGACAGTTGCATCATCTCTACGTCATCCTCGATGCGCTGCAGGCCGCGGACGGTCATCGAGGAACACACGGTTCCTCCATAGCGTCCGTCCTTTTGGGCTTCGAAGTGTTCGCCGCGCCGCAGGTGAAGCGGCGTGTCCGGAGGCAACAAATCGCTGCTGTCGTGCTTGTAGAGAGAAAACTGCGCCGGATCAAAGCCGAATTCTGACAACAGCTCCCTCGGCGTCATCAACTCGGACTTGGCCAGTCCCCACTTCGCATTGATGCGAACGACCAGTCGGTACTGGATTCCGAGATGCCGCGTCATGCCCTCGGCGAGAGCCTCCCAAAGCGGCGCTTCTGGGTTCGTAACTGGAGGACGCCATTCGCCGTTGCACGAGCGAAAGAGGAGCGAGTCGAGCGGCGCGGTTGGGGGGGCGGCAGCAGCTGTTCGTGCAACGCGTCGGCGGCCTTCTCGTAGACCCGGATCAAAAAATCGCCGAGATGGGCGTGGAAGTGGACCGCCTCCCCATCGGGCAGCCGCTGCGCGCTCATGCGCACATGTAGATTTGTGAGTTCAGGCGATATGCGTCCACTTTGGGCGGACGCGATGACGGTTTCGGGCACTCCGTATTCAAGCGAGTCGGCCCATTCGGAATTGATCGGTTGTTCTGTTTCCTGTTGCATCGATTTTCTCCTTATTCAGTGAATGTAATGAAACATGGCTCAAAAAAACTACCCCAGTACCCTGTACGTGTACTGCTCCCTTCCTGCGGCAGATGCCGCCTTTTCCCTACGAGCCAAGCCCATGCCTCCGAGTTTCGTTAGCCTTTCATTCATTGCGGTCAGGTTGACATCAAGCTTCTTACTTAGATCGGCCGCTGAAAGTGGCCCCTTGGCGGACGCCAGCGCGCCAAACGTCTTGACATCGCTCGGATGAACCTTTCCGAGAAGCTCGAGCTTCGACTTCCTGCGAACGATGATCGCGAGCCCAAGGCTCTCCAGCGCCTTCGAGAGATTCTCGCGCGTGTAGTCGGTGAGATTCTCAACCACAACAAATCTGCCAGGAAACTCGCTCGAAAGTGATAGCAGTGTCTTCCCAAATAGCTCGTTTGCAAAGGAGTAGTCGAACACCTCCACTCCATCGAGATCAAGCACTAGAACATCCCCCGCCCCCAATTCCTCCAGTCCCTCCTGAACTTTGACCCTTATCCTCTTAGCAAGCTCTCGGGTCCAGAGATGCGCGCCATGCCCTCGCAATGCTAGTCGTTTTTCCATCTTCCTTCACTGTAGCAAATGAAACAGAGATATGTCAACCTCAGTTTTTTGAGGGAAGGTTGAGTGCGATCTGGACGCCACGCATCGGAGGGACAGCGAAGAACCACCCCTGCTTTTTATCCATCCTGTATCGTACCTTGGCTCGGCCAGAACGGATCTGGACGAGCCCCTCGTGTTTGTAAGTGGTTTCGACGAGATGGTACAAGCCAGTGCCGCGGGTTGGGTCGTCGTGCTCGGAGGTCCCAAGTTCAATCGCCACCTTTATCGCCTCCGAATCGCTGGCTATCGACCGGTGCTTCGGGTTTCGTCTCAGAGTTTCTGTGAGACCTTCTCCGTAATCCGCGATCCCGATCTCAAGGAACGTCTTGCTTGACCTGTAAACTTGCATGGCGATAAAGCCATGCGTCTTGCCGTTGTGGTCGAATGTATTTTGAGCGATCTCGGAGATTACGGTTGCGATGTCATAGGCGTCAAATTTCGGGTACCTCAAGCGATGGCTCAGCACCCAGAGAATCTTGTCAAGCAACTCCGGCAACGCCCCGCAGCTTTCGATGCGCGTAACTTCGAGCAACATCGGATTTGAGCCCCTGTACCCCCCGTAAAAATCCACCTTCAATGCAGGCCGAGTGTCTCCTACCGGCGAAATCGCCGAGCAGAACCCAGCCCGCGAAAGATACGTGAGCACACCTTCTTCATCCAGCTCGACCGATGGGCGTCTCTTCGTACCCGCCAGCGAATAGACAAGGGCGGCAAGCTGGACAAGCGCGGCAGGGGTCACAAATCCATACCCAGTCAAGTCCAGCTTCGGGGCCTTCGCATCGAAGGGCTGCTGCCCCTCGAGCCACGCATCAAACGTGTTTGAATCCAACTTCGCCATTGCCTCACTACAGTATATCATGTCCTTCACTGAAGGTGATGAACTTGGCCTGCGTGACCCTCAACCGAGCATCGACAACGATCGCAAGACATTGACTTGGCGAGAGCTAGCTGAATGTCGAACGCCGGCTTGGGCGGATTAGTCTCGGGAAACGCCGTAGGCACTAAGGATCTGTTGGCACAGTCTGATTTCAAGGCCGAGGCCCTTTATGAGTCGGTACGCTGATCCGGCATCCGCCAGCCCGGGCCGCATGACTACGAGTTTCGCGATGTCGTGTCGAGGCCGGTGTGCAAGAAGTGTGCCGAAAGCGGGGAGTGCCACTCAGGTGGAAAGCGGTCAGGAAGATCGTCGTGCTCGACCTGCCATTGCCCGACAGAATTTAGTGGACGACCTCGTTGCCGTTCTCATCCAATCCCATCTTCAACCACGCCTCGCGCTGTACTTCGTCCAAGCGATCTTCAGCTTCCTTAATCCAGTGGCGGTATGTCTTGCGGATTTCGTTGGATGACGTACCCACCATGTCCGCTACATCGTCAACATGCACCCCAGCCGATAGCCACTCAGTGATTCTGTAGTGCCTGAAGCCATGCGGAGTCGTCTTGACGCCTGCATCCTTGATGACCTTGTTGACCCGCTCACGCCACTGCGTATGTGTGCCGGGGAACGCAGGTTCGCCCAGAGCCTCAAGCTGCTTCGCTAATGACTCGCTGATGCGCACCCGGTAGCGTTCGTTGGTTTTGGTGCGGTTGCCGCGAATGACCTTTCCCTGAATCACGGGACGCCGCTCCGGTTTCGACAACCCGTACTTCTCGGCGTCCTCTTGCGACATGGCGTACTTTATGGCATCGACCAGCGCCATGGCTGTCTCACGCATCAATTGGCACAAAAGCCGGACTTGCCCCGTGGCGGTCGCCAAAATCTTCTCGACCTGCTTCTTGGTTGGCGGCTTAACTTCCGCCTTCTCGTACCGGATACGAAACTGTGGATTCGTCTTGGGGTTCGGGATTGGAGACTTCTCGATGTATCCCATCCCCGCAGCCCACGAAAAGAATCCACTAATCACAGACCAGTGGACGCTCAAGCTGCTGCTGTCCCCGCTACGGAACGGCAGCGTCAGACGCCATTTTATGACCTTGTCGGTGGTGAGAGCGGTCAGCAACAGAATGTTGTTTTTCTCGCACCACTCCACGAGCTTGCTACCCATCAGTTTCACCTTGGTATTGCTCAATTCGATCTGATCACGGAATTCGTACCACTCCTGCAATGCTGCTTCGACGGTCATGCCTTTGGGCACTACTTTGCCTTCGGCGAAGTCCTTCAGGCGCTTTTCCAAGTCCTTCACTTTGGACTGCGCTTCAGACCAGCTACGGGTCTCCAAAGACCATTTGTTCTGGTAGGTGAGCTTCTTGCCCTCGAATACGCTGGGGGCCCCCTTCCAGACGAATTGAACGTGCAACGGGCAGCCGCACCGAGGGTCGTAGCGGCTGGTGCTGTCGCAAACGTCCCTGTTGTGACGCCTCCAAACAGTGAATTTCATGAGGTCTGTCCCCCCTGCCGAGTACTGGGCTCTGGTAAATCCCTCACAGCGGGTTTAGGACAATCATAGGGACAGTTCGGAGACGAAGTCAAGATTGTGTAGGATTTATGCGGGAAAAAGATTGGCTCCTCAGGTAGGACTCGAACCTACAACCCTTCGGTTAACAGCCGAATGCTCTGCCATTGAGCTACTGAGGAGTGAGTGGCACTGGGTTGTCCATTCACTACGTTAGCAGAGCACGCCAAGTGCGTCAAAACACAAGCTTGCTCCACTCGCCCGCCGCGCCGCAGCCTTCAGCGCTCCCATTCCGGCGCGCCCAAAACGGTACCATGAAGATGCACCTGGAAGGAGTCGCAATGTCCCGCATCTCCCGCGTCGACCGCAGCCAACTGGCCCCCGAAATCGCCGCCCTCTACGACAAGGCCTACGCCCAGCGCGGCAACGTCCCCAACATGTTTCGCGTCATGGCCCACCGCCCCGAAATCTATGCCACCATGCAGGCGCACTTCGCCGCGGTCCTGAACACCGGAACCGTCTCCACCAAACTCAAGGAGCTCATCATCGTCCGCACCAGCCAGGTCAACGAGACGCCCTACTGCCTCGCCAGCCACACCCGCCTCGCCCGCAACCTCGGCTGGTCCGACGATCAGCTCGCCCATCTCGCCGACTGGCCCACACGGCCCGACTTCACCCCTGCTGAAAAGGCCGCGCTCCGCCTCGCCGAGACCGTCACCCGCAACGCGAACGCCGTCACCGACGAGCAGTTCGCCGAGCTGCGCGGCTTCTACTCCGAAGGCGAAATCGTCGAGCTCCTCTGCGCCATCGGCCTCTTCAACTACTTCAACCGCTTCAACAACGCGCTCCAGATGCAGCCCACCAAGCCCGGCGAAGGCGGCCCGCCCCAACCCGCTCCCGCCGAGCCCGCCGCCGTGCACTAACGCCTGCATCGCTCCCCGTGCCCCATCCTAAACACGAATGTGGGGTGCCCTCGATAAGGACGAAAGCTTTGTCAAGAGCAAACTTCGTCTGGGCGGTGCGCAAGCACCGCGTGTCTCGCCAGAGGGTTTGAGGACCAGAGCTTTTGCGAATCACGCAACATCATCTTTCGAGGG
>Ga0208034_1001799_pt1 | contig 12117 bp, 9 predicted proteins | sample June2015DPH_8_10_FD_184699 | JGI IMG/M metagenome (GOLD analysis project Ga0208034, IMG submission 184699) | Peatland microbial communities from SPRUCE experiment site at the Marcell Experimental Forest, Minnesota, USA - June2015DPH_8_100... | ecosystem: Environmental > Terrestrial > Soil >...
AAGCGGATCAACCGATCATAGGTTTTAGGATGCAACCGCAGCAGGCGAGGAAGCATGGCTACTCCTCCTGCGAGAAGTATGCCATACAGGGGCCGATTATGTCCCTTTAATTATGCGCGGATGTATAGCAGGGGTGAAACTACGGCCTGAACGCAAAAGGTAACTTCGAGTTTGACCGAGCCGTTGGCTATCGGCGGGAGGGTCAAGGAAGATGAAAAAGTTCTTGACTTGTGACATAAACAGACGTACATATATGTCGTATCGCCCGCGCCACGGATGCTCAGAAGGCCGAGCGGCTCAATTGGGCCCGCACCCTGTTGCACGGACCGGCTCCTCTGCCCGAGGCTGCCGAACGCCTTGCCCAGGGCTGCTCCATCTCCAAACGCCAAGCCTATCGCTATCTCGAGCAGGCGCAGCAACTCCCACATCCGCTTCCGGTCGGAGATGTCAAAGTCTCTTTTACGGTCAAGCTTTCGCGCCGTTTGGTGGCAAGACTGCGGACGTACGCCACCTCCACCGGGTCGACGTTGAGCGAGATCGTCAGCCGAACGGTGCTGGCGATACTGCATCGTGGGGGAGGCCGTGGCTGACCATCAGTCAGGTCGGCAACGAACGCTGCGGGTGGAATATCAATTTGATCGGTTGGGGGTGGAGAAACTGGCGCAGGCTTATGAATGCCTCGTGCCCGACCCGATCCGACGCGCCGACCGGGCAGTTACCCCGCCGCCCGGAAGCGACCAGGAGATTCTGAATGACGAAAGCGGCCGCTATTTACGCCCGGGTATCCTCGGACCGGCAGAAGGAGAACCCCACGATCGCCAGCCAGGTGGCAGCCTTGACGGAGTATGCCGAAACCCACGAGTACCGAGTTCCAGCCGAGTGGCGCTTCCAGGATGAAGGCTACAGCGGCGCCACTTTGCTGCCGCCCGGGTTGGAGGCGCTGCGCGACTTGGCCGCGGCAGGTCACATCGAAGCGGTTCTCATCTACTCGCCGGACCGCCTCAGTCGCAAGTATGCTTACCAAGTGCTGCTGGCCGAGGAGCTATCCCGCTGCGGTGTGGAACTGGTCTTCTTGCAGGCACCCTCCGGGGCCACGCCGGAAGACCAACTGCTGGTGCAGTTCCAGGGCATGATTGCCGAATATGAGCGGGCGCAGATTGCCGAGCGGTCTCGCCGCGGCAAACGCCACCGCGCCCAACAGGGATCGATCAATGTGCTCTCAGGCGCTCCTTACGGTTACCGCTATGTGAGGAAGAGCGACACCTCAGCGGCCTATTACCAGGTCATCGAATCGGAGGCCGCGGCCGTGCGCCGGGTGTACGAGGTGTATACACAGCAGGGGCTCAGCATCAACGCCATTGCCCGCCTGCTGAATGAGGACCATGTTCCCACCCGCACCGAGACGACCCGGTGGGAGCGATCCACGGTCTGGGGCATCCTGCGCAACCCGGCGTACCGGGGCCGGGCGTGCTTTGGGAAGACCGAACTCCGACCGCGGCAGCGCATCACGCGACGGTTGCGGAAACGCCAGGGGCTGGCGAGCCGCGACAGCGCCAACCACGAGCGGCCCCGCCAGGATTGGATCGAGATTCCGGTTCCGGGCTTGATCAGCGAAGAGACTTTCGCCCTGGCGCAAGAGCAACTGGAGCAGAACCGACGGCATTCTCCCCGGCGCACCATCGAACCGTCCTTGTTGCAGGGGATGCTGGTTTGTGAGCGCTGCGGCTATGCGCTCTATCGCACCTCGACGCCCACCTCGGCGCGCAGGCTTTATTACTACCGGTGCTTGGGTTCCGATGCTTATCGTCACCTGAAGGGAGCGGTTTGCGATAATCCGCCGGTTCGCCAGGACCACCTCGATGCCGTGGTCTGGAAGGAACTGCTGCGTCTTTTGGAAGATCCCAGCGTGATTCAGGAGGAACTGAACCGCCGGCGGGAAGCGGCCCGCCATGCTGATCCGCTCAAACAGCGAGAGGAGATATTGCGGCGGGATCATGCCCGGCTGGAGAAGAGCATGGACCGCTTGCTGAACGCTTATCAGGAAGGCTTGGTGAGCCTGGACCAACTGCGCAGCCGGATGCCGGAACTACGCAAGAAACAGCAGGCAATTCAAGCCGAATGGCAGTCGCTGCAAGCGGCCGCTGCGGACGATACCCAGTGCCTGCGGCTGATTGAAACGCTTGCCGATTTCAGCGCCCAGTTACGCTTGCGGGCCGGCATCCTGCCAGTGACTGAGCATCAGAAAATCCTGCGACTGCTGGTGAAAGAGATTCTGGTGGGTCGGGACACCCTGACGATACGCCATTCCATCCGCATTCCGCATGACGGGCCCGGTCCAAGCGGAACAATCCGCCCGCCTCAGGCACCTCCACATCCGCCAACGCCCCAACCCGGCCCACGTTATCTTTTGCGTTCAGGCCGTAATCACTCCGCCCTGTGGGGTTCCCTTTTTCGGACGGCTCACCTGCGGCTCACCGCCCTTCTCCTCCGGCGCTTCCACCACCGGCGTCTGGAGCCACATCCGAATCAGCTTCAGGACCGAGCGGTCCGCGATCCGCATGCGCAGGCACGCCTGCAGCTTGTCGTGAGGAATCGAATCGAAGTAGCCTTTCAGGTCCGCGTCATACACCGCTTGATACCCGGCGGGCAAGTGCCCGCGTATCTCCGCCAGAGCCTGGTGTGCCGAGCGCCCCGGACGGAACCCATACGAGCAATCCAGGAAATCCGCCTCGAAAATCGGCTCCAGGATCAACAGGGTCGCCATCTGTGCCACCCGGTCCCGCACCGTCGGTATGCCCAACGGTCGCAGCTTCCCATTCTCCTTCTCGATGTAAACGCGTCGTACCGCTTGCGGCGTGTAGCTCTTCGTGCGGAGGGACTCCTGCAGGTCCTCCAGGAACCCCTTCACCCCGGCGGGGGAGGCTTCGATCTGTGCGATCGTCACCCCGTCCACACCCGGTGCGCCGTGATGGGCCCGCACCCGCTCCCACGCCGCTTCCAGCGTGTCCCGCCGATAGATCCGGTCATACAACACGTAAAACCGGAACTTCGGCTCCTGCTTGGCCTTTTGGCCCAACTTCTGTCTCAGAAGAGAGAGTTTTCCCGGTAGCGGAACCTCGCGCTCGCTGCTCCTCAGCGGCTCTGCGCTCCGCTGCCGTTCTTCCGTAGTGGGGGTCTTTTCCAAGCGGCCTTCTCCTCCTCTTACTGAAGTTCACTTCCTGTGAGGCCCCTTCGCTCCACGGTCGTTACCCGCTTCCTCGCTACTATGAGCCCCTCCGACTCCCAACGGAACAGCCCTGGAGGTTATGTCTTCCCCCCAGCGCCTTGGGTTGAGTTACCTCCTCCCCGTCCCGTGGGGTCTCCCAGGTTCCTCAGCCGATCTGTCCCCGCGCGCCGTCTCCTACCACCCCGGAAGGTCCGACGGGTGCTTTTACCCGTTGCTTCCCCATCAATGTCAGGCTTCACCGCTCTCCGGCGGGCTGGCCACCTTCGATTGCCTAACGAGGCCGAAATGAGTTCGCTGACGCTACGGCTCACGAGTTCGCCCCTGCAAGGCTTCGCCAGGAAGGTTGCTCCCCCTCGCGCTTGCCGGGCTACTTGTCGAGCGGGTAATCTACAAGGTGAACTCCTTTCAGTTCACAAGATCAGCCAGGCTTGTCCTGGCGCTACCGAAGTAGTGCAGAAAGCGCACAACTTCGCGATACCCCGCAAACTCGACTCACAGTTGCATTGGGCGGCGGTCAGGAGTATCTTTTGGGTGGGCGGAAAGTGGATAATGGAAATTGCGGGTAAGAACGGTGCGTAGCCGCCTTCTCTTCCATCGCAAATCGGAAATCCAAAATCGAAAACAGGAGAACCCTTGGCGTCTATTGGCCAAATCGCTTCGCTTCCCCCCCGGCTTACTGCCCGGTCCGGCGCCCTCTCGAGCGCCTGGGCGACAGCACGCGAAGCCTTCTGGATCGCTATGGAAGCCTTGCGGGCCCACAAGCTGCGTTCCTTTCTCACTCTCCTGGGAGTGGTGATTGCCACCGTTACGCTCATTGTTGTCATGTCAATAATTAATGGCATGAACCTTTTTATCGCCGATCATATTGCCAATTTGGGGGCCAATGTCTTTGTCGTTCACAGATACCCCTGGACTCAGAACTACGAGGCTTGGCTGAAGGCCCGGCGGCGGAACAAGCCCATCCTGATCGAGGAATTTGAATACCTGCGGGATAACCTGAAAGACTACAAGAATATCGGCGCCGAAGCGGATTTGCAGAACATCAACACTTCCGCGCGCTATCAAAACCACTCGGTTTACTTCGTGGACATCGGCGGCGTCACCCCCAACATGATCGACATCGGCGCGCAAAAGGTGGAGAGCGGCCGGTCCATCACCGAATCCGATTACCAGCACGAGTCCCTGGTGTGCTTCATCGGACAAGATCTGGTGGATGCATTCTTCCCCAGCATCGATCCCCTGGAAAAGGAAATCATGGTCAATGGCATTCCTTTTCGCGTCATAGGAGTGGCGGAGAAAATCGGCAGCACTTTCGGTCAGAGCCAGGATAATTTCGTCCAGATGCCCCTCACGACCTACCGGAAGTTCTTTTCGCCACGGCCGTCCCTGCTCGTAAACGTTCAGGCCTGGGATGCCGAACAAATGATGATACTGAAGGATCGGACCCGCTCTTTGCTCCGCGCTCGCCGCCACGTTCCTTACCGTGAGGACGACACCTTTGGCATTGACGCTTCCGACACCATCATGGAACTCTGGCACCAAATCACCGCCGCCGTGTTTGGGGTGACGATCACCATCGTGGCGGTGTTCATGGTGGTGGGCGGCATCGTCATCATGAACATCATGCTGGCCAGCGTCACGGAACGTACGCATGAGATTGGCATCCGCAAATCGTTGGGCGCCCGCCGTCGCGACATTCTGATGCAGTTCCTCATCGAATCCAGTGTTATGGCCGGCCTGGGCGGAGGGTTGGGAATCCTTCTAGCCCTCCTGGTCAGCGCAGTCGTTAATCTCATTGTGGGACCCGGTTTCTTCAATTCGTCGGTCCCGCTGAGCGCGGTGCTGGTGGGGTTGTTCCTCTCCACCGGCGTTGGACTCTTCTTCGGAATTTATCCTGCCAGTCAGGCCGCCAAACTTGACCCGATTGAGGCCCTGCGGACGGAGAACTGAGCGTGGCGAAAGAGCGCCTCCACAACATTCGTGAAAACCTGCTGCTCGCCCTGAATACGCTGCAAACACACAAGTTTCGCTCTTTCCTGACGATCTTGGGCGTGCTGATCGGCGCCATGACTGTCATCAGCGTGGCTGCCATTTTCAAAGGCCTCGACCAGCAGATGGTGGATGCGGCCGAAGGTTTTGGAACACGCTCGCTCTTTATCTTCAAATTCGAGCCGGGAATCACCTTTAACCTTACGCGTGAAGAGCGGCTACGCAAACCGCTGACCTACGAGCAAGCCATGGCCATAAAAGACCAGTGCCCTGCGGTGGAAGCGGTAGGGGTGGAATCCATTGTCCAGGGCCCTCCGGCCGTGGCCAAGTACAAGGGATTGGAACTGGTCGACACGATCTTCCGGGGCGCCACGCCGGAGCACGTCCGCAACGTCAACGTTGACCTCCGGGACGGCCGCCTCTATACCGACTTCGACGACCTCCACCGCCGAGACGTGGCGGTAATTGGGAACGACGTGGTAACCCGTTTCTTTGAAGGCGAGGATCCCATCGGCAAAGTCATCCAGGTTGACGGCCACTCCTTTGAAGTGATTGGAGTGCTCAATAAGCGCAAGGCCTTTCCCGGTAACGGCAGCAACGATGGAGTCATTTACGTACCCTACTTCACTTTTCGCAAGTTCTATCCCAATGCCAAAGAGAATCTCATTACGGCCGTGGCGTTCCCGGGAAAGGTCGACCAGTCCAAGGATGAAATCACCGCCCTGTTCCGGCGGTTGCGCGGCGACAAACCCACGGCGCCCAACAGCTTTGGCATCGCCACCGCCGAATCCATCATTAATCAATTCCGCGACATCATGAGCATCGTGGTTCTGGTGACCGTGGTGGTTTCCTCCATCGGCCTGCTGGTGGGCGGAATTGGCGTCATGAACATCATGTTGGTGTCGGTCACCGAGCGAACGCGAGAGATCGGAGTGCGCAAGGCCATCGGCGCCCGGCGCAGCGACATCACCTGGCAATTCTTGCTCGAAGCCATGACGCTTACCGGCACCGGAGGCTTGCTGGGAATCCTTCTGGCCGTAATGCTCAGCTATTTGATCCGGACCTTCATGCCTGCTCTACCCTCTACCGTCCCCCTCTGGGCGGTCGTCGTGGGTTTCGCTGCTTCCGTCAGTATTGGCTTGTTCTTTGGAATGTGGCCCGCCATGAAGGCTGCCCGCCTCGATCCCATCGTCGCCCTGCGGCACGAATAGTTCCGAATCCGGGTAGTGGCGTCGTTTGAAATTCCAAGCGGGGTAGCGCAGAGGTAAGCGCACTTTGCTTTCCTCTGCGGCACTTTCAAATCGAAATCTCGGCCGGTTCATTGCCGGGCAATGTAAAAGGGCCGCAGAAGAATTCGTCTCGGAGCCGAATACCTCTGCGCTCGCTCACAGTTGCATTGGGCGGCGGTCAGGAGTACCTTTTGGGTGGACGGAAAGTGGATGATGGAAATTGCGGCTAAAAACGGTGCGGAGCCGCCTTTTCTTCCATCGCAGAGCGGAAATCCAAAATCGAAAATAGGAGAACCCTTGGGGTCCATTGGCCAAACCGCTTCGCAATCCCACACGCCTACTGCCCGGTCCAAAGCCGGCTCGGGCGTCTGGGGGACGGCACGCGAAGCTTTCTGGATCGCTCTGGAAGCCTTGCGCGCCCACAAGCTGCGTTCCTTTCTCACCCTCCTGGGGGTGGTAATTGCCACCACGACCCTGATCGTCGTCATGTCGATCATCAATGGCATGAATCTTTATATCGCTGACCGTATTGCCAACCTGGGGGCCAACGTCTTCATCCTCGACCAGTTCAAATGGACCTCCAGCGATGAAGAATGGCTGAAGATGCAGCGCCGAAACAAGCCCATCCACATGGAAGACTACGAATTCCTGAAGGAGAATCTGGGAGGATATAAGAACATTGGAGCCGAGGCATGGACAAGCCCCCGCCCTACGATCCGCTATGAAACCCATACCCTCTACGAAGTCTCCGTGCGGGGGGCGACCCCCAGCATGATCGACATCGGGCAGGAGCAAGTCGAGGCGGGCCGCTTCTATGGGGACTCCGAATACGCCCATAGCGCGATGGTCTGCTTCATCGGGCAGGACTTGGTCAACGAGTTCTTCCCTTCCGTGGACCCCCTCGGCAAGGTCGTGACCATCAATGGCCTGCCTTTCCGCGTGGTGGGTACGGCGCGGCGCATCGGCGCGACCTTCGGGCAAAGTCAGGATAATTTCGTCATGATCCCCCTAACCACGCTCAGTAAATACTTCGCCCAGCGGCCCCACGTGAACATCTCTGTCCAGGCGTGGAACGACCTGCACATGATGGCGCTCGAGGATGAGGTCCGGTCCTTAATGCGCTCCCGCCATCACGTGCCTTACAAGGAGGACGACGACTTCGGCATCAACGCCTCAGCCACCATCATGGGCATGTGGCAGCAATTGACGGGAAGCATCTTCGCTGTCACCATCGGCATCGTGGCCGTCTTCATGGTCGTAGGCGGCATCGTCATCATGAACATCATGCTAGCCAGCGTCACGGAGCGTACCCACGAGATCGGAATCCGCAAATCGCTGGGAGCCAAACGGCGAGATATTCTGCTTCAGTTCATCATCGAATCCGGCGTCATGGCGGCGGTGGGGGGAGTGATCGGGATCCTCCTATCCTTGGTCATCAGCAAGATTGTGGATGTCTTTTTCACTTCCAGCGTGCCCCTGAGCGCCGTCCTTGTAGGCCTGTCGCTCTCGACCACGGTTGGGCTGTTCTTCGGCATCTATCCCGCCAGCCGGGCGGCCCGCCTGGATCCCATTGAAGCTCTGCGAATGGAGACGTAATCACGTGGCGACACCCCGGCAAAACTTTCGCGAAAATCTCATGCTGGCAATGGACACGCTGCGGGTCCACAAGTTCCGCTCCTTCCTCACGCTGCTGGGAGTCTTGATCGGCACCACCACGGTCATCGCCGTGGCGTCCATTTTCGCCGGGCTGGACCAGCAGGTCGCCGACGCAGCCAGGGATTTCGGCACTCGAACCATTTTCATCTTCAAGTGGGAACCCGGCATCCACTTTGGCAATATCTCCCGGGAGGAGCGATTGCGCAAGCCCTTGACTTTCGATGATGCCATGGCCATCCGGGACGAGTGCCCATCCATCGAGAAGGTCGCCGTGGAGCAGTTCCTTTGGTCAGACGCTCCTCCCACCTTGAAATACAAGGGCATGGACATCCAGAACTATAATTTCACTGGCGCCACCCCCGACGACTTCGCTGTCGTGAACGATAACCTTGGGGACGGACGGTTTTTCACAGACGCCGACAACCTGCACCGCCGGAACGTCATGGTGATAGGCACAGACATCGTGAAGCGGTTCTTTGCCAATGAGGATCCGATCGGCAGAAGCGTGAATCTGGGCGGAAGCAGTTTTGAGGTCGTCGGAACCATCGCCCCCCGCAAGGCGTTCCCGGGTGACAGCGGCACGGACCGCGTTGTGAAGATTCCCTACCTCACATTTCGCAAGCTTTATCCCAACGAAAAGGAAAACTTCCTCCTGGCCATGGCTTACGAGGGAAGAGTTGAGCAGGCCAAGGACGAAGTGCGTGCTGTACTTCGTCACCGCAGGCGGGTCCGGCCGTCGGATCGCGATAACTTCGGTCTTTCGACCACCGAACAACTCATCGAACAATTCCGCGGCATTATGAGCATGGTGGTACTGGTTACCGTGGTGGTTTCCTCCATCGGTCTTATGGTGGGCGGCATTGGGGTAATGAACATCATGCTCGTGTCGGTCACTGAGCGGACCCGCGAGATCGGCGTCCGCAAGGCCATTGGGGCCCGGCGCAGCGACATTACTTGGCAATTCCTCCTCGAAGCCATGACCCTGACAGGCGCCGGCGGCGTTCTGGGCGTTCTCGCCGGGTTGTTCCTGAGCTTCCTCATTCGAACTTTCCTCCCCAGCCTTCCCTCCAGCGTTCCGATGTGGTCGGTTGTGGCCGGGTTCGTGGTGGCGGTCAGCATCGGGCTGTTCTTTGGCATGTGGCCCGCGATGAAAGCTTCCCGCCTCGATCCCATCGCCGCCCTGCGGCACGAGTAGATCCGAATCCGAGTAGTGGTGTCATTTTAAGTTCAAGGTAGTGTCCGAAAAGCGGGGTAGCGGGCTAGCGCAGGGGTAAGCGTAGTTTGCTTTCCTCTGCGGTACTTTCAAATCGAAAACTCAACCGGTTCATTGCCGGGCGATGAGAAAGGGCCGCAGAGGAATTCGTCTCGGCGGCGAATACCTCTGCGCTACCCCTACTACCTCTACCCCTCTCCTTTTATGACTTCGCCGCGGGCGGAGCCGCGTCCGAACGGGCGCGGATGGCGCGTTTGGCGCGCAGTGCGGTTGCCGCCACGTCGCTGTCAGGATCGTGTGCGAGCCGGTCGAGTTGTTGCAGGCTGCCCTGGTCCCCGCTATACATCAGCACCTCGCACAAGTGCTTCCGAATGCCGGCGTCAGGACTCTGCAAGTAAGTGTACAGCTTGGGGAGGAAGGCAGGATTGCGGGCGAGTTCGATCAGGTAAGAGCGCGCGACATCGCCCCGTATTTTGGCGTTCAGGTCGTTCACCAATTCGTTCAGGGAATCCGCATTGCCCAACGCGGCGAGGGCAAATTCGATGGCCAGCTTGGGGCTGGCGTCCTTTTCCAAGGCGATGGCTTTCTGGAGCTCGCCCAAGCTTTGAGGATCCGCGGCGCGCGCCAATCCCTCTCCCGCTCCCTGCCGGATGTCCTTGCTATCACTCGACAACGCTTGGGTAAACACCGGCACAGATGCCTTGTCACCCAGGAACGCAAGACCCTGCATCGCCGCGACCTTGTCTTTTTCATCCGGATCATTCTGGTAAATCCACTGCAACTTGGGCAGGGCTCCCTTGGTGCGTAGGATGCCGACCGTCGAGCAGGCATCGCGCTTAACGTCCTTATTGGGGGAGTCAAGCAAGTCAACAAGCTGGGGGCCCGAGCTCTCGTCCTTGATTTTGGAGAGGGAGTTCAGCGCTTCGCGGGCCAAATCCGTGTCGGAAGAGTGGGCCGCGGCCACCAAATCCGGGGCCGCCGCCTTCGCCGTAAGGATTCCCAGACCCTTGGCGGCCTCGTGCGACGCCGCGTTCGAACGCGTGTCCTTCATAGCAGCAATCAGGGTGGTGACGACGGTGGGGTCAATGGCGATTCCTGGGTCGATCTTCCTATCGTCCCCCTCGAAATGGCCGGCGGCACGCTGCCAGTTCTTCTTCATAAATCCCGTAAAGCCGGAGGTCGGCAGAACGCCCGTGTAGTACCCAACGAGGCACTGCACCGCGGCAATCCGCACGCCGTCGTCCAGGTCCTTCGTGGCCTGCTCCAGGGGCGGCAAGACGACCGACTGATGAAATTGCGCCAGCGCCAGCACGACTTCGCGACGCAGTTTGGGGCTGGGATCGTTCAACGTCGACGCCAGCGCGGGGATGGTCGAGAGATCACCCTCGTTCCCCAAATCCCGCGCCGCCTTCACGCGCACGCTCTCCGTGTGCCCTTGCTTGAGGAGCATCACCGCCGGGTTGGTGCCGGCGGCGGGGGCGGTTGGAGTTGCGGTGGGAGCGGCAGGAGCAGGAGTGGGAGCAGTTGGAGGGGCGGTAGGAGTCTGGGGGGGATTGGTAGCCTGCCCCCAAAGCAACGATGCGCACGAGAGGGAGAGAACGGAAAAAACTACAATTCTGTACGAGTGCCTCATATTCTCCTCGAGGTTATTAAACACAGCCGTATCACGAAGCCCTACGGTTTTCCGATGCTGGTAATGACGATCTTGGTTTTCCCGGAGGCGCTGTCAACCGCAATGGCGACATTCACTACCGAATTCGATCCCACAAGATGGACCGATGCTTGATCGCCGCTTTGCGTCACCACCGCGTTGGGTCCCAGCTTATCTTTGTAAAAGGCGACAACCTTATCCACCGGATCGCGGGTGGTGTATTGCTGCATCTTGAGTCCCGCCATTCCCAGTACCACTCCCGTTTGGCCCTCCGGCGTTTCTGCCCCGGGATAGGCCGGAACACCCGTATCGACAGCGGAACCCCCTGGTTCGCCAGGCTGGATGGGGGCTTGGGATGAGCCCGTCGAGGGCGGCAAGTTCGCCTGAACTTGCTTCTCAAATTGCTTGAACCGTTGTTTGGCACGATATACACCGTATACGCACGACCCGATCAGCAACATCCCGAGTAACATCATCACCCCGACGATGATCAAAACGATCTTCATGACGGGGCTGCCCTTCGAGGGCGCTGGTGCGGCAGGCACGACGGGGGCGGAAGGGGCCATGACCACACTTCTGTAGCCTGCTCCATAGGCGCGGACGGAGCCGCGGCCAAGGGTGCGAAGGCATCTGGCGGCGGAGTTGCTTGGGGAGCGGGCACTCCAGGCCCGTCGATCACTGCTCCACAGCCCGTGCAGAATCTCATCCCCTCCGGCAGGGAGGTCCCACATTTTGTGCAAAATTGAGCCATCGGATAACCCTCCTCTTAAGATGCACACCCCGTGGAAGCCACGGTTCAAACCCGCGTCGCCAGTAATATGGGTGCGCGAAGCGAGTTTACACGCGGATAGTTGGTTCCCGTATAGTGCCGGAGCATAACACTTTTCCCCGTCAGAGTCGAGGCAAGGCAAATCTGATGTCGAGGCGGCGTAGCGCCGCGATATGGCGAGGTAAACTCGCCGCTACAAGCTCTGTCAGATTCCGCCTCCTTTTACTTGGGCCTCGTCACGTGCAATCGTCGTTCCTAAGTACATTTATTATCATCAACATCACGGGGTACGCGCCATAACTAGCTTGTTTTTCATCAACATCACGGGGTAGCGGCGTTGTGACATTTTTTGTCCTTTTGTTTTCATGAACATCACGGGTTATT
>Ga0208034_1001800_pt1 | contig 12117 bp, 9 predicted proteins | sample June2015DPH_8_10_FD_184699 | JGI IMG/M metagenome (GOLD analysis project Ga0208034, IMG submission 184699) | Peatland microbial communities from SPRUCE experiment site at the Marcell Experimental Forest, Minnesota, USA - June2015DPH_8_100... | ecosystem: Environmental > Terrestrial > Soil >...
TCGCTCCCCCACCCCCTTCCATCCTGGCACCCAAGCGATAAATCCTGGGGGTCTGGGGGCAAAGCCCCCGGCTCTACCCTGCCTCTCCATTGTTGCATTTTCTTTCATAAGACTTTTGACAGAACCGGGTGTGGCCCCATATCCCCGACTTTGAGAACCGCATTCACGAACGGTCCCACCTGGCACTGGCCGCAATCCTCCCGTTGGTGGCCGCCCAGATTACGGAGACGGGAGAAGAGCAATCCCCGCGAAGTGTCTGCCGGCCTTCCCTAGCACCCAATACCCAATCCCCAGTACCAAACACCCACCCGGCACCTTTCCCCCCTGCGTCATTTCACCCCGAAGACAACCCCCTAACTGTAGCCTAGCACGTTGGCGACCAAAACCGGAGGCGGCGCGCGCGAATTTCCTGCCGGCAGGAAATTCAGGCCGATTTATTTTCGCAGTTTCCGGCGAACGGGCATTCTGCCCGCACATTCTGGGCGGGACCGGGGCGCTCTCCCCCGCTGGCGGGCAAGTCCCCTCGCTACGTTCGCCTTTTCACACTTGTGTCGAACACCTTGACGCTACGGCCTGTCTGGCACTCGCAAGCGGCCGGGGAAAATGGCGTTTTATCGGGCAGAGTGAGCAACGACTGATATCAGGGGACAAGGTATAATTGGGGTTTCGAGGGGTAAACTTGCTTAAGGAAGGCGGCGACCGGCTGGTGGGCATATCGGGCGTGGCGAGGATCGTGGCGCGGTGAGCAGCGCTGACTATATATCGATTGATTTAGCCCCAAGCGCAACGGACGAGGTGCGCGATTTGATCGGCGAACTCGATCGCGAACTCTCCGCGGAGTACTCGCCCGAGCAGCGACATGGGCTGTCGCTCGAGGCAATCTTCCAGCCCCATATCCGATTCTTCCTGGCGCGGCTGGACGGCGCAGCAGTAGGATGCGGCGGGGTGGCCTTGTTCGCGGACTTCGCCGAGGTGAAGCGCATGTACGTGCGCGAGGTGGCGCGGCGTGGCGCAGGCGTTGCTCGCCCAGATCGAGGCAGAGGCGCGAAAAGCTGGGCTTGCCCTTTTGCGGCTAGAGACGGGAGATCGCCAGGTCGCGGCTTTGCGACTCCATGCGCGGGCCGGGTTCCAACCCTGCGCGGCCTTCGGCGCCTATGCCACCATGGCGCCACAGGCCGTCGCGACCAGCGTCTTCCTAGAAAGACAACTCAAGCGAGAGTAGCGCCTGTTTGGTTGAAAGCCGCAACTTATCCCAACTCAGACACCGACAGCGCGCGGAATCCCATGCCGAGTGGAAAGCTGTTTGGCGTGTGGCAGACGACCGCGGCGCTCGCCACCCTCGTTTCTCCCACAACTTTTCGCACGTAATCGAGGTTTACCATATCACTCCCGGCAGGCAATTCGGTCCACTTCGCTTCAAAGAGCTCCAGCGTTCCCCCGACATCGACCACGAAGTCCACCTCACGTGCGCGGTCACGCCAAAAGAACAAACTACCTGCGCGGCCGGCCTGGCGCTCACGACCGCGCAGTTGAGCGAAAACGAAGGTTTCCCAAACCGCGCCCGCCGCCGGTGACTCGCGAAGGGCATCTTCAGAACGGATATTCAGTAAGGCGCAAAGGAGTCCGGTATCGGCCAGATAGAGTTTCGGGCTCTTGACGATGGACTTTGTGCGGTTCGAGAACCATGGCTTCAGCAACACAATCTGCCCGGAAGCCTCGAGCGTGGATAGCCATTGGTTAGCTGTGGAGGGAGCGATACCGACGTCGCGCGCCAGATCAGCCTTGTTCAACAGGTTCGCGGAACGCAATGCACAGGCGCGCAAAAAGCGCTCGAAATCCCGCAAATTGCCGACATTGGTCAACGACCGCACGTCACGCTCCAGGTATGTGGCCAGATAAGAGTTGTAAAAGGCCATGTGGTCGATATCCGGGTTGGCGTGTAGCTCGGGAAAACCGCCCCGAACGATGGCCGCCTCAAGCCCGGTTTTCGGCCGCGCAGCCCGAATTTCGGCCCACGAAAGCGTTTCTAGCTCCACAATATCTCCCCGTCCCGCCAAGGACTCGGAGACGCTCTTCATTAAGGTAAACTTCTGTGAACCCGTAAGGAGGAACTGCCCGTTCCTGGCGCGACTGGCGTCCACAGTTGCCTTCAAATGGCGGAATAACCCGGGCGCGTATTGCACTTCATCGACAATCATCGGCGATGGGTGGCGATGAAGAAAATTGTGCGGTTCTCTTTCGGCCTGTTCCGCTTCGGTGGGGAGGTCAAGAGAGACAAATCCATATTTCGGAAACAGCCTCAGCAAAGTAGATGTCTTACCGGTCTGGCGAGCGCCGGTCAGCACCACCACCGGCCGGGTCCTTGCAGATCGATGCAGCCGAGGCTCTATGTCCCGTCGTATCCACACGTGCATAATATGCGATACAATCGAATATATTGCAAGCCACATCATGAGGGTCAAGATTGATCCCACTGCACTCGAACCTGTTTTTCCAGCCGGCACAGGCTTTCGGCGGAGGGGATGGGTATGCAGCTTAAGAATAGGAAGCGGAGAGTCGATGGACGTAGCGTGGGCATCCCGCCCGCGCCACATTCGATTTTTCACTTTTGTGTCGCACTCCCGGAGGGGATTCCCTCCTCGCCCTCCTCGCCACAACTGCGGTATCATCCAACGCGCCATGCCCTTCATAACCATCATTGAGGTAACCTCATGAATACCCGCTGTGCAATCATTTCTCTGCTCGGCGCTCTGACAATCAGCGCACTAAGCGTCCGGGCTGCCACCCCCGTCACGGTACGTGAACAAGGTGCGACGCTATCGCTCGCGAACGATTACCTCGATCGCACCATGGAAGTGGCGGACGGCTCTGTCCGCACGGTGCGCCTCGTGAACGAGCTCTCGGGCCGTACCCATGAAGTGCGCGGCGACGAATTCGAACTGAAGCTCATCTTCGAGCGCATCGGCTACGACTTCGGCGGGGAGAACCCCCTGGTGCTGACTTCCCGCGACCTGAAGGTGACGAGTCACGAAGTGCAGGACGCGCCCGGCGGGGGCAAGCGTGCCGTGTTTCACTTGCTTCTTCCGAAGAGCCCGCAAGAAAAGACCGGCCTGGATGCCACGCTCATTTATGAACTGAACCCCGACGACTACTTTACGCGCCAGTGGATTGAACTGAAGACCACCGGCAAGGGAACGTTTTTTATCGACTCGCTCGCGGCGGCCAAGAATGAATGGCGGGCCGATGACTTCCGTCTGGGCGGTTTCGGCCAACCGCTTTTTTCAGACGACCTTTTCATGGGGCTCGAGTATCCCACCAGCATCAACACGGTCGAGCAATCATCGGTCTCCCTCGGCGGCATCGTGGGGCTCAACATTCCACCGGAAGGTTACAGGAGCGAATCCGCCGTCGTGGGGGTTGCGGCCAGCGGGCACGTTCACCAGGCTTTCATGGACTACATCCGCCGCATCCGGGCCGTACCGGTGCGCCCGTTCATCACTTACAACAGTTGGTATGACCTCCAAGGCACGGCCATGAACAACGACCTGCTGCTCGACCGCGTCACCCAGTTTCGGGATCTTCTGATTAAGAAATACGGCATCCCGATGCAATCATTTCTCCTCGACGACGCCTGGGACGACGACCAGAACAAGATCTGGGTTCCTGATCCGCGCCGCTTTCCCACGAGCTTCCGTGACCTCGCCCCGGCGCTCGGGAAGATCGACAGCCGCCTGGGCCTGTGGGTAGGCCCCATCGGTGGCTACGATCTCCGCCATTACCGCGTGGACGCCGGCCGCAAGATGGGCATGGAGGTCACCTCCAACGGGGAGTTCCTCTGTCTGGCCGGGCGCAATTACAGCCACTATTTCCGCGATACCCTGGTGGGCCTGGTGCGTGACTTCGGCGTCAATCAATTCAAGTTGGATGGCCTGCCCTTCGGCTGCAACGATCCCAATCACGGCCACCCCATCGGCATCTATTCGCGCGAAGCTGACCTGCGCGCTTTCCTCGGCACGCTCGATGCCCTGCGCGCCGAAAACCACGAGATTTTCCTCGACGTCACCACCAGCACCTGGCTTAGCCCCTGGCGGCTGCGCTGGGCCGACACCATCTGGGAGGGCGGCGAGGATTACGGCTACTTGGAAACCGTTCCGACGCTCAGCGCGCGGCAGAGTTCCATGAACTATCGCGACCTCATGCTCTACAACGATTCCGTTCGCCACCAGGCCCAGTTCCCCATGTCGTCGCTGTGGACGCAAAGCATCATCAAGGGCACTTACCTCGAACTCGGCGGCAAGAATGAATCCCTGGAAGATTGGGAGGATCACCTGGTGAATTTTCTGGGCGTGGGAAGCCAGTTGAACGAACTCTATATCACTCCCACACTTTTGAAGCCCGCTGAGTGGGACGCGCTGGGCAGTTCGCTCCAGTGGGCGGTGGCCAACGCGCACCCGTTGCTTGATAACTCTACTTGGGTGCTGGGCGATCCCGCCAAGCGCGAACCCTACGGCTACCTGCACTACTCGCCGGAGAAGACCATTCTGATGCTGCGTAATCCCTTCGTGCGGCCGGTGGTGGCGGCTGTGATGCTCAATGAAACTTCCGGCTTCGAACCGAGCGACCGGGCATTCCAGGCGGAGGTCACCTATCCCTTTCGCCAGGCCCTGCCCGGCGCATATCACTACGGCGACACGCTGCGCACGAACCTGGATGGCTACGATCACCAGATGATTGAGTTGCGACCTCTCGGAGCGGGCGAAGTGCGCCTCGCTCGGGTGCGGTGCTCCGTCGAGCCCGCTCCCCAAGGCGAAGTCGCTTTCAAGATCTACGCGCCGGAGGGAGCGAGTGTTGTCGCGGAGCTTGCGAAGCCCTCCGCTTATGAGGCGGCGCGCGTCGATGGCGAAAAGGCTGACCTAATCGCGACCGGCGATGCCGCCACGCTGGCTCTGCACTTCGGCAAGAAGAATGCGCGCGAAACCCAGCCCGTCTTTTCCGCTCCCACCATCCGCACCGCCGCCGATGGCACGGTGAGGGTCGCGATCAACGTGGAAGTCCCCGCCGACTTCCGCGAAAGCAAGGCTTCCCTGCTCCTGGAATCCGCCGGTCCCGGTCTGGAGGTAAATGCCGAAGCTCTTGATAACTCCAAGACGATTTCCGTAGCCACAGTGAAGAGCCCAAAGGGGACATGGCACTGGTTCACGGTGGACCTCGCGCCGGGCAGCCATGCGCTGGAGTTTGACCTGCACATCCCCGCGACCGCCCAGAACGGGACGCAGGTCTCGGGCTGGCTGCGTTCGAAACGCACCCTGGTGGCGAAGGATTTGAGGCTGAAACTTGCGCCCGGAGGGAGCTTGGCAACACCCCCAAAAAATCTGCTGCCCGCGTCCACAGAGGTCGAGAAGTTGACCTACGCGCTGTTCAAGGAAACGGCGATATAGCGGGTTCCGGAGCGCACAGGCGCGGCGCTACTTGCTCCTCAATAGTCACTCCCCACATGACACTGCCGTTTGCAGCTCCCGCAAATGGCGTCGGGAAATCGCCAACCCCAGGAATCGGCATCTCCGCCAGCCGGCGGATGCTTGATTCAATACCCAGGGCCATTATTTTTTGGCTTTGGGTGGTCGCTTCTTTCTTGCGGCTTGAGGTTGACTCCCTGCCGCTTTGCGCAGCGCCGCAACGTCCGCAATGTCCTGTGACCTTCCCGCCGCGACCTTCGCCGCGATTAAATCCTCACTGGAAATGAAAGGCACCGTGAGTCCACTTTCCGTATCGACTACGGCTTCAACGCGCCGTTGCCATGCGAGGTCAAAATCGACGCCGCTAATCTCCGGCAGAATGTCGACCATGACTGGCGCTCGGCCCAAACGGAAAAACTTGTCGCGCTCGATGAAATCGTCGGCGGACAATCCCTCGAGGGGCGTGCCAAATTTAGCGAGCGCAGCAAAGACCGCTTTGCCGTTGTCGGCGTCCGGTTTAATCAGGAGGTCAATATCCTTCGTAGCGCGCGTGAAACGAGACAGCATACCCGCCCACGATCAGGTATTTAACTTTCTGGTCGTTGAAGATGGACAAGAGTTCTTTGAAGTCGTCGAACATCGGGTGTCGGTCCCTTCATCTGGTAAGCCTCAAGGGTAATTTCCGCAACCGCATCCATGCGCTCTTGGGCGGGGAGTTTTTGCCAGTCTCGATATTCATCGGTCTTTAAAGCCTCGAAGCTGGTGAACTTGCGGATAACTTTGTCCATGCGTCCATTTGTAGCACGTCCGCGGCTTCAATTCAAACCGGAAGGGCCGCGGCTACAAAAACAGGTCCACGCTACGGTTGCCGAAGCGCTTTACACCGGATGGCACTCCATCAGCGTGGACCTTCCTGTGGGAATGACGCGCGTGAGGTCGAAACCGCCGGCGGCAAGGAGCGAACGGAACTCGCCCTCGGTTCGTTCGCGACCGCCGATCACAAGCATTAGCAGTTCTCTGACGCCTGCGGGGCAGTCGGCGGAATCCACCAGACCTTCGACCAGAAGGAGAGTCCCGCCCGGACGGATCGCGCGGCGTATATTGCGGAGGATTTTGGTAGCGTCCTCGTCGGGCCAATCGTGAATGACGCCCTTCAGGATATAGGCGTCGGCGCCTTCGGGGACCGAGTCGAAGAAATCGCCGCCCACGATTTGGCAGCGCGCGGCGATGTCGCCCGCGAGAACCGGGGGAGCGTGGGAGACGACCTGCGGCAGATCGAACAGAATCCCGCAGAGCCCGGGCGTGGCCGCAAGAATGTCGCGAAGTAACGCGCCCTCGCCTCCCCCCACGTCAGCCAACAGGGCGAAACGCGAGAAGTCATAGGCAGCAAGCAGCACCGGCGTGGTCCAGGAGACTCCGTGGGTCATGGCAGCATTGAAGACCGCGGCGTCATCCGGATGGGAGGCAAGGTAGGGAAAGAAGCGCTGCCCGAAGATGCGTTCGAAGGCTGCCCGACCGGTGCGCACCGATTCTTCCAGCTCGCCGATCGGGCGCCATAGAAACGCCGCCGTAAGAAGCAGGGCACCATCGCGCTGCGACTGGGGATGATCCACGCGCAGCAGCTCGGTAAGCGGCGTGTTGCGGAAACGCCCATCGGGGGTGCGCGCGAACATTTCGAGGGTGCTGAGAGCCCGCATCAGGCATTCGAGCGAGCGTGGGTGCGCGTCGGATTCCGAAGCAAGCTCGGGGATCGCCTTAGGCCCGGAAGCAAGTGCGTCAGGAATGCGCAGCTTCACCGCAACGTGGATGGCCTGGGCAGCAATGATGCCGGGCCAGAGATATTCCAATGGGTTCGTCGGCATGGTGCGTTTCTCCTGTTGCCTAAAGCGAAACCCTGAAATCTCCGGTCAAGATCATAATTATATCTCCAGGAGGGGAGTCGCGAAACCGCGGGAACAAGCGGCAATCCCAAACTCAAAATTCCAGATTCCAGACCAAAAACCGATGGCCGGAAATCCAAAATCGAGAATTCATAGAATCCTCTTGACCCCTCGCGTCGCTTGGCGAAAACTGGACCTGGGGAGAGAAGTCGCGAACCCGAAAGCATGGGTCGGCGCTATATATGGCGGAGGATTCTTCACACGCTGCCGATGTGCTGATCATCGGTGGCGGGATCATCGGCTGCTCGATCGCCTGGCGCCTGGCGCAGGCCGGGATGTGGGTCACGGTCCTCGACCGTTCCGAGCCCGGGGCGGAAGCCAGCTCCGCCGCGGCGGGCATGCTGGCGCCGTTGGGGGAGATGGTTGAACCCCCGGATTTTTCGGCGCTGTGCGTTGCCAGCCGCAGTCTTTATCCGCGCTTCGCGGCGGAGATCGAAGAGTGCAGTGGCCATGACACCGGTTATCGCAGTGACGGCTCGCTGCTGGTGGCGCTCGACAAAGAGCTCGAGGAAGAACTCACGGAAGTCCACCGCAGGCAGACCACGCAGGGTTTTATTCTCGAACCGCTAATGGCCGTGGAGGTTCATGCCCGCGTCGTGGGGCTTTCCCCGCGGATTCGCGGCGGCCTCTTTGTCCCCGGTGATCATTGGGTCGACAACGAGCGCTTGATGCGCGCCTTGGTGATTGCTTGCCAGCGCGCGGGTGTGCGCTTCGAAGCAGGGCATGCCGTTCACAAGTTCCACGTCCGCGGCGAGCACGTCACAGGCGTCCTCGCCGAAAACCACTCCAGTTTTACGGCAAAAACCTACGTCCTGGCGGCGGGATGCTGGTCTGGCGAAGTCGCCGGTGAGCTGGGAATTCACGTGCCCGTCACGCCCTGCTGCGGGCAGATGATGGAGTTCGAGGCTCCGCGCGAGTTGCCGTTCGTGGTGCGCGCGGGGATTCACTACCTGGTGCCGCGCCCGGAGCGGCGCCTGCTGGTAGGAACGACCGCGGAATACACCGGCTTCGAAAAGGTGGTAACGGCGAAAGGGCTGCACTCCATTCTCGAAGGCGCGGTGCGGCTGGCGCCGCTGGTCAGCGAGTTGCGTTTCCTACGCGCATGGGCCGGCCTTCGGCCTGACACGGCGGACCACCTGCCGATTCTGGGTTATGGAGAAATCGAAAACATGATCTTCGCCACGGGACACTTCCGCAACGGCATTCTATTGGCGCCGTTGACGGCGGAAATTATTGCGGATCTTATTCTGAAAGGATCAACTTCCAGGTCGATAGAAGCTTATCGACCCACGCGGTTCAGAGAATCGGGAGATTAGATGATCGGGTGATTGGGAGAACAAGGAGCCTTAAGTTTGCCTTTTGCTCACCCGATCAACCGATCTCCGAATCATTCGATTGTGCGCGCCCGGTTCATCCAGGCTGGGGGGGAAATCATTCAAGGCTACCTGAGATTGGACTAATGCCTTCACGACGTCGGGATCGAACTGCGTTCCGCAGCACCGCAGCAATTCTTCCATCGCCTGATCGATGGTGCGTCCGCGCTTGTACGCCCGGTCGGAAACCATGGCATCAAAGCAGTCTGCCACGGTGATAATTCGAGCACCGAGAGGGATATTCTCGCCCTTCAGGTGGTCGGGATAGCCTGTCCCATCAACCATTTCATGATGATACCGCACCATGCCTCGAATGTGGTCAATAGCCTTCACCTTGAGCGGCTCAAGAATTTTCGCACCCAACACGGTGTGGCTCTTCATTAAGTCGAACTCTTCCGGGGTTAAACGGGTGGTCTTGTTGAGAACCGACTCCGGCACGCCGATCTTGCCGATATCGTGAAGAATGCCTCCCAGGCGGACTTCCTCAATCTCTGCGTCGGGCATGCCCATCTGCCGCGCGATCTGAACAGCAAGCCGGGACACGTCCTGCGAGTGGCCCTGCGTGTAATGGTCCTTGGCATCAATGGCGAATGCCAGCGCGGTCACCGTATCCATCAACGAGGGAGCGTCCCCATTGCCCTTCAGCATGACGTCCTGAAAGCGTTCCAAGTAATGATTGAATGCCTCCGGCCCCGTGGAGAACATACGTTTCATGGTGACGCCCAAGCGGGCCTCGAGCAACTGGCGATCCCAATCGGCCTGCGCGGATTCGATGTGCAGCGACGCCACGCGCACCCGATTCCCCTCCTGATGCTTGGCGAGATACATGCCGGAATCCGCCACGCGCAGGATCTCCTCCTGGGTTGGGCCATGCACGGGAAAGGTGGAAATTCCGAAGCTGGCGGTCACGCCGTGGGCGGCTAGATAGCCGTCAGATTCAATGCTCGCGCGCAGGCGTTCGGCCAGAATTTCCGCTTGCTCGGTGCGTGTCTCCGGCATCATGATGGCAAACTCATCGCCCCCGTAACGCGCCACCACATTCGACTGCCGCACACGGTCATTGAGCAAATTAGCCACCGCCGTCAGGACCTTGTCACCTTCCAAGTGGCCGTGCAGGTCGTTAACCTGCTTGAACCCATCCAAGTCCATCATAATTAGAGAAAACATGTTGCCCGAGCGGGTCGAGCGCCGCCACTCGCGGTCGAGGGCTTCCATGAAGTAGCGATGGGTTTTTAACCCCGTCAGCCCGTCGGTGATGGCCTGCTCGAGTGCCACTTGATAGGCGCGCGCATTGTGAAGGGCAATCGCCAGTTGGTCCGCCAGCGTGTGCAGGGTTAGCACGTCCTGCTGCGAGAACGCGTAGGCCTTCCGGCTTTCCAGGCTCAGAACGCCCATCAATTCCTCGCGATATTTTAGAGGAAGGCTGAGCGCCGAGCGAATGCCGGGATTAAGGGCAATATAGCGCGGCTCTTTCACTACGGAATTTGCCAGGATCGGCTCGCCCGCTTCCGCCGCCGCGCCCGCCAGGCCTTCACCCAGGCGAATGCGGCGGCCCATCAGTTCAGGCCCGTAACCCGCTTCCGCCTCCACCACCAATTCCGTGCGCCCCTGGTCCAGCAACTCGATTCGCGCCAAATCGTAACCGAATGCGTGGCGGACTTGCCGGCAGATGCTGGGCAGCAACTCCTGTGGGTTCAAAACCGAGTTGGCTTTGCGCCCCAGTTCGTTGAGCAAACCCAAGTGGATGGCGCGGCGCTGCTCCTTCTTGAAAAGCCGGGCGTTCTCCAGGGCGACGGCCCCCTCCTGCGCCAGCACCCGCACCAGATCAAACTGGCACTTGGTGACAGCGTACTCGCGCTCCATATCGGCCAGCGCCAGCACGCCTATCGATCCATCGGAGAAATGGAGGGGAACCCCGCACCAAGTCTTGATGAGCGGATTCATGGGCGCCAACCCCAACTGCCGCGTGGTGCCCTGAACGTCGCTGGCCACCAGCAGCGGCTGCCGGGTCCGCTGCACAAATTGTGCCAGCGAACTCGCCGGGCCACCTGCCACGGTGCTTTGCGGCCCCGCGCTCTCAAAGGGCACCACCACTTCCAACGGCCCTTCCGCGGTGTCCTGCAAGGCCAAACCAAAGTTCGTTCCGCCTAGCACTCCCTTCAACTCGCGGCGGAAGATTTCAATTTGGGCATTTATATCAAAAGTGGCGCGCAGAGCCTCGCCGATACGGTGAAGGATTCTCAACTCCTCCTCCCGCCGCTCCGCCGCCCGGTTCAGCGACCAGTTCTCGATCGCCACGCTCACCTGATTGCCGATCGCCAGCGCCACGCGCAACTCCTGCTGTCCAAAAGACCGAACACGGCGGAAGCCCAGCACGAGAGAACCATAGGATTTCTCCCGAACCTGCAAGCCGACAACAATCAGCGTCCGCAGCCCTTCGCCCCTCAGAACATCGCGGAATTCGTGGAAGACAGGATCGCGTTGCCAGGCCGCCACCACCTCCGAGCGGCGCAGGTCGGGGAAGACCATCAGCGCGCCCCAGCGCTCGCCACTGGAAAGCACAAAGCGGCGGAGTGGATCCCTGCTCAGCCGCTCCGCCCCCTGCAGAGAGATCCCGCGGAGGCAGGAGTGAACTTTACCCTCGTCGCCCTCCTCATGCACCAGGAGGTAGCCCTCCTGCGTGTCTAGCATCTCCAAAGCACCACGCAACGATTGGTCCACCATTTGTTGGGGATCGTTACACTCGGAAAGTTCTTTGCTGAAAAAGTGGAGGCTCGATATCCAGAAGACTTCCGTGTTGCGGCGCAGCTTTACGTTGCGTCCGCGCAAGTAGGCGGCAATACAACCCGCCAGCACCAGTGCGGCCGCCAGAGCCGGGAATAAATGGGCAAAGCCGGGAGCGTTAAGAAAGTTCCCCATCGCAGTTACCCAGGCGAGTGGGTGTTACGGAACCCCGCATGCAGGACCCCTGCTTGATTTCATGCTTACCGTCGACTGGCGCTAACTCGAGGGGCACAGAGGGAATTCTTGTGGTGCCAAGCCGGCCGAACGGCTCCCTGCAACCAGATCGGCCTGAACGCTGCTGTCTGACAGAATAATACGCTACCCTCATCCGTGCGTCAACCTCTGTTTGGTTACATTATATTAGGCGATAGTAATGATTCTGCTAATGTAGTTGCGGCAGGCATGCGAAGGCTTACTGCGCAAGTCCACCCGACGCCCCCTGATCCGCACGTAATTTTGAGAAAGGGCGAAAAAAATCTTTCTGGGCGTGCATTTTTTCCTTGACATGTTATAGATTATATATCTACAATATTTCTATGCCTGCACGCATCCCCACGCAACAGA
>Ga0208034_1001801_pt1 | contig 12117 bp, 7 predicted proteins | sample June2015DPH_8_10_FD_184699 | JGI IMG/M metagenome (GOLD analysis project Ga0208034, IMG submission 184699) | Peatland microbial communities from SPRUCE experiment site at the Marcell Experimental Forest, Minnesota, USA - June2015DPH_8_100... | ecosystem: Environmental > Terrestrial > Soil >...
CCATATCCCTTCCACAACGAGTCGAGCGGTGAATCCGATTCAAATGCCATCGTCGGCAGGATGACGCGCGGGGGGAATTTTGTCGAGCGGCGTTGCGAAAATGGAGCCAATGGCCGGGATTGGCTAATTATCCCGCGATTGCGAAGCCAATATGCCTGATTTTATTGGCAAATCAAGCCAAATCACCGTAACCAATTAATACCCTTTTTGACTCGTTTGGTGTCCGTTTTGGTGTCCGCAATTATCAATCCCCAGCGCATAAGCTTCAGCGTCCGCTCGCTCTTTTCCAACACGATCATCGGGACTTGCTAGCGTGGGGCAATGTTGTAACGCGGAGCAAAGAACGGCGCGCCTACGTGCCCATCCGTCGCGCGGGAAACAGGGGATTAATACGCCACGCGCAGTAGAAGTTGTTTCCTCTCGCCGTAATGTTCGACAAATATGAACCGTTCGGACAGTCCCTTTGACAATGCCAGCAGTCTAAAGTAACAATAGCAAAATCCTATGCTAGGGCATGAAAGAAAATTATGAATGAATCGTCCAGACAAAATTTATTGATTTCCAAAGGCTGGATTCAGGCGGTCGCGCTTGTGATGCTCTTTGGATTTTTCATTTTGGGGCTGCTCGCGTATCGCACTTACACCGACGAGCCACCGATCCCGGCCAGAGTGGTTGACCCAAACGGCAACCTGCTGTTCACCGGCCAGGATATTACGGCGGGGCAGGAAATCTTTCTCAAAAACGGGCTGATGGAATACGGTTCGATTTTCGGTCACGGCGCATGGCTAGGGCCGGATTTCACGACAGATTATTTGCATCGCGCCGCCGAAATGACGATTGATTACTACGGTGGAAATTCTTCGGACGCGGCGCGGCGGCAAACCATTGTGGATTTCAAAACCAACCGTTACGACCGCGCAACGAGCGTTTTGACTTACAGCATGGCGCAAGCCGACACCTTCCAAAAGCTCACCGCTTACTACGCCGGCTTTTTCGGAACGCCCACGACGAAATTCGGTTTGCGTCCCAATGCGATTACCGACCCGGAAAAAATCCGGCAACTCACAGCCTTTTTCAGTTGGTCGGCCTGGGCGGGGTCAGCCTTGCGACCGCACAAAAATTATTCCTACACGAACAACTGGCCGCCCGAATCTCTGGTCGGCAATCACGCCACAGCGGACACCATATTTTGGAGCGTTCTATCCTTGATCGCGCTGCTCGGCGGCATTGGCCTGTTGCTGGCCGCCTTTGGCCGGTGGAATTTTCTCGGCTGGCATGGCCGCGAGGAACAGCGCATTGCGTTCCGACCGCCCGACGAGGTGATGCTGACGCTGGCGCAGCGGTCGTGCGCATGGTTCTTCCTCGTCATGGCACTGCTGTTCACGGCGCAGGCGCTTTTGGGCGGCGCGGCGGAACATTATCGCGCGGAACTTTCAAACTTTTTCGGCTTCGATCTGGCGCGCGTGCTACCGTTCAACATCGCTCGCACTTGGCATTTGCAACTGGCGATTTTCTGGGTCGCCACGTCGTATCTCGCCGCCGGAATCTTTCTCGTGCCGATGATTACGGGACGCGAACCGCGCGGACAAAGCAGGCTTTCGTATTTGTTGCTTGGTGCGCTGGCGCTGGTCGTGTTTGGCAGCATGGCGGGCGAATACGCGGGCATCAGCGGCTGGATTCAAAAAGGCTGGTCGTGGTTTGGAAATCAGGGTTTTACCTTTCTCGATTTGGGTCGTTTCTGGCAAATTTTGCTGACGGTGGGTTTGTTTTTCTGGGTCGTGATTCTTTTCCGGGGACTGCGCGGAAAATTGCTTACGGAATACGTCGGGAACATGCCGTGGCTGTTTTTCTTTGCCGCGCTTTCCATTCCCGCCTTTTACGCCGTTGGGCTGCTCGTGCGGACGGATTCAACTTTTACCACAACGGATTTCTGGCGGTTTTGGGTCGTGCATTTGTGGGTGGAAGATTTTCTCGAATTATTCACGACGGTCATGGTCGCCTATATTTTCGTGCTGCTCGGCGTAGTGCATCAGCGCGTGGCCTTGCGACTGATTTATCTGGATGTGGTGCTGTATTCGGCGGGCGGCGTCATCGGCACGATGCACCATGTTTATTTTTCAGGCGAACCGGCAGTGCACATGGCATTGGGCGCGTTCTTCTCGGCGGCAGAGGTGATTCCGCTGACGTTCCTCACGCTGGAGGCCTGGAGCTTTCTCCAACTCGGCGCACAACAGGGTTCGCAGGCACGGACGCCGTTTCCGCATTTCTGGGCGGTGATGTTTCTGGCGGCAGTGGGCTTCTGGAATTTTCTCGGCGCGGGTATTTTCGGTTTTTTGATTAATCTCCCCATTGTTTCGTATTATGAAATCGGCACAGCGCTTACGGCGAATCATGCCCACGCGGCGATGATGGGCGTTTATGGAATGCTGGCGGTCGGCCTTGCGCTTTTCTGCCTGCGTTACATGATTCCTGAAAAACTGTGGAGTGACCGTGCGGCGAAAATCAGTTTCTGGTCGCTGAATCTTGGTTTGGCTTGGATGGTTTTTGCCACGCTGTTTCCGCTCGGATTGATTCAACTCTATCACTCAGTGAACGTGAGTTATTTTGACGCCCGTTCATTGAAATTTATTTCCGGTCACATCAACTCCATGCTTGAATGGCTGAGGCTGCCCGGCGATGCGCTGTTTATTGTCGGCGGCACGCTGCCGATTCTTTACCTCTGCTGGCTCGGCGTGTCGCGCATGAAAATCCAAACGCCGCGCGAAGAACCCGACGGCGCGCTTTTTACGGAAATTCAGGAATCAAAAAAATTCGGTGGCGAATGATTTGCGGCATTCACATTGAAGTCATTCTTGCGGGCGGCTATGCGCTGTTTTTGGTCGGCGTGGCGGCGATGTTGGAATTGCTAGCGCGCTATTCGCATCGCCGTTCGGAGCATTATCGTAATTCCGGCTTCACCTACAAACGTAAGCTCGACGTATGGGAATGTCCTACCGGCCAGCACCTGAAGCGGGTGGAAACGGACTTCGAGCAGCGCATCGCGCATTACCGCGCGCCGGCTCACAAGTGCAATGTCTGCCATTGTAAAAAGGATTGCACCGATTCGGATGACGGACGGGAGTTGGAAAGCCGCTTAGACGCCTGGCTGCAATCGGAACTACGCCGTTTCCATCGTGGCATTTCGCTGACGTTACTCGCGCTGGCCGTTCTCATTTTGGCGGTTGAAATGTTCCGGCATCAGGAAGCGCGCGATTGGATTGTTCTCACCGGATTACTGGTTCCAATAGGTTTCGCCAGTTCAAGGTATTTTGTTTCCTTTGTCGAGCCGGCACGGAAAAACTGACTGCTGGTTTTAACTGTTGGCAGGTTTTTCAAATAACCTATGGCAAAAACCACAGTGAAAACCGGGAAAATCGAAGTTAATCCTAGTTTTTTGTCCGTGGGAAACCACTCCGACGTTCATTCTAAAACCGTGCCCACCTTCGCTCGGCCTGTTTTTATTTTCACTCCAGCAGGTTTCACATTCACCCTAACCACACCCACATTTGCTGCAATCGTCTTCTTGTTCACTTCAACCGTTCCCATGTTTGCTCTAATCGGAAACAACGAGAAGAGCAACGCTATCTTAAAGAACGTCTTCGTGATGAAGAAAAGGCGAGAAAGGAATACGAGGAGAAAATGCGCCAAGCAGCAAAAGAAGAGGAATTGAAAAAGAAGGCGGTGGAAGAAGCGGAAAAGAAATTTGCAAGCGCGACTGCGGAACAGAAAGCGCATTACGAACAGGAATTACATAAACTTCGTGGAGATCTCAACTGGCTGTCTCGCGCTTCGGACGCCATTGTCCGGCACTGGCAGGCGAAAAACGCGCGCAAGGGACAGAATGAACGCGCCTTTGGCCCACACTTACAGCCGGTTCAGGTTGAACAACGGTAAGCAGGTTCCCTGACTTCGCCCGTTTTTCGTATTCTTCCAAAGGCGGCAACAAAACTTGCGCTTTGCGGGCATACGCCCGATGTACTGCCGCTGATTTATGTCCTAGTGCTTCCTGTGCAAACCGCTCTGGATAGCCCACAGTTTTTGCCCGTTCCGCCCATGCGTAACGGTAGCAATGTAGTGAAACACCGGAAACGCCAGCCAAGCGCAGCCGCCAGATAAACGCCTTGCCCCTGTCGGATTCTTTCCAGCGAACAATCTGCGGAAACAGATAACCCGTTGCTGGCCGCGAACGCAGAATCTTCGCAACCTCGTCACCAAAACGAATCAACGCCTGACTGCCCGTTTTCTGGCGGGCGTAAGAAATGGTTTGGTAAGTCCAATCAATATCTTCGGCGCGAAGCGAAGCCACGTCCGTTTGCGAGCCTCCCAAATGCCAGAGCATTTCGTAATAGTCGTGCAATTCGGGATTGTGTTCACAGGCAAGAATTTTCTGGTGCTCCTCAAACGTGATGCCGCGCCGTTCCTTGAATTTAATTTTCGGCCACTGCCGCTTTGGAATAATCGGTTTGAGCAACCAGTCCATGTCCAAACAGAAATTGTGCAAGCGGCGCAGATAAATGTTCGTCGAAACCGTGCCTTTGCGCATCACCTGCAAAAGCGTTTCGCCCGACGTTTCAATGATGATTTGGTCGCGGATGAGATCAAACGGTTTTTCTTTGCCGCCGCGTTTCCAACGTTCCCGATTGTCGCCCTCTTTGCTGGTGGTCAGTGCGTCAAGCGCCTGTTGCCAAGTGCGCGTGGCAACGCCGTTGTCCGTGCCGTAGAGATACGCCTTGGCGATTTGCATATTGAGCACCGGCTGGCGCAACGCCTGATTTTTGGCGTTAATGATTTGTTGGGCTTCATCTTCGTTGCCGGTGCGCAAACTGTTTCGTTTGCCGGTTTTGGTATCCACGCAATAAAAAGTTCCGCCGCGAACGCCGCGCCGAATCAAGCGGTAACGTGTTTCCATAGGATTTCTCACGCAACCGCGAAGATAAACGAAGCCAATCCCGAAGCGTTAGCGGGTAACGGGCGGGCTATCGCCCGTTACGCCGAATTCACGCTGGACGCCAAATTTGGTGTCCGTTTTGGTGTCCGTTGCGGACGCCATTTGCTCTAACTTCGTGCTGCACCCACAGTTAGAAATGGAGCCAATGGCCGGGATTGAACCGGCGACCGACGGTTTACGAAACCGTTGCTCTACCGCTGAGCTACATTGGCTTGAGTCGGTCAACCAACCCGCACGTTTTGAACGTCCCCTATTTTGAGAGAGTTAAAGTCAACGGCAAGCCAATTCGACAGGCGTCCGGCCCCCGGCTGTCACGGTCGCCGCCGCCAAACGCCACCGGCGAATGAGCTTGCCCCTGACGCAAACGCACGCACAATGTAGTCGCTTGGAACGCAGCGCATCGCGCCGGCCCGGGCATTTTGCGGAAGGGTGGCTGAGTGGTTGAAGGCACCTGACTCGAAATCAGGCTTAGGAGCAATCCTAACGTGGGTTCGAATCCCACCCCTTCCGCCAGTTTGTTCCTGGCCTTCCCGCCGCCAGCCGACTTGCATCTTGTAAAGATTGCCTCCCATTTTATCATCGCCGCATGAAATCACGGGATTGGGCACGGCTGGTTTTGGGTTTGTTTTTCTGTTCAGGTGCGACGGCGCTCGTTTACGAAGTCATTTGGTCAAAGTTCCTCTCGCAGATGTTCGGCAGTACGATTTATGCACAAACCGTCGTATTGGCTGCTTTCATGGGAGGGCTGGCCATCGGCAACCGGATTTTCGGGAGTTGGGCGGGCCGGTTGCAACAACCCGTCCGGGCCTATGGTTATCTTGAAATCATCATCGGCATTTGCGCATTTTCCTTTCCGATGTTTGACCGGCTGGCGGACCGCGTCTTTGTCGCCGTTGGCACCGGCATTGCCCAACACACCGTTCTGCTCCTGGCCCTCAAGGGCACATTAAGCGCCATGCTGTTGCTGGGGCCGACCATCCTGATGGGCGGCACGTTGCCCTTGCTGGCAACGTGGCTGCAATATTTCTTCCCGGATGCCGGTCGTTATTCGGCCCGTTTTTACTCGGTGAACAGCCTGGGCGCGGTGGCCGGGGCGGGGCTCGCCGGTTTCTGGCTCGTCCAAAATCTCGGCATGATTTCGGCGCTGCAAATGACGGCGCTGGTGAATGTGACGATCGGTGCGGCGGCCATCCTGCTCAGCCATCAATTTCAAAGACAACCACCCCCGGACGGGTCCGCGCCGGGGACCGAACCGGAAGTCACCCTGCCGGGCACGTTGCGTTGGGCGGGGGCCATCGTTGCCCTGACCGGCGCAGTTTCAATGGGACTCGAGGTGCTGGCCTCGCGTTCGCTGGCCATGATCTTTGGTTCTTCCCTCCAATCGTTTGCCCTGGTGTTGATGGCCTTCATTCTGGGAATCGGTTTGGGCAGCGCGTGGATTGCCTCGCCGCGCCGGCGCGAGTATTCAAGTGAGAAAACAATCGTCCTGTTGTTATGTCTGGCAGCGGCATGGGTGACGTTGCTGGTCTTCAACATCGAGCGATGGGTGGATGTTTATCGCATCGCTCGCACCGGTTTGGGGCGGACCAGCGTGGGCTACTTGTATCATGAATTGTTGTCGGCCGGGATTTCTCTTCTAATCTTTGGCTTGCCGGCAGCGTGTATCGGCGCGGTTCTGCCTTTGATGATCCGGGCCGTGTCGCATGAGGGTGCGCCGCTGGGTTTGAAAGTCGGCACCTTGCTCACGTGGAACACCCTTGGCGCCGTCGCGGGCATCTTATTGTGCGGTTTCGTGCTGATGCCGGCGGTGGGTTTGCGCAACGCTTTCGGCGTGCTGGCCTTGACACTCGCTTTGGCGGCAGCAGCCCTTGCGTGGCGATGCAAATGGCACCCCGGCGCTGGTGCGGCGGCCGGCGTGACCGCGTTTGCCATCAGCTTGTTTATTTTCAGCAATGAGGGTTGGCGGAATGTAATCAGTTCCGGGGCGTTTCGCTCACGGGAACTTGAATTTGTCCCCAACCTCATGTCGTTGCGGAAACAACACATCAAGATTCTCTTTTACGAGGACGGGCCGGATGCCACGGTTTCAGTGGAAGAGGGTGATGGTTTTGGCTCGCCGCCGGAACGCGTCCTGCGTATCAATGGCAAGCCGGATGCCTCGACCCGCAGCGATCTGAGCACACAGTTGTTGCTGGCGCACCTGCCGATGCTGGCCCGGCCGGGGGCAAAGGCTGTTTTTGTTTTCGGCCTCGGCTCGGGCATCTCGGCCGGGGCGCTGCTTGCTTATCCCGTTGAACAAATAACGGTGGCGGAAAATTGCGAGCCCGTCATCCATGCTTGCCGGTGTTTCACCAACTGGAACCACGGCGTGCTCGCAGACGCGCGCGTGCATCTCTGGCATGAGGACGCCCGCACCGTGCTCAAGCTCAATCCCCGGCTTTACGATGTGATTGTGGCGGAGCCTTCAAACCCGTGGACGGTTGGCATTGGCAGTGTGTTCAGCAGTGAATTTTATGAACTCTCCGCCCACCGGCTGAAACCCGGCGGCATCATGGCCCAATGGTTTCATGCCTATGAAATGCACGATGGCATCGTCAGTCTGGTGCTGCGCACGTTTAATTCGGTGTTTCCGTACGTTGAAATCTGGGATCCCGGCGGCAGTGACATTGTAATGCTCGGATCGCTGCAACCGTGGCCGGCCGGCCCGGAGGTTTTCCGGCAAAGCTTCGGGTTCACGGGGGTGAGATCGGACCTCGATTCCATCGGCATCCATTCTCCGGAAGCACTGCTGGCGCGACAACTGGCGTCGCAACGCACGGCTTCCGCCATCGCCGGTGACGGCCCCATTCAAAGCGACCTTTTTCCCGTGCTGGAATACGCTGCGCCCCGCGCGTTTTACGTCGGCGTCAACGCCAAAATGTTCGAGCGCTTCGACGAGCGGACGCGCCAGCAGGCGGTTGCGCCACCCGATAAACTCACCACCCTTCACTCATTGACCCTGGCGGATGTACGCTCCGTCTTTTTCCCGTTTTCCACGGTCAACGGGGAACTGTTGGACAGCTTGCTGGGGAGGGAGGCGGGTGCGAATGTGCCGTGTGTGTTCAAGACGAATGCGCCACCGGCAATGTCTGAAGGCCCGGATGAAAGCGCCGCGACCTTAAGCCGGGCGGTGGCCGCTCTTCACTCCGGTGATTGGAAGCAAGCCGGGCAACTGGCTGCACTTGCCCTGCAGCAGAATCCAACTAATTCACAAGCGGCATACGTGACACGTATAATTGATCGAGAGCAACAATTGCCGCCGGCGGCTGACAGCCCTTCGGCGCGTTGAGCGCGAACAAGCCGACTGCCGTTTCAACTCCCGGCGGAGGTTCGACAAAACCGCCTCGTGTGATAAAATCTCACTGCGAGAAAAAAATGGAGACACGCCAGACAATTCCATCCGCTCCGCCGGAAATTTCCGCCGAAATGGAACTTTCCATCGGCGGCATGAATTGCAACAACTGCGCGCGGCATGTCTCCGAGGCGATCCAGGGCGTGTCCGGCGTGCGCAGCGCGACAGTGATTTTGGATGCCGGACGCGCATCGGTGCGCTGGAATTCCGGCGCGGAGCAAAACGTTTCCGCGGTCATCGAGGCCGTTCAGAAGGCCGGCTACACGGCGAAGGAAATCCAGGCCGACACTTCCGCTGGCTGCGAAACCAGACACGCAAGCTGGCAAATCAATCTCTGGCTCGGCATCACTGTCACTGCCGCGTTGATGATTGGCGAATGGGTTTTCCATCTCGCCATGACGCCGTGGTTTCAATGGCTTTCCTTTGCGCTGGCCGGCGCGGTCCAAATTTTCGCCGGGGGGAAATTTTACCGCGGCGCGTGGAACCAACTCAAAATCGGCGGCTCGAACATGGACACGCTCGTCGCTCTCGGTTCGACGACCGCGTTTGGCTACAGCGCGTGGGTGTTGCTTGGTGGTGTGGGCGGCCATGTTTATTTCATGGAAGCCGCCGCCATCATCACGCTCATCAGCTTCGGCCACTGGCTGGAAGCCCGCGTGAGTGCGCGCGCGTCGGGCGCATTGGAAAAATTGCTGAATCTCGCGCCCCAAACCGTGCGGAAGATTCAGAATCCAGAATCCGGAATCCGAAATCCGGAAAACCAGTCCTTCGCTCTGAAAACGCCGACCTTTTCCGAATCCGCAATCCGAAATCCGCAATCCGAAATGGAAGTCCCCGTCGCTGAACTGAAAATCGGCGATCTGGTCGCGCTCCGCCCCGGGGACCGCGTGCCGGTGGACGGCGTGGTGACCGAAGGCGATTCCGCCGTGGACGAGGCGATGCTCACCGGCGAATCCACGCCCGTGGATAAATCCGCGCGCAGCGAACTTTACGCCGGCACGGTAAATTTGAACGGCCGGCTCGTCATGCGCGTGACCGCCACCGGCGAAAGCACGGCACTGGCGCACATCATCGCCGCCGTGCAACGCGCCCAAACCAGCCGCGCCGACATCCAGCGCCTCGGCGACCGCGTGAGCAGCGTCTTCGTGCCGGTCGTCGTTGCCATTGCCATCGCCGCCGCACTTTGGTGGGGGCTCGCGCCGGAATCGGCCAAACACGTTCACGATTTGCTCGCGCCATTTCTTTGGCCGGCGATGACTCCAACCGGCGCGGCCACGGCGTTCATCATCGCGGCGGCGGTTTTAATTGTCGCGTGCCCGTGCGCGATGGGTTTGGCGACCCCGGCGGCCATCATGGCCGGCGCCAACACCGCCGCACGACGCGGCATCCTGATTCGCGACGGCGTGGCGCTCGAAAAGGCCGGGCAAGTCACCGCGGTGATTTTTGACAAAACCGGCACGCTGACCGTCGGAAAACCGGAGGTGACAGAAATTTACGAACCCCTCGCCCCATCCCTCTCCCCGCTGGGCGTGGAGAGGGTGGCCGAAGGCCGGGTGAGGGAAATTGCCGCCGCGCTTGCCCGCTCTTCAACGCATCCCATCAGTCGGGCGATAGCCAAAATTGCTTCGGAGGAAATCCAAATCTCCAACTGGAAGGAAACCCGTGGCGCAGGCGTTGAGGGAAAAATTAAACCCTCAACCCTCAACCTTCAACCCTCAACATCGCTGGTTCGGCTCGGCTCGTTGCGTTGGTTGAAAGAAACCGGCGTGGATTTGGTGTCGGGCGGCAAATTCATCGCGGAATGGTCAGGACAGGGCGCGACGATTGTCGGTTTGGCCGTTGACCAATCACTCGCCGGTTTGTTTGCCATCAAAGACACCGTCAAACCGGGCGCGCGCGACGTGGTTGAAAAACTGCACCGGCAGAATTTAAAAACGTTCTTGCTCACCGGTGACAACGCGCTTACAGCGACGAGCATTGCCGCGCAATTAAACATCACGGCAGAAAATGTGTTTGCCGAAGTGCGCCCGGAGCAAAAGGCGGACTTCGTGAAAAAACTTCAGGCGCAAGGCGAGCGCGTGGCCTTCGTCGGCGACGGCATCAACGATGCGCCGGCGCTGGAGCAGGCCGACCTCGGCATCGCCGTCAGCCGCGCCAGCGACCTCGCGCGCGAGGCGGCGGACATCATTTTGCTCAAGTCGGAAATCGAAGCGGTGCCGGAGGCGCTCGGTCTGGCGCGGGCGACGTTGCGGACGATCAAACAGAATTTGTTTTGGGCGTTTTTTTACAACGCGCTCGGCGTGCCGCTGGCCGCGCTGGGATTCATCAGCCCGATTTTGTGCGCGGCGGCCATGGGCGTGTCGGACTTGATTGTAATTGGCAACGCACTGCGGTTGTTGCGCTGGCGTTAAGCGCAACGCGCTGTCAATGAATGGGAAGCATTGCCTGTTCTCCGTTAATTTCCAGCACCACCCAGTCCTCACCCAGATCTTTGAATCGCACCGGGATTGGGCCGTCGGGCGTTTGCGTCAAGGCCGTTTCCCCGAGGAAAATGGTATAGATCTTCGCTCCGGATTGAATTGTCACCGCCGATTTGGCGGCGTTTCTGGTGACGCCTTTTACAACAAAAAATTTGGCAAGCGCTTCAACCGGTTTTGCCGGACTCTGTGATGCTGAGTTGGTGGGCGTGCTTTGCGCTGGCGGGTTGGTTTTGGTGGCAGCCTCCCCAGGCGGTTTTACCAAGTTGGTGGACGCGCCTGGCGCGGGCAGGTTTGTCATGGGGGCAGCCCCTTTGGCCGGCTTGGTTGAGTTGGCGGGCAAGCTTGGGACTGGCGGGTTGGTTTTGGGGGCGGCTTTTTCAGCCGCTTTTATTGGGTTGGCTGGCGCGCTTGGGGCGGGCAGGTTTGCCTTTGGGGCCGGCAGGTTTGTTTTGATGGCGGTTTGATATTCTTTTTTTATTTCCTGCTGCTGCGTGACGATTTCAAATTCTTCGGAGTTTCTGGCCGACGGCCGCAAATCGCCCATCAGCGATTCCAGAATGAAGAGGTTCACGCCGAACAAGAGCGCGTAGGAAATTGCGACGGTGAAAAGGACGTCAACATAAGGCGCCTGGGTGACTTTTTTAAGGCACAGCAACAGCACGGCAACCACGATCGGAGTGGAAATGTAAGAAGCAAGGTAAATTCCGATGAAATGGCCAAGGGTCATCTGCAGGATCTGGTCCAAGCCGGTCGCGAGCGCTGCCGATCCCAGCAACCACAGAAAATTGTATTCGAATCTTTGGTCGAGTTTTTGAATCTTGATCATGCCCCAAAGCAGTCCGAGAAGGATCGCCGTTTGCAGGGCGAACTCGATGAACCGGGGCAGAAGGGTGCCAGACATTGAGTTATTCTTCTTCGGGGCCGTCCAAAATGACAATGTTTTTCTTGTCGTAATTCGCGTTGACCCGGTCTGCGTGAAACCCAAGGGCGAAGTCGTGGCGGATCTTTTGGCGGCCATCAAAGGGTGGCGGGCGTAGCAACGTGCTTCCGGCGTCTTGCCGGAAGATCTGACTTCTTTGAGTGGGTTCGCTCTGCCAGCAAGCTGCTGGCAGCACGTTTATTCCTCGCCGTTGCCGGATTCAGCTTTACGTTCTCAACGGCGGGGTGAGCGTTCGGGCAGACTCGTGTCCACCCTGGCGTAATAAGTTTCCTCGCCGAACCGCGCGTCGGCTTCCTGCTGCAATTTCTGCGACGGCGTG
>Ga0208034_1001805_pt1 | contig 12091 bp, 12 predicted proteins | sample June2015DPH_8_10_FD_184699 | JGI IMG/M metagenome (GOLD analysis project Ga0208034, IMG submission 184699) | Peatland microbial communities from SPRUCE experiment site at the Marcell Experimental Forest, Minnesota, USA - June2015DPH_8_100... | ecosystem: Environmental > Terrestrial > Soil >...
CCAGATGTCCTCTTGCTTCTCCCGCTGCTTGCGCGTGCCCATTGCCATGCGCACATTCTACGAACCAAGCCTGTGGATACTTCAACATTTTTTGCTCACGCATCTAGACTTGCACCACAGGCTGCTAGTAGGGGTTTTGTGCTTTTTCTTGGCTGCTGGCAATGCGTTTGCACAAGCACCGCCTGCGGGCACGGATGGCATCCGCAGATTGACCACGCCGCTCGTGCTGGACGGCAAGATGGGCGACCCTGGGTGGAGATCGGCTACCGTGTACGCAGATTTTATAATGCGCCACCCCGAGGCCGGAAAATCACCCTCGGAGCGAACCGAGGTGTATCTGGCGCACGATGCGACAACTCTATACGTGGCGATTCGAAGTTTCGATCATGAACCCACGAAGATACGCGCCCTGGCCGCCACTGCGGACGATGCGTGGAAAGATGATTGGGCCGTCCTCTGCCTCAACACCTACGACGACGCCCTCAGTGGCTTGTTCTTCCTGGTAACGCCCAGCAATCTTCGGTCGAGCGGCACCCTCGACGGCGACAACAACCCCAAGTTCACGCTGAACATGAAATGGGAAAGCCGCGCCAGCGTCGACGACGACGGTTGGATCGCGGAAATGGCTATTCCATTGCGAAGCCTGGCCTTTCAAGGGAGCGATCGCGTCACCATGAGTTTCAAAGTGGCCCGCTTTATAAGCAGGAAGGCAGAGGAAGAGAACCTCCCAGAGATGGACCCGGAACGGCGCGATTACGAACAGTATCGCGAGATTGTCCTACGCGACGTTGTCCCGTCGTCGCTGCCCGCCTCCGAAGTTTACCGGCAGGGACTGGAGCGCCTCAGGCGCAATCGGCTGCAACTGCAACACTTGGGATATGAGGAACAGCTCCAGAACTGGGGCGACGCCTCGGTCCTTGACTACTTGATATTTCGCTCGCGGGCACTCAAAGCCAGCCAGCATTCCTTCCAGTTCCGGCGAACTCCGGAAGACAAGAGGGTCGCGGCTCTGCTGGCGATCATTGAGTATGCCCCCGGAAAGCAAGTCGGCAACTTAGAAAGGTTTCTGATCAGAAGTAACACGACTTCGTTCCTTGTAATTAAGGACGACGTGGTGATCTATGAAAAGTACTTCAACGGGTACAAGAGGGATTCGATTGTCACTTCGTTTTCTACGGCCAAGTCGTTCGACTCAACACTGGTTGGCATTGCGATTGATGAAGGGAAGATTGGCGGCGTCCACGATCCGATTACCAAGTATCTGCCTGAGCTGGCGAGGCGAGATTCGAGGTTTGCGCAAGTCACGATTCAAGACTTGCTGCTGATGTCATCCGGTATCCGCTACAACGAAGACCCGCCGGATCAAGACAACGAAGTGACTTATCACGCTGCTGACCTGCGCAAAGCAGCCCTGGAAAAGACCGCTATCGTGGATGCTCCCGGGAAGCGTTGGCTCTATAACAACTACCATCCGCTTCTGCTGGGCATGATCCTGGAACGAGTGACCGGCATGTCTGTCACCGCGTACTTGCAGAAAGAGCTGTGGGAGCCCCTAGGGATGGAATATCCCGGTTCGTGGAGCATTAACGGCGACAAAGGCGGTCTCGAAAAAATGGAAAGTGGCATCAATGCTCGGGCGATTGATTTCGCCAAATTCGGGCGTCTGATGCTGAACGGTGGACAGTGGGAGGGCAAGCAAGTGGTGTCGAAGGCTTGGGTGGAACAAGCCACTCAACCCGAAGAGACGTCCTCCAGCTACTATGGAGACGATCCTTTCTTCGTCTCTCAAGGCCATTACTACAAGTACTTCTGGTGGGGAGACAAACATCCCGGGGGCAAGAGCGACTTCCACGCCGTTGGTAACAAGGGACAATACATTTATGTCTCGCCTCAGAAGAGGGTGATCATTGTCCGCAACGGCTTTGGTTTCGGGATTCCGACGGAACGGTGGTTGCGCCTGTTCTACCAACTGGCGGACGGCTTGTAAGAAACTCAAGTGGGTTTCGTTGGCTCGCGCGTGACGACATTGCAAGACATTGAACGGGTTCACCGACTCGTCTCCCATTGGCGCGTCCAGTTTGGTTCTTCAACTTCGAGGGCCGCACGTGAGCGTATGCCGTATAGTCAAAAAAGTCGTGCGTCGGGCTGAACTCCTCAAAGGTCACTATCATGGTTTCAGGTTTCAGGCGTGCTCTTGATTGTGGCCGCTGACAATCCGCGACCAGTACACGAACTGTGCCACCAGACTCAACATTCCAAACAGGACCACCACCCCGAATCTCCCCGAGCACGGCCAGAACCCCTTCCAGCCTTGTCCTTCGATGCGTCGCAACAGGTTGTCCAAAAACAGAAAGAAAAATAACAGCGCCGCTTTGTTGTAGCCCTCCCTCGAATACTTCTGCACGCTGCTGGGCTCCTCCTCATCTTCTTCATGCTTCAGCCAACAGAAGCATAGGAAGCCAGTCAGGAGATGCACCACGTTGTGGCCCAGAAACGCCAGGAATGGCAGCATCACCCTCCTGTGCCTCTCCACAATCCAAAACGCACCAGGAGCAGTGCATACTCAAAATTTCGCTGACATCAGGATCTAACTTTTCTGTGGCGTTGAATGGCCAGACGCGCGGGACTTCTTCGTAACCGGCTGGATGAGCGGACACTTCTGTCGTGGGCCCAGACCAATGAAAGCTTGCGTACAGCCGATTCAAGCAGCCCGGTCATAGCGGTGATGCAACCCGCCCACGCGCTGCTGGCAAATCACTGTACCCTTTTCCCGAGAGCGTGCCCTGCCAGCCGGGGTTTGCTTGTCCAGCCCGAGGTGGGTTCGGTCGTCGTGATAATAGGAAACGTACTGAGACAGAAGTCGCTTCAGATGCCGCTCATCCAAGGCGATTAAGTGGTCGAGCAAGTCGCGGCGGCAGCTTCCGACCCAACGCTCGGCGACCCCATTTTGCCAGGGACTCCGAATCGAGGTACGGACCGGTGTCATGTTCAGCGAGCGCATCGACGCTGGCACTTCCAAGCCATACTTCGCGTCATGGTCGAGTAGGAGAAATCTGGGCGCGGAATCGTAGGGGAAAGCTTCTCGCAACTGCTGCACGATCCAGGCGCTAGTAGGATGGCGAGTGACGTTGAAGTGCAGGATGCGGCGGCGATCATGACCGATGATGAAGAAGCAGTACAGAACCCCAAAGGTGAGAGTGGGGACGGTGAAAAAATCCATGGCAGCGATCGCTTCCCGATGATTGCGCAGAAAGGCCAGCCAGCGCTTGGCGGGTTGAGGGTTCTTGGGCGCTCGTTTCATCCAGCGGGAAATGGTGGTTTCCGACACGTCGAAGCCGAGCATCAAGAGTTCGCCATGGATGCGAGGCGCACCCCAACTGGGATTGTCAGCGACCATTTGAAAGATCAATTCACGGATCTGCTGGGGGATCCTGCGACCACCGCCCACTGGATTCCGCACTTTGCAGAGCATGGCCCAGTACAGTTTGAACCCGGATCGATGCCAGTGCGCAACGGTGTCCGGTAGGACGATAAGGAGTGCCTTTTTCCATTGGGCCCAGAACCGGCGAGCTACGACCCAGAAGAGTTTGTCGATGGCTCCCAGCCTTGGCCTCGGTTGCTGGCGCTTAAAGACGGCGAGTTGTTGGCGAAGGGCGAGATTTTCGAGCATCAGACTGCGGCGCGTCCGAAACCCGCGAAGCACGGCTCCGAGCCAGAGCCGAAACAGGTCAAACATGGCAACCAAGTTATAGCAGACCGACTTTGCCGACCGCCCTGCGAAGTTGTTGATTTCACAGCCGGACAGGATTGTGACGAGGGACAGATTTTACGACAGTATGGCGCTGCGACGGTTTGGGGTTCTATTGATCCATCAACCCGTAGAAACAGTCAGGGTTTTTGTTGGTCCAGTGCGCAGGCCCAGCACTCCATTTCACGCGGCAAGGCCCCTTTTAATTCGCCCTTGCTTATGGTGACCAGATGGCCGCAATGGGGCGACGGCGATGATGGCTCGCTTCATTCCGCGTGCAGCAGCGAGGCAACGGAAGTTGGTTTGTTTCCCGAGGTGAAGGGGCGCATAATTGCCAAGCGATGGGACAAAATGGAAATCCCGGTTAAATGGTCGGCGAGAACGATCAGCCACTTCATGCCCTAGCCCGCCACGCGGCTGGCTAAAAGCCCATCACTCTGGCCAGTAAGGATTGTGTCATGGCTACTTATGAAGTCTTCGAACTGCAGCCGTCGGACCCCACTCTAACCGCCCAAGTAGAATGCGTTAACGCTAGCGGCACGGCTGGGGGTGTCACCTTCGGAATTCCGGGACTGACGTGGTCGGGGACGACTTGGCCGACCCCTACCAATCCGCAAACCATCGCTTCGCCAGGCAGCATCATTTACGACCTGAATGATAACGGCGACGGGGTGGGAACATTGGACGTCTTCAGCAAGACAGCCCAGCACGCGTTTTTGCGGCATGAGCCTTCGGTCGGGCAAACTTCCCTTCCGTGGAAGCGCAGATGAGTTTTTTTACCATACGGGTTCGTGGTACCAATCGCCTGAGTACTGCAGGTCAGCCGCACGAGGCGGTGGCGGCGAGAGCCTTGGCGGTGGATTCGATCGCGGCTTTCGAATCGTAATTGAAACTGGCGTGCCAGTTTCGGTTTCTCGATAATGTTGTTCAACGCAAGATAAGAAATGCCGAACGATGGCGTAGACCATGCCGCACCAAACACCGCCGCGCAAGTCATGCTCCGCCGTTTGGCCCAGCTATATCATTTTGCCGTACGGCGATTTGCTCATTGAAAACAGGCTCTTGGCGAGAATCTGGAAATGTGTGGGTTTTACGCGGCTTTTTGAATTCTAGAAAGGTAAGGAGAAAGAAGGCTCTGGCGCTGAAATCGCGCTAGGATCAAGATGCTGGACAAATGCAGTTAAGTCACTATTGGGATTTGGAGGTGGTATATGGATCTCTTTGAAGCTGCCAGAACCGGCCAAACGGGCGTGGTCAAGGCATCGATCAAAGGAGGATGGTTCAAGACGAAGGCCGACGTGAACGCCATAGCAAGCAGTGGCTATACAGCGTTGATGGCAGCGTCACAGAACGGCCACCTGGAGGTCGTGCAGGCCCTTCTCGCCGCCAAGGCCGATGCGAACGCGAAGTCGAGAGATGATGGCACCACAGCCTTGATAATCGCGTCGCAAAAAGGCCATGTGAAGATTGTGCAGGCGCTTCTCGCCGCTGGGGCCGATGTGAACGCCACGGAGAGGAAAGGCACTACGGCGTTGATGGCAGCATCGGTGTTCGAGCGTCTGGAGGTTGTGCAAGCTCTTCTCGCCGCCAAGGTCGATGTGAACGCCAGAACGAGCAGCATTGGCGATACAGCGTTGGTATTGGCATCGCAGAAAGGCCACCTGAAGATCGTGCGGGCGCTTCTGGCCGCACACGCCGATGCAAACGCGAGGATGAACGATGGGGGCACAGCGTTGATGGCAGCGTCGGTTTGCGGCTGCCTGGGGGTCGTGAAGGTTCTTCTCGCCGCCGGAGCAGATGTGAACGCGAAAAGGAACGATGGACTGACAGCGTCGATGTTTGCGTCGCAGAAAGGCCACTTCGGGATCGTGCAACTCCTCAACGAAGCGGGCGCCGGCGAGCGTACCACCCAAAAGGCGGCAACAACCGTCGCAGCACAAACTGGACAGCATAGAAGTTTCGACGCTGCGGCTTTTGAGGGTGATCTTGCCAGTGTCAAGGCAGGGCTTGCCGATGGGGTCGATGTAGACAATACGGATTACTCTGGCAGGACAGGGTTGATGCTTGCAGCGTCGAAAGGCCACTTAGAAATTGTGCAGGCTCTTCTTGCTGCCCATGCCCGCGTGGATACCAAGGATTTCGACGGCTTAACTGCGTTGATACTTTCGTCGTATGCGGGCCACCTGGAGATCGTACGGGCCCTTCTCACTGCCAAAGCCGATGTGAACGCCAAAGCCGATGTCAAGAAGACGCCGACAAGTATCCTCAGCCCGATATTTGGGCCGCGGCGAGGACCCGAAGTAAACGACAAGAGGAATGCAAACACCACGGCGTTAATGGTGGCGTCACAGAACGGCCATCTAAAAGTTGTACAGGAACTTCTCGCTGCCAACGCCGATGTGAACGCCAAGAAGGGAGATGGCTACACGGCGTTGATAATGGCGTCGTGGCACGGCCATCTGGAGATCGTGCAGGCTCTTCTCGCCGCAGGGGCTGATGTGGCCGCGAAGACGGAGGACGGCGCGACGCCGTTGACAATGGCGTCGCAGGACGGCCACCTGGAGATCGTGCGGATCCTTCTCGTCGCCGAGGCTGATGTGAACGCAAAGACGGCGACCGGCTCAACCGCGTTGATATTAGCATCGCAGGATGGCCATCTGGAGATCGTGCAGGCTCTTCTCGCCGCAGGGGCTGATGTGACTGCGAAGACGGAGGACGGCGCAACAGGGTTGATGGTCGCGTCTTATAAAGGCCACTTGGAGGTAGTGCAGACTCTTCTCGCGGCTAAGGCTGATGTGAACGCGAAGAACAAATTCGGCGGCACGGCATTGGTGGCGGCGTCGCAGAAGGGCCACATGGGAGTCATTCAACTCCTCAAGCAAGCGGGCGCCCAGCAATAAACAAGGCCAAGCGTGCGGGGGGCAAGAATAGCCTAATTCAACTTTTCCCAGCTAGTCGAGGCTGCAAGCCTCGCCTTTTCAAACCGGTCGAATATCTTGACCATACGGGTTGTTGGGAGCTAAAACGGAAATGCCGGATAACGGAGGCGAGTAGCGTGAAACCTGACAGCAGCTTTGAGGCGCAGACATACCACAAGGTTGACTTGCGCTTACTTCCATTCCTTTTTCTCTGTTACATCCTGGCCTATCTTGACAGGGTAAATGTTGGGTTTGCAAAGCTGCAGATGCTTAAAGACTTGTCCCTAAGTGATGCGGCTTTCGCCACAGGGGCTGGTATTTTCTTTATAGGATATTTCTTTTTTGAAGTTCCTAGCAATATATTGTTAAAGAAGTTTGGAGCACGCATGTGGATTGCGAGGATCATGATTTCCTGGGGTATTATATCCGCGTGCATGATCTTTGTAAAAGGTGCTTGGTCATTCTACGCCATGCGTTGCCTTCTGGGCATAGCCGAGGCAGGGTTTTTCCCAGGGGTCATCTTTTATCTGACCTTGTGGTATCCCTCAAGACTCCGAGCAACACGAACCGCATGGTTCGTGGCGGCTATTGCAGTTTCCGGGGTAATCGGCAATCCCATATCCGGCTCGATCATGGATCTGTTATCAGGCGCGATGAGATTATCGGGATGGCAGTGGCTGTTCTTGGCCGAAGGCATTCCCTCTATTATCGTTGGTATTTGGGTAATTTATTATCTGAACAGCAACATTGAAGAATCCAAATGGCTCACCACTGAAGAAAAGGCACTGCTGGCGCAGAACCTTGTAGCAGAAGATAAGCACAAAACCGACCATAAACTGATCGATGCCTTCAAAAGCGCTAAAGTATGGGTGTTATGCGCGATCTACTTTACCTTGATGATTGGCTTGTACGGCATTGCTTTCTGGTTACCGACGATCGTAAAGGCGTTTGGTATTAAGGGTTATTTCGGAGTTGGCGTGATTACTGCCATACCGTATGGCGTAGCCGTCATTGGCATGATCATACTAAGCCAGCATTCAGATAAGACAGGAGAGCGGCGACTGCATTATGTATTGAATGTCACTGCCGGAGCAATTGGGTTGGTTTTGAGTGGGGTGTTTGCATCTAATCCTGTTCTGGCTATCATTTTCTTGTCCATAGGTACGCTTGGGGTTATTGGGTCAATGCCATTGTTCTGGCCGTTGCCGTCTGCATTCTTAGCTGGCACTGCCGCTGCAGCGGGTATTGGAATTGTGAACTCGGTGGGCAACTTGGGCGGTTATTTTGGGCCAAACATTCCAATATGGGCACGACTTGTTTCTTCCGATCGATCCGCTGCCTTGTATATCATTGCAGGAATTTTGATGATCGGGGCTTTAATAACTTTTTTCTTTATACCAAAGACGTTGCGCGTCAGAGTGGGTATTGAAGAAGCTCTCGTTGCCGGCAAGTGACAGCACTTGACCACATGCGCGGAAATTCCACCCTGGCGGGAGGCTCCACGGTATCTGATCCGCGACCGTGACGCCAGCTACGGCAACGAGTTTCGGCGTCGGGTCCAGTCGCTGGGGGTGAAGGAGGTGATGACGGCACCTCGAAGTCCGTGGCAGAATGCCTTTGCCGAGCGGCTGATTGGCTCGATTCGACGGGAGTGTCTGGACCATGTCGTGGTTTTGAAATGCGGACATAGGCAGCACACCGTCTTCGATCTCCGTGAGCCTGGGCGAGCACATCATCAGGATTGTCCCTCGTCACAATCCTGTCCGGCTGTGAAATCAACAACTTCGCAGGGCAGTCGGCAAAGTCGGTCTGCTATAACTTGGTTGCCATGTTTGACCTGTTTCGGCTCTGGCTCGGAGCCGTGCTTCGCGGGTTTCGGACGCGCCGCAGTCTGATGCTCGAAAACCTCGCCCTTCGCCAACAACTCGCCGTCTTTAAGCGCCAGCAACCGCGGCTATCCAGGACCGCCGATTTGCTGTGGTCTAGATCAGGGAGGCCGAGCTTTGTTTTCGGTCGCTTTGGTTTCGAGGATTTCCGCTTGGCGTGTCTGCTCATTCCAGCCGCCTCCACCGCGGCTGGCCAAGAGCCTATGCCTGCACACAGATGCGTCGGGCGTTTTACGTCCAAGTGGCGGTGCCAATGCGGTTGCCGTATGCTGGCCGACCTATGGGGAGTAATCTCCGGCCAGGCTGTCTTCGAAGCGGAAGTTCTGCGAACACTTTGCAAGAACGGGTGTGTACACGCGTGAGACAATGTCTCCGAATTGGCTCGGGCGAGAGGCCAAGTCCGCGACGAAATCCTTTGCGATTGAAAGGTCACGACGTCTTAGCCTCGGTCGCTCCCACTTTCAGGAGCGACTGGAATGGCGTTCGGATGACCCCCTGACATCAGCGAGATAACGGACCTGATCGATGACCTCGCCTATACGGTTATGCATCTCACTCGAGCGGGCCTTCAGCTCGTGCTTGCGCAGTCAAGTGCGGTAGCTCGTGCGGCCAAGTCAACCTGGGACTAAAGCGTATCCATACTTATCCCCACAAGCAACTGCGAACCTAGGTTAGATCACGTCCCCGTGGGACCGGCGGAGTCTAGCAACCCTGCTTGTGGATATTCCATAACTCTATGGTCTCGCACATTGCGACTTGCACTACAAGCTGCTACGCGCTGGGACGACGAGCCGTTTCGTGCATTAGAGCTATTGTGACTAACGCAGCAAAGCTAGCAACAAGAGCAAGATACGAGAGTGCGTAGATCATATATGCAACACGATAGCTCCAACCGTATGCAACAGGAATCGTATCTGGTCCCGCACAGGTAAAGATGGCATGGGGATCGATCGACCCACCAAGATGGGCAGGGTCGCCACAGTTCTCCAGCACAGAGGCGGCCGATGGTGTAAGCTTCCATCCAATCAAGAAAGTGGCCGGTATTCTATTAACGCTAATTTCGATGACGAGCGTCGACTGGAGAATCACGAGCGCGATAAAAGATGCGACGACGACAACGCTCAACGGTCTCAATAAGCGATGACGTATTGGTTCGTGTGCCTGATAAAGGATCACAATTGCAAGAGCTGCAACCACCGAGCCCGCGGCGGCGATCCATTTCAGTGGCTCTGGTATGAGCGCGGATTTAACTACAGCGACAGAAAGGCCGATCGAGGCGAGGCCCAAAGTAGAAACGCCAAGAAGCCGCTTCACGAGAATGAGGAAACTTGGGTTGGTCCCTCTCAATTCTTTTCCCCTATTTCCGCTGCTTGGGCTTTGGAGTTATGCATTGAAAGACCACTTCTCGATCCGAGGTGCAGTCGAGTCGATGTGTGAGGGATTTATTTCCGCAAGAACAGTAGATAAAGTAATACTTCGGGTCGGCGGAAAAGTTTACGGGTGTCGATCCTGCATCCAAGGCATCGCCGCCGGCCACGGGAGAATATTGGATGTCGCAACTGTCAGGAAGCGCGTTAACGCTAATCGTCACCTTGAGGCTGCGCTCCTTTAGCCCAAACTCGGTTTCCCGCAAAACATCCGCCCAAGACACTCCTCTCTCGCCCTTTGTCCGCACTCCAGTAATAAGTTCAAGTTGCTGCTGCACGGACTTCGGAACTACTGCATCTTTCCTGGCTCCGTTCTCAAGTTCATGCACTGCTTTGGCATGCAATTCGCGCAACGCATCGACCTGACCAGGTTCAGCCTGCGGAATGACGGTCGCTCTCGCGAAGAGAAGACCCCAAAACACCAATATCCACGACAAGCGGCAAGTCCTCAACTTCAACCTCCTCGTGCTGATATTAACAATCGCACCCCGGTTACGAACACGCCATGCGTTCGGCCCGTTATTATCGAATCGCTGGCCGTGCGGCATAGACTGCTACATTGTCTTGCGCATGTAGCTTTGTCCCTGCGCCGAACAACAACTCATTCAACCTTCGCCATGGCAATGATTGATTTAGTGATGTCTTCCGCGATCGCTGCTTTGTCGCTTAGCACTTCCTGAATCGTTTGCTCCGAAATGCGCTGACCATTGCGCAGCATCCGTATATGGAGTGTAATCTTGTTCGTCGCTACCTCGTAACGCAATTGCGGCTGCAGAGCACCGGGAAAACCATCCTGTACTGCATCAAGATAGACGATAGGGGGGACACTACCCGTATCCGAGGGTGCAGATGGATGGCTAATCTCCCGAAGGCGCTGCCGAATCAGTTCGCCCAAATTAAGATGATCGAGATCCTGGTCGTCGAGGCAAGTAACTCGCAAGAGTTGCACCCTGGCACTATTCAAGCGGATTCTCGATCGATCCTCAGTCGACAATTGCAAAATTGGATATCCGATACCTTTAGGTGCGGCAATCACGGGCCTCTGAATACCACCGATGCTCTGTGCCATTTCAGGTACTTGTTCCGCAGCAAATTGGAACCAGCGGCTTACGTTCAGGGTTGACCCTGCGTCAAGGGAAGCACCGCGCATCCCTTGCAGCAGCGTGTAAGTGAGTAGCCCCTGGCCAAAGCTGCTGGCTTCGTAGCTCACCGTGTCGGCCGCACTACCCATGAGAACAAAGCTCCCAGTCGAGTCCTTCAGTAGCTCGATCGCGCGACGCTGGTCCGGTGGGACATCCTTTCTATTGGCGAGCTTCAGGAGGCTTCCTAGAGCCGCACCGGCTGCGCAGGTGTCTAATATCACAACCTCCTTCAAAGGCATGGTCGCCGCTGATAGCCACGCGCGAAGCTCGCCACTGCTCACGGTAGAAACGTCGCGGAGCTTTTGATCGTGGTCTATTTCAAGGTTGCGCGCATCTGTAGTCAGGTAATAGTAGGCGTCTCGAAAACTCGAAGAGCTGATACCATGGCCGGAGAAATATACGAGGAGCACATCACTAGGCTTTGAATGTTTACGAATGTCCTCAAAAGCAGCACGAATGTTGGCCTTCGTAGCCTGAGCGCGCTCCGATGCAGCAGGGCTTGAGAGAAGAAACAGGGAAATGTTTTGACTTCCGTACAGTCGTTCGGCGCCCATGCGAACTGCGTTAAATATACCCTGAGCGTCCCCGGCCGGAAACTCCAGATTTAGATCAGGGTTGGCGTAACTAGAGGTACCGACAATGACAGCAAAGAAGTGGGGCGCTGAACCAGATAAAGAGTGAGCCTTTCCAACCAACCGACTCTCAACAGGTGTGACAGGACACGTTATTTCACTAACAGCGCTCTCGATAAGATCGCCTGAATCGTAAGCCGACGCCGCAATTGTATTAGCTCCCAAGATGAATGGCGCATCCGTCAGGTCCACATCGATCCTCATATCGCGGCTAGTACCTAGTTGCATAAGTTAGAGTATGACATTTTAGGTCGTTTCTGAAAGACGGTTTGCTTGCTCCACTCGAAGGGATGAGCCGACTGGTTGTAGGCGGCAATGAAGTCATCGATATGGTTGCG
>Ga0208034_1001806_pt1 | contig 12090 bp, 10 predicted proteins | sample June2015DPH_8_10_FD_184699 | JGI IMG/M metagenome (GOLD analysis project Ga0208034, IMG submission 184699) | Peatland microbial communities from SPRUCE experiment site at the Marcell Experimental Forest, Minnesota, USA - June2015DPH_8_100... | ecosystem: Environmental > Terrestrial > Soil >...
GCTCCGTTCGACGTGGCGGGGGCTGGAAACGGACTTACGGTCGGGTTAGTGAGGCACTCCCAAAGGAAACAGGGAGAAACAGATAGGCTTGACCTTCGGAGCACCGCGTCAGTCCTCGACCCTACCAAAACGATCAATTTTCCACACAAGAATAGCGTCCAGCTTCCGCTGTTGAGCGTCTGCCATCATTCGGTTGAGCGCAGGGCGAGATTCCTTGGAGCCAGACACCCCCTCATCGACATACTCCCCAATGATCTCCCAACCACGGCGAGCGGCGTACTCGCGGAGTTCGCTCAACTGCATCTCGGGATTCTGGCCGTTAAGGGTGCTAACTCGGGCGTAAAGTGCGACTCGCATAATCCTCCATAGTTACTATCGGCGGACGAAGCGTTGCTTCGGTGGGCGCAGGTTGTGGGATTCCCGTGGCCAACCGCATCAATCGACAAACGGTTCCCCGCGAGACTCGATGTTTTTGGGCGACTGTGGTAAGGCTCAGCCCAGAAATGCGGTCTTGAACGATTGCAGACCTGTCTATATCTAGTGGCTTCCTGCCGATCCGCACCCCTTCCAGCCTCGAACGGCGCATGCCCGCCTTCACAGCCTCGACGACGAGGGTACGCTGCAATTGAGAAAGGGCGCTTATGATAAGCGCACTTCCCTGACCCATCGACCCCGTTGTGTCGATGTTTTCTCGGCAGGAAACAAAACCGATGCCAAGTTGGTTCAACTGATCCAGCACTGCGAGGCATTGCTTAACGGAGCGAGCCACATCGGATAGCGACTTCACCATGACTACATCAAACCGACGCCGACGAGCATCAGCCAGAAGCTCATCCAACGCTGGCCGTCTAGCTTTGGCCCCGCTGATCGTATCGCTGTACTCGCCAACAATCTCGTAGCCGCGCTGAGCAGCCATCTGCCGAAGGTCGAGCAACTGCGTTTCGGGGTGCTGGTCGAACGTCGAGACTCTCGCGTAGATCGCGGCTCGCTTCGGTCTGTCACTCATCTGCTATCTCCGGACCTGTCCAGAATGGCAGCGCCGTTGTGCCCCCACAGCGATTTCGGTCGTGTTTCCTCATTTGTCGTTAACCCGAAGGCAATTCGTGCAGCGATAGTGCAGATCGGGCGCGATCTTAATCCGCTGCTTCGCCAGTCGCAGCTGAGCGATGATCTCTTCTATAAGCTTTTTGTCCGCGAGAATGCACCGGTCCGCATAAGGCGAAGACCGACCGCAAGAAGAAGGTGCTCTTCATAGACGCACGGCACATTTTCACTCAGATTGACCGAGCGCATCGGGAATTCACGCCGCAGCAGATTGAGTTCATCTCCAACGTAGTCCGACTTTACCGGGGTGAGAAGCCAGAGACGGAGGCTGGAAGCGGCGAGTTGCTGAAAGAGAGTTTCCCGAAGGGCAAGTACACCGACGTGCTCGGGGTCTGCAAGGTCGCAACGCTCGATGAAATCGAAACGCAAGGGTGGAGCCTCAATCCGGGGCGATATGTTGGGGTTGCGGAACGGGCGGCGGATGACTTTGAGTTCTTGGAGAGACTTGAAGAACTTAACGAGGAGTTGGAGACGCTGAACGCTGAGGCGAGGATGTTGGAGGGGCGGATCGGGGAGAACATTGCCGCGCTCTTGGAGGGAACATGGGCGGAAGCGAAATGAGGCTGGAAGAAGTATGCGCCCATATTACCGACGGGAAACATGGAGATTGTGAGAACCAAGCCGACTCTGGGTTCTATTTTCTAAGCTGCAAGGACGTGTCGGATGGCACGATCCACTATGAAGATGCACGGCAAATCACAGAAGCAGATTTCCGAGACACCCATCGCCGCACAAAGCTGGAGCCGTGGGACATCCTCATAACAAACAGTGGCACGATTGGCAGAATGGCATTGGCTCCCGCTAACGACTTAACGTCCCGAACAACCTTCCAGAAGAGTGTCGCCATTCTCAAGCCAATAAAGGAAAAGGCTAATCCAAGATTCCTCTTCTACATGCTTCACGCTGAACGTGACCGTCTTATTTCGTTCGCTGGCGGGACGGCACAAAAGAATCTCCTGCTTAGGGACTTGAGGGCTTTTAAGATCAACGTGCCATGCCTCTCAACCCAATGCCACGTCGCCTCCATCCTGTCTGCGTACGACGACCTAGTCGAGAACAACACCCGGCGCATCAAGATTTCGGAGCAGATGGCGCAGATGCTCTACCGGGAGTGGTTCGTCAATTTCCGCTTCCCCGGCCACGAAAAGGTCAAGATGGTGGAATCGGAGGTTGGGCAAACGCCTGCAGACTGGAAGATGGCTCGACTCGAAGACGTTTGCCTCTCCCTTGAGGACGGAGATTGGATTGAATCAAAGGATCAAGGCGGAACGGATTACCGATTGCTCCAAGTATCGAACATCGGTGTAGACGAGTTCGTTGAAACCGGCAATCTCCGCTTCATCACCCGTGAGACTTATGAGAGGTTGCACTGTCGGGAGGTGAATCCCGGAGAACTTCTAGTATCTCGAATGCCAAAACCCACAGGACGGGCTTGGCTCGTGAAGAGAATGCCGTGGCCTATGATCACTGCGGTTGACGTAGCGATCCTAAAGCCAAACCCAGAAACGGTAGACAGCCTGTTCCTGACGTATTTTCTAAATTCGACGGAGCACCTCTCCCGCGTAGAGAAGCGCACAACGGGCACCACGCGACCGCGCATATCACGACGTGATTTAAGCTCATTGCCGATTGCCTTGGCTCCTCTGGCACTCCAACAGAAGCTTGGATGCCACATCGAGGCTGCACATAAACTGGGCGAGTGTCTGCGAGAGAAGAATTCGGTTCTCCGCACCACTCGCGACTTGCTCCTCCCCAAGCTCGTGTCCGGTGAAGTCAGCGTTGGACAAGTTGAATCCGAAGCTGTCGTACAGACTGTATGACCTACATTGATCCAGACTGCGAAGGTGCTTTAGAAGCCAACACAATCGCGCTGTTCAAGGCTCTTGGCTGGGACGCCGCAGACTGCTATCACGAGACCTTCGGACAATTTTCCACGCTGGGACGTGAAACATCCGAACAGGTTGTGCTGGAGTTCCGCCTTCGGGAGGCAATCACAAAACTGAATCCCGATCTGTCTGCAGGGGCAGCGGCCTTGGCACTCGCCGAAATCACGAAAGACCGTAGTGTACTCAGCCCGGTTCGGGCGAATCAGGAGGCATGCCAACTTCTGAGGGACGGCGTTAAGGTCACCTACCGCACTTCGGACGAAGAAGAACGCATTGATGTCGTCAAGGTCATCGACTGGGAGAACCCAGAGAACAACGACTTTTTTCTCGCTTCGCAGTTCTGGATTTCAGGTGATTACGGCAGAAAACGTGCCGACCTGCTGGGATTCGTGAACGGCATTCCGCTGGTGTTCATTGAACTCAAGGCTTCGCACCGAGCGTTGGAGAACGCCTATAAGTTCAACCTCTCCGATTACAAAACGACCATCCCCCAACTTTTTTGGTACAACGCCCTCATCATCCTATCCAACGGTTCGAAAAGCAAAATCGGCAGCATGACTGCAGGGTGGGAGCACTTCGCCGAATGGAAAAGGATCAACGATGAAGGCGAAGAGGGGGTCGTCAGTCTGGAGACGATGATTCGGGGCGTCTGCGAGAAGACGCGGCTGTTCGATTTGGTCGAGAATTTTGCCATTTTCAGCGAGGCCAAGGGCGAGGTCGCGAAAATGGTTGCCAAGAACCATCAGTTCCTTGGCGTCAACCGAGCAATCCGGGCGGCACAGGAAATTAAGGAAAATCAGGGTAAGCTCGGTGTCTTCTGGCACACACAGGGGTCAGGTAAGAGCTACTCCATGGTGTTCTTCTCGCAGAAGGTGCTGCGGAAGCTCCCCGGCAACTGGACGTTTCTGATCGTCACCGACCGCGAAGACCTTGATGGGCAAATCTACAGAAACTTTGCGTCTACGGGAGCGGTGATTGAGCCAGAGGAGAGCGTTCGGGCGCAGAGCGCAGAACATCTGAAGCGGCTTCTCAACGCCGAAGACCACCGTTACCTGTTCACCCTCATCCAGAAGTTCCGCACCGACAACGGTGAGCAATACCCCAAGCTCTCGGATAGGTCGGACATCGTCGTCATTACCGACGAAGCCCATCGCAGCCAGTACGATACATTTGCGCTGAACATGCGGAACGCCCTGCCGAACGCAGCGTTCATCGGCTTTACTGGAACTCCCCTCATGGCTGGGGAGGAACTGACGAAGCAGGTCTTCGGCGATTACATCTCCATCTACAACTTTAAGCAGTCCATCGATGACGGCAACACCGTCCCGCTCTACTACGAGAATCGCATCCCCGAACTGCAGCTTATCAACGAGAAACTCGCGGAGGATATTGCCGAAATTATCGACTCAGCGGAATTGGACGAAGACCGGCAAGCGAAGCTGGAGCGGGAATTCGCCCGAGAGTACCACCTCATCACCCGCGAAGACCGTCTGGAGAAGATTGCTGAAGACATCGTTGCCCATTACACCGGGCGCGGTGTGCTGGCAAAGGCGATGATCATTTCCATCGACAAGGCCACGGCGGTCAGGATGTATGACAAAGTTCAGAAACATTGGAAAGCGAAGCTGGCCGAACTGCGTAAGGCTCTCGCCTCAGCCGACCCGCTGGATAAGCCTGAACTCGAAGAGCGGCTGAACTTTTTCGAGAAGACGGACATGGCCGTTGTTGTGTCCCAGTCGCAGAACGAAATCGAGGAGTTCAAGAAAAAGGGTCTGGATATCGCCACGCACCGCAAGCGGATGGTGAAGGAGGATTTGGAGACAAAGTTCAAGAACCCTGATGACCCCCTCCGAATCGTCTTTGTCTGTGCGATGTGGATTACTGGGTTTGACGTGCCTTCGTGCTCGACCATGTACCTCGATAAGCCGATGAAGAATCACACGCTGATGCAGACCATCGCACGGGCGAACCGCGTGTGGCGAGACAAGCAGAATGGCCTCATCGTGGATTACGTCGGCATCTTCCGCGACCTCCAGAAGGCGTTGGCCATTTACGGCACAACCAAGACCGAAGGAGAACCGCCCATCAAGGACAAGGACGAGCTTGTCCGTCTGCTTCGGGAGGCTATTCAGAAGGCCACGGAATTCTCCAAACAGCACGGGGTTGACCCCGAGAAGATTCGGGTTGCGGCGGGATTCGAGCGGGAGAAACTGAAGGACGACGCGGTAGCCGCATTTGTTGTGAAGGACGAGATTCGCCGCCAGTTCCTCGGACTAACTGCCGACGTGGAGAAGTTATTCAAGTCGCTGTTGCCAGACCCCGCCGCTAACGAGTTTGGAGCCATCCGCAAGGTGTTCGCGGTCATTGCTGAGAAGATTCTTGTCGATATTCCCGCACCTGACATTTCGGAAGTCATGGAGCAGGTGGGGGTGGTGCTCGACAAGTCCATTGCAACGGAGGGCTATGTCATCCGCCCATCCGCAGTTGCGGAGAACTACATCGACTTGAGCAAGATTGATTTCGCACTCCTGAAGAAGCAGTTCGAGACGGGGCGCAAGGCCATCGAGGTACAAAAGCTACGGAGCCAAATCGCCGTCAAGCTCGGGCAGATGGTTCACGTGAACAAGACCCGACTGAATTTCCTCGAAGAGTTCCAGAAGATGATTGAGGAGTACAACTCGGGCGCGGCAAACATCGAGACATTTTTCGCCCGTCTGATGGCGTTCACGCAGAAGCTTTCGGAAGAGGAGAAGCGTGGCATCGCCGAGCAGCTAACTGAGGAAGAACTGACCATCTTCGACCTCCTCACCAAGCCAGATGTTGTGCTGACGAAGGCCGAAGAGCGCGAAGTGAAGAAGGTCGCCAAAGACCTGCTGGAGATGCTCAAGCGCGAGAAGCTTGTGCTGGACTGGAAGAAACGTCAGGCGACACGGGCGGCGGTGCGGTACACCATCGAAACGATGCTCGACCAGCTTCCACGCACGTACACGTCAGAGCTTTATCAGAAGAAGTGCGACGTGGTGTATCAGCACGTGTTCGATTCATTTGCAGGTCAGGGCAATGTGGCTGCAGCCGTCCAATAGAGAAGATGGTCGTGGGTTGGTTGTAAATCTCGGGGGAGGTTGTTCTTATGGCAGGAGAAACGCAGTTACTATTCGTAGCGTCCTAGAAATTTGAGTCAGGAAAAGCAATCCGAGGCGCGTTTCTGCTAACGGATGCGGATACCAAGCCATTGGAATTTCGCTGCACTAATCCAATCAGGCCGACTACGTTACAGACCGTTCTCTACGGCCAGATGCTCCAGCGCCACCTCATGGTGGAACTGATAGGTGTTCCGCTGGTGAATTCGCTCAAGCAACCCCCATCCGTCATACTCGTGCAGGAGCCTGATTTGCTCTGGCTTCGGTCGAAAATCGCAACTCCTGTCGTGCTCGTAACGAAAGAGACCGGGATCTCAGTTGATGGAGATGGCGACGGGAGCCGCACTGCAATGTTGTCATCGGGTTCTGGCCAGTTTGAGCCCGTGGTTCTGGTCGCTCACAAGGAGTTTGGCAATGACATTCCAGCGGTAACTCCAATACTGACGCAGGTCTTCAACCGTTTCGATTTGGTTGAACCATTTCAGCGCATTGTGACTGCATTAGAACAGGTTCATCAGCAAAAGATAGGTGAGGCCAAGTGAGTCTGCTTGGCAGGATCGCAGAGTTCGTTGCTCCGCTGCATCCAACAGCACCCCATCCTCTCGATTGTGTTCTGCCTAGCGCCCGAGTGGAAGCCGTTGGATTATCAGCTATCGCTGCCGGAGGCGTCTACAGGATAAGTAATGGAATCCTCGCCCCTAGCGTTTCGATCTCGCCGGACTTGTTGTTTCCGATTCCTACGTCTGCACCACCCTCTCTTTTCTCGCCGCTTACCTCTTTTGCGACTCCTGTCGATCTAACTGAACTGCGACCAACATGGGTATCGGGCAATTTGTTCGAGCGCCTTTGTGCAACAGGCATCGTCGGAGCCGACTATTCGAATCGCGGTCGCAAGAAAGGCGCTGACGAGGCACACCCCCCAAGGACAGTAGACCAGAACGGTTTCACGAAAGCATATTCTCGGACGAAAACTCCATACGGAATATCGACCCAAACGATCAGCACGATGTCGGTGTGGGACTTAATTTATCCAACGCTTCTGCCACCCCTCGCGGTGGAGTTTGCGCCTGACGTCGATGTGTTCCTTCGCCTCCGACCCTACCAACAGATTGGGGTCAAATTTCTGGTCGAACATGAGTCTGCGCTTTTGGGCGACGACATGGGAACCGGAAAGACGGTCATGGCAGCGGTCGCGCTGCGGGTGTTATTTCAAAAGGGCAGTGCGACCAAGGCACTGGTTGTCTGTCCCGTCAGCGTTTTGCGAGTGTGGCAGGATCATCTAAAGGATTGGGCACCTGAGCTAAGCATAACCGTCGTCCGAGGAACCCGAGAGGAACGAAAGCTGGATTGGAGATATCCTGCCCACGTGTATGTGGCGGCATACGATACGGTGGCCTCTGACTTCCTGACAGTCGTAAAGAAAAAGGCACAAATTGTTTGCAAGGCGTGTCAGAGGACGAGCACTTTCAGCGAGAAGGTGCATCTGGAGGCCGGAGATACCCCGTCGTTTCACTGCCCACACTGCCAGACGCCGTTCGATGAGCTCCCTGCCTCCGAATCGCTCGTTCCCAACGATGTAATCGGCAGCTTCGATGCCGTGATACTGGACGAGGCGCAGTACATAAAGAACCCCAATACAAGCCGCAGCCGTGCTGCGAAGTACCCAATTCCGAAGTATCGCTGGGCTCTGACCGGAACGCCAGTCGAGACGAAAGTGGAAGACCTTGCAGGAATCTTCAGCTTTGTGAAACCGAAGTATATGCACTACAACCTCTCGAACCGGGAGGCAAAACGGTTGATGGAACCGTATTTCCTCCGCCGCCTGAAAAAAGATGTGCTGCAAGAACTTCCGCCTAAGATAAAGCAAGAACAGTGGCTCGAACTCGACGCTGACCAGCAAACGGAGTACGACCGCGTAAAACGCGGCGAGGTTCGTAAGCTGACCGAGCTTGGTGAACAGGTGACAAAAGCGCATATTTTCGCCGTCATCTCTGCCTTAAAGCGCGTTTGCAACTTCGCGCCGGGAAAGAGTACAAGCCCAAAGACAGAAGTTCTAGTTGAGTACATAAAAACAATCAAGGAGAGTGGACATAAAGCTCTGGTATTTACTCAATGGGTTGATGAATGCGGGGTCGCGGCAATCGAATCAAATCTCAGGCCCTACGGGGTTTCTGTTCTCAAGGGGGGCTTAAGCGATGCCAATAGGGATGCTGCTATCCAGAAGTTTCGTGGTGACCCGAATATTGCGGTGCTACTCGCGACCCTAAAAACTGGTGGTGTCGGCCTCACCCTTACGGAGGCGAATTACGTCTTTCACTTCGACCATTGGTGGAACCCAGCGACGATGTGGCAAGCCGAAGATCGAGTACATCGCCATGGCCAGCAGAAGGGCGTCAATGTGTACAGCTTTTGGACTCAGAAAACGATTGAAGAGCGCATCCATCAATTACTAGCGGAGCGCGGCTTGTTGTTCGACGATGTGGTCAATTCGTTATCGGAAACGGATATCGATAGGAAAATCTCAACTGATGACTGGTTGGACATGCTTGGCGTTCCGCGTAGCAGAAAAGCGCTGGATGCAACTGTACAGAATGTTCAGGCTGGTGGGAACCCGCGTCAGCCTTCTAGCGAGGGATTGGAAAAGGGGCACCCCCACAAGTCCGAACCAACATATGAAGAATTGAAAGCAAGACTAGCCGAACTGGAAGCAAAACAGCAGCGGAGCCGTCACCTTTCGACTCGGAAGGATTTATGAAGCCGAAGTTGGCACTAGAGATGCGTCCAGCAGATACGCAGGAGATGCAGCTAATCTGCAACTGCTGTGGACAGCCCTATTATCCAAACAAAGCTTGGGAAGACCGAATCAGAGCAATAATCTTTGGAGCCGAGGATTATGCCGTTTGTCCGTTATGCACTCAGGCGGTGCCTGATGACATTCTTCACGATGAGGGTTACCGACAGAGGTGCCGTTACAAGGTCGAGCGATTGCGAGAACTGTTCGAGGCTGAGAATGCGGCCCACTTTCAAAGGAGACGGTCCACATCAGAACCAACATATGAAGAACTGAAAGCAAAACTCGCCGACCTCGAAGCCAAACAGCAACGCGGCGGCGGCGTTACCTTTAAGGTCAGCGACAAGGGCGGCGTCAGCGTCTACGGACTTGGGCGCTTCCCAGTCACCCTGTATTACGAGCAGTGGATTCGGCTCTTGGGCGAGTCGCAGGAATTGCGGGAGTTTCTTGAAGAGAATAAAAGCAAGCTGAAGTTAAAGGATCAGTAGCAATCGAGCGCTAGCGGTCTGACCCCAGTTTACCCCCTGTGCTGTGGGCTGCGTGACTGGAAGTGCTGAAGCGTAAGTCGGAGGCGGCTCAATCCCTTCACTTATACAATATAACCAGCATCAGCCAGCATGATCCAGTTGGAGACGCCAATCAATTGATTCTGTTCAACTTCTAACCGAGCAGTACTGATTTGAGAGCGTCAGTATCTCCGCCCTCTCCAAAGGCAGGAGGGACGTGAATCTCGAAGCCGTCTAGCCTCAGCCAGCTGAGATGAATCGGACTCCGGAGCAGTAATCCGAGCGTGTTGCCTTCCACCGTGAGGTGTTTCGCGCTAAGAAACGGAGGCAGTCCGGGGCGGCTGGGCACAACGAAATTGTCAGCGGTCGCACGGAAGTTAGGGATGAGCGTGACGTGCAGGTTCTGAAGCTGGACATTGCGCTGGTAGCGCTCCCGCAAGGCCACTAGGATCTGCCCCTGCAGCCACGCCTCCAAGGGCATGGGCACCGTCAGGAAACCGATAGTTCCGATGACGGCGAAGACCAGCAGCGCCACGAGCGACCACAGCAGGATTCGGGATTTGCGGTGAAGGGGCATCAGCCGGATCGGATTCGAGAATAGCTGAGCGTCTGGTTAGATCGCCAGCTCCGTCTGAATTTGCTGCACATTCCACTTAGCCTTAATGACATCGCCCTCACTGGGTCGAGTCTTCAGCGCGTTTCAGCGTATGCCAACACAGGTGACCGTACTTTTATAAGAGGGTCGGCAGTTTCACCACCTTTTTACGAAAACAGCCAGTTGTTTCCCATCTTCGTCGCCCACAGCAGTGGCACCCTGAGCCTATCGAAGGACTGCGCGTCCAATAGCTCCTGCACCTTAGGAAGTTGCGTTTCGTCGGCAATGTCGTACACGAATTCATCGTGGACGGGCATCCTTAAATCGATGCCAAGGTCGTCGCGCGCGTTCCACATCTCGCAAAGCTTGGTTTTGAAGTAATCCGCCGCCGTGCCTTGGACGACCGCGTTGAGTGCCGAGTGCAGCCGCCGCCCCTCGGGATAACGCCGCCGGCGGCCGAGGATAGTCTTGACATACCCACGCCTCTCGGCCAGTTCGCTCGCATGCTTGATGAGCCGCTTGGCGGCAGGAAACTGAGCATGGTACTTGTTCATGATGTCGTTGGCTTGACGGGCGAGGCAGTTACCGTTGTGCTCGTCGTTATCCCAGAACTTGTAGAGCGGCCAACCGTCCGCCCCCAGTATTCGCCAGTTGCGGTCACAGGCGCATGTCAGGCCCAGACGTTCGGCAAGGGTTTGACGGCCCATGCCGTAAATCACGCCGAAGTTGTTCTGCTTCATGTTCGACCGCAGTTTTGCCAATAGCGCTTCGTCCCTGACGTTGGGGTTCATGATTCGGGTCGCCATAAGGTGGAAATCGATGCGCGGGTTCTTACGGTAGGCGTTGAGGATGTCCTCGTCCTTGGAGTAATGGGCGAACAACCTGAACTCAATCTGCTCCGCATCACTGGCGCAGATTTTCTTGCCCTCGGCTGGGATGAAGAGCTCGCGGATGATGAAGCGAGGTGGCAGGCCGCATTCCGCGAACTGCTCGACCTGCTTAGAGCCTTTGGCCACTTGCTGGATGTTGATGGCGTACTTTCCCCCGCCGCAGCTGAACCTTCCCGTGACGGTGCCATAGTAGTCGCCGGCTTCCTCAGTGGTTGCGAGTTGGTGCAGGTGGTAGTGAATGAGGTTGTCGCCGTCGAGCGCGCTGAGGTACTTCTTCAAATATTTGGACTGGATTGACGCCAGCTTTCGCATGGCGATGACATCTTGGATGACAGGATGTTTGAGCGCCTTCAGGTGCGCGGCATCGAAGGTGGGCCGCTCCTCCTCCTTCTCCTTGTCGATTACCAGCGGCACCTTCAACCCCAGCTTCTCGAACACAGCCGTGAGCGACTTGCGCCCGTTGGGATTGACCTTGATGCCGCTTTCGCTTTCGATCTTGTCCCTGAGCCTCTCCACTTCCAGCGGCACTTGCTCCATCCACTGCTCCAGCTTCGGGCGGTCGATGCGGGCTCCTGTCCTTTCCATTCCTACGACTGCATAGATGCAGCGGTCTTCCAGGTCAAGCACTGTCTGCAGTTCCTCGCGCTGGATTTGCGGCTGCAGCACTTCACGGAGTCGCCAAGTGAGATAAGCGTCGGAAATGCCGCGCTCGGCGATGAGGGAGGCATGCACTTTTCCGAAATCCTCAGGTGCCACTTCCGGCTCGACCTTACGCTCGTTGTCGGCCAAGTGCCGGATAGCCAGCGCCTTCAGGCTGAACCCCTCGTAGCCGGCGCGGGTGATTCGATTCTCGTTGAGCAGCGCGCTCATGTATCCGACATCATGCGGCCGCATGCCGATGCGTTCGGGGTCAAGCCCCCACTGGTACGTGCAGTGCATCTCCGCCTTGATGTTTAAGCCCCACACGTCCCGGTCTTTCAGTTCCGTTCTGTACCAGCGCTTCACGACCGCCTCGTCAAGGTTGCCGCCGCCCTCGTGTCCCCACGGCAAGTACCATCCGCGATTGCGTGCCGGTGACCACACTGAGACGGCGAATGGCCGCGATAGCCGAGGGTCGGGGCCATTTGCGTACTCGAAGTCGATGGCGACTTTTTCGCTGGGCTGCAACGCGGGCGGAT
>Ga0208034_1001813_pt1 | contig 12070 bp, 9 predicted proteins | sample June2015DPH_8_10_FD_184699 | JGI IMG/M metagenome (GOLD analysis project Ga0208034, IMG submission 184699) | Peatland microbial communities from SPRUCE experiment site at the Marcell Experimental Forest, Minnesota, USA - June2015DPH_8_100... | ecosystem: Environmental > Terrestrial > Soil >...
AGGCACAGATGGGGCTGATTTCACAGACCGCTTATCAAGACATATTCAACGTCGCAATTATCAACGCCAACACAGCGTATTCGGTACGCGTGGCTGCTTCCAACCCCTCTGGGGTAAGCACAGGCAATTTGGTGATTGATCTGACGGATTTGAATGGAGGAAACTTCGGGAAAACCTACGGGTCTTTCACGGTTCCACTGTCAAGCATGAGTTCTTTGCCTAAAGTATTTTCAGGAACCCTGTTGAACAACGGAATCTTCACTGGCAACGTATCTCCCATACTTCAACTGCGCATGTCAGTGCAGAACATGGGCGTGGGTGCTGACGTTCTGGTGGATAGAATCGAAGTCTTTCCTACGCTCTTCCCGTATCTGAAGACGGAAGTCTATGGCTCCTACATCAACAAACCTGAATGGGTAGATGCCTCGGGCGACGGAGGAATTATTGATACGAGCACGGAAAATCCGCAAACGTGCTATGGAGCTGCCGTTTTGCGCGACAGCATGTACCTGCTTAAGGCAAGCAGCATGTATGTCACGAAAGACAATCCGAATTCTGAACCCGGGGGCTGGAGTTTGAATGAAATCAGCAACCGAGTGGGTGCCTGTGGCATCAACGCGTACGACGTGGGTGAAGAATGGATAGTCACTGCGTGTCGCAACGGTATCTTCGGATTCACCGGAACTTCACCTGAGCTTATAAACTTAGAAATCCTTCAGGTATGGAACGCAATCAACTGGAATGCTGGGCATACTATTTGTCTTAGGAATGACACGGAAAATCGCAGGATTCTCTGCGCTGTGCCGCTGCCAACCGGAACTTCACCTGAGGGTATACCAACGGCTACGGTTCAGTGGTTGCCCTACGCACCTTACGTGCCCAACCCTACAACGCCTAATGTTTTACTAGTACTAAACTACCAAGCCATAGGGTCGTTTGAGGAATTGATGAAGGATATATCGGTCCACGCTACAATGTTCGGGACGCTAGCTGCTCCCGACATGCGTCGGAAGTGGACAATCTGGACTATCGCTACTCCCTACATGGGTGCAGTCCTTAGGGGAAACCTCGTAGAGAACACACTCATGGTTTGCAATGGGATCGCTAGTTCGAAGATTTATCAGTTCGACATCAACGCTACTAGCGATGATGGCTCGGCTATCTACGGCTTGTACACTACTTACGGTCACGTCAACGCGGCCAAAAGTGTGCAGCTCCCCATCTTCGGCTACCACGCTAAGAGATTCACAGTGTGGCAAGGTAATCTTCAAGGAGAAGGCAATGCTACAGTTCGTTTCTTGCCTAATGACTTGAATGCTCGTTACCCATACTCAATACCCGGAGGTATAAATTTAGTGTACCCTGCTATGGACGATGCCTTCAGACCTCTAAACGCTAAGGGGCAACGCATGTTCATAGAGATTTCCACCTCAGCCGTGGGAGCGTGGTTTGAATGGTGTAAATCACTTTTGACCGGAGCCGTAGACCCCCACTCGCCGCTGAACCCCACGGGTGGGCTAAATAACGGCATTAAATAACATCTCAGAGCTTAGCGGCTCTGGGCTAGAGTGGGGAGATGCGCGAACATCTCCCTTCTCACCTTTTCGCGGAGGAAACAATGCAAGTATATTTGATTACGAACAACGTAACTGGAAAACTTTACGTAGGGCAAACAGCTTTGTCCCTTAAGCACAGATGGGGACAACACAAAAGTGACACTAAAAGAATGAGAGGTCCACTACATTTAGTGCACTCTATACGTAAGCACGGTTTTGAATCCTTTTCTATGGAATTGCTTCATGAATGTGAAACCAGAGAAGAGATGGATTTTGTAGAAATGTTTTATATTGCCCTGCTTGATACTAAAGCACCAAAAGGTTATAATCTAACTGACGGTGGAGATGGAACACAGGGCCGTTCTGGATACAAACTTTCTGAAGAAACCAAACGTAAGCTTAAAGAGGCGCATACCGGACCTAAAAACCACATGTTTGGTAAGGTTTTGACAGATGAGCATAAAGCCAAATTAAGAGAATCTCATCTTGGTAAAAAACAGTCTCCAGAAACTATAGCTAAACGTATGCTGGGCAGAGAATGGAAGCACGGTACAGCGGCTGGTTATGGAAAGCACAAATGTCGTTGTGAGTTATGTAGAAAATGGCGGCACGATTCTTACGTAAAAAAGTTCGGAATCAAAACCAAAGAAGAAATTAGTAATAATCTAAGAGAATCTCATCTCGGTCAAATCCCATGGAATGCCGGTACTGGCAAGGGTGTCTATCAGAGAGATAATGGCAGGTGGAGAGTATCCCTGTGGTTGGACGGTAAACTGAAGAGTTACGGAACATTCAAAACCAAGGAAGAAGCCGAGCAGCGCTTGGCAGAAGTAAGGAGGGTTACCCTATGCAAGGACGTGCAAGTGAACTTTCGGGAGGCCAAGAACTAACGGCTATCCAGCAGAAGGACTTCAACAATGGGAACCTCCTGCAGCGCATTATTGACGCTGTGAACTCAGTATCGCGCAATATAGGCGTGGCTGCTGTGGGTAAGTTAGACCCTCCTACGCCAGTCCAGAGCATACAGGTGCAGGGTGCACAGAGTGGAAACGTCATCACCTGCGCTAGCGAGCACCTACATTGGACGCTGAACCACACTCAAGAGGTACACAAAGGTGTGCAGTACATTTCAGAGATAGCGACAGAGCCTAACTTTTTAGCACCACATGTAGTAGACCACGGTTGCTCACGCTCGGGCTTTCTTCATCTTCCTGCGCTAGACAACGACGGAAAAGCGCAGACGTATTATCTACGCTCCTATGCGCAGTATCATGGCTCAGACGCAGCGAAGTCTACAGTTCTCGGAGGGCTCGCAGGAGCAACACAGATTGTGATGACAGGGACAAGCAAGTGTTCTCTGCTTACTTCTACAGGATCAGGCACGGCATCCCCAACGGGCATGCAAGGGGGCAAGGGGTTGGGCACAGTACTTACGCGCCCCGCACCGGGACCGAAGAGGAATGTAGCATAGAAGTCGGGCGTAGTTTTTACACGCCCAGAAGTCTAGGACCTCGAATCCTAGATTAGGGTTGGGAGGTGCCAGTTACATCTCCCTTCTCGACCTTAACTGGAGGAAGAAATGCCAATAGGAATTTATAAAAGAAAAAGAAACATCCCTACCTGTAGTCATACACAGAGAAAAGTTCATGGACATGGTTTATGCAAACCTTGTTATCATGAGAAGAACAAATCTCATCTTAGAAAAAAGAGAGTTCTCTACGAAAAGAAAAATCGTGAGAAAATAAACACGCGTAATGCTCTTTATAGAAAGAGAAATCACGAAAAGGTATTGAGGGTCACGAGAGAGTGGGGAAAGAAAAACAGAAGCTATAAAAGTCTTCAGAACAAAAAATGGGCTCATGAGCATACTGAAAGGATACGCTTCTACAACAAGCGCTACCAAACTAGCAATCCAGAAGCAATCAATGCTAAGACTCATAGAAGGCGTACTAGAATAACAAAAGCAGGTGGCTCATACACAGCGTCAGAATTTAAAAACCTGTGTAAGCAATGTCACTACAAGTGCCTGTGCTGTGGTAAACGAAGGAAATTAACTGCAGACCATGTGGTCCCAGTATCCAAGGGAGGCACCAGCAACATAGACAACATTCAACCACTATGTGGGCCATGCAACTCCAAAAAAGGATCGAAGTGCTCAGATCACAGATTAAAGGGAGAGAAAAAATGAGTGAAGAAGCCCTAATTAGAAACTACACTCCCAGAGATTTTCTTTCTATACGTAAAATTCATGAGAAGAATAACATAGACTACTGTTTGCCTGATCTTAGTAGATTCTTAATCAATAAGGTCTTAGAAGTAGATGGAGAAGTTAGAGCCTCTTATGGTATGCAAAGTGCTGCTGAATGTTACCTTTGGCTAGACAAGGGAAATTGGACTGGTGCCGAAGAGCGCTGGTTGGCAATCAAGGCTTTGGACAGAGAAGCTACAGAAGAGGTTCGGAAACTGGGAATAGAAAACGTTTTATGTTGTGTTCCTCCCGGCTATGAGCGCTTTGGAAGACGCATCAAAGAATTAGGCTACAAACCCCTACGTGATGGGTGGACGATTTACTGCAAAGCAGGAGACCGAAAATGAATATCAGCAAACTGTTTTTTCAAACATGGATACAACCGGCGTTCGGATGTTTCCTGCGCGCCGAAGAGAGTATGGCTAAAGGCGATGCAGCTACTGCAGGCAACGTAGCGGCTGGCTATGGGTCGCAAGCTGCCGCTGAGGGAGCGCAGCTCAACCCCTTTGCTCAACGCGAGATGCATGCCGAGCATATGTTCGATCCCACGCAATTGGGTGAGTTGCTGACGCACGCTGGTTTGGGTGCAGGCGCAACATCGGGAGGGCTAGAAGCTGCCATGCAACGCCAAGCAGCCACTACTGGCAACGCTTCCGGGGTGTCTAAGAGTCTAGATGAATTTGCTCGCGACCGTACGAAGGCCGCTGCAGGCGCATCCGAGGGCATCGCTGCACAGGATGTCATGGGCGCACAGCAACTTCGTCAGCAGGGCGCAGGGGCACTGCAGGGTTTGTACGGAGAGAACCTCAAGGGCCAACTTTCCGCAATGGGTCAAGAATCTGCAGACATCAACGCAGCCACCAACGCAAGCAAGACCGGCTGGCTACAAGATACAGAAGGCTTAGCAAAGACTGGGGCTGATGTTTACTCCGCATTTAAGGGCTAAGGATTTGATTATCTCACAAAAGATTGGACTGTGCATTGGTCCTTAGAAGGATTTTGAAAATATGTCTATACCTCAAAGAGTGAATATACATGACGGAAATCATCGCATGGTTTTAGCCAAAGTAGGAGAGCGCATATTGACTCCATCTGAGAACAAAGAATATGAACGTACGCACCCCGATGCACGCAAGCGACCTATGCAGGCCGAAGTGTACGACGGTGGCGGAGACGTGAAAAAACCTACCCACCTTGCCGACGCATACTTGGCAGATGCAGCAACTCCTGTGCAAGATTCTCCGTTGATGAATCAGTTTGACTGCGGTGGTATGGTATATGACAAAGGCGGTGATGTTCCAGAGGAAGCCCCTAGGGTAGCGATGCCTGACCAAGAGTTAGCCCTTGCTCCAAAGGTTGCCCCTATACCTGCCCTAACAGCAGGACCTAGAGATTATCTAGACCGACCTGCCACTTTAGAAGGACTTGATCGCCTGTATAATAAGGCCATATCATCCTACGGTGGGGGAGAAAGAGCAGAATATTCTACTGAACTTGATCCCCAAGGCAGGCCGGAGCCTATCGCCTCAAGTCACATGAATGACAAGAACAGGGTTCAGTGGAACCGGGGAGATATGGCGCTGGTTCATACGCACCCTAAGGGGGACATGCCACAACCTAGCCCCGGAGATTTTGCTGCGGCTAACCAGATGCATGCTCCTAATTTTGAACTAAGCAGGGACGCAGTGTGGGCAGCGATGCCGGGTAACCCTAAGCCTGTTAAGGTTGCCGATGTTGAATACAAGCACGGCAAGCCAGTCTATAAGTGGGTAAATACCAATATGGATAAAAAAGCATACGATTGCGGCGGCATGGTCTATGACAAGGGTGGAATCATTGGCGGTTCCAATGAAAATGTATATGACAAAGGCGGTGCGGTAGTTGAACCTGCAAAAGATGACTCCCTGTGGGGAAGGATCAAGAACCGTGCTGCAGAGATTTATGGAGATATGCAGAGATACGTTCCTACTGTTCAAGAGCCCATGGGTGGAATAGCTGCGAAACAGCAACAGGTTGACGAGTATAAAGCAGCCGAGCAGCCCCAGAAGATGCAGCAGCCTTATTCGGCTTCCCCATCTGATCGCATAAACCCTGCCGCAAGGTATGGAGACAAGCCGGGAGAGAAGCGTCCCGAGGTGCCTCTGTATGACGATGGCGGCACAGTACAACCAGAGAAGAACGACCAAGAAAAAGCAGCCGATGATGCCGCAGCAAAAGACGCGGCTATGCGGCAGGCTGTGCAAGAGGTGCACATGGAAGAAGCACCTGTCAGCCATGGCACTATGGGCGACCGTATGGATGCGAGAGCTAACCGTCCTGCTGTGCGTATGCAGTATGACACCGAGAAGCCTGTGGATGAATCCAAAGGTGTAGCCGATCAAGACAGCATGGCAGGTGCAGAGTCTAATACGCAGAATGCTCCTCTTGGGGCAACTCCGATGAGTATGAAGAACACTACAGCAATGATGCCGGAGGTAATGGAGCGAGAAGCAAGCACGATTAAAACTCCACGTCCAGAAAGAATGAACTACACTTCGCAGCCTATCCCTGAAGCAAAGCCTGAAGAGGCAGCTCCCGATCCTATGGAGATTATCCAACAGGACAAGCTGGCTGCTATGAAGAAAGGTACAGCCGGTCTGTCTGATCTGGGTACTTCCTTGATACATGAACGTTTGATGAAGGACGGCACCGCAACTCCTGAGCTGGCTCCAGAAACTGCTGCTATGCCTCAGTATACGGGCACCGAACGTATTGGTAAAGGCACACCCGGAGAAGCCGAGGCACATAAGCAGTTCGAAGACAAGCGTCGTGATTATGACACGCGTATTCAAGCGGCAATGGATCAAGGTACGCCCGAGGGGGACCGTGAAGCTGCAAGTCTACAGTTGGCCAAGATGCATTTCGAAAAAATGAACCCTCTCGGTTCTGCGGCGAATAAGCCCGGGTTACTCGGTAAGATTGAGCACGGCCTATCCAAGGCTGGCCAGATTGCAGGCAGCATGACTGTGCCTGAAGTCATCCAGCAAATTCCCGGTACAGAGATGAACCGAAGAATGCTGGAAGAAAGAGCCATTGCAGGAAAAGGTGCAGCTACCAAGGAATCCTTGGAGCAAGCGCAGGCTCGCCAAGCTAACATAGGCAGCAAGTTGCCCCCTCCCACGCAAGTCTTTGACGACTTGAAGGGGCAGATCAACCCGGAGACGAACAAAGTCTACACTGACCAAGAACGTCTGGATGTGGCACAGAACCCTGGCAAAGCTGGCGAAGTCACCTATGCACGCAAGTACATGAAGGATCATCCAGGCAGCACCTATGAAGACGGTGCTGCTGATTATCACAGGATGGTCGCAGGTACCAAGCCATTGAATGAGCAGGAACGTAAGATCGCTGATTATTTGTCAGCACAGAAGATGGAAGATACGCCTCAGAACAGGGATGCAGCTCGTGTGGCACTTGAACAACGAGACACCATGGTTAAGCAGCAAACTGAGCTTCCATTCTCTGAGGCAAAGGCAAGGTTTAATGACAACCTAGCCACCACGCGTGCTTTGCTGGTACAGCAAAATGCTAATGCAAGTCAGCGCGGTTTGAAGGCTGATGAACTGCAGCAAGTTGAGAATGCTCGCAGTTCTGCAGTGTCTAGCAAGTTGCAAACTGCAAAAGATGCGTTGAATGCCACGGACGAACAATTTTCTAACCAGATTGTTCCGATTGTGACGCTGCTTTCTGTGACATCTGCCGAAGGCGTGAAGCGTGTCAACAAGCAAGAATTAGACAAGTTTGTTCCTACCAGCGGAAGTTTCGGTCGCTGGATCAGCGGACATTCTGACCAGTTTTTGTCAGGACAAATCCCTGCCGAGTACCGTGCTGAGGTCGGGCACATGCTTGATCGTATGACAGCCGCTGAAGTAGCTGAGCACATTATCAATACACGCAGTATCGATGGCACAATACGTCAAGGCGCACAGCAGCCGGTACAAAAACCTGAAGGTGGAGCAGCAGCTAAACCTGTTCCCTCCAAACCACAGGCACCGGAAGTTGTGAAGCCTGTTGGCGGCACAAGCGGCTTTGCTGCATGGAAAGCAACGCAGAATCAACCGAAGTAAAATAGGAGACCAAGTATGCCTACACCTGAAGAATTGCAGCAGGACAAAGATTTTATGTCAGCTACACCTGCTGATCAGGCTCGTTATTTGCATGCAAACGATCCTGACTTTCACGCCGCAAGTGCGGAAGATCAGGCGACATACTTGGCTCACGTTACGAAACAGCCAACGGAAACCCTTCCAAAGCAAGGTCTTTTGGAGACTGCTAACAAAGCGTACGAGGGACCGGGCGTAGTCAATGCTCTGGGCCGTCTAGGGACAGCTATCCCAAATATGGCGTCCCAAGCCTACCATGCGTTTGCAGATAAGCGTACCCCGGAGGAAGAGAAGCTTGACAAGACTCCTGTATTGGGCGACGTAGCATTAGCAGTCAAGCGTGCACTCATTGATCCGCAGGAGCAAGCAAGACAGCACATAGAAGAGGAAGCCCGTGCTAATGATGCAGCATTGCGTGCACAAGGCAAAGAGCCGGGATTTAAGGAGAAGTCGGCTGAAATTCTTGGAAAAACTCTTTCCGACATACCTATGGTTGGGCCTTTCGCAATACAATTGGGAGAGCGCGCAGGCAAAGGCGATGTAGCTGGCGCATTAACTGAAGGTGCTGGGTACGCTCTCGCCCCTGAAGTGTTGCATGAAGCTATGCCCGGTGGAGCATTGCCCGGTGCAGCGAAGATGGGTGAAAGACCTTTACCCACAGTGGATGCAGCAATTCGTGGTGTCGGAAAAGGCTACCAGAAAGCCATAGGTGTTGCTCCAGAAGCCGGTGCAATTGCTGGTGGCGTTGCTGGGGCTACGCATGGACCTACAGGGCTTCCTTACGGTATATACGCAGGTGGAAGAATTGGAAAGATTGCACAGACAGTTTTGCCTAAAGGCCGTGGCATGGCCGAATTTGGTCTTGGCCCAGAAGGAAAAGCAGTAGAACGTTTAGGTCTTGATGTTACAAAAGCAGACGCAGCGTTGTCAGCAGCCAAGGAAGAGCACAGTAAATATGCAGCATCTGAAACAGGTGGTCCTCCTCTCGATCCTGAGACCAACCCAGCGTACAAGGAATCACTAGAGACCGTAAAGAAAGCACAAGATGCGGCAGCGGAAGCCCACTACCATTGGAATAAGGCCAAGGAAGCAGCAAAAGCTGCGGCAGAGGCTAAGACTGCTGTAGCCCCTGAGCATGAGATTACACCTGCCGAGGTAGAAGCCGCGCGTCCATCTCCGACCGATGAAGACATCAAAGCTCGCCAAGAGCGGTTGATGGGAGATATTGAGAAGCGTGTGGGCATAGGAAAGTACGCTCCGGCTGAACCTAAGGCTGAGCCGGAGGTGTCTAAACCTGAACCTCCTCCGATCATGACGGCTGGGGAGCCCACGCGTCCCCCAAAGATGTCTGGGCTAAAGGTAGACGAGCACGGCAAGGTGATTGACACTGACGCCACTGAGACCGCAGCGCGTGAAGCTATGGGTACAGAGTCCCCTGCGAGGCAGGTACCAGCTACCCGAGGTATAGCCATGCGTCCTCCGTACGCGGAAGCACCCATGGCTGAATATAAGATGCGTGGAGGGCCCGCTGAGGCCCCCAAGGTAGAAGCTCCTAAGGCCGAGGCTCCCAAGGTTTATACAAAAGAACAGGCTGATGCATTGGTTGAAAATCTTCGTAAAGCAGTTCCTGATGCTGAGGTATCTGTAGTAGGGTCGGTTAAGCGTGCTGGTGAGTCTGCACACGACATAGATTTGTTATCCTCGGAAAAAGATATACCGAACATTGCTTCTGCAATGGAAAAGCAAGGCTTCAAAGAAGTTTCAGGATCAAGCGTTGTATCCCCCAAGGAAGCTAAAGAATCAGGGAAAGAGTTTCCTACAGATCAATGGTCAAGGGTGCATCATTTTGAGAATGAAGAAGGCCACAAAGTAGAGTTGTGGCATAAAGATACTTCTCCAGAAGTTTCTAAAGCTGAAGCACCGAAGGCTGAGGAAGCCCCCAAAGAAGCCCCTGAGCGTTCCCCAGAAGACGCAGGGAAAGCCGAGAAGGTAGTTTATCAACTACCCAATCAAGAACTGCAAAATCTAGGCAATCGCTTTGGGATTTCTACGAAGACCGAAGACTACGACTTCAGCAAACGCGAAGCTACTCGTGAGGGCGGCTCCAAACACGCAGTTGACCGCGATAGGTTCCACAAAGATTTGATGGCGAAACTACCAACTGCCCTAGTGGACAAACTTGTTGACGCAGAAGCCGCGTGGGACAAAGCGAATCCACAGACGTTTGACGAGCCCTCCAGAAGCAGCAAGTTCTGGGCAGACCGTTCCAAAGAAATCGTCAAGGACGCCCTAACCAAATATCAAGATGATCTAGCAGCCAAAGGTGCCGCTGGGGGTTCTGGGGCACCCGACGAAGGCATAGGCGGCTTGGAAAGGTGGCAAGGTAAAAACCCCCTTGATAAAGCCACTGTGAAGCCTACGGCTGAGAAGGTTAACCTACCTGTGGACACAGACAAGGAACAACCATTTGCGGCAGGAAATCAAACGTGGGAAGATCAGCTGCGTGAAGCACGCAAGACGGTCAATAAGGGAAAGGCTGAGGCTAAGGCTGAGAAGCCTAAGGAACTTGAGCAAGACCAGCCTGAAAAGGAGGAACCTAAGGGTTCCCCCGAGCATATGTACGAGTATAAGCGGGATGCCGACAGCCACCAAGTCACCGTTAGAGACAAGGATGGAAAATCGGTAGCCCTAATAGAGGCTCGTGCTGCAGATGACAACCCGAACAAATGGACTGTCAAAACCAGCGCATCAGCCGAGAAGGGCGAAGGGCTCAAGGGCTACACACGTCTTATGGACGCTGCACAGTCCCAAGCCGAACGCTCAGGGAAACCCGTGACAGTTCAAGGGGACGATGAGATGTCCCCAGCGGCTATACGTACATGGGCCAAGTTGGGCAATGAATATAGCGTTGCGTGGCCTAAGGATAACCGTCCTTCGATCACGTTCCGTCCAAGCAAGATGAAGTACTAACCTGAAGGAGATTTCAATGTCACAATCAGCCGTAAACAGAAACGGACTGCTCGTAGCAGTCGGAAAACAGGTAACAATTTTAGGAGCAGTCACGGTAATTGCTGGGAGCGGCGTAGGCCGTCCCTCGGGTACTACGAATGCCACTGACGCTGTGACTGTGGTGACTCCTTTAGGAGACTCCATATCGGTCCAAGCAGGCGATTGCCATGCTCAGGATGATCAGCCCATTAACAATAACGCTCGGTCAACCGATGGGTTTCCCTTTGCTCTCTATGACAGGGTTACTATCAATGGGGTTGTACAGAGCATCACAAATTCGCCATGAGGATTCATGGGGGTACTCACAGTTTTGACAGATTTTTCTAGTACGTCAATCACAGTGTCTAGTGGCACAGTTGATAATGGGTAGACATCCCAAGGCTTAGCGGCTTTGGAGAAGAGTTGGGCAGCGCCTTAACCGCTGCCCTACTCGACCTTGTTAAGGAAGGAAATATGAAAAGAAAAAAGCGCTGTTTAAGAGGGCACCTTAGGTCTGCAAAGAATATTACCTCTGAATATGCTTGCAAATTATGCAGCCGCATAAAGAGGATTGCGAAACGAAAAGCGTATAGACTTTTGTTCCCTTTACCCCCAAGAAAAACCCATTGCTTACGTGGTCACCTTAGGACTCCAGAAAATCTTACATCTAATGGGTCGTGTAAGTCGTGCACCTCAGAGTCCCATGCTAGGATCTATAAGGCTAATAAGAAAAAATTCATAACAAAAGCAAGATCATGGGGCATGTCTAATCCAGTAAAAGTTAGAGCATATAAGAGTAAATGGGCCAAGAACCATCCAGAGTCTGCGCGAGTGAGAGGAGCTACTAGACGCACTAGGATAACCAAGGCCGGTGGGAGTTTTACGTTTAAAGAATTTAAAGAGATGTGCAATAAGTACGACAACCGTTGCCTTTGTTGCGGCAAGCGCAGGAAGTTAGCAGCAGACCATGTGATCCCGGTTTCTAAAGGTGGGTCAAGCAACATTTCAAATATACAGCCTCTATGTTTTGGAAAAGGAGGCTGCAACAATCGCAAAGGTAATAAGTACGCAGATTACCGAACAACAAATCCTGAAAGTGGTGCTAAAAGCACCGGAGCAGAACAATGAGTGCATAT
>Ga0208034_1001821_pt1 | contig 12028 bp, 13 predicted proteins | sample June2015DPH_8_10_FD_184699 | JGI IMG/M metagenome (GOLD analysis project Ga0208034, IMG submission 184699) | Peatland microbial communities from SPRUCE experiment site at the Marcell Experimental Forest, Minnesota, USA - June2015DPH_8_100... | ecosystem: Environmental > Terrestrial > Soil >...
ATCCAGGCTGGATCGAGGCCCCGCACAATAGCTCGAGCCATCAGAGAATAGATGTAACGATCGGTAAGAACGACAAATCCGGCACGTAGCGCAGGGACGATCTCGTTTTCGAGTCGATCCGCAAAATCCGTGGCGTAAAAGAGGCTCAAGGTAATGCGCCCCAGGGTATGTCCCTCTTTGGCTTGCTGAATTCCCCTAGCCGCCAGTTGGGAACGCTTGATGCCGGTATCCAGCACGGCGTGTCCTTGCTGCTCGAGCCAGGGTCTGAGCAGCTTGATCTGAGTGGAACGGCCAACGCCGTCCGTGCCCTCAATTACAATCAGTCTCCCGGTGAGTTCCGCCAGATTCATTTTGGGCAGAATCACCGAATAAGTTTCTCTCATGGGGCCACCCTCAATCGTTTGGCCTGGGTCAGCTTGGCCTTAACAATCTGGCGCATCTGGACCTGCTGATCTTCAATGGGAAGCGTGGCATCCACCGTCGTGAGGTCGAATTCCGGGATCATGCTCTCGTACTCTTCGAGGATTTTCCCTTGAAAGAGATGAAAGCTCTCCTCCGGGTCTTCGTTCAACCCAAGGTCCATGCCGGCTAAGCTCTCCTCCGGGTCTTCGTTCAACCCAAGGTCCATGCCGGCTTCATAGAACTTCACCCCGCTTCGCCCTTCCAGGATGCGTTTCATGGCAACATCAAGGGGAACGCGGAAATAGAAGGCCGCGGTGGGCTTGACCGCAAAGCTGTAAAGCTCCCGCACCCACTTGCGATCCATGCCCCGCACCACATCGCGGGCAAAGGCGGTGTAGATGTAGCGATCGCAAAGCACCACCGCTCCCGCTTTCAGCAGGGGGATGATGTTGTGCTCCATCCGATCCGCGAAGTCAGTGGCGTGGATCAAAGAGAAGGTAGCGGGAGTAAGCATCTGCTTCTTCTTCCCGCGCCTCGTCGTGTCCCGGACCAGCGGCGAGGAATTCCACTCGCTGAAGACAACCCCGTAGCCTTCAGACTGAAGCCACTGGTGCAGGAGCATCAATTGGGTGGACTTGCCCGAGCCGTCGATTCCCTCGACCACAAAGAGCTTTCCGGGGAAACGATGCTCGCCGTATCGTTTCATTCAGCAATACCCCGTGCTATGCGTTGCGATGAGCTACATGCAAAGTCTATCACAGCCCCTGCCTCAGCGAAAAGGGTGGCAATCCGAAAGGGCTATTCGAACCGCCGAGATAATGGAGGCTAGTGAATGGCCTTGCGCAGGGAGTCGACAATGGACTGACTATCCGCAGGGCGGAGTGAACCGGCGATGAAGTTGTAGGTTTTTCCGGACGTCAGATTGATGTGAAAGGTGCCCGTGTTGAGGTTGAGGCCTGGAATGATATTTGCGTCAACCTCTCTAATATCCGAGAGAGGCGTTGAAAACACCTCCTTGCCCGACTCCTCGTAAGTGAGCTTCTGGCCCGTTACCATCAGCGTGCCTTTGGTCTTGTTGTGGCTCTGGAGAAGGCTGGCGACGTCCCCGAGGTTGTAGACGTCGAAGCGCTGGCCCGCCGAGCTGGCCGGTTCAGAAACCGCGGCAGCCTTGGTGGTCCCGCCTGCCACCTCGAAGGGTGCTTCGGCCTCTTTGTCGTCGGGATTCACCACAAACAAGCTGGTCTTACCTGTGGGCGCATCCGCGGTGATTTGAATGCGCACTGTAAGCTCAGTGGTGGCCGTCGCGGTGGTCTCCAGGACCCGTATTCCTGGGTTCAAGAAGCTGACCTTGGCCCCTTGAGCAAAGTTCTTCCCCGTGATCTTCAGACTCGCTTGAGTTCTGGGAGCAGCGCGGGGGGGAGCGACGCTTGTGACCTCCGGCGTGCTGGATTCGGAAGGATGAACTTCCTCCGCAGGCGTTGATGGCGCCGCAGGGGCTGCTGGCGCAGGGACAGCGGCCGGCGCAATCGTAAATTCAGCCTCAGCCGCGATACTGGCCGGATTGCTGACATAGAGGCTGATTGCACCGGCTTGGGCTTTCTTGCTGATCGCCAGCTTGACCTCGAGCTCCGTCCCACTAACGCGTCGAGTAGAGACAACGTGAATTGACGGGTTGGTAAAAGAAACGTAGGCACCGGGAGAGAAATTCTGCCCTTCGACGACGATGGTAACCTCCTCCCCGGGAGCCGCCTGGCTTGGGTTGAGCTGCTGGACCTGAGGTGTAGCGTCCGCTGGAATCTCCTGCGGCGGCAAAGCAACTACCGCAAGGCCACCCCCAGCCCACAGTAACGCTATGGCGGCGGCAAGGATCAAGCCTCTCCTGAAAGCCCTCCTGGTCTGGAGATCGCTTCCTCTCATGGCTTTCCCTCCCCGGTGATCTCATGCCTCTTTATGCAGTATGCCCCCGCCGCCCCAGCGCCCAACGTTAAGGAGTTGCCTGAGTGAAGCGGACACCCTTTTTTTGCAATTATTTCAGGCGCGCGAGTTTCCCCGGCTTTTCCAGTCTTTCGGCCTTTATAATCCCGGATCCTTCCTTTATGGTCAGGATCTGATTGGCTTCGATTTTGGTGAATTTCTCGGTCTTCTGCGTCGTGGGCCACCTGATTTCGATCGAATCGATTTCTTTCGCATCCCCGAGGCCGAAGTGAAGGCGCAAATCGCTCTGGGACATTACGCTGGTTCCGCAGTGGACCTCGTCGATCTGCGCGTGTTTTCCCGTCACCACGCGCGCGCGGGCGCCGACCGCAGTGCGGTTACAATGTGTCCCAATCAACTTGAGCTTGATCCAGTTGTTCTTGTTTCCTCCTTCATTGCGCAGGAGGGAGAACCTGTCATTCATATTGAGCACCAGGACGTCGAGGTCTCCGTCGTTGTCGTAGTCCCCAAATGCGCAGCCGCGGCTGGAGAAGCGTTCCGCTACCCCCGGTCCCATCTGAGCTGAGACGTCCTTAAACTTGCCATTCCCAAGGTTTCTGTAAACGATGCGTGGACTCTTGAACGTAGCATCGAGATGATAGGTTTCGATTTCAGGATAAACATGGCCCGTGACGTGAAAAATATCCGTCCACCCATCGTTGTCGTAATCCATGAATCCCGCCCCCCAGCAGACGTACTGCGTGTTCACCCCCAGGCCTGCGACGAAGGTGACGTCGGTAAAAGTCCCGTCCCCATTGTTATGGTAAAGATCGGGCGTATCGTCGGTGAAATTAGTTTTGAAGATATCCAGCCACCCATCGCAGTCGTAGTCTCCGACGCCTACGCCCATGCCGGCCTGTTCCTGTCCATCCTCGTTATAGGCGCAACCCGCCATAACGGAGACATCCGTGAATGTCCCATCCTTGTTATTGTGAAACAGGATGCTGGGCTCCGAATCCACCGCCACGTAGATATCCGGCCAGCCGTCGTTGTCAAAATCATACGACACGCCGGTGATGGAGTAACGCGGCCCGGGTTTCAGGATGCCGGCCTTTTCCGAAACGTCCGAGAAGGTCCCATCACCGTTATTGTGGTAAAGGATGTTCATCCCGCCGGGAAGCCCGCGCGGCCCACACATGGTGGGGATACCTTTCCACTGGCAATAGCCGGTCGCGCCAGGTACCGGCACTTTCGTGATATCCAGCTCAATGTAATTGCAGACGAAGAGATCCAGCAATCCGTCGCGGTCATAGTCGAGCCAAGTGCAACCGGAGCCCCAGCGGACACGATCTTCCCAAAGTCCCGCTTTCTTCGTCACATCCGTAAAAGTTCCGTCGCCGTTGTTGTGCCAGAGGATGTTGTGGCCCCAGAAGCAGCAGAACAGGTCGTCCCATCCGTCATTGTCGTAGTCGCCGACGCAAACGCCCGTCCCCCAGCCGGTACGGCCCAGGCCTGCCTTCTCCGTCACATCGGTGAACGTTCCGTTGCGATTGTTCTTAAAGAGGTGTTGAATCGGAGCTTTCCCGGGTTCGTAGGTTTCCTCGAAGCGCACTCCGTTGGTCAGGTAGATATCCAACCAGCCGTCCTGGTCGTAATCGAAAAAGGCCAAACCGCTGCCTTTGGCCTCGACAATGTACTTCTTGCTCGTCACTCCGCCCCAAACGTTGGGAACGGTCAGCCCTGCCTCTTCGGCAACATCCACGAAGATGACGGGTGAAGATTCCTCCGGGTTGGGAACAATGGCCGCGTGCAGGGCGGGCGCGCGGGTCCATCGCCAGAGAGGAGTTGTAAGAGCGTCAAGGAGCTTTGACCCCAGCAGGACAGCGGAGGAACCCAGGATTTGGCGACGAGAAAACTTCATCTTTGCTGTTGTTGCTTCGCGTTCCGTTCGGCCGCCACAGGGTGCAAAGCCGAACGTGCGCAGCATAAAATTCCAGCCCACAAAAATCAGTCAGCCATTATACTACAGGGGCAGGGCCTCCTGCCTTCCGGACTGGACAGCCCGGAGAATGGTGATGACAGGAGTGCGAGGTGCAAGTCCCCTGAATCGGGATCATTACTCATGTCAACTCGCTTACGGAGGTGTGCGGTGCGCCATACATGCTTGGTGGTTTGGATGGGCGGGTGGTTTGTGGCTCTTACGTCCGCCGCCCTGGCACTCCCGGCAAAGACAGAGACCATTGCCTTGCGGAGTGGTGACGAGACCGTCTCCGCCTATCTCGCGGTCCCCGATTCCGGCGGGCCCCACCCAGCCCTGGTGGTGATTCATGAATGGTGGGGCCTGAACGACTGGGTAAAGGAACAGGCGCAGAAATTCGCAGAACAAGGATATGTGACGCTTGCCGTAGACCTCTACCGGGGCAAGGTGGCCTACGATCTGGTGGGGCCTGAACGACTGGGTAAAGGAACAGGCGCAGAAATTCGCAGAACAAGGATATGTGACGCTTGCCGTAGACCTCTACCGGGGCAAGGTGGCCTACGATCCCAACCTCGCTCACGAGCTCTCGCGCGGCCTGCCCCAGGACCAGGCCATTCGCGACCTGAAAGCCGCCTTCAACTACCTAGCCTCCCGGCCCGATGTCCGGAAAGATAAGATCGGCTCGGTGGGCTGGTGCATGGGGGGCGGATTCTCTCTCCTGCTGGCCGTCAATGAATCCAAGCTCGCCGCCTGCGTCGTGAATTATGGCTCCATGCCTACGGACAAAGACGAAATTCAGAAAATTCAGGCGCCCGTGCTGGGGAGTTTTGGAGCCGAGGACCGGGGCATCCCGCCCACTGCCGTGGGGGCATTTGAAGATGCGATGAAAGCCGCGCATAAGTCAATCGACGTGAAGATCTATGATGGCGCCGGCCACGCCTTCGAGAACCCCAACAACAAGCTGGGATATCGTGAAGCCGCCGCCAACGATGCCTGGGCCCGCACGCTCGACTTCTTAAACCGCACCCTCAAGGGGCAGTAGTCAGAGACTTTCCGACAGCACCGAGATTTCTGCGGCGGGTCATGGCGGAGGAGTCAAAGAACGGAAACTGGAAATTAGAAACTGGAAACATGAGTTCAGACCGTCTTTGCCGGCGCGGCGGGGATGTTGGGAAGCGGCTTGCCTCCACCCGGCCCGTGCAGCTTCTGACATGGCTTTTTCCGGCGAGCCAGGTGGAGATAATCCAGCACCAACCGGCGCTTGAGATGCTGGATGGCCTTGGCCGGATCGACGCCTTTGGGACAGGCACGCGAGCACTCGCCGGCGTAGTGGCAGCGGAAAGCCCCAAACGCGGCGCCGGTCACCCGGTTGCGTTCGCGTCGCCCGTCGTCGCGCGTGTCCTGGTTATAGCGCTGCGCCGCCGCCAGAGGCATGGGCCCCAAGTACCGCGCGTCGGTGGCCAAGGTGGGGCAGGCGGCCATGCAGCAGCCGCACTTGATGCAGTAGGTGAACTGGAGATAGGCTTCGAGTTCCTTTGGAGACTGGTAGAACTCCCCTGCCGGGTCATTAATCTCGGCCTCATCCGCGCGCACCACGTAAGGCTTCAGCGAACGGTGTTTGTCAAACATGGTCAGGAGATCGGGGACCAGGTCACGGATGATGTTGAAATTCGGCAAGGGGCTCACGGTCAGATCCGTAGTCGCGATGTGCAGGATCTGGGTGTTGCAGGCGAGCGTCGGCTGCCCGTTCAGCATCATGCCACACGAACCGCAGACGCCCATGCGACACGAATAACGCCAAGCCAGCGAAGCATCCACATTGTCCTTGATGTAGTGCAGGCCGTCGAGCACCGTCATGCCTTCGCGCACCGGTATCGTGTAAGTCTTTACGTACGGCGCGCGGTCGCTTTCAGGATTGTAGCGCGTGATGTGAAAATTAATCTGTCGTACGGTTTTGCTGCTTCCCGGCATGGCTACCCCCTTCCTCCTGCTATGGCGATGGCATGCACTGCGACGGCCGCCCACGTGCCCAGGCCAAACAGCCCCAGTCCTACAACTAGAAAGACGAAGGTGATGGCCTTTTCGACCGCGGGCTTGAGCGTCAACTCGAACAGGATGGTGCGCAGGCCATAGAGGCCATGGTAGAGCGCGACGCCGAGGAGAAGGACGTAAGTAACGGTGAAGAACAGCTTGCCATCCCTAAACAGGCTGTTGCTCTTGGAAACGGCCTCGCCCCCGTAAGGGACAAACAGGTGAGTGATCCCGCCCACGTGCATGATGAGCATGTGGAGGCCGAGCAGGAAGAGGATCACCACTCCCGCCGCCATGTGCCAGGTCCAGTATTTCGTTTCGCGCATTTCTCCTCCTCCTACTTGACCCAGGGTCGCGTCAAGGTCTTCGCTCACCAAGTAACCCCTCACCTGCCCTCGTTCCTCGGGCACCCTCTCCCCAAGGGAGAGGGCCGTCATTGTCGATTTCTACCCTCTCCCGAGGGGAGAGGGTGGACCGCGATCCCGATTCACTTCATCGGGACGCGGGCCGGGTGAGGGGTCTTTTTCGAGCCAAGGCGACTTTGACGCGCCCCTGCTATTTAGCCAAACCCAAGAATTCATACCCCCCTGCCGCGAGCAAGATCGCTGCCAGGATCATCATGGAGATGAGCAGGGGCCGCTGAACGTTCAGTGACGTCTTGTAGGGATAAACAGGCTCGATGGGCTTGCCGACCGCGAAGCCGAGTTCCACGAGCACCAGACGGATGCCGTTCGCGGCGTGGTAGGCGAAAGCCGAGAAAACCAGAAACTCCCCGAACTTGAAGAGAGGCTGGTGAAAGATTCCCCCCTCGACCCACAAGTAGATGCCTTTGGCGCGCAGGCTCGTAACCACAACGTGCATCAAAAAGTAGCAAAGAATGCCCAGGCCGGTGAGGCGATGCAGGATGTAAGCGTAGCGCTCCACACCCCAACGCCCGCCCCCGAGCCATCCCCACAGCCCGAGCCGATTGTTGTGTCTTTGGATTTCGGCCACGTTGGCCTCCCCCGAAAATTGCCGATTGGCGATTTTCGATTGATGATTGTCGATTAGGGTCCTTTTGATTTCAGCGATAAGCCTCACGTCGATGACGAACTGCAACTATGTCAACAACCCTCTCGTCGTCAAAAATTTGGTAAACAACTCGATAATCGCCGATCCGGATGCGCCACCGGTTTTGAACGCCACTCAATTTCTTACATTTTGCTGGACGGGGGTTTTGGGCAAGCGACTCAATTACTGGGAATATTCGGTTGACAAGCGGTCGGTCAAGACTTTCCAGCTCTTTACGTGCTGACCTGGCAAAGGTGATTGCATATTCGACGTTAGCCATTTAGCTTGCCCTGACTTTTGAGGCGATCTCGAACAAACTGGAGCGTCTCGCGGGGTTCATGCTTTCTTTTTTCGGCCAACCAATTGTCATAAACATCCTCCCAGAGGGTTCCGTGCTTTTTGAGGTTTATTACAACCCCGGTTTTCTTCCCCTGGGAATCGACAATAAACTCAACACCTTCCATATTCATGACCTCCCACCCTCAATTCTATCATCCCCTGTCACCGGCGGCTGTACAGTCGGTCCTCCACGTGCGGCCGCTGGTTAGATGGTGCGCCCGTTATCTATTGAGCTGCGCCACCGGACCCCAGTTGTTGAGCCATTTGGTGAAGTCGCGACGTGGCTCCCTGTACTCGCCGGCGTGAACGGTAAACAATGGCTTCATGGGCCCTCCTTCACAATTTGTAATACACAATCCACCATTCACTATTCGTGACATACAGCTAGCCTCGACCCGGAGTGTTAGTACTTACGCTCCACCGGCTTCCAGGTGGTAATCGTCACGGGCTTGTATTCCAGCCGCGGCTTGCCGTCGGTCGAGTAAACCATGGAGTGGGCCAGGAACTTCTCGTCGTCGCGTTGGGAGAAATCCCTGCGGGCATGGGCCCCGCGGGATTCCTCGCGGGCCAGACCCGCGAAGAGCAGCACCTCGGCCAACTCCAGCATATTTTCGGTCTCGAGCGCCTGAATGAGGTTGGAGTTGTAGATGCGGCTTTTGTCCTGAATGGAGATTTTCCCGAAGCGTCGCCTCAGCTCCGCAATCTTGGCCAGCCCCTCCTTCATGGACTCCCCGCTGCGATAGACACCGGCGTGCTTGTCCATCAGGGTCCGAAGCTCGCGGCGGATGCGGGCGGGGTTCTCAGTTCCACTCTGCTTGAGCAGCCCGTCGAAAATACGCTTCTCTTCTTCCCGGGCCAAGTCTTCCGACATCGCGCTCAGCTTGGAGCCTTGGGCCACGTACTTCGCCATCTCGCCGGCCGTGATGCCGCCCCACACCAAGCATTCGGCGGTGGAGTTGCACCCGAGGCGGTTGGCGCCGTGCATGGAGTGGCAGGCCACCTCGCCGGCGGCCCAGATATTCTCCACCTTCGTCTGCCCATTGATGTCGGCCTCGATTCCGCCCATCGAGTAGTGAGCCACGGGCCGGATGGGAATGGGCTGCGTGATCGGGTCGATGCCCAGAAACTTCATGCACACTTCCCGAATCAAGGGCAGGCGCTTGTTGATTCGCTCGGCGCCCAGGTGAGTCAAATCGAGCTGGATGTAATCGAGGCCGTCGGCTCCCGGGAAGCCGCGTCCCTCGAGGATTTCGGTCATCTCCGAACGGGAAACGATATCGCGCGGCGCCAGCTCCATCATCTTGGGCGCATACTTCTCCATGAAGCGCTCGCCTTTATTGTTGCGCAGGTAGCCGCCTTCACCGCGGCAGCCCTCGGTCATCAGGATGCCCGAAGGCACGAGCCCCGTCGGGTGAAACTGGAGAAACTCCGGATCCTCCAAGGCCAGACCGGCGCGGTAGGCAATGGCCTGTCCATCGCCCGTAACGGTTTGAGAGTAGGTGGTGAATCCATAAAGGTTCCCCAACCCTCCGGAGGCAATCAGGAGAGCCTTGCCGCGCAGGACATGAAACTCGCCGCTCGGTAGATCGTAGAGCGTAAGCCCGGCGAAGCGTCCGCCATCGAGGAGCAGCGCAGTGACGAAACATTCGTCGTAGCGCTTGAAGTTGTTGTATTTGACGAGGGTGTCGTAGAGGGCCTGCATCTCGAAGAAGCCGGTCTTGTCGGCCGCCATGCACGCCCGAGGAAAAGAATGCCCTCCGAACGGCCTCTGCATGATTCGCCCGTCCTCGCGGCGGGACCAGGGGACGCCCCAGTGCTCGAGGAGGCGGATTTCATCCGGGGAGGTTCTCACAAATCGCTCCACTGTGTCCTGGTCCGCAAGGAAATCGGAGCCTTTCACGGTGTCCCAGGCGTGCAACTCGAGGCTGTCACCTTCCTCGGGGCGCATCACCGCGGCCGTGCCTCCTTCCGCACACACGGAATGCGAGCGCATGACCTGCACTTTCGAAACGATAGCGATGTCGGCGCTGCCCCGCGTTTTGATGCAGAGCTCGACCGCGGCGCGCAGCCCGGCGAGTCCGGTCCCCAAGATCAAGACATCATGAGTTATTTGCTGCATGCTTCATGTGCTCCTTCGAGCTTCCAACCCGGCGCCTGGAAGCAGAAGCGTACTCTTTGGAGTGCGGTCCCGCCTTGCGGGACCGCACTCCAAAGATGGGCCCCGAGCAGGAACATTTTCCGCGTTTGAAAGCCTCCGTCGTCGCGGCGGTACTTCGGAGGCTCGCCATTGTGGCACCCACCCGCCTCGATGTCGAGAGACACAAAGTCGGGCGCATTTCATGAAGTCAATATAGCCTCCCGCTGGCGCGACTCAGGTTATAATCTTGCGGCATTTCATGGACTACCCCCGGGTGACGATTCCCTGAGGGCGGGGGAAGAGAGCTTATGTCGAAACTCGTCTTGCTGGTGACGCGAGAAGGTCTGGGCCACGTCGAGCCCACAGACAGGCAGTTTGACCTGGAGATGTTCGATCGGTTCCTGCACGCGTTGGAGAACCAGCCAGTCAAGCCGCACTCCATTTGCTTTTATACCGAGGGCGTTAAGTTGGTCTGTGATGGCTCACCCGCCCTGTTGGGCCTTCGGATACTCCAGGGACAGGGCACTCGCTTGGTCACCTGCCGAACATGCCTGGAGCACTTCGGGCTGACTGATAAGGTTGCGGTAGGAGAAGTCGGCGGAATGAACGACATCGTCGGACTGTTGACAGGGGCGGACAGCGTGGTGACCGTGTGATGGGGCGCTTTTCGTCGAGGCGCACGGCGCCTAGCCCTCACCCTTCTGTCGCAAACCTACCAGAAATGAGCTGGTGTTTTGATAAGCCTGGGCAAGAAATGACGCAATTTCCGGCCATTTCTTAGCTTTGATTGGCGCTTCTGGCAGTCAAAAACCAGTTCGTTTTGGGCTCCTGAAAACTATAACTCCTTTCTTTTCAATAGATCCTTAGGTTCGTTCCCTCTATTTAGTATCTTTTCTGCGTTTTCTGTCACCAGCGGGCCGATTTCGAGCCCTCTCCACGCGCCCTGCTCCGGCGTTATCCCCAATTTCACGAAATCAGCATAATACATATCTAGGCTCGTGTCAAGAGCAAGAAATAAGATTCTACGAGCCCCTCGCCACAGCGTTGTGTTGGGCGCTGACCTGCCTGATAAGAAGTCGCTCGGCTTCGTGATCCAGTCGTTTGACCGCCTCCTGAGATGTCAGCCAGTGGACTGACATCACTTCTTCCGAACTTTGAAATTGAGACTCGCCGATGGGTTTCATATTCCAGAAGCGAACTACCTTGGTGATTTCTCCCGCGTCATAACACACCCAACCAGCATGGCTCTCAACCTCCACATTGAAACCCGTCTCTTCCCGAACCTCTCTGATCGCGCATTGCAGCCATGATTCACCCGGCTGCACTTTACCCTTGGGTAGTGTCCAATCCCCATAGCGTCTTCTATGAATAACTATCAGCTCGGGTCCCCCGGTCGCCTGCCGCCAGATGAGGCCACCGGATGCCGCTACGATTCTTACGGGTTGGTCAGAGAATTTCATGTGGGCAGAAGTCCTCTTAGGTTTTCACCCGCAGCAGCAAGTACGACCCCGCCAGCCCAAAGAGAACGTCTGGGGACCAGGCGGCGACCACGGGAGGTAATTGGCTGAGGTCTCCCATGGCTTCGAACAGGCTGGAGATCGACCAATAGAGAATAGCGATGCCGATGCTGAGGGCGACGCCGGAGAGTGCGCCCTTGCTGCCGGTAGTGAAGGAGAAAGGAATACCAATCAGGGTCACGACGAAGGCAATGAGGGGATAGGAAAACTTCCGATAGAACTGGACAGAAAGGCGGACTACGTCAAAGCCGCTCCGGCTTAAATCGCTGATGTAACGCCCCAATTCGAGAGCACTCATCTGTTCGGAAGGTCTCACTTCCTTCTTAAAATAGGCGGGCTCCTCCGTTATCTCGGTGAAGGTGTCGACCGAAAAGGGGAAGTATTTTTCAACCCGGTCTCCCTGGAGGTCCCGCACCCAGCCGTTTTCCAGCACCCACCCCCGGATGGGCGGTTCCCAGAATGCCCGGGCAGCGTAAATACGGCGGGTAAGATGAAAAGACTGAGGGTCGAATTCGAAGCAAGCGAGCGAAAACGTTCTTGTCAGGGTCAAAGAACCTGTAGTTGTAGATACGATCCGATTGCCCAAAAATCCACTGTCTTTCAGGGCGATAGAAGGTTTGTGGGGGTTTCCCCTTGATCTGATTGCGCAACGCGTCCTGC
>Ga0208034_1001824_pt1 | contig 12016 bp, 10 predicted proteins | sample June2015DPH_8_10_FD_184699 | JGI IMG/M metagenome (GOLD analysis project Ga0208034, IMG submission 184699) | Peatland microbial communities from SPRUCE experiment site at the Marcell Experimental Forest, Minnesota, USA - June2015DPH_8_100... | ecosystem: Environmental > Terrestrial > Soil >...
GCAGAGAGGTAACGGCAAGGACGGTGCGGCCGTGCGGGGCATATTCCGTGCGAAGGAAGGTAGCGAAGCTCTTGTAGGCGGGTACGACATCGGTTTCAATGGCGTCCGTGATCTGCTGCGTGAGACGCTTCTGCTCTTCCGGGGAGATGCTGGCGGGATACTTCTTCGTCGGAATGAGGAAGGGATCGGCATCGATAATGCCCTGGCACTGAACGGGGAGTTTTTCGAGGAGGAAACGCACGGGCATGAGGTTGTCCTTCATGCCGGCGCGGAGGACCTCCGTGGTCTCGCTGAGGACACGGGGGATCTGGTGAAGCCGGGCGATGTAGTCTTCATAGTGCTTCACGGAGTCGAGAGGAACGGCCAGAGGCAGATCGGCGAGACCGGTGTGGATGCCGTTCTGCTGGTTGATCGGCATCTCGTATTCTTTCAGGTCGAAGTCGGCGAGGCGCTGCTGGAGGACACGAACCAGGACCTCGTGGGAGAGCTGATCCTGGTCGGAGAAGCCGGCGGTGGCTATGGCCTGAAGGCGGCGGAGGAAGGTCCGGTCGGTTTCGTGGCGCTGGGCGATGCCGGCGAGTGAGTGATCGGCGAGCTTATCGTTGTAGCGATAGTCGCCGAACGCCGTGGCGCGCTCGGGGAAGTTGCGGAGGTCGGACTCGTACTGCTCGTCGAAGAGGGCGTTTTGCGCGGCGAGGCGATCAGCAACCGATTTGAGGTCCTGGGCGCATACGGAACCGGCTAGAGCGATGAGGAAAAAGAGGCTTTGGTAAAGTCGCATGGGTGTGATCGTAGCAGAGGTGAGGAGATGGTTGCACGAAGAAATTGGCGTTCAGATCCAGCAACTCCGTCTTACGTTCACAAATCATCCTCCTAAGCCTCAGGCTTTAGGAAGTCTTCAGTTCTCAGTTTTCAGTTATCAGTAACGACGGGTGGTAAGGCGAAAGCTGACAACTGACAGCTAGTCCCGAGCCCTGAATCCCGAATTGCGAATCCCCAGCCCCCCGCCACTAATACGCAATGTCCGTCATTCTGAGCGAAGCGAAGAATCCCCGCATTTGAAAGCTCAATCAGTGCGAAAGAATGCCGGGATTCTTCGCTTCGCTCTCCAGAAACTCGACGCATTACTCGTTTCCATTGAGCAGCTTGGGCCGGGCCTGTCTGATCGGTCGTCGCCCCGCAACTAACCCCTCACCCGGCCCGCGACAGTTGGTGAAAGCGCCGTCGCGGTCCACCCTCTCCCCAGGGGAGAGGGCAACACCCGTTTGCGACGTACTCCGTTTCTGACGTCACGGATAGCGGTCTTCGGCTATACATGCTCAGAATGACAGACGGTGGCCTTTTCTTCTACGAATGACGAACAACCCGTAAATGACGAGCAACCCGTATAAGATCGGCGGACCGTAGGCCGCGGCGACACCGTGGCTACCCGCTGGTGCGCTAATCCCCCAGAACCTTTTCAACCTGGCCGATCTTCTTCTGGACCTTGCCGACCGTCTTCTCGTCGGCGCCTTCGTTTTCCAGATTTGGATTTTTGGTAGCCTTCCCCACCTTCTCCTTGATCTTGCCCTTCACTTCGTGAAACTTGCCTTTGGCTTGGTCTTTGGTACTTGATTTCATGGCATCTTCCTCCTTAAGTTTTGTTTGGACCGTCGGCGAAGCGCCACCGGACGCTAACTTCGCCAGCGAGAATATCCCCAACCTCCACCACCGAGCAAAAACAACACCAAGAGAACAATCAATATGGTTACCACGTCTCACCTCCGTTGTAAGAGGAAGCTGCTGGACGCATCCAAACCGCAGCCCTCTTGTTTCCCACAAGCAACATCATCATCATGGACGCAACGAAGGCGGGCGTCTGCCCCATTGTGAACAGGTGTCTGTGCATTTGTGCACACCTCCGTAGTGGTTAAGGCCACGAAAGGATCACCGCGGTCACAGGTACTGACTCATCTTGACCAGTGCAATGAGCAAAGCAGCGGGTAGCGGGTAGCCACGGCGACACCGTGGCTACCCGCTAAATCGGAGATTCTCGTTAAGCCTTCACTGCATTTTCCCCTTCGTATAACTAGAACGAGCACTTTTGACCAAAGGTGCGAGCAATACTGAACTGACACGTAAACTCCCCACAGGATATAAAGAGACTAGGTCTAAAGACATTGGAGCGTTCCATAAATGACTGGGGAGAGTTCCACGATTTCTACACGCAGCGGCGCGGGGAAGGTCCACACGCCGGGACAGCGATGGGCGCCTGGAGGCTGGTGGCTGATCATAGGAGCATCGCTCATAGTCATCGCAGGCATCGTGCTGATCGTGTTGGCCTGGAACTGGCCATTCACGCGCCAGGCTGTCACCAAAGCGCTCCAGGACCGATTCGCCCGAACCGTCCAAATCGGCAGCTTCCGCAAAACCTACTTTCCACCGGGGTGCGTGGCTGAAGGGGTCAGTTTCCTGCACCGGCAACGCAAGGGCCTGCCACCGTTGATCACGGTCCAGACGCTGATCATTCGAGGAAGCTACAATGGCCTTTTGCGGATTCACAAGCGCCTGGATGAGGTCGAGGTGAAGGGGTTGCACGTGCTAATACCGCCGCCGGGTCCGAGCGGCCAGCCGCCGAATGTGGTGCCGTTGACCACCAGCACCACGGGCGCTTCGATCACGATTGGCAAGATCGCCACGGATGGCGCTCTGTTGGAGTTTATGCCCCGGCAGCCGGACCAAGAACCCTTCAAGCTGTACGTTCATCGGTTGACATTGGACAACGTGGGTGAGAAAGGGGTCATCCCCTACCATGCAGCGTTGTTAAATACCGAGCCGCCAGGGGAAATCCGGTCGGAGGGTAGGATCGGCCCCTGGGATGAGAATGACCCCGGCAGTACTCCGGTGACTGGTTCCTACACTTATGAGCACGCGAACCTGGCTGTGTTCGAGGGTATCTCAGGCACCCTATCGTCCCAAGGCAAGTTTAGCGGCACCCTCGGCCATATCGATACGAATGGCGAAATCGACGTGGCCGACTTCCGCGTATCCGGAAGCAGGAACACCGTTCACCTGATTTCGAAATTCCAGGCGGTTGTGGACGGAACGAATGGAGACACATATCTTCAGAACGTGGACGCGCACTTTCAGCGAACCACTGTGACGTCGAATGGTAGCGTAGTCGGTCGCCCCGGCCAGCACGGAAAAACAATTCGGCTGGAGATGGCCGTGAATGGAGGCCGCATCGAGGATTTGTTGTCCCTTTTTACGGACGAGAAACGCCCGTCGATAACCGGCAGTATCAACCTGCGCGCGAAAGTAGAAGTGCCGCCGGGGCCCCCGGGATTTTTGAGGAAGCTGGATCTTGCAGGCAACTGCGGCATTGGCAGCGGACGCTTCACAAACCCAGACGTCCAGCAGCCGGTAAATGCATTAACCCAGAGTGCGGGCGGCGAGAACAAGAAGCAGCAAGCCGAAGACCCGGAAACGGTGCTCTCGGAGTTTAGTGGGCAGGTCTCGGTGAAAAATGGCGTCGCAACTCTGTCCAACGTTTCCTTCAGCGCTCCAGGCACGCGCGCGCAGCTTCAAGGCACCTACAACTTGCTGGACCGAAAAGTTGATCTCCATGGAGTTTTGTACACCAACGGAAAGTTATCCGACACCACGGCGGGATTCAAAGCACTGGTATTGAAGGCAGTCGGTCCGCTCCTGAAACAGAAGTCCGTTACAGTGGTTCCCTTCTCAGTTACCGGCACATCTCCGAACCCTTCTTTCGCGTTGGATTTCACTGGAAAACGCCGGGAATCCTCTCTCCCCGCGCCCAGCCGGTGAGCCACTACAATTCTTGCGAAACACCACAGCTCCGATCTGTATCCACTTGATGTCAAAGCTCGTGTCGGGTTACACCTTGGCCGTGGCAGCCGGGACATTGCCGGACCGCTTATTCGGGGCAAGTACCCAGACCTGGCGACTGCGGTGATCACCGGGCCGGAGGCCGCGGGCGAGAAACTGCGTTACAGCTTCGTGCGGGCCATCGGCAGGAAGGGGTGAGCGCCCATGCCTGCCGATTCTGAGCGTGCATAGCCGAGCAGGACACTGGCAGTTTCCCAATTAGAATGTAGGGCCGCCCCTTGGGACGGCCAAGCCGGGGCAAGCCCCGGCCCTGCGTCGCATATTAGGACACCGGCAGTCTTGAGATGCGGATCATCTAAGCGCCAAACTATTGGTGGGGAGGCAACATTAAGGGATTCTTGCTGAGGACACGCGTCCGGCGGGGATCGAGACGCGAGCAGACCAAGTTGATTGCGGTGAAATCTTCGTGGCGCTCGTAATCGTCCCCGTTGGTAGTGCTCCCCCTTTGGCCGGCAAGGAGCGGTGCAGCACTCCGTCCGAGGACTGCAAGCAAATGGAGCCGATATCGGCCCCCTCGCTGTTCTGTCCCTGTTGGATCTCATTGAGAGGAATGGTGTAAGTTCCGGATGCAGTGATGATATAGGATTCGTAGGCGGGTGTGGTGCAGGCCTTGTCGCCCCAAAGGCTCACCGCCACACCCGGAGTGAGCCGGAGCTTTACGGTTACGCTATCATTTTGCAGCTCGAGGTGACCCGCCTCCGCCACTTGCAGGATCAGTGTGGTGGTAACGGTCCTGCTGCTCTGGGCGTAAAGCGAAGGAGCAACCCTCAGCAAGCCCACCAACAGCAGCCCCACGAGCGTCCAGTTCGCGACTTGTCCACGAGCGAGACTACGGAGCAGCCAAACCGCCTTGCCCGCCTTACCCCAGTCGCTGGATCGTATGCGTTGCATGGCCCTTCACCTTTCCACAAAGCCGCAAAATGGTCAAGTGGAATAGCAATGAAATACTATCGGCACGCCGGGTCGAAACTTAAGGCTGGCCCCTCCAGGCTAGCCGGAGAAGCCAACTGGGTGGTCAGGCCCGGGCCGCTGCTTCCGAAAAAGAGACGCTTCTTGGCATCTCCAATACCGATGCTCGAGATGCCGAGAAGCTTCTCCTTTGGGGAGGGTCAGATCATCCCTCTTTCCGAAGACTTCTGCAAGTGCCTATATGGCCACTGCCTTTATGGCCACCCGATTACGGGACGGCCAGGGCCGGGGCAAGCCCCGGCCCTACGACTCATCCGGAGCAGCCTCTCGTTCGGTGCACTGGTTTGTTTTTCCAGGACGCTGGGTCAGGCGATTCTGATTCTTTGAGATGGCAGAGGAAGAGCAGTCTCAACTTATGATTTCGGGTTGAAAGGGCTCTTGGCTTCGGTGAGATATGTATGTGAATATGGCGAAGTATCTGCGGTGCAAGTTCCTAGAATTGACTCTGCGTGGACAGGGGGGGGCAGGCGAATCGCTATTGTAAACAATCAAGTGTGCCACGACACTAGCGGCTACCGCCCCCACCGCCGTGGCCCCCACCGCGGGATCCACCGCGAGCCCCACCACTGGACCCGCCGCGGGAACCACCGTGGCCTGCGCCGCCACCCACCCCCATATGGATCTCCTCCTGCAAGATCTCGTGGACAGGTTTCTCCTGCGGAGGCTTAAACTTCAGCTCAAATCCGATCTCCGCCGCTGGCGGGTTGGTGCTCGAGGCCAACACCCGCACGCGAGCCGGCGAAGCGAGCAAGTATCCATCGGGCAGCGTCTGCTCATCGAACACGACTTCGTATTCGCCCTCACGCAGGTTGTAGAAGGCGAAGCTGCCGTCCTGGTAAGGTGTGGTGTAACGGTTGGCGCCCGCCAGCCGGATTACGACGTTTTCGACTTGCACGCCCGCCGGCGCCACAACTTTCCCGGTCAAATACGTCAGGCGGACCACGGTGAAGTCGGCTCGGGCGATGGCGCGCGGCTCGACACTCACGCGCGCCGTCGTCACCGGGCCCGGCTCGTAATCGGTGGGGAGTTGCTCCATGTCGAGTCCCACCTCGTGAGGGCCCTCGGGAACGGCAGAAAACTGATAGTGACCTGAGGCATCGGTGACCGCGGTACGGAAGTGAGCGAGTCTTACGGGAACGCCCGCCGCTGGGCGGCTCCCGTTTAAGAACTGCTCCATCACCAAGCCCTGGACGCTTCCCACCAGCGGCGCGTGTGCCGCCGCGTACCCCTCGATGTCGCCCCTTCCCGGCAATTCTTTCCCCCATTGGAAGTGCTTCGTCACGCGGGCGTAAACGCTCCACTGATTGAAGGCTGCAAGCTGAGTGTTCATGCCCAGGCCGCTGTTGGGGAACAGAAAGACATTCTCCGCGTTCAGCGCCGTATTCAATTGATTGCGGAAGGCCTCAAATTGCAGGTTCCAGCCCCGGATGAGCGGCGTAGTCAGCCCCACCACGGAGGTGTTGTAAGCATTGGTGCTGAAGATGCTGCGGTTGACCAGGTCGTTGCCCTTTTCGATGTTGCCATAGGCCGAAACGCGCTTGAAGTTGGCCTGGATCGAGCCGCGGTAGAAGAGCGTATTCCTGCTTGCCGTCGACTGCGAGTTTTGCATGCGGACGGCTCCGCCCAGCACCAGCCGCTTCCAGGTGAAGGTGTCTTCAACCTCCGCGAAGCGCTGCGCCATGGGCGAGAGGTTGCTGTTGAGCTTCATGTCGATATAGGAGAACCGCAGGCTGTGACGCCGGAAGGGGCGGCTGAGGTTGAAGCTCAACTGGCGGTTGCTCGAGGGAAGCTCACCCGGCTGCGAAGGATCGTGCTCGGTCAAGCGCATAGTGGTGAGCGAGGCGCTGGCGTTGAACTGCCAGGGCAGAACAATGGAAGCCCCTGCGGTATACGAGGAGCTGTGGAAAGAGGGCAGGTCGGGGTTGCCCTCCAGGTTGTTCGAGTAGGCGCTGGCGGAGGCGAAGAAATCCACCCGCTCGACTGGCCGGTAATGCCCTTCCACATAGGGTCCCTTCCGGTCGCCCACGAAGGTCCCCAGCAGCGGCAGGTAAGTGGTGCTCTGGCGAACGTAATTGGCCTTGAGGCTGAAGTTGTCGCCCTCCCAGGAGGGGCCCACCAGCAGCGAAAGCGGTTGTTGCCTCACCGGCACTGGCGTAGAGGCAGGCTGTTCCCCGGCAGACGTGAAGCTCGAAGCCGTGCCGTAGCCAGCTTCCGTATAGAACTTAAGGTGCTTGGTGAAGCTGTATAAGGACTGGAAGGTGAGGCTGTTCGAGTTCCGGTACTCGTGGCCGGGGAGAAAAAAGGTGGGGTCGTTGGTCAGCGCGTCGGGGTTGGTTGAGAGGTTAAGGTAACGCACGCCGAACTCCCAGCGCTCGCCCACCTTCTGCTGCATGGCAGCGCCCAGCACCCGCTGCGGCATCAGCAAGCGGTAGGGAATACGGGATCCCCCAAGGAGTGTCTCCTCGCCTACGAAGAACTCGTAGCTGCGGTTGGTGCGCCGGATGGCAATCTCGAGGCCGCGGGCCGCGATCTCGGGCGAGTAGATATTGTCGAAGGGGTTCTTCACAAGGTTAGAAGAAAAATGGAAGTCGCCACCCACGAAATCCCAGTGCCAGCCCCAAATCGGCACCCTTTCGAGTCCCGCGTAGACGTTGCCGGTGTGGAAACCGTTGCCGCCGTAGCCCTCGACGTTGGCGGTAAAAAGGCCAACACCCGGAATGAATTCGCTGGTGTTCACGGCCGGTCCGATGGTATCGATCACCGGCTGCCCGCTTCCGGCCATATAGTAGCCTTGGAAGGCCACGTCGGCCTGTCCGACGCTCTGGGCCCAAAGCCCGGGCGCAAGCAGCAACAGCGCGGCAAGCGCCATGGCGACCCGAATCGAATTGTCCTTCAGCCAATGCACCAAGGCTCCCTTTGGAGCGCGGCGGGTTCCCACTCACCTCCAGTCCCTCTCCTCCGGTGGGGGGGACGGTAGGGCGGGGTTGAAGTCCCGCCCTTCCGTGCGAGTGACGCCCACTGCGATCCCCAGGCACTATTGCTGTGGATGTTGCGGCACGGGCCCCGGCTGGACTTCCGGCGTCTCCGGGGTAGGCTCCACCGCCACGTCCAGGGAGCCCTCCTGGATCTCGCCCGTGCCAATGTCGACCCGCGTCCGCAACTTGTAATGCCCCACCTCGAGATGCGTCTTGAGCGGGAAGAGGAAGCGCTGGTCACGCTGGCGCAAGACGGGGAGGGAGGGGAAATCAGCCGTCTCCACCGCCTTACCCTCCGCGTCCAGCACCTCGAGCTTGCCCGTGGGCCGGAAAAACATTATCCCGCTGTTCTCGAGTATCACCACCGCTTGCCAGCCCGCTGGCTCGGACTCCTTCCCCGCTGGCAGGGGCTCAAGCTTGATTTCCTTCAGCTTGCCGTGAATGGGGGGAGAGCCGACGGTGACGTAGAAAGCGGCGACGATGCGGACGGCCATCTGTATTCCCATGCCCGTCGGGGCCTCGGCCGCGGGCAACGTGGAGAAGCCAGCGGCGCAGTTGTAGCTGCCTTCGGGCAGATCCGCCGGGAGCCGCAGGGTGTAGCGCACCATCAAGGCCCCGCGCTTCTCGAGCTCGATCTCCATGGGGTTAAGGCTTAGCCATTTTTTGCAGGAGTAGGCAGCCTCCTGGGGCAGGTCGCGCTCAAACTGCGGCGTAGCCTTATCGTCGATATTGAAATCGAGCATCTCGGCGCGGACTCGTGCCCTGCCATCCGATTCGCTGCTCAGTTTGAGTGAGCCGGAGTACTGCTGCCCCGGCGCCATGCGCAACTCGACCCGCATGGGCGCCAGCCCCAGCCCCAACTGCGCCCGCGCAGGCCGGGTGGCGCCGACGATTAGTAGAGCCCCAAATACTGCTAGGGCGCATTGACGGTATACGTGATGATGAGTGGACATGTGTTTGCTATGTACTCCCATGAGTCTGTGAGTTGATAGTTCAATACTACGGTGTAACTGCTGCTCCCAAGCCCCTCCGACCCGTTCGCCACCTGCAATCCCGGGGAGGTGCTCGGGAGGGTAACAAAGCTGCTCGAGTTGCAGGTGGCGCTGGAGAAAAGGCCGGAGTTGCTCGTGGCAGAGGTGCATTGGACGCTGACGGCGGAGGCTGGCACGGTGGTGCAGCCGTTGAAGGTCGCCGAATTTGCATAAACGCTTAAAGTCCACGTGCCGAAAAAGCCGCCCGTGACTGTAAACTGAACGGTGGCACTCGTGTTGCCCGCCACCGAGCTTCCGGGGTTATTCGCCGCAAAAGTGATAGTGCTTGGCGTTGCCGTCAGGGTGCCAACCGTGGCCATCGGTTGTGCAGAGGTGTCCCGGGGCTGACTTACGGGGACGGGTCGAGGTTGTCTTCCTGCCGTCTTCTGAGCTCGCGACAAGCCGGCAGAGAATAAGAGCGCCGACGCTGTGGCAAGTATGATGAATTTGCGCATCCTGGCGTCCTTTCTTCATTTCCGAAGGTAAGGGCGGGCTCTACCCACCCGCGCAAGCGCGAAGCCCCCCTACCCACGGCGTCACCCGCTACGAAGCGCTGATGGTGAAAGTCACCGTGGCGGTATACGTCCCGACCTTGTAGAGCGGGTCGTTGGTCAGGCTCCAGGCGACGGAAGCAGAGTTCCCCGCGAAAGTGGAATGAGCGTCGACCCCAAAGGTTGCCACGCTCGTTGTCGAGCTCTTAGAAGCGGTCAGTGGGCCGGTGCAAGCTGTCCCTGGGGTGCTAACGGTGCAATTGTAGGTCAGCGCGTCGCCGGTCGTCGGTGGCGTGCCGACCGAGGGTCCGCCTGTGGGGGCGAAGTCGGTCGTAACTTTCAACACGATGCTGCCGGACCCGGTCGAGGGCGTCGTGCGAATGAAATACGTGAGGTTGGTCGTACCGGTATACGTGGAAAAGTTAGTCCCGGTCGAGGCGAGGGTCGAGGTGCCGGTGATGGCAGTCAAAGCCGCTTCCGCCGCCACCGCCACGCTAACCGTTGTTGTTCCTGTAGTCGCGCCCAACTGCGCGTGCGCGAGGGACGCCGTGAGCACCAAGCCAAGCGCTGTAAGAAGTAACTTTTTCTTCATGGTTTCGTCTCCGATTTTTCCGCCCGTTAGCCGCTACGCTGCTCGCATCGTGAATTGAACAGTCGTGCTGGACGAGCCGGTGTTGACATTAGGATCGAGCCTAGCACCCGGAACAGCTAAGGTGCATTTACGGTATACGTGATCGTTAGTGGACATGTGTTCGCGATGTATTGCCATGAGTCTGTAAACTGGTAGTTCAGAACTACGCTAAAGGTGCTAGAGCCGCCGACCGTAGGGCCCGCGTTCCCCTCGGACCCGCTCGCCACCTGCTGACCTGGGGCCGTGGACGGGAGGGTGAACGGTCCGCCCGATTGGCAATTGGCGCTGGCTCTCGTACCGGTCGCCGAGGCAGAACTGCAGGAAACGCCGACGGCTGAGGCTGGCACGGTGGTACACCCGGTGAAGGTGGCCGAATTTGCATACACGCTTAAAGTCCACGTGTTGCCGCTTGCGCCCCCACTGATGCTCCATCCCACCGTAGCACTCGAGTTACCCGCCACCGCGCTACCAGGGTTGTTCGCCGTGAATTGGAGGGTGGCTGGCGTTGCCGTTAGCCCGCTCACGCCGGTGGCCAACGGGATTGGAGAGTCAGCCGGGCTTAAGGACTGGATGACCGGGGTGGGCCGGCGTGGGCTTAGCGTCGTCTTTTGAGCCCACGCCAACTCGCCTGCGAGTACGAGTACCCCCGCTATCGCCAACATCATGAATTTACGCATCCCGGCCTCCTTTCTTCATGTCCAGAGCTAAGGGCGGGCTCCGGCCGCCCCGGACCGTGATCGTCCGGAGCCCCCTGCGAGAGCGTAAAGCGCTCCCCTACCCACGGCGTCGCCAGCTACGCGGCGCTGATCGTGAAAGTCACTGTGGCGGTATACGTCCCGACCTTGTAAAGCGGGTCGTTGGTCAGGCTCCAGGCGACGGAAGCAGAGTTCCCCGCAAAAGTGGAATGATTGTCGGCCCCAAAGCTTGCCACGTTCGTCGTCGCGGTGGTCTTAGCGGTCAGCGGGCCGGTGCAAGCTGTCCCTGGGGAGCTAACGGTGCAGGAATAGGTCAGCGCGTCGGTGCCCGTAGGTGGGCTGCCGACCGAGGGTCCGCCCGTGGGGGCGAAGTCGGTCGTAACTTTCAACACGATGCTGCCGGTTCCGGTCGTCGGCGTGGTGCGAATGAAATACGTGAGGTTGGTCGTACCGGTATACGTGGAAAAGTTAGTCCCGGTCGAGGCGAGGGTCGAGGTGCCGGTGATGGCAGTCAAAGCTGCCTCCGCTGCCACCGCCACGCTAACCGTTGTAGTTCCTGTAGTGGCGCCCAACTGCGCGTGCGCCAGGGACGCCGTGAGCACCAAGCCAAGCGCTGTAAGAAGTAATCTTTTCTTCATGGTTTCGTCTCCGATTTTTCCGCCCGTTAGCCGCTACGCTGATCGCATCGTAATTTGAACAGTCGTGCTGGACGAGCCGGTCTTGACATTAGGATCGAGCATCGCACCAGGAACATCTAAGGTGCAGTTACGGCATACGTGATCGTTAGTGGACATGTGTTCGCTATGTATTCCCATGAGTCTGTAAACTGGTAGCTCAGGACTACGGTGAAAGTGTGAGAACTCGTGTTCCCCTCGTTCCCACTCGCCACCTGCTGACCTGGGGTCGTGGGGAGGGTGAACGGTCCGCCCGATTGGCAAGTGGCGGTGGCTCCCGTGCCGGTGACGGAGGCCGAGCTGCAGGTGACGCCGACGGCGGAGTCGTGCACGGTAGTACACCCGGTAAAGGTGGTCGAATTTGCATAAACGCTTAAAGTCCACGTGTTGCCTTTTGTGCCCCCAGTGGCCGTCCATTTCACCGTAGCACTCGAGTTACCCGCCACCGGGGTACCAGTACCAGGTTGGTTCGCCGTAAATTGGATGGTGGCTGGCGTTGCGCTCATCGCGCTCAAGGTGGTGGCCAACGGGATTGGAGAGTCAGCCGGGCTTAAGGACTGGATGACCGGGGTGGGTCGGCGTGGGCTTAGTGCCGTCTTTTGAGCCCACGCCAACCCGCCAGCGAGTACTCCCGCTACCGCCAACATCGTGAATTTACG
>Ga0208034_1001832_pt1 | contig 11987 bp, 12 predicted proteins | sample June2015DPH_8_10_FD_184699 | JGI IMG/M metagenome (GOLD analysis project Ga0208034, IMG submission 184699) | Peatland microbial communities from SPRUCE experiment site at the Marcell Experimental Forest, Minnesota, USA - June2015DPH_8_100... | ecosystem: Environmental > Terrestrial > Soil >...
GGACGCCGCAATCACCGTCTGGCGCCGCGGCGACCGGCGACACGCGCTGGTCACGGGTGGCAGTATCGCGTTCTTCGCGCTAACAGGAATGGTGCAGGCCATCCTGGTGCTCTGGCGGATTGTGGACTGGCCGCTCACGGCGAGTTTCAGCTTCCTGGGCATCGCCTTGGCGATGGGCTACGAGATGAGCCGTGAGGCGCTGCGGGCCGCACAATTGTCCGACGACCTCCGCGAGAGCCACCAGCGCCTGGATCTGGCGGTCCACGCCGCGAAACTCGGCCTTTGGGCTTGGGACATCGCGCACGATGAAATCTGGGCAACCGATAACGGCCGCCGGCTCTTCGGGTTTGGTCAATCGGAACGGATCAATTTCGACCGCTTGTTGAATTCCCTGCACCCGGACGACCGCGAATTGGTCAGCCATGCGGTGGCGAATTCATTCAATGGCAACGGCGATTACAGAAGCGAACACCGTATCGTCATTCCCGGTCAGCCCATGCGCTGGGTTGTGGCACGCGGAAGCGTCGAGTTCAACAAGGCTGGCAAGCCAGTCTTTATGCGCGGCGTTTCGCTCGACATCACTGAACGCAAACGGGCTGAAGAAGCGCGGCAAGAGAGCGAGGCCCGCTTTCGCATCGTCGCCGATACCGCGCCCGTGCTCATTTGGATGTCGGGCACCGACAAGCTCTGCGATTTTTTCAACAAAGGCTGGCTCGACTTCACGGGCCGCACGCTCGAACAGGAGTTGGGCAACGGCTGGGCCGAGGGCGTCCACCCGAACGATCTGGCCGGATGCCTGAAGACCTATGTCGCAGCCTTCGATGCCCGGCAGCCCTTCACCATGGAATACCGGCTGCGCCGCCACGACGGTGAGTATCGCTGGATTTCGGACCATGGCGTGCCCCGTTATGATTCCGAGGGGGATTTCCTGGGTTACATCGGTTCCTGTGTGGACCTGACCGAGCGCAAACAGGCCGAAGCCGAGGCGTCGCGGCAGCGGGCGGAACTGGCGCACGTGAGCCGGGTTTCCGTCATGGGTGAACTCTCCGCCTCCATGGCGCATGAGTTGAACCAGCCGCTGACCGCCATTCTCAGCAACACGCAGGCCGCTCAGCGTTTCCTGGCCGCAGATAAGCTGGACCGGGTCGAGTTCGCTGAAATTCTCAAGGACATCGTCCACGACACCACCCGCGCCCGCGACGTGATCCGCCACCTGCGCGCGCTCGTAAAAAAAGGCGAGCACGAATTCGTTCGCGTGGATGTCAACGAAATCATCGGTCAGGTGGTCGCCTTTTTGCACGGCGACATCGTGGGCCGCAACGTCACCGTGATTCAGGAACTCGCACCCGAGCTGCCACTGGTGCTGAGTGACCGGACGCAACTCCAGCAAGTGCTGCTCAACCTGCTGCTCAACGCGTTCGATGCCGTGGGCGCCAACCGCGTGCCCGAGCGGCGCGTGACGGTGGTGACGGCGATGGCGTCGTCGGAAATGGTTCGCGTCGCTGTGCGCGACGGTGGGGTCGGCATTCCAGCGGATAAGCTTGAAGAAATTTTCCAGCCATTTTTCACGACGAAAACCGAGGGGCTGGGCATGGGGCTTTCGGTCAGCCGTTCCATCATCGAGAGCCACGGCGGACGCCTGTCGGCGGAGAATAATCCCGGTCCGGGTGCAACCTTCAGTTTTACATTGCCGGTCGTGAAGCAAAATTGAACTCCAGATGAACCAGCCTGCTCCCATCGTCTTTGTCGTGGATGACGACGCTTCCGTTCGGAAAAGTTTGTCGCGCCTGCTGCGTTCGGGCGGCTATACGGCGGAAACGTTTGCATCGGCGACGGACTTTCTCGCCAGCGGGCGGCATCAGCAGAGTCCCGCCTGCCTCGTGCTCGACGTGCGCATGCCGGGGTTGACGGGGACGGAATTGCAGGAACGGTTGCGCGCTCTCAAATCCACGATCGCCATCGTCTTCATCACCGGCCACGGCGACATTCCCATGAGCGTGCAGGCGATGAAGAGCGGGGCGGTGGATTTTCTGCCGAAGCCCTTTGACGACACCCAACTGCTCGCCGCCGTCGCCAAGGCCATCGCCAAGAGCGCGCACGACCGCCAGACGCGGGCCGAAATCGAATCCATTCAAGAACGTCTCGCCACCCTGACGCCGCGCGAGCGCGAGGTGTTGGAACACGTCATCGCCGGCCAGCTCAACAAGCAAACTGCGGCCGAACTTGGCACAGTCGAAAAAACCATCAAGGTCCATCGCGCCCGGGTGATGGAGAAGATGCGGGTCCAGTCTCTGGCTGAACTCGTCCACCTCGCGGAGCGCGCCGGCATCAGCGGGGCAAGCGAACAATCGTCTGACATCAGCAATCCGTAATCAGTGATCCAGGCGCACCGGTGTGACCGATCGCTGACGACTACTTGCGGATAGCCCCCACTTTTCCGGTATTGGCCCAAGGTCCAATGGTCTCGTCCCCGCGCCCCACGGTAGTCTTGGCTCGAACTAGACGATCTCTGCCCTCTAAAAAACACACTCGATCATGCCAAGCCAGCAACTGGAAAGTTACAAAATCTACATCGTGGACGACGATGATTCGGTTCGCCGGGCGTTGAGCCGTTTGCTCCGCTCTGCGGGGATGAACTGCGAATCCTTTCCTTCCGGCGAAGCGCTCCTCGACCATCTGCCCGATGACGCCCGCGGTTGTCTGATCATGGACATCCGCATGCCGGGTCTGACCGGCCACGATGTTCAGGCCCGGCTGCAGAAGCGCGGCGCAACGATTCCGGTCATCGCCCTTTCCGCGCAGGACGATGTCGAAACCCGCGAACGCGCCCGCGAGTTGGGCGCAATGACATTCTTCCGCAAACCCGTGGACGATCAGGCCCTGCTGGACGCCATCAACTGGCTCCTTGGCAAACAGGAGCAACGGCCGCGCTGAAACATGAGCCCGTTTCACTCAAACCAACCAACGAATCCATGAAATCAGCCGGACTCCTTAAACTCGCCACCGCATTCGTTGGCGCGCTGGCGTTCACTACCACCACTCTCAATGTGTGGTGGGGCGGAACGCAGCCTGCGGAAGCGCAACCGATGCCGGCCCGGCCAACGGCCCCAGCCTTCGCTCCGACCGTTCCCAACCCGGCTCCCGCGCCCGGTCCCGCGCCCGAGGGCATGGTCTGGATTCCCGGCGGCGAATTCTCGATGGGCTGCCTGACGCCTTCCGAGGGCGTCTGCACCATGGCCACGATGAACTCGGTGAAAGATTCGCAGCCCATCCACCGCGTCTATGTGGACGGCTTCTGGATGGACACCAACGATGTGACCAACGAGAAGTTTGAAAAATTCGTCAAGGCCACCGGCTACGTCACCGTCGCGGAGATCGCGCCGACCAAGGAGCAGTTTCCCACCGCGCCGCCGGAGAATTTGGTGGCCGGTTCCACGGTCTTCACGCCCACGACGAACGCCGTGCCGTTGAACGATTATTATCAGTGGTGGCGCTATGTGCATGGCGCGAACTGGCGGCATCCCACCGGGCCGGACAGCGACATCAAAGGCAGGGGAAATTATCCGGTGGTGCAAATCGCCTACGCCGACGCGGTGGCTTACGCGAAGTGGGCCGGCAAGCGGCTGCCGACGGAAGCGGAATGGGAATTCGCCGCGCGCGGCGGACTCTCCGGCAGGACGTATGCGTGGGGCGATGAGTTGAAGCCCGGCGGCAAATGGATGGCGAACATTTACACGGGCCAGTTTCCGGTCAAGGACACGGGCGAGGATGGTTTTGCAGGCATAGCGCCGGTCGGGCAATTTCCCCCGAACGGCTACGGACTTTACGACATGGCCGGCAACGTCTGGCAATGGTGCAGCGACTGGTATCGGCCCGACACTTACGCGCGGCTCAAGCTGGCCGGCGGCGATGCCGTGGTGCGCAACCCCCGCGGCCCGTCTGCCAGCTACAGTCCCGGCGATGACCAGCCCCAGCGGGTGCAACGAGGCGGCTCGTTCCTTTGCACCGACCAGTATTGCACCCGTTACATGATGGGCACGCGCGGCAAAGGCGACGTTGACACCGGCAGCAACCACCTCGGCTTCCGCTGCGTTCAGGACCCAAGCCCGGCTGGAAAGGAGCCGACGGCAAAATGAATTCCACCGGAATCCAGCCCGCACCCATGCCCGCCGGCTTCAAGCTTGCCGAGGTGAGTGTGCCACCACTTGCCACTTGCCACTCACCACCCGCCACTCCCCCTTCGGTGGACAAATACGATGCGCCGTCGCTGGTCGGGAATCAGGCGCGGAAGCGGTTCCACGTCATGGTCAAGCCCGGCAGCTCCGCCTGCAATCTCGATTGCGACTACTGTTTTTATCTGAGCAAGGAAACCCTGCCCGGCGGTCCGGGCGTGGGCCGCATGTCTGACGAAACGCTTGAGAAATTCATCCAGCAATACATCGCCGGTGTGACCGGGCCGGAAGTGGTGTTTTCCTGGCAGGGCGGCGAGCCGACGCTGATGGGTCTGGATTTCTTCCGCAAGGTGGTCGCGCTGGAGAAGAAATACGCGAAGCCATTCCAAAAAATCGAAAATGATTTGCAGACGAACGGGACGTTGATCACCGAGGAATGGTGCGCGTTCCTGAAGGAGAACCGGTTCCTGGTTGGTTTGAGCATTGACGGCCCACGGGAGATTCACGACCGCTACCGCGTCACCAAGGGCCGGAAACCCACGTTCGACAGGGTCTTCAACACAGTCAAACTCTTCAAGCAATTCGGCGTCCCGTTCAACACGCTCACCTGCGTCAACCGGTTCAATGCCCGCAAGCCGCTCGATGTTTACCGCTTTCTCCGGAATGAAGTCGGCTCCACCTACATGCAGTTTATTCCCATCGTCGAATACAAAGGTTTCGAGAAAACCGCGCCGCACAAATGGAACAACGATACCCTGCCCAAGGACGGCGACCCGGAAGCCCGGCCCGGCCATCCTAATTCCATTGTGACCGACTGGACGGTGGACCCGGACGACTGGGGATATTTCCTGTGCAAGGTTTTTGACGAATGGCGCAAAAAAGATCTGGGCCGGGTGCTGGTCAATCATTTCGAGACGCTCGTGTCGCAGCACATGGGCCTCGGTTCGCAGCTCTGCATCTACGGCGAGTTTTGCGGCAAGGGCGTGGCGGTGGAACATGACGGCGGCGTCTATTCCTGCGACCACTACGTTTATCCGGAGTATCGCCTGGGCACCATCAAGGACCAGGCGCTCAACACCCAGGTCTTTTCCCGCCCGCAGGTGAAGTTTGGTTACGCCAAAAACGAGACCCTGCCGCAGTATTGCCGGCAATGTCCGTTTCTCTCGGATTGCTGGGGCGAATGCCCCAAGAACCGGATCATCCGCACGCCGGACGGCGAGCCGGGCCTGAACTATCTCTGCCGCGGCTTCAAGCAATACTTCGCGCACGCCATTCCCGAGGTGGAGCGCATCTGTGCGGACCTGCGCAAGCAGCCCATTCAACCCCGGAAACGGATGTGAAATATGAAAAGAACCGAACAGAAGCAAACGAAGACAACCGAGACGGAATGGGAATTCTCCGTTACCTCCGTTTCCTTCTGTTCAGACAGACAACAACCATGAAAACCAATTTGCCCGCCGCTGACTGGATCAAACCGCGCGACGGACGGAAAACGCAGTAAAACAACAAGACAAACAACAAATGAAAACAAAAAAAATGACAAACTACGGCTTGTCACTGCTGACGGCGGGCGCGGCGCTTTACGGCGTCACGTCCAACGTCCAGGCGGCGGACAAGAAACCCAACATCCTCATCCTCTGGGGTGACGACATCGGCGGCTTCAACATCAGCGCCTACAACATGGGCATGATGGGCTACAAGACGCCGAACATTGACCGACTCGCCAAGGAAGGCGCGCTCTTCACTGACTGGTATGGCCAGCAGAGCTGCACCGCCGGACGCGCAGCGTTCATCACCGGGCAGTCGCCCATCCGCACCGGCCTCACCAAGGTCGGCCTGCCTGGCGCGCCGGAAGGGCTGACCAAGCTCGACCCGACTCTCGCGCAGATGCTCAAGCCGCTCGGTTATGCGACCGGCCAGTTCGGCAAGAACCACCTCGGCGACCGCAACGACATGCTGCCCACCGTTCACGGATTCGATGAATGGTTCGGCAACCTCTATCACTTGAATGCGGAAGAGGAGCCTGAAAACCCTGATTATCCTACCGAAGCGAAGATGCCTGGCTTCTTTGAGAAGTTCGGCCCGCGCGGCGTCCTGCACTGCTACGCGACCGACAAGGACGATCCCACGGTTGACCCACGCTTCGGCAAGGTCGGCAAACAGACGATTGAGAATACCGGCCCGCTGACCAAAAAGCGGATGGAGACGGTTGACGACGAAGTCACCGCCGGGGCGATCAAGTTCATGGACAAGGCGGCGAGCGACGGCAAGCCGTTCTTCATATGGTATAACACCAGCCGCATGCACGTCTTCACTCACATCAGTTCGAAATGGGAAGGCAAGAGCGGTCTTGGGCTTTATGCCGATGGCATGCTCGAACACGATGCTGACATTGGCATCATGCTCGACGAATTGAAAAAGCTCGGCATCGAGGACAACACCATCGTCATGTATTCCAGCGACAACGGTGCGGAAATGTGCACCTGGCCCGATGGCGGCACGACGATGTTTCGCGGCGAGAAGAACACGCAATGGGAAGGCGGCTGGCGCGTGCCCTGTCTGATCCGCTGGCCCGGCGTCATCAAGCCCGGCACGGTTATCAACGACATGGGCGCCCACGAGGACATGATTCCGACGCTGATGGCGGCTATGGGTGACACCACCATCAAGGAAGACCTGCTGAAGGGCAAGACCATCGGTGACACGACCTACAAGGTCCACCTTGATGGCTACAACCTGCTGCCGTTCTTGAAAGGTGAAGTCGCCGAATCGCCGCGTCACGAGTTTGTTTACTGGACCGACGACGGCAGCGTCGCCGCGCTCCGCTATAACAATTGGAAGATCAGTTTCCTGCGGCAGGATCATGAGGGCATGGATGTCTGGACGCAGCCCGTCACCGAGTTGCGCGCCCCGCTCATCTGCAATCTCAAAATGGATCCCTTCGAAATGGCGGAACGTGACGGCCTTGGCTACAACGATTGGTATATCCACCACATGTTCGTGTTTGCGCCGGCGGCTGGCTACGTCGCGCAGTGGATGACGAGCTTCCGCGAGTTCCCGCCACGCATGAAACCCGGCAGCTTCAGCCTCGACCGCGTGATGGACGCAATGACTAAAGGCGCACAATCAAAAAGCAACTGATGCCGCGCTTGTGAAACACGCGGGCTGGCCTGATGGCCCGTCCGGCACGGACCGGCCCGCGACTTCACCAGCGAATAAAACGATTTCGTTAACCGACCAAACGACATCCATGAAAATCAGACACGAACGAATCCTCTTCGCCGTGACGCTTGCCAGCCTCTGTGCTCTGGCACCATCGACCACGCAAGCCCAAGACAAGCTGACCTTTGACAGCGCGCTCACCCTCGCGTCTGCCGACGCTCCTTCCTCCAGCGGCGGCGCGGAGGCTGGGCAGGAATCCCAGGAAGCAGAATTGGCGAAGAAGTTGCAGAATCCCGTCGCCAACCTTATCAGTGCGCCGCTTCAGAACAACTGGGATTTCGGCATCGGCCCGGCTGACGCGATGAAATACACCTGCAACATCCAGCCGGTTGTTCCGATTTCCATCAGCAAGGATTGGAATCTCATCATCCGCACCATCATGCCGGTGATTTACCAGGAAGCGCTTAGCAACGCTACGAATGCACCGGCCAGCGTTGGTAAAAGCCATTCCGGTCTGGGCGACATCACGCAGAGTTTCTTCTTTTCGCCCAAGGAGCCGGTGGGCGGCTGGATTCTGGGTGCCGGTCCGGTGGGTTATTATCCCACGGCGACCGATAGTGCGCTGGGGGCCGGCAAATGGGGCGCCGGCCCTACCGTGGTGGCGTTGCAACAGAAAAATGGTTTCACTTACGGCATTCTCGCCAACCACATCTGGTCCTACGCCGGTTGGGGTTCGCAAAACGTCAACGCTACTTTCCTTCAACCCTTTGTTTCCTACACCACCAAAACCTATACTACGTTCTCCATCAACACCGAGTCTACACGAGACTGGCAGACCGACCAATGGTCCGTGCCTGTGAACTTCACGGTTCAGCAGTTGGTGAAGATCGGCAAGCAGCCCATCGCTTTCCAGATGGGCTATCGTTACTACGCCGACGGTCCCAGCGGTGGCCCGGACTGGGGACTGCGGTTCACGGTCACTTTCCTGTTCCCGAAAAAATAGATCACCCCAACCCCAAAGAACACAACCATGAATACCACACACAAACAAAAGCACAGCGTCATCGCCCTCGTCGCTGCGGTGGCCTTCATCGCCACACTCGCCCGCGCCGCCGACCCGTTGCCCTCGTGGAACGACGGCCCGGCTAAACAATCCATCATCGCCTTCGTCGAGAAGGTCACCAAACCCGGTTCGCCAGATTTTGTGCCGGTGCCGGAACGCATCGCCACGTTCGACAACGACGGCACGCTCTGGAGCGAACAGCCGGCGCCGGTCCAGTTCTACTTCGTGATGGACCGCGTGAAGGCGCTCGCGCCACAGCATCCCGAATGGAAGACGAAGGAACCGTTCGCCTCGCTGCTCAAGGGCGATGTAAAAGGCGCGCTCGCCGGCGGCGACCACGGGCTGATGGAGCTTTTCATGGCCACGCACACCGGCATGACCACCGACGAGTTCGCGCAGATGGTCAAGGATTGGATTGCCACGACGAAACATCCGGAGACCGGCAAGCGGTTCCTCGACATGACCTATCAGCCGATGCTCGAAGTGCTCGCCTATTTCCGCGCGAACGGTTTCAAAAATTTCATCGTCTCCGGCGGCGGCATCGAGTTCATGCGCCCGTGGGCGGAACAGGCTTATGGCATCCCGCCGGAACAGGTCGTGGGCAGCAGCATGAAGACGAAGTTTGAATTGCGCGACGGCAAGGCCGTGCTCGTGCGCCTGCCGCAGTTGAATTTCAACGACGACAAGGCCGACAAGCCGGTCGGCATCAATGAATACATTGGCCGCCGGCCCATCGCGGCGTTCGGCAATTCCGTGGGCGACCAGCAGATGCTGGAATACACGCAGAGCGGCCCCAGCGCGCGGTTCGAGCTGCTCGTGCTGCACGACGATGGAGCGCGTGAATTTGCCTACGGCCCGGCGCGTGGATTGCCGGACGTCAAATACGGCTACTTCACGCCCGCGTTGGATGAACACGCGAAGAAGGACGGCTGGACCGTCGTGAGCATGAAGAACGATTGGAAGACGGTCTTCCCCGCACCGCAGTCCGAGATCACCGCAATTGACATCCTGCTGGAACCCGACGCGACGATGCTGGCACATAGCCAGACCGACAACACCCGGCTGCTCGGCGCTTATCCGCAGGGGTTCGCGCTGGACGCCACCCACACGCCGCATATCACCATGCTCCAGTGCTTCGTGCGCACGGCTGACCTGGAAAAACTTTTTGCCGCCGAGGGAAAAGTTCTCGCCGCCGCCAACGTGACCGCGATGAAGCTGGACGCCTTCAAACGCTATTACCTCCCGACCGGTGGCGGGCTGGGCGTCGCCGGCATCTGCGCGAAGCCAACGCCGGAAATCCTCAAGTTGCAGGCGGACATCATCGCCGCCGCGAGTCCGTATAACTTGCGCAGCGGCCCCATTGGCGCATTCACCGCCGGGCACGACAATCCCGCCCTTGACGCGGCCATCATCGGCTATGTTTCCAAGTTCGAGCAGATCGGGGCGGGAGACCATTTCAATCCGCACGTCAGCACCGGCAACGCACCAACTGATTACCTCGACAAAATGGTGGCCGAACCGTTTGAGCCGTTCACGTTCTCGCCGGTGGGCGCTGCGGTTTACCAGCTTGGCCCATTCGGCACGGCGGCGAAAAAACTTAAAGAATGGAATTTGCAACCTTGAAGCCGGACGACACAAACAATCAACCGGAGACAATGAGATTCGGCAACACAACTATGAAAACCTCACACAGGCAAAACCTCCTCGCCGTTATCCTCGCGGCCGATGCCTGGTCTGCCTGCGGGAAGAAAGAAGCTGTTGGTAGGTGATATATGAAAAGTCCTTTACCACCCCTGGAAGAAGATCGCAGCCGAATCGCCCGCGAACGTCTGATGGCCGACCTGGGCGCCATCGCCGCTGACGTCGAAGCCCTGCTGCGGGCCACGGCGGACGACACGAGTGACAAGGCGAAAGAGACCCGCGCCCGGCTCACGGCGGCGCTCGAAAAAGCCAAGGCAACCTGTCAGGAGTTGCAGTCGCAGGGAGTCGAATCCGCCAGGGCCGTCATCAACAAGGCGGATCAAACCATTCGCGCGCACCCGTATGAAGCGATCGGCATCGCGTTGGGCGCCGGCATTCTGCTGGGCGTGCTCCTGCGACGGAAATGAAGATTATGATTGAAACCGAACAGGAAACCGTTGGCGTGATGGAATCCATCCGCCGGCTCGGCAGCTCGCTGGCTGGTCTTTTGCAGGCCCGGGCCGAGTTGTTCGCGGTCGAGCTACAGGAGGAGAAACTGCGCGCCATCCGGTTGTTGGTGTGGGTTTCCGCCGCCATCGCCCTCGGCGTGGCGGGACTTCTGGTCGCCATTGGCGGGCTGGCGCTGTTTATCTGGGAAAAGGCCGGCTATTGGGGTCTCGCCGGTCTCGCGGCCGCGACCATCGGAACCGCGGCGATCAGCCTGTGGATCATCCAGCGCCGAATTGTGCGCGGCCCCGCTCCCTTCGCGGAGACGGTGGCCGAGTTCAGGAAGGACGCCGACAGTCTGCACCCAAAAAAATGAACGACTTAATCACACGCAAACGTCTGATCATCGCGCAAGCTGACCAGCACCGTCAGGTTATCGAACTGGAGCGCCAGCGCCTCGGGCAACGCGTTGACCAGGCGCGGGACTTCGTCCGCCAAAACCGCTGGTGGCTTGTGGGCGGAGCCATCGCGAGCGGCGTTCTGCTCGCACCGAAAAAACGCGGATGGTTGGGATGGTTGCCCCTCGTCTCGAAGTTATTGCGGATTTTTAAGTCCACCGATTACTGACTGTTAACCACTGACATTATGAAAAACAAACTCCTGTTCGCCCTCACCCTCGCCACCGCGCTGCTGCCCTCAGCTTTGCGCGCCGAGGAAACCAACAAATGGACATTCGACGCGTCACTCTACGGCCTGGCGGCCGGCATGTCCGGAAATGTCGCCGTCAAAGGCGTCCCAGCCGACGTGGATGTCGGTTTCGACAAGATCTGGGACAACCTCAAATTCGGCGCGATGGGCAGCGCGCGCGTGGGCTATGAGCGTTGGGCCTTGTCCACCGAAGTCATCTACATGGATCTGGAGGCACCCAAGGGGCCGTTCACCGCCAAAGCCGAACAGTGGATGGTACAACCAGCGTTGGAATATCAGGTCTGCCGGTATTTCGATGCCTATGCCGGCACGCGCTACAACAGCATTCACCTGGCCTTGAATGGGCCGCTCGGGGTTAATCCTTCCGGCACGCATGACTGGTGGGATCCGATTATTGGCGCCCGGGTCAGTCTGCCTGTCTGGAAGAAACTCAGTTTCAACGTGAGCGGCGATATCGGCGGGTTTGGGGTTGGCTCGGACCTGACGTGGCAGGCATATCCCTGCTTCAACTGGCAGTTTACGAGGGTCACGTCGCTGCAAGTGGGCTATCGCTTCCTTTATACCGATTACGAAACCGGCAGCGGCTTGAACCGGTTCAAATACGATATGCTGACCAGCGGTCCGCAGATCGGGTTCACGTTCCACTTCTGAGCAGCATCCAATGAGCATGAGCCAGCAACGTCATACAAACAGACGTCCGGGGCCACGGCAGACTGCGCGCGGCCCCGGACGTCTGTTTGTATGACGTTGCTGGC
>Ga0208034_1001838_pt1 | contig 11969 bp, 10 predicted proteins | sample June2015DPH_8_10_FD_184699 | JGI IMG/M metagenome (GOLD analysis project Ga0208034, IMG submission 184699) | Peatland microbial communities from SPRUCE experiment site at the Marcell Experimental Forest, Minnesota, USA - June2015DPH_8_100... | ecosystem: Environmental > Terrestrial > Soil >...
AGGTCAAGGGATGCAACCGCAGCAGGCGAGGAACCATGGCTACTCCTCCGGCGAGAAGTATGCCATACAGGGGCAACCTATGTCCCTTTAATTATGCGCGGATGTATATGTCTGCGACCCTTCGTAAGTCCCGAGGTTGGACGACCAATCGGCGGGGCCGGTTAGCCTTAGGTTGCGGGCAGTGCGCAGGAACGAACCTGCCTCGCCTGCAGCGGGCGGGCTTTCAATCGTTACCCTCACGCGAGTGTTGGGAGGAAGATCGAGCGGCTCGTCGCGGCGAAGCGTCACGCCGTCGAAAACTGCTTCGATGCTTTTGGTCATAGCTCCTCTCGCCACAGCCAGTGTAACTGAGCCAGGAATCATTCAAAAGCTAATTGCGCCCGCAATGCAAATCCAGAACCTCGTTCGTCCGGGAAGGTCACGGCGGCAGTGACTGTGATGGCTCAAGCTTGCGGTGGTGTAGTTCGTCGGAAAAGGGTATATTGGACTGGGGTGGGAGTAGCGGTTTTCTGAGGAGGGAGAATATGTCGAAGATTGTCATTGAAGTCGGCAAGCAAATGGACGGCGCCACGTTTCGCCTGAGCCCGAAGACACGGGTGTTCTTGTCGTCGCGCGTAAAGAACTTACCTCCGCCGTCCAGCGTCTTCGTTTCCCGCGAGATTCCGTCAGACATTGAGCAATATTATGTTCTTGGGGATCACCTCGCCATGATTCTCACGGGCCTTGGGGAGAACGACCTCAAGAAACTCGGGGGCTTCGAGTTCGTCACACCGGTAGATGGCAAGGTCGTGTTCGAGTCGACCCCCGCCCGATAAGGAAGACTTGTCAAACAGGAGCAATCTCTACGTCGGACGCGCTGGCCAGCTTGCTGTCATGGGTGAGTTCCTTCTCCGGGGCTGGAACGTAGCATTGCCCGAGGTCGATGTGGGCGATGATGTTTTTGTCGTGAAGGACGAAGGAGGAGACCTTTTTCGAATTCAAGTCAAAACGGCGACCTCAAAACCATCCGGAAAATCTTACACCGCGCAGTTTGCAATTGGGTTGTCACAACTGAAAACACTCCGCACCCCTGACCTCACTTATGTCTTTGCAGTCCGGCACGGCTCCAACTGGGGACCATACCTGATAATCGCACGAGACGCACTTCGCCAGGAACATGAACTCTACCGTGTGGGGGGCGCCAGTAAGGAGCAATTGATCTTGCGACTCGCTTACGAACACGGGCGCGTGAGATCCGGGAAGCGCGACCTAAACGCGTTTCGAAATGACTGGTCCAGGTGGCCGGTCCTCAGGGATCGTGGCAAAGCCGTCAAACCAACTTAGCACGGTCTTCAATCGGCAATCGAAAATCGGCAATCGGCAATTCCTAATGTCCTCCGCCCGAGAGTTCGCGGACGATGTCGCCCACAAAGCCCTTGGCGTCGCCGAAAAGCATCAGGGTTTTGTCTTCGTAGTAAAGCGGGTTATCGATGCCGGCGAAGCCAGGGTTCATGCTGCGTTTGATCACCATCACGGTGCGGGCCTTATCGACTTCCAGAATGGGCATGCCGTAGATAGGGCTGCCCTGGTCGGTCTTGGCCGCCGGGTTGGTGACGTCGTTGGCGCCGATGATCAGCACGACGTCGGTCTGCGGGAACTCCGGATTGATGGCATCCATGTCGAACAGGCGATCGTAGGGAATATCGGCTTCCGCCAGCAGCACGTTCATGTGGCCGGGCATGCGGCCGGCGACGGGATGAATGCCGAACTTGACGTCAATCCCCTTCTTCGTAAGCATGTCGAAAAGCTCGCGCACCTTGTGCTGAGCCTGCGCCACCGCCATGCCGTAGCCGGGAACGATCACCACAGTGTTGGCGGCGCCGAGGATTGCCGCAGCCTCTTCCGCCGTGGCGCTGCGCACCGTGCGCTCTTCCTTTGCCGCCGCCGTCGAAGCCTGCACCTGCCCGAAGGCTCCAAACATCACATTGGTAAAGGACCGGTTCATGGCTTTGCACATGATCACCGACAGAATGAAACCGGAAGAGCCATCCAGCGCTCCGGCCACCACCAACACTTTATTGTTGAGCACGAACCCCAGCAGCGCCGCGGAAAGTCCGGCGTAGGAGTTCAAGAGCGAGATGACGGTGGGCATGTCGGCGCCGCCAATGGGGGTCACCAGCATCACGCCGAAAACGAGCGACACCACTACCATCACCGGGAAGAGGTGCGTGGACCCGGGATGAAACATCAGCCACAGCGCGATCAGGATGGCGGCCCCGAGCACCGACAGGCTGACAATGTTCTGCCCTCGGTAGGTAATGGGCCGCTGCGGCAGAACTTCCTGTAACTTTCCCGCGGCGATCAAGCTTCCGGTGAAGGTCAGCGAGCCGATAATCACTTCCATCGCGATCTCCACCATCTCAAATTTCGTGAGGTGGGGAACGCGCACGTAATACTCCGCTGTGCCGATCATCGCCGCCGCCAGCGCGCCAAACGCATGGCTGAGGGCCGTCCGCTGGGGCACCGCGGTCATGGGCACAAGGCCCAGGGGAATGCCCACAATCGCCCCCACCACCAAGGCCACGATGATCCATTTGTATTCGATGATCTGGTAGTCGCAGAGCGTGGCGGTGACGGCCAGGACGGCGCCGAACTCACCCGCGAGTACCCCGTGCTTCGCGGTCGCCGGCGAACTGAGCCACTTGAGCGCCAGGACAAAGAGCGCCACGGCAATGATGTAGGCCACATCAATAAGCTGCTGCTGAAGAAGGTGGTTCATGGTTTCTTGGTCCTGCTGAGCTTGAACATGCGCAACATGCGGTCGGTGATCAGGAATCCGCCGACCATATTGCTAAAAGCCGCGGCCACCGCCAAGGCGCCGAGAATGGTGGAAAGCGTGCTGTCGTGCCGGCCGGCAATGATGATCGCAGCCACCACCACAATCGCGTCGAGAGCGTTGGTGAGCGACATCAGCGGCGTGTGCAGCAGCGGGGAGACTCGGCGGATCACTTCAAATCCGATAAAGCCCGCTAGCACAAAGACATACAAGCAATTAATGAGATCAAAGGTCACAGGTTCCTCCCGGAAATCAGGTGGTAGGCGCAGGATTCATCGTCTAAGTAATGTAGATTCATAGACTTATGAGAATCGCCCGTTATGTTGCCCTTATTATCGGGGATTTGCCCTTTATCCACAATGCATTCGGCACTTCCCCTATCATTGAGATTTTCCCCGCACCCAAAACTTGGCGCTCAACTTTTTTGCGCCGCAGGTGCAGGCAGCGCGAAGAATTCCCTCACGCGTGAGTTCACCACCTCGCCACCCCGCGTGAATAACGTCTCGCGCGTTATCTCGTCGTCAAGATTCAATTGCAGCTTGCCTTCCTTTCCCAAATGAAGCAGGAAGGCCGTCAGATTCTTCGCATACATCAGGCTCGCATGATAGGGCACCGTACTCGCCACGTTGATGTAACCGATGATCGTCACACCGTGATCGATGATGCGCTGGCCTGCCTTCGTCAACTCGCAGTTGCCACCGCGCTCCGAGGCCAGGTCTACGATCACCGAGCCCGGCGCCATGCGCTCCACCATCTCGCGCGTGATGAGCACCGGAGGCTTCTTGCCGGGAACGACCGCGGCGGAAATCACCACGTCGCTTTCCGCGACGACCTTTCCCAGCAATTCGCGCTGCCGCTGAAAGAAGGTATCGTCCTGCTGGCGTGCGTAGCCGCGCTGGTCTTCGGCATCCTTCGCCTCGATCGGCAACTCGATGAAGCGCCCGCCGAGGCTTTGAACCTGTTCCTTTGCCGCCGGACGCAAATCGTATGCGGAGGCCACCGCGCCCAGCCGCCGGGCTGTCGAGATCGCCTGTAACCCCGCCACCCCCGCGCCAATGATGAAGACGCGCGCCGGCGTAACGGTCCCCGCCGCCGTGGTAAGCATCGGAAACATGCGCGGCAATCGATCCGCAGCGAGCAGTACGGCCTTATAACCGCAGATTGTGGCCATCGAGGAGAGCGCGTCCATGCTTTGCGCACGGGTGATCCGCGGCATCAATTCGACGGAAAAGGAGGTGACTCCAGTGGCCGCGAGTTGCTGCGCCGTTTCAAGGGCGCCAAAGGGACGATGGAAGCCAATGACCGTTTGATCCCGGCGAAAAAGCGCGAGGTCGTCCTTGCCGGTGGCATCATTCGACCCGTAACTGAGAACTTGCACGATGACATCAGCGGACTGGAAAACCTCGGCGCGCGAGGCGGCGAGCTTGGCGCCCTTTTCCACGTAGTCGGCGTCGGGATATCCCGCGCCCATTCCCGCGCCCGCTTCCACCAGGACCTGGAAACCCGCCTTGAGCAGGTTGGGTACAACCACCGGCACCAGGGCGACGCGCCGCTCGCCTGGAAAGCCTTCTTTGGGAACACCCACGATCATTAGTAATCCCCCCTCTATTGGATGACGGGTTGCGGCTTGATGATTAGTGATTCGATTTGCGCTTAGGAACGTCGAGCGAATCACGTCTCCTTGATTCTTAATCCAACGGCGACAAGTGTGCAAGAAACTTTTGCTGCCCGGAGCCGGCCCCGGTGCGCCCTAGTCCAGGGTCGCAAATCTCAAAATGGTTGGCCCGATTTTCGCCGTCAATCCTTTGCCGGTAGGAGCAGAGTGAATTCATCATGCTCGCCTAGTTTCAACTTGCTCGTCGGGACCAGCACCAACCCGCGGCCGAAAGCGCTTCTGACACGGAAAACGGTGACTCGATAATGCTGGCCACCGGTCGTTTCCAACTCCATCTCTTTGCCCGAATGCGCCAAAAGGAGGGATCCCAGCCTGGGGCCGTCGGCCTTGTCGCGCTGATGGAAGATAATGGCCCGCACCCCCAACCTTCCATCTTCGAAGGCTTCCATAACCCTACAGATGATCTGTCGGTTCTCCGCCTTGATTTCTGGAGCCTGCTGAACCTGGGTGCCCTGAGAAAGGCCCGAAAGTGGAATCACCAGAACAGTTACCAAAGCAATTGTTGGGACAGGTTTCTTGAGCAATATATCCTCGCTATACCTTTCGCAGTCACAGCCTGGGATTTGCATCTGTTGCCGGACGGTCATCACAGCGCTAAGACTTCTCAGCAGTTGGCATGGTCACGCTATCGTCAACATTTCCCGCCAATAGAATCCCTATTGTATAATGCCATTGCCTACCCCTTCGGCATGGAAAACAGCGCCTCTCGCCGGAGTAAAGGGCGTTCGAGGGACCTGCGGAAGTTATTTATGGGTGGCAAAAAAATCCTTGCAATTAAGAGAATGTTACAGTAATATCTCTGATTGCCAGTACGAAGGTGGACGAAGTACGAGGGGGCACGGTTGATTCTTGGTTTCAGCCGAGCTAGTTTTGAGGCTCCACATCGACTCGGTTGAAACTCCTCGGAGGTCGATACGCGAAAGGCTTTCGGATAAGGGCTTGAGGCAAGTGGGTCCCCAGTAAGAAACCCTCCCGCCTGTTTCAATCCCCGAAGGTTACAGCAGTCGAACTCGGCGGCCGCAAAGGCGCGCGAAGCGCGTTGTGCGCTCTTGAGCGCAGCCGAGAGGATATTCGCTAGGTTGTTGAGGTTGGTCTCGCCCGGTGGTCGGGGAGGAATCAAGCCCAGCATCCCAGTGGCCCCGTCGAATGACGGGCGCGAGGTTGCAGGAAGAGGCCCAGGGAGACGCGAGTCGGCCGTGGATACTCGGTGCTCTTTGAAAACTGAATAGTGTGGCGTCTACTTAGTAGTCGCAGTTATCAGTGCTCAGTAGTCAGTTCTCAGGGGGAGCAATCAAATGCCCTCTTCAGGGATTGGAAATCTGAGACTGGTGGCTGCAAACTGTCCGGGATTGGATCCGGGCAGTGTAAGAAAGGCGAATCTGCGAAACAAAGTTGTCAGTCATCAGGAGTCAGTTATCAGCAGGGACCTTGAAATCACTGGGTTTCCTGCTGACGGCTAAAAACTGAGAGCTGATGACTGTTCTTGATGTTTTGAGCAGATATTATGGTCAAGCTACTAAGGGCGTACGGTGGATGCCTTGGCGCTAGACGGCGATGAAGGACGTGGCTACCTGCGAAAAGCCTCGGGGAGGGGGAAGCACCCTTTAATCCGAGGATGTCCGAATGGGGAAACCCTGCCGGGAAAAACCCGGTAACGGCCCGCTGAATACATAGGCGGGTACGAGCTAACCCAGGGAAGTGAACCATCTCAGTACCTGGAGGAAGAGAAAACAATAGTGATTCCGCTAGTAGCGGCGAGCGAACGCGGAAGAGCCCAAACCCAGTCTTCCTTTGAGATTTCAGATTTCAAATTTGAGATTTCAGAGGAGGGCTGGGGGTTGTAGGGCGTGCGTCGGTGTAGAACCAGAGAGTTACCAATCCAGCGGCTAGTCGAATGGCTTGGAAAAGCCGGTCATAGAGTGTGATAACCACGTAGGCGAAAGCTGACTGGACTCTCACGCGCGTTCCTGAGTACCGCGGGGCACGAGAAACCCTGCGGGAATCCACGGGGACCATCCCGTAAGGCTAAATACGTTCTAGCGACCGATAGTGAACCAGTACCGTGAGGGAAAGGTGAAAAGAACCCCGGCGAGGGGAGTGAAAAGTACCTGAAACCGTATGCCTACAAGCAGTCGAAGGGCAACGTCCGCCGCAAGGCGGGCAAGCCTGACGGCGTGCCTATTGCATAATGAGCCGGCTAGTTATTGTCCGTCGCAAGGTTAAGCGATGATCCCGCAAGGGGGAGCGAGCCGTAGCGAAAGCGAGTCTGAATAGGGCGTTCAGTGGCGGGCAATAGACGCGAAGCGGGATGATCTACCCTTGGTCAGGGTGAAAGCCGTGTAACAACGGCCGGAGGCCCGAACAGGTGTTGGTTGAAAACAGCTCTGATGAACTGAGGGTAGGAGTGAAAGGCCAATCAAATTCCGTGATAGCTCGTTCTCCTCGAAATAGCTTTAGGGCTAGCCTCGGATGATTGCTCGCGGTGGTAGAGTACTCGATGGACTAGGGTCCGTTAACGGATACCGAATCCAACGAAACTCCGAATGCCGCGAAGCACAGTCCGGGAGTCAGACAGCGGGGGCTAAGCTTCGTTGTCGAGAGGGAAATAGCCCAGACCGCCAGCTAAGGTCCCGAAGCAATGGCTAAGTGGGAAAGGAAGTGAAGTCGCTCAGACAGCCAGGAGGTTGGCTTAGAAGCAGCCATCCTTTAAAGAAAGCGTAACAGCTCACTGGTCGAGCGCCTTTGCGCCGATAATGTAACGGGGCTCAAGCCATTTACCGAGGCTGCGGATTTGTCGATCCTTCGGGGTCGGCATCTGGTAGAGGAGCGTTGAATACAGTTTGAAGCGAGACCGTGAGGGCTCGTGGACCGTATTCAAGTGACCCTGCCGGCATAAGTAGCGATAACGGAGGTGGGAACCCTCCGCGCCGAAAGTCTAAGGTTTCCTGAGAAAGGTTAATCCGCTCAGGGTTAGTCGGTCCCTAAGGCGAGGCCGAAAGGCGTAGCTGATGGACAGCCGGTTAATATTCCGGCACTGCGAATGGAACGTTACGACGATGCGGGGACGCAGGAGGTTAGCGGAGTCGTCTGATGGATGGCGATGCGCGCTCCGAGGAGGATCCGGCAGGCAAGTCCACCGGGTCGGTTTAAAGCCACTCTGAGGTGTGAGCCGAAGGGCCTTAGGCCCTGTAAAGTCCGCAATATCACGCTGCCAAGAAAATCCGCTAAGCAGTTCTGTTTGCAACCGTACCACAAACCGACACAGGTAGACGAGGTGAATATCCAAAGGCGCTTGAGAGAACACTTGCTAAGGAACTAGGCAAATTAACTCCGTAACTTCGGGAGAAGGAGTGCCGCGCTAGGGTTCATAGCCCGAGGCGGCCGCAGTGAATCGCGCTCTGCGACTGTTTAACAAAAACACAGGTCTCTGCTAAGTCGAATACGACGTATAGGGGCTGACGCCTGCCCGGTGCCGGAAGGTTAAAGGGAGAGGTCATGGGGAGCAATCCTCGGCAGCTTCGATCTGAAGCCCCGGTGAACGGCGGCCGTAACTATAACGGTCCTAAGGTAGCGAAATTCCTTGTCGGGCAAGTTCCGACCTGCACGAATGGCGTAACGATAGAGCGACTGTCGTGGCGAGTGACTCAGCGAACTTGTAGTACCGGTGAAGATGCCGGTTTCCCGCACCTAGACGGAAAGACCCCGTGCACCTTTACTACACCCTAGCCTTGAACTATGGGTTTGTCTGCGCAGGATAGGTGGGAGGCTTTGAACCTTGCTTTTCGGGGCAGGGGGAGCCAACGGTGAGATACCACCCTGATGATTCTGTGGTTCTAACCTCGACCCGTAATCCGGGTCAGGAACATGGCTAGGCGGGTAGTTTGACTGGGGCGGTCGCCTCCTAAATTGTAACGGAGGCGCTCCATGGTTGGCTCAGGCTGTTTGGAAATCAGCCGTCGAGTGCAAGGGCATAAGCCAGCCTGACTGCGAGACCAACAAGTCAAGCAGAGACGAAAGTCGGACCTAGTGATCCGGTGGTACTGTATGGAAGGGCCATCGCTCAACGGATAAAAGGTACGCCGGGGATAACAGGCTGATCGCTGCCAAGAGTTCACATCGACGCAGCGGTTTGGCACCTCGATGTCGGCTCATCGCATCCTGGAGCTGTAGAAGGTTCCAAGGGTTGGGCTGTTCGCCCATTAAAGCGGTACGTGAGCTGGGTTCAGAACGTCGCGAGACAGTTCGGTCCCTATCTGGTGTGGGCGTAGGAGATTTGAGGGGGGTTGTCCTTAGTACGAGAGGACCGGGATGAACAGACCTCTTGTGTACCAGCTGTCACGCCAGTGGCACGGCTGGGTAGCGAAGTCTGGAAGTGATAACCGCTGAAAGCATCTAAGCGGGAAGCACGCCCCAAGATTCGATCTCCCAAGGGCGCGCGTTCGCGTGCTACACGAACGCAATCCCTTTGAAGGGCCGTCGAAGACTACGACGTTTATAGGCCAGGTGTGTAAGCGCAGTAATGCGTTTAGCTGACTGGTCCTAATCGCCCGTTCGGCTTGACCATAAATCTGCTCAGTGCATCAACAGAAGTTGACAGTCAACAGTTTACAGTTGACAGTCCGCCTTTTCGAAGCGGCGGTCTGATGACCGTCCGCCACTAAGAACGCCACACTATTCAAGAGCAGTTGACAGTTCACAGTCAACAGTTCACAGCCGGAAGCCTGATTGCTTTCGACTCCGAACTCTCAACTGTCGACTGCTTTCCGGTTTTCCGGCGATCATACCGGAGGGGTCACACCCGTTCCCATCCCGAACACGGAAGTTAAGCCCTCCAGGGCCCATGGTACTGCGCGGGCGACTGCGTGGGAGAGTCGGTCGTCGCCGGGATTAATTTGAGTCGACAGTTCATAGCTAACAGTCGACAGTAAGACCAAGGGGCGCACATGGTGCGCCCCTTTTGCTTTTGCGGCGAAGAAAGCGTAAGATCGTGAGCCGCGGGTTCGCGTATTTGCAGCCGGTTTTTCGTTCGGGTTTAACACATTGTGAAGTATCGGCTCTCCAGCCACGCTGAGGAAGAAATTGAGCGCCGCCGCATCCCTCTGGCAGTAGTAGAGTCGATTCTGGGAAAACCGGACCAGATCGTGCCGGAAAGAGGGGTGGTAAGGGCCTATCAATCGAGGTGGGATTTCGGTGGTAAGATGTTTCTGGTGCGGGTGATGGTGGATGATAGTTTGGACCCCGCAGTGGTTGTTACTGTCTACCGGACAAGTAAAATCGAGAGATACTGGAAGAAGCCATGAGGGTAACCTACGACGCCGAGGTTGACGTGCTCCGCATCCTCCTGAGCGACGCTCCCATCGAGGAGAGCGATGAGGACAAGCCCGGGGTAATCCTCGACTATGACAAAGACGGCAACATCGTAGGGCTCGAAATACTGGAGGCCTCGAAGCGAATGACTAACCCTAGGTCTGTGGAGTATGCGGTAACAACTTAAGCCCTCCAGGGCCCATGGTACTGCGCGGGCGACTGCGTGGGAGAGTCGGTCGTCGCCGGGATTAAATTGATAGAAACGGCCCAGCAAAATGCTGGGCCGTTTTGCTTTTTGGGGAACTGCCCCTCGCCTCGCCGCATTGAGTCTACAGGACGGATACCCCATTCTGGCCGACTGCGAAACAGTCGGATTTAATGTCCATTGAAAACGCGGGACGGACACAGGCTCCGAAATGGGCTTGGACTGTGCCGGTCTGAACACGATATGAAATTTTCTGAGCTCAGCGTACGATGAGAGGTCATGAAGACCATGGCTTCTGCGTATCGGCCTGTCGTTGTCTTGTGTCTCCTGTCCGTTTCGCTTGGCGCCGGCGCTGCTCTCGTGACCGCTGCGTCCAGTGCACCGAATGAAGCGCTGGCTCCCTCCTGTGTCCCGGTTTTTCCCTACAAAGAAGGCTGGCTGGGGGGCGACTGCGCATTTTCGATTGCCCTGCCCCATGGGCAGAGCCTGTGGCTGTTCGGAGATTCGTTTGTCGGGCGCGCCAATCAAACCAACCGGTCGGGCTCAAAAATGGTGAGAAACGCCATCGCGCTTTCCGCTTGCGATGCAAAAGCGGGCTGGGACATCCACTATTACTGGCAGGACCGGCACAAAAAGGCTCCCGCCTCCTTCTTCGATCTGCACGAGGGAAATTTCTGGTACTGGCCTGGAGACGGATTCTTCTATCAGGACAGCGTTTATGTCGTGCTCTGGAAGATGAAGCCCAAGCCGGAAGATAAGTTATTTTCCTTCCAGACCGCAGGCGCAGTCTTGGCTAAAATCTCCAACATTTCCGCTCTGCCGGAGAACTGGCAAGTCACTTATCTCCCTCTATTGGACATTCCGAATCTGGTCTTGAGCGCGAGCGCCGTAGTCAAAGACGGGTACGCCTACCTGTTCACTCTCTGGGAAGACGACGCGCACGGCCGGCCCTGTTTGCTGGCTCGCTTGCCGCTCACGGGCCTTGCCGAGCCCGCATCGCATCTTGAGTACCTGGACCGGAATAATCAATGGAGGCCGGGGTTCGACCCGGAAAAGGCTTACGTGGTGATGGACAAAAGCGAGACCGAGCTTTCCATTCGCTATCACCCGGAGTCGAAAAAATGGGTCGCCATTTCCGGTGATTCGCTATTTATTTCCAAGAAGATTGTCGCGAGGACGGCCCTCAGCCTGACGGGGCCGTGGTCCGCCATGCAGACTGTTTACGAGATTGAAGAGTTGGATCCCTCCACTCCGGGATGGGACAAAGACACCTTCTGCTACGCCAAGAAAGAACACAGCGAATTCTCGGAAGGTGGGAGCATGCTCGTCACCTATGTGTGCAATTCCGTTCGGTTCCGCAAGCTCGTCTTAAACATGAGCCTCTATCGGCCGCAAACCGTGCGCGTCATTTTGCCAGAAACAGCGCCCTGAATGTTCAGAGGAAATGCGTCAAGTGTTGGTGCATTGGCCGGGTAACCGCGTGCTCACAGCCAAGCCCGTTCTGAATCTCGGAACAAGGCTCACGCGCAAATTTATATAAGGAGAAAGCTATGCCAGCCTTTGAGGCCAAGCGAGTCAGTCATGAATACACGCAGTTGAACGATGCGCCGCCGGAAAGCGTGTTCCCGCTGCTCTGCCCGGTGCGGGAAGTCGATTGGGTGCCCGGATGGCAATATCGCCTGATCTACTCGGAATCGGGCCTGGCCGAGGATGGGTGCGTTTTCTCCACGCCCAACGAGGCCGGCCCGGAAACGCTCTGGATGGTAACTCACTACGATCCCGCCGCGTTCACGATTGCCTTTGCCTGGGTCGAGCCCGGCATGATCGCGACGCAGATTAGCCCAACTTCGCCACTCATAGGCCTAATTTTCGCCCGTTCCGAAAGGTAAGGCTTTTATTTTGAGCGGGCCCTTTCCATGATCGGAAAATAGTGACGAACTGTACTAAACATTTAGCTTGACATCAAT
>Ga0208034_1001855_pt1 | contig 11848 bp, 10 predicted proteins | sample June2015DPH_8_10_FD_184699 | JGI IMG/M metagenome (GOLD analysis project Ga0208034, IMG submission 184699) | Peatland microbial communities from SPRUCE experiment site at the Marcell Experimental Forest, Minnesota, USA - June2015DPH_8_100... | ecosystem: Environmental > Terrestrial > Soil >...
CCGCACCTTCTCTTCCATCACACTGCTCGTTTTCCAGGCCATGAGCTCGTTGTACGTCCTCATGCCCTCGTCGCAGTGTCAGATATGTCCCCGGTTCAAAATGTCAGCCATGTCCCCGGTCCGTACCGGGTGGGGTAGCGAATCTCTGCTCGCCCAATCGCCCGCCGCCCCAACCCCCACTCCCGCTCTTCACCCCGTCGGCCGCGGTGAGGACCGCACCGGCCATGCCCACTCTCTCGGCTTCAGCACGCTCTGCTTCAAAGTCGCCACCGCCGACACCGGCGGCAACCTCTTCATCATCGAGCACACCAATCTCACTCCCGGCACGGGGCCGGCTCTACATCTGCACTACTCGCAGGACGAGTGGTTCTATGTGATGGAAGGCGGTGTCACTTTCCAGGTCGGCGATCAGCGTCTCACGCTCCACGCCGGCGAATCGATCCTCGCCCCGCGTCGCATCCCGCACACTTTTTCGGCGGTCGGCGATCCCGCGCACATGCTCATCGCCTTCAGCCCGGCCGGCAAAATGGAGCAGTACTTCATCGACGCCGTCGCCCAACCCAAGCTCGCCGCTACTGAGGACTTCATGAACCGCTATGACATGAAGTGGCTTGGCCCTTCCCCATTCTGGAAAGCGTAGCGGCCGCCGCCCTCAATCGAAACCTTGAAAAGTCGCGCGAATCGCCAGGATCTCGTGACTGCGCGTAATTCTGCGCCTACCCCACGGAAATATCCGACTGCTGCCGCGGAATCGGGGGCGGCACAAGCCCTCTTGCGATCAGAACGCTCCGGTCGTTTCCCTCGAGCACGGCCCTCATCAGCGCGTAACACTTCTGCTCCGTGGGATTGAAGTACTCGCCGTGGATCGCCATGCCGTCGACCTTGGGATCAAGCACAGTCGTGCAATCGATGTCCCACAGGTTGTCCGGAACAGGGTAAGTACGGTCCAGCCCCGAGCGCCCAAGCCGCCGCTTGCCAAAGTGCTTCAGCCCCGCCGACGAGCCCAGCACATTGTCTCGCCCCGTATAGAGCGCCGTGATGCGGTAGGACATGTTGGCGAGCCCCTCTCCGTCCCCATCCGAGACGCTCTCGCCGCTCTTGAAAATGTCGTTATCCACGTCGGCGGCCACCATCAGCACCTCCTGCAGCAGGCTCACCAGCAATGGCCGATTCTTTCGCGTCCACGCCGCTTCCATCGCATATTGCAGCGCGTAGTTGCCCATGCTGTGCGCGATCACTGAGGTTTTCGCCTTGCACGCGTTCGCCGTGTCCTGCTTGGTTTGGAGCTGCTTGGCCGCCAGCCAGTCGTAAAGCTCTGAAAGCACCTCGGTCAGGTCGTCGCCGGTTTGCCGGGCCTCGGCGCGGTCGGGAAGATATCCCAGTAGAGAGCCCTTCGACGGCCAGTCGAACGAAACCAACTCGCCCATCGAAGCGGGTCCATCGAACAGCGTCTCCGCCACTCCGCCATACGTGTGCATAGCCGAGGTCCAATCGTTGTTGTACCCGTGAATAAACATGCAGACGTGCTTCTGCTGCTCCGATGGCAAGCCGTACGGACTCGGAAACTGATCCGCCGCGTTGACGAGCAGTTGCTTGAAGCTGTCGAAGGATTGCTGTTGCCATGACCCAAAATTGTCCAGCGGCAGGCCCGGTTGCTTGAGCGTCCAATAGGTGAGTCCGTCTTGATCTGTGCCAAAGCCCGTGGGTTGATTGTTCGAATCGGTGACGATCTTGCGATTGGTGATGAGCCAGCGCATGGCGGTCCTCCACGCCCTAAGGAATAGCACGGGAATCGGCAATCCACGACAAAAAACGCAAGAATCGTTGGGGCCAGTCTACGAGAAGCCCATATCTCAGGGCGTTTTTCGTCAAAGTGCCTTGCCTTCCCGTACCGCCGCCTGTGGCTACCTCGCCATCGCGAAGTGAAGTCCACTTTATGATAGAGTCAACCTATGAATATTGGGCGCGTCGTGCCGGACATCAGGTCCAAGCAGATGGATGAGAGCCGCGCGTTTTACGTTGACTTTTTGGGCTTCAACGTCGGAATGGACATGGGCTTCATCACAACGTTCGTATCGCCAAGCAATCCGACATCCCAGATCAGTGTCTTGCATGATGATGGTAGTTCAGCGTTGCTGCCCAATGTGAGCATAGAGGTCGAGGATGTTGACAAGGTCTACGCCGATGCCACGGACCGCGGCCTTGAAATCGCCTACCCGCTGACTGACGAGCCTTGGGGCGTTCGCCGCTTCTTTGTGATGGATCCAAGTGGAACAGTTCTAAACATAATGAGTCACCTTCCGAGTTGATTGCGGGAAGGCTCGCCCAATCCACAAGTTCGGTGGTGGGAAGTTTGCGGATCAACTTGGATGAAGACGCCTTATTCGCTGAAGTGGCTTGTCGATCGGCATTCCGAAGTGTAAGCGCTCGGGCCGTCACTATTTCTTCCGTAGCCGGTTTCTTTCTTCTACCCACCGGGCTGTATGAGCACGGACCACCCAACGTGTTTTCCTTTTGAAGCCAGTTGCAGCTTCAGTCGCGCCGCCTGTGTTCCACCGCCTGCGAGTGAGTTGGGAGAAGTCGTCCCAAACTGGCTCGACGAAAATGGCGCTATACTCGCTAACGGGGAACGCCCGCTCTCCACTTCACGCTGAACCAGCACATTCCCTACTCCCTATTCCCTACTCCCTATTCCCTGCGTCTCTGCTATCCTTCCCGAATGAAAAACCCGCTTCCCCGCCTCGTCCGCCGCGGCGCCCTCATTCTTAGCGCCGCACTCGCACTCGCCACGCTCGCCTTCGCCGCGCCACATGCCGTCGCGCAGGATTGGGCCAAAACCATCCTCGACAAATCGCCGCGCCACCAGGAGTGGGTCAAGGTCAAATACGGCGCGGGCACTCCCAACGCACGCACCATCGACGCCTTCGTCGTCTATCCCGAGGTCAGTCACAAGGCGCCCGTTGTCCTGCTTATCCACGAAATCTTCGGCCTCACCGACTGGGCGCGCTCCATGGCCGACGACATCGCCGCCATGGGCTATATCGTCATCGCGCCCGATCTGCTCTCGGGCGACGGCCCCAACGGCGGCGGCACCAGTGCATTCCCTGACCAGCAGGCCGCCGTCAAAGCTGTCTCCGGGCTTGACCCCGGCACCGTCAACGCCGACCTGAACGCAGCCGCCGACTACGCGCTCCATCTGCCCGCGGCCAACGGCAAGCTCGCCGTCATCGGCTTCTGCTGGGGCGGAGGCAAGTCGTTCCTCTTCGCCACCCAGCGCAAGGACCTAGCCGCCGCATTCGTTTTCTACGGACCTCCGCCGCCCGCCGACGCGCTCAAGAACATCACCGCGCCCGTCTACGGCTTCTACGCCGGCAACGACGCGCGCATCTCCGCGACGGTGCCCGACACCAAGACTGCGATGGCCGCCGCCGGCAAGACCTACGAGTCGGTGATCTACGACGGCGCGGGCCACGGCTTCATGCGCGCAGGCGAAGATCCCACCAACACAAACGCGGCCAACACCACCGCGCGCACCGCGGGCCTGAAGCGCCTGGAGACACTGTTGAAGTCGATGTAGCGCCACGGATGCGGGTGCCTCAGGTCCGGGGTCCCCACGGACAGGTCTTCGTCCGTGGGGTGGAGATCCCGCTTCTGGGACCTGGGATTCCCACTGTCGCGATCTCCCTACCGGCCCACCGTCGCTTGAATCGTCATGAGCTTCTGCTGGATCGCTTTTGCGCTATCGCGGAAGTAATGCCGCGCGATCGCAACCGCCTTGCCCGTCCGTAGCTCGATCCGCAGCTCGGTCGACACGGGAATCAGATTGGCGCGGTGCGTCACGTGCGCCATTTGCACGATCTCGTTCCAGCCGAGGTTGTACTCGACAATCCGGAAACGCCCGAACCACCCCTGCTTCGGCAGCCGGATCGCAACCCCCTGCGGCCCGGCCTTGAAGAAACAGTTGCGCGCAAAAGCGCTCACCATCCGCCCCACTCCGCCCGTCACAAAGCAGAAGCCGGTGAACGCGAGCGCCGCCCCCACCAGGTACATCCACCACTCCGGCATGTCGCCCGGCTTGGTCGGCTTCATGTCTCCGCCCCGCGTGGCCCATATGGCAACCGCGCCCATCAAACCAATCAGCAATCCGAAGATCGTTCGCACCACGGCCAGCAGCACAATGCGCGCCGGCGCATATACCGTCACGCTCTGCATTCCCGTTGCGTCAAGGTTCTCCAAGAGCAACTCCTTCGCTGCGATGAATGCTCACAGCCTATTCGCAAAATGGCTCGCCCGGCAACGCGCAGGGGAGCCGAGGGATCTGCCCCGAAAATACCGATGCACCAGTAGCGCCGGCCTCCTGGCCGGCTGTCGTGTGGGCGTCCTCGCCCGCACATTGGTGCACATTGGCCGGATTTTCATGTTCTCCGGGTGCCGCACCGCGGCATGATCGACTGCGGTTGTCTTTCACGGCCCGTACCCGCGCGCTACCATAAATATTGACGGTGCGCCCCGCGCTCGCGACTTTTGATATGCCGGCCCGCAAAAAATCCGCCAAGCTCCTCCGCTGCCCCACCTGCGCAATGATCGTCCGCCCCACTGACGAGGACTACCCCTTCTGCAGCGACCGCTGCCGCAAAATCGATCTCGGCAAGTGGGCCATGGGCGTTTACAAAATCACCTCGCCCATCGTCGACCCCGAGGTCCTCGAAGATCTGGACAACCCCAAAGCCAATCGCGGCGGAGACTCGAATGAGCGCTGACCTTTCTGCGCCGGAAACTTCGTCCGGTCCTGTTCAGGCGGCCAAGAAAACCCTCTGGGCCTACGCAGTCGCCACCTTCTTCGGCATCGGCTACCTCAAGCCCGGCCCCGGAACGTACGGCTCTGTCGCAGCCCTCCTCCTTTGGACCGCCTACGCCCGCCTCGCGCATCCCACGCCCGCCGCGCTTCTTCTCGCCCTTCTCGCCGGCATCGCACTCACACTCATCTTCGGCATTCCCGCCGCCACCATCGTTGAGCGCCAGAGCGGCCGTCACGATCCCGGCTTCGTCGTCATCGACGAAGTGGCCGGCCAGTGGGTCGCTCTGCTCTTCAGCCCCGCCGACTGGCGCCACGGCCTCATCGCGCTCGTTCTCTTTCGCCTCTTCGATATCGTCAAGCCCTTTCCCGTGCGCCGCTTCGAGCGGTTGCCCGGCGGCTGGGGCATCGTTTTCGACGATGTGGCCGCCGGACTGTATGCTTTGGGTATAGCGTCCCTCGTCCGCATCTGGTTCTGACTTGGCCCGCATCTGGTCGTGATATGGCTCGTACCTCCCCTCAACCCGCACCCGCCGCCGGCAGCCTGCCCCGCGTCGACGACGTCGTCCCCGCCGCCGCCCTGCCCAACGGCGAAGTCGAGTTGACCGGAGTCTCGCTCGGCCCCAACGGCTTCGGCCTGCCCAGCGTTTTCGTCGACAACCAGCCGGCCCACGTCCTCATGAGCCGCCCCACGCGCCTCGCTTTTCGCATCCCCGCCGAGGCATCCACCGGCATCATTGAAGTCCGTACCCCCTCCGGCGCCGCCAATCCCGCCGCCGTGCGCGTCGCCCGCCAGCTCAACGACGGCCTGCATCCTGTCACCAGCCCCGCCGTCAGCCGCTCGGGAATGGTCTACGCCACCATCTCCGGCGCGCGCGGCAAGCCAACGCCCGTCTCCGTTGTGCGCGTTAGCCCCGACGGCCGCGCCACTCCCTTCGTCAGCGGCATCCTCAACGCCACCGGCCTCGCCTTCAATCCCGTGGGCGATCTCTTCGTTACTTCGCGTGCCGAGGGCAACGTCTATCGCGTCGACGCCGCGGGCGAGTTCACGGTCTATGTCGAAGGCATGGGTGTCGCGACCGGCGCGGCCTTCGATGCCGAGGGCAACCTCTTCGTCGGCGACCGCAGCGGCACTATCTTCAAAATCAACACCGAGCGCCAGATCTTCGTGCACGCCACGCTCGAGCCCAGCGTCGCCGCCTATCATCTCGCCGTCAACGCTGCCGGCACGCTCTTCGTCACCGCACCCTCGCTCTCGTCCCACGAAGCCATCTGGGCCATTGAGCCCAACGGCGAAATCCGCGCCTGGTTCCGTGGACTCGGCCGCCCGCAGGGTCTCGCCATCTCGCGCGAGGGCGACGTCTACGTCGCCGCGTGTCTGCATGGCCGCCACGGGATCGTCCGCGTCACCGCCGATGGCCAGGCCTCGCTCGTCCTCGCCGGTTCCAACCTCGTCGGCATCGCCTTCTCGCCCCTCGGCACCGCCATCCTCGCCACCAGCGACGCCGTTTATGATGTGGATTTGGGAGTCGAAGGGTTGAACCTTTTCTAGGTTTCAGTGGTCGGGTTTCAGGGGTCAGGGAAGGGTGGCAAGCACCATTCTGCTTTTTCTACCAAGCTCTTTCTGCCAATTGGTCCGAGCGAGCAGCTATGACCCGATGACCGAAACCTGACCCCTGACACCTGAAACCTGACACCTGCCTTTATGAAATCCGAAATCATCGCCGTCGGCTCCGAGATGCTCACCCCGTTCCGCCAGGACACCAACTCCCTCTACCTGACGGAGAAGCTCAACGGCCTCGGCATCGGCGTCAACTTCAAGACCGTCGTCGGTGACCGCCGCAAAGATCTCGTCAGCGCCGTCAAGTCCGCGCTCAGCCGCACCGACATTGTCATTCTGATGGGCGGCCTCGGACCCACCGAGGACGATCTCACTCGCGAAGCCGTCGCCGAAGCGCTCTCGCTCAGCCTGCGCCGCGACGCCACGCAAGTCGCCACTCTCCACGCCCGCGCCGCCACCTGGCGCATCTCCATGCCGCCAAACAATCTTAAGCAGGCCGACGTGCTCGAGGGCGCAACGCTCCTGCCCAATGCCAACGGCAGCGCACCCGGCCAGTGGCTCGACACCAAATTCAACGGCTATCGCAAGCTCATCGCGCTCTTGCCCGGCCCGCCGCACGAGTGTCGTCCCCTGTTCGACGACGAGTGCTTGCCGCGCCTGCGCGAAATCGCCCCCCCGCACGCCATCGCCGTGCGCACGCTCAAGGCCGCCATGATTCCCGAGTCTCAGGCCGACAAGCTTCTCGCGCCCATCTACACCACCTACGCCGACGTCGAAACCACGCTTCTGGCCCACGCCGGCGACCTGCAGATCACGCTCATCTGCTCCAAGCCCACTGAAGAAGCCGCGCAGGCGCGCGTCGACGAGCTCGCCGGCCGCATTGAAGAAGCTCTCGAAGACTGGTTCTACTCTTCTGAGGGCGATTCGCTCGAGCAGATCGTTCTTTACTATCTCGGACTGCGCCAGGCCACGCTCGCCGTCGCCGAAAGCTGCACTGGCGGCTTGATCGCCGAGCGCATCACGTCGGTTCCCGGCGCCTCGCGCTCCTTTCTCGGCGGCGCGGTCGTCTATTCTGACCAGCTCAAGACTTCGTTCGCCGGCGTCCCTGCGGAACTCATCGCCAGGCACGGCGCTGTTTCAGCCGAAGTCGCCAAGGCTCTGGCTGAAGGCATTCGCCAACGCACCGGCGCAACGCACGGACTCGGCGTTACCGGCATCGCCGGCCCGACCGGCGCTACGGAAACCAAACCCGTGGGCCTCGTTTATATCGCCGTCAGCGACGCACAGGGCGCAGCCGCCATCGACCGCACCTTCCGCGGCGACCGCCAGCGCATCCGCGAGTGGGCCGCGCAGTTGGCCCTCGACCTCGTCCGCCGCCGCCTCATGTAGAACCCGCCGCCGCCTCATGTAGAGATGGATCAATCAGTCTCGGCGGCTGCCTCACAGGTAGCGCTGGAACGCCTTTGTAGCGCCGATACGAAAACCGATTCTGGAAGTCGGCTTTTCGTAAGGGGGCGTAAAGCGTGCTGAATCAAGCCAAATGTTCGCGATAATGGTGCGTTGACCCCGTCAAATGTTCGCTTAAATGGTTAGCTTTGGCCCCCAAAGGTTCGCTTCAGAGGTTACATTTTTCGAGGACATGCACCTAGAAAAGTTGCATTTCAGGGGTAACTGTAACCCAGGAAGGTTAGCTTTTAAGGGTGACTGTAACCAAAAAAAGTTAGGAATTGCATTTGAAGGGTGCGAACGCCGTGTGCCCCATCCTCGGCGCGCCTTTGTTTTTGCGCCTAGGGTGGGATCGCTCCGTGTCTTTCTAGTCCCTAGTCCCTAATCCCTAGTCCCTGCATTTCTGTTCCCTTGTTCCCTTGGTCCCTCGGTCCCTGTATTTCTGATCTCTGATCTCTGCCATCCCACCCACTTTTCAAGAATCATCCACGCGGCGCAGCCGCGATCAAACCCACCGCCCAGCCCGCGTAGCGGGCGCGAGATGCTAGCCCATGGCGCAAGCCTGGGGACACCAACACACCCACTAGTTCTTGGAAAAACAACGTACGCGGCGAAGCCGAGGTCAAGCCTGCACCCCAAGACCCGACCCGCCTCCGCCGTTCCAAGCTCGTCCCATACGAGGTCGTCTCATCCCCTCTGGTACAGAACTTGCCGAGTACTCCAAGTCGTCCTTCTACCTCCCCTTTCGGAGCATGATAGCTACGTCGTTGGAGTTCGTGACCTCAAGGCCGGTCCACGAATTGTATCCGGGCTTCGTGGCGACAAGGGTTACATCTCGGTCAGCCTCTTCGCCAGTGACCTGTATCTCAAAATAACCCTGATCGTTGGTGGCAGTCCGGATCTCCCCCACAGAGACGGTCACGCCTTGAAGCGGCTGCCCGTCAGCTCCCTTGACATACCCGGCAAGGCGGCCGGGCTTCTGACGTACCTCGATGTAAAGAGTGGAGGGCGAAAGGGTCAACTCGCTCTGCGTTTCGGAGATTTCGAAACCCTCCGCATCAAGGCCGAGCGAGGCTTTTCGGCCGCGCATGTTGGCGGGGATTTCCAAGAAGACTGCATCGCCGTTCGGTCCTATCTGGGCCGTCCTTCGTAGGCCACCAGTGTCGAGAACGATCGAACCACCCGACCGGAGCACCATATCGGCGCTGCCTTTCGGCCCGTGGACAATAATTGTTAGCGAGAAGTTTTGAGCAGGTTCAGGAAGGTAGAACCCGAACACTAAAACTAAGAAGAATCCGACTGCCGCGCCGCCGAGCTCCAACCAGCCTCCAAATACCCGTCCGCGATACATCCCGGTCGATCGGAGCGCCCCGAAAAGAAATGCGCTGACACATAGTCCGAGCGGTAGCAGCACGATGTAGTAAATCTTGCCGGTCATTCCCAGTGCGACAATTCTGTCGGCATGCCAGATAAGCATCGCCAATAGAACACACGCACAGGCAAACGCGACGAGAGATAGCAGGGCGTAGGGCCATATTTGTTTCCAACTTGCGGGCTGGGGAGCCGATTCTTTACGTCCTTGATCCTTCATAATCATGATGCCCTTCTTGCAGCTCCGGCGACAACTTGCTCAGCTGCGTATTTGTCCTTACCGGCTTTTTCCGACGCCTTCCAATTCGCAATAAGGGAACAGAGGTTCAGCGGAACAGGTACGAAAATTGGTGTCGTTGCAGGGTGCCTGAGCTAGTGGATACTGGCCAGCTCTTTGGCTACTACATCTCTCTTCACAGAAAAACGTCCTGGGTCATTCGCGGCCAATGTTGAAAAAATCGCAAGCGACTCCGATAGATGCGCACGCGCCTGATCCAAGCGATTCTGGCGGCGGTCAAGAAGGCCCAGGTTGTAGAGGGTCAGGGCTACATCCGGCATGTAGGCGTCGGGGTTCATGTTAGCCAGCTGACGGCGAATCTTCAACGCTTCCTCGATGTGCTCTCGCGCCTCGTCCAGGCGATTCTGGTCGCGGTCGAGATTGCCCAGGTTGTTGAGGGCTCCAGCTACATCCGGCATGTAGGCGTCGGGGTTCTTGTTAGCCAGCTGACGGCGAATCTTCAGCGCTTCCGCGTAGTGCGCCCGTGCCTCGTCCAGGCGATTCTGGGCGCGGTCGAGAATGCCCAGGTTGTTGAGAGTTGCAGCCACATCCGACAGGAAGGCGTCGGCGTTCTTCTCCGCCAGTTCACGGCAAACCTTCAGCGCCTCCTCGTAGTGCGCCCGCGCTTCGCCTAGGCGGTTCTGGGCGCTGTCGAGATTGCCCAGGTTGTTGAGGGTCGTAGCCACATCCGACAGGAAGGCGTCAGGGTTCTTCTCCGCCAGTTCACGATAAACCTTCAGCGCCTCCTCGTAGTGCGCCCGCGCTTCGCCTAGGCGATTCCGGAAGCTGTCGAGATTGCCCAGGTTGTTGAGGGTCATGGCTAAATCCGGCAGGTAGACGTCGGGGTTCTTGTTAGCCAGCTGACGGCGAATCTTCAGCGCTTCCTCGTAGTGCGCCCCTGCCTCGTCCAGGCGATTCTGGGCGCTGTCGAGATTGCCCAGGTTGTTGAGGGTCATGGCTAAATCCGGCAGGTAGACGTCGGGGTTCTTGTTAGCCAGCTGACGGCGAATCTTCAGCGCTTCCTCGTGGTGCGCCCGTGCCTCGTCCAGGCGATTCTGGGCGCTGTCGAGATTGCCCAGGTTGTTGAGGGTCGTAGCCACATACGGCAGGTAGGCGTCGGGGTTCTTGTCCGCCAACTGACGGCGAATCTTCAGCGCTTCCTCGTAGTGCGCCCGTGCCTCGTCCAGGCGATTCTGTGCGATGTCGAGAAAGCCAAGGTTGTTGAGGACAACGGCGACAAGAGCCTCATTGTGATCCTGCCGGGCGATGGCAAGTGCCCTATCATAGGAGTCCCTGGCCGCCGCGAAATGATTCATTCCCAGGCTGTAATAGCCATACGCGAATTGGACATCGAAGTTATCCGGGAATCGCTCAGCCAGGCTCGCGTAGAGGCGTTCAGCCTCATCAAAGCGGTATTGCGTCGTGAGCAACTCAGCCCGTAGCAGATATTCGTGCACCGCTCGTGCTCTTTCGGCCCGGGCCTCTTCCTCTTTCTTCTGAGCCCCCGCCATCTCTGCGTCGAGTTTCTGCTCGTCGAGCACTTTCAGCGCTTCAGCTACCTTGCCCTGCACAAACAGAGACATTGCCTGGGCGTACAAGTCTGTGGCATCGCCCGGCTTCACACGCGCGAATCCTGCTGACGCTTCTCCCGCTGCGGCTCGCGCCTGATCCCTTTCCTGCTGAAGCTTCGCTACCTCCGCCGCGTTCTCGCGATTGCTCTCCTCCAACTCGTGAAGACGTCTTTGATAGCTCGCCTCTACCGCATCGATACCCTTGAGCCTGTAAAAGCTGCGCGCCCAGACTTCCCTCTCGCTTTCCTTGCAGATGATCAGCGTCAACTCTTCACTGTTTCCGCCGGGCAGATTCAACTTCTGCTGAACCCAATTGACAACCACATATCCCGGGCGGCTGACCCGCACTTCCACCGGGTCTCCAACTTTCTTGTAAGGAAACTGCAGCCGGAACTTGCCGCCGGCCCCGGTCGCGGTGTCATTCGCCCCGTCAGCGCTGACGCTCACGCCCACTACAGGAGTACCACCAACCTCATTCAGAATCACCGCGCCCTTCAGCACACCACCCTGCGCAAAGGCGAGGCTCTGCAAAAAAGAGAAGAAGACAATGTATCGAGTCGGCCCCACGCGAAACCTCCTTCGCATCGGGTACTTAGAGACACCTTTGTGTTGGCTCTCTGCATTCTAGATCAGGATAGTTGACTTGTCGGCGATGGCCCCTAACCACTAGCCACGCAAACTCCGCTGACCCCGCTGCCCCTGGACTGACCCCCAAAAGTGAGACAGGTTGTAAATTGACAGTTTGCAGGGAAAGGGGAGCTGCAAATGGGTCAGAGGTCGAAGTACCGGAAGTTTACCGAAGCCTACCGGGAGCTGGCGGTGCGCCG
>Ga0208034_1001856_pt1 | contig 11833 bp, 14 predicted proteins | sample June2015DPH_8_10_FD_184699 | JGI IMG/M metagenome (GOLD analysis project Ga0208034, IMG submission 184699) | Peatland microbial communities from SPRUCE experiment site at the Marcell Experimental Forest, Minnesota, USA - June2015DPH_8_100... | ecosystem: Environmental > Terrestrial > Soil >...
CAAACCACTTCGACAACCGCGCAAAAGGCAAGCAGGTTCTGCAACTGCTCAACCGTCTGCGAAACCTCGGATTCGCCGTCCAGATCACCCCCGTGGCGGCATAGTCCAAGACTTGTTTCTTGTCAGGCTCTACTTCCAAGTGGCGTGATTCACCCGGAATTGGTGGCAAGGGTCAATCGAGCTTCCACAAGGGGGAGTGTTCCGGCTATTTCAGCTTCCCGTACTCCGCCTTGGCCTGCTTCAGGATGGGTATGTCGGGGTCAGCGTCCTTCCAGAGGGTGAGGAAGTCTTGGTATGCACTCTTCGCTCTAGCGGTGTCGCCGGAGAGCGCGTACGCGCGACCCAGCCCCAAGTGCGCCAGCGCCCCGATCAGGTAGGTCCTCACGACACCGGGGTGGTCAAGAATCTTTTGGAACTCGGTGGCAGCGGCGACGCCTTGACGCGCTGCCAGATAGGCCTCCCCCCGCAGGTAGGCGGGCTGTAGCGTGCCACTGCCCACCCTCCCCAGTTCATAGGGCGCAGCCGCAACGAGCGCCTCCACAGCCTTGACGGGGCGGCCGCTCTGAAGAGCCGTGGCAGCACGAATTGTAGGCAGATAGTTGAACTGTAAGATGGTGTTTTCAGGGGAGCGGCGACCCAGGTCGTCGGCCAGCCGTGTCGCCTGCGCAGAATCGCCGAGCCGCGCCAGCACGAGCGCAACCGTGGTCCGGGTTTCGGTGTCTCGGCCGTTGGAGAGCGCCAGCGCCGCTTGTGCCTGTTGTTTTGCCGGTCCCGTGTTGCCCACTAAGGCGTCCCTAAGGGCACCTCCGGCCTGGTAGCGGGCCGCCTCCTCTTTCGCATCGGCACGTTGAGCGGAACTGGAGGCGCGCCGAGTCAACTCCCGCGCCTTGGCAAACTGGCCGCCATAAGCAGCGACATTGGCTTCAATGTGGAGCATCGTGTCTTTGTACTCCGGTTCGACCATCAGGCTAGCGGCCTCTCGCTGAAGCCCCACTGCGTCGTGCTCCAAGAAGTTAATCATGTAAAGATTGTAGTGAATATATGACGAGTCAAGATGACGGGCTTGCGCCTCCTGCGCCGTCGCCTTGGCTTCTTCCAGACGGTTGGCCAACAGGTAGATATCGACGAGATTCCCGTATGCGAACCCACTTGTAGAATTGAGTTTCAGAGCGCCTTGTTGCGCGGCCAGGGCCTTCTCACAGTCGCCCAGTTGCTCATAGATCCAGCCTAGGTTGGTAGCTGGGACGTCGTCCCGGGGGTAGGTCTGCGCCCACAGGTCGGAGGTTTTTTGGGCTGCCTCTAAGTTTCCAGTAACGAACGATTCATAATGCGAGTGGATGTAGAACTTCTCCCGCTCGCTGACCTTCTCGCGCAGCTCGTAAGCTTTACGAAGGTTCTCGGCCGCACGTGCGGGTTCGCCCAGATTGGCGTAGCTGTTTCCCAGTCGCGCGTAGGCCATGGCAAATTTGGGGTCTAAGCTGATGGCCCGCTGGAACAACGGAACCGCAGCGGCATTATCGATCCGCGAGTACATCGCGTGATCGCCCAGGCTGTAAGCCTGCAGCGCCTCGAGCGATGGCGTAGTCACGTTCTCCGGTGGCGCGTCATACTTTTGCACCGAGGCCAACGATTCGCCCAGCTTAGCGCGCAACTTAGTGGCCACCTCGCCCATCGCCTTCAGTACCTCCTCTTTGTGGTTGGCGGTTACCTGCTCTTCGGCCAACACATCGCCGTTACTGCAGTTCACCGCTTTCAATCCGACGACGTATTGGTTTCCCAAGCTGGAGATGGAGCCCTCGATGGTGGCTGCGCTCGCCGTGCGCTGGCAAACATCACGCATTAGCTCCCCCGTGAGCCGCGCTTCTTTCGGTTGTGCGATTAAGGCCAGCGTCTGCGCGATGCGCCGGTCCGACAGCAGGTTCAGAAAGGGCGACTGCTCCAGCTGTGAAGAAAGCCCTTGCCGCAGTGTGCCATCGAAAACCGGATCGCCGGTGGTGTTGGTGAACTCGGCGAGGACGACGGTGTCCTTATCGGTAAGCTTGGCCGGACGGCGCGAGAAGAAATAGCCCGCCGCGACTGCGGCTACAATTACGACCACCGCAACGGCGAACCACCAGCGTCGCCTCTTGGTAGGGGACGCCGCCCGAGCCACAGCCGCCAAACTGTGCGAGTCCGAATCCCGCTTCAGCCGTTGCAGGTCCGTGCGCATGTCCCCAGCGTGCTGGTAACGCAGATTGCGGTCTTTCTCGAGAGACTTATTGATGATCCGTTCCAGTTCAGCGGGCAGATCGGGATTAAGCCGCGTCGGAGAGACCGGTGCCCGATTCAAAATGGCGTCGAAAGTCACTCCTGTGCTTTCCCCCCGAAAGGGCAATACCCCGGTTGACATCTCGTACATGACCGCGCCGAAGGAGAACAGATCGGTACGTGCGTCCAACTGCTTGGCGCGGACTTGTTCCGGCGACATGTAGTTCACCGTGCCCATGGCTGTTCCGGGAGTGGTGAGAGACTTCGCTATCGTCGAGGCGTCGATAGCGATACTCTTGGTCCTCAGGATCTTGGCCAGTCCGAAATCGAGAACCTTCGCATGTCCGCGCTGGGTGACGAAGATGTTCGCCGGCTTGATGTCGCGATGAACAATGCCGGCGGCGTGAGCCGCATCCAGCGCGTCGGCGATTTCGATAGAAAGCGCGAGCAGAGCCTCAGTTTCGAGCGGACGGCCCGCAATGCAGTGCTTCAGCGTCATCCCGTCCAGAAACTCCATGGCGATGAACGACTGATCATTGTGTTTGCCGATTTCGTAGATCGTGCAGATGTTGGGATGGTTCAGTGCAGATGCCGCCCGGGCTTCAAGGCGGAAGCGTTCTAACGCTTGCTGGTCTTGGGCTAGATCCGCGGGCAGGAATTTCAGAGCGACAAAGCGGCCAAGGTCGGTGTCTTCCGCCTTGTACACCACCCCCATGCCGCCGCCTCCCAGCTTTTCCAGTACCTGATAATGCGAGACAGTTTGGCTGATGGACGAGCTGGTAATCTCGTGCGCATCTTCATTCTCGTTCCGGGCGAGCGCTCGGGCGGCCACTTCGATAGCCGGACGATCGAGAAATCCTTCAGCCCCTTGTTGCGCGGTCAGCAGAGACCGTACTTCGCGCTCCAGGGCTTGGTCGCCGGAGCATGCATGACGTAGAAACGCCTCGCGCTCCTCGGACGGACGCTCCAGCACGGACTGCAACAGGCTATCGACTTGTTTCCACCGATCAGAGTCCATCGGTCGCTCCGCCCGCCAGTTCGCGGTAGAGCCAGGCTTTGGCGGTGCTCCAGTCGCGCATCACGGTAGCCGCCGATACTTTCATTACCTCAGCCGTCTCTTCCACGCTGAGTCCGCCAAAAAAGCGCATTTCGACAACCTGTACTTTGCGCGGATCCAGCTTTCCCAGCAGGTTCATGGCGTCGTCGAGGGCCACCAGATCTGCGGCCCGTTCGCTGCCCACCATCGCCGTCTGGTCCAATGAAACATGTTGCACGCCACCCCCACGTTTCAGGTTACGGCGCCGCGCATGATCAACCAGAATGCGTCTCATCAGCTGGGCCGAAACCGCGAAAAAATGGGCGCGATTCTGCCACTGCATGCTCTTGTAATCCACCAACCGCATGTAGGCTTCGTTGACCAAGGCGGTGGTTTGCAGGCTATGACCGGGGCGCTCACCTTTCATGTAGCGTCGCGCCAGGCGGTGGAGTTCGTCATAGACGATGGGAGTCAGGCGGTCGAGAGCAGCTCGATTTCCATCACTCCAGGCTCGGAGAAACTCGGTCACTTGGCCACCAGGTGGCGTTCCGGCCTCATCGTTTTGTGGGGTGGACTTCCGCATTCCGACCTTAGGCCCTGGCCTCCTTGCAGTCTCTTCAGGAAAAGCTATACCCGCATGATAGTTCTGTCCCGCCGTTTGCGCCTACTTATATGAGACCGATAAAAGCCGCTCGGCGCAACCCTTTGTCCGGGCGCATGAATGAGGAGGCAGTATGAAATCGAGAATATGCACGTGGATAGCAGGAATCAGCTTATTTGCTGCGCTGGCAACGCCAGCTTTGCTGGGCGCGCAGGAACCGTCAACCACACAGGCTTCACGCTCTGTTCGGTACACGATCACCGACCTGGGCACGCTCGGAGGCAGCTTCAGCTTAGCCTATGGCATCAACGACAACGGGCAGATCGACGGATTTTCCACGTTGCCCGGCGACGCCGTTCAACATTCTTTTGTAATCGAGAAAGGGGCGATGATCGACCTGGGTACGCTGGGTGGACCAAACAGCGAGTCATTTGCCAACCTGAACAACGCGATACAGGTTGCGGGCACGGCCGAGACTTCCGTGACCGATCCCAACAATGAGAATTTCTGTTCGTTTGGCACTAACCTCATCTGCCTCGGCTTCGTCTGGCAGAACGGGATCATGACGCCGTTGAGCACGCTTGGCGGCACCAACGGCCAGGCCGCTGCCATCAACAATCGCGGCCAGGTCGCCGGATATTCTGAAACCTCCACAACTGACCCTAACTGTCCGGCGCCCCAGGTGCTGCAATTCCGGCCGACGCGCTGGACCGCGGGCCATGCCCGGGCACTTCCCTTGTATCCGGGCGATACCGAGGGAGCTGCCTTCTGGATCAATAACGAAGGCGATACCGTCGGCGCATCGGGTTCTTGTGCGCCTTATGACCCGCGGTACGCGTTACCTCTTCAACCCCGGCACGCGTTGCTATGGCGGCAAGGCGTGAGGCCGATTGACCTCGGCAACTTGGGCGGAGAATTAGAAAACGCTGCCTTCGCTATCAACGACCGCGGCCAGATTGTCGGCGCATCCGACATTTCAGGCGACACTTATCAGCACGCGTTCCTATGGCAGAAGGGCGTGATAAACGACTTGGGTACGCTGCAGGGAGACGTCGTAAGTGCCGCCGTCGCGATCAACAACAAGGGACAAGTGACCGGCGTCTCGAGCGATGCCAGCGGTCAAAACTTGAGAGCATTCCTTTGGCAGAATGGGATGTTGTACGACCTCAACAGCCTCATCGCCGGCCAATCTCCCTTGTACCTGCTCCACGGATTCGGCATCAATTCTCGAGGGCAGATCGTGGGCTTTGCCTTGCAGACGAGCACCGGCGAAGTTCACGGATTTCTGGCCACGCCTATGCCGGCAGAAGGTAACCTTGCAAGCGTCTCACCCACCGCAGAAGGCGAGATTGGAGCAACCTCGAAGTTCGCTCTGCCCGAAAATGCCCGGAAGCAACTTCAGAAGTGGGTGCGCATCCGCCGATTTGCACCTGCTCTGGCAGATACGCAATGACCTCCGAGTAGATAGCGATTCGGACATAGTCTCCACTTGCGAAGTGAGGCAACACATCCGTGATCTAGAGGGCAGGGAGCATCCTTGCCCTCGCTTTTTCTGTCGCCCCGGGGGCGGAGATCGGGAGCTGATTCTGGGAAGTGAAAGACGAGGTCCGGAAGAGTTGCCGGCCAACCGGAAGTAATGCGCAGCTCAAATCTGTCAGTTGCTGCAAAATCGCCTTAGCGTGATCGGAGAAATGGCGACGCCGTTCGAGCACTTCAGAGCCGGATTCCTCCCGAGTCCACCTGAGACTCCGAGGTCATGCTTGCCTGGCCGGCGGGTTTCGAGGTTATCCAGAAGTCCTGTTGTGGGACATCTGCCGCTGCCAATCGCTCAGATTTCTCCTAAGCGACGGGCAATCAAACGCGGGCTGTTCTCCGGATTCGTACCGACAAACGCCCAGGGCCTACGAATGCTATTGGGCGCATTTCGCGGCGGAAATCCATTTGAGCGAATAGTCGGCAAACCGCCGACTGAGAGCGGACGACACGCCGTAAGTCACAAGAAAGGGTTGGGCGTTTCACGCCCAAGTGGGGCAAAACAAAGGTCGGCGGATGCTAGCCGACTTCCCAGTATTAATCCCGTGATGGCGGTACCGAATTACTTCCGGATTGTCAACGATCCGGGCATTGTCGCGTGGTGCTGGAATCGAAGAGCAGTAAGACTCTTAGGAGTTGACGTTTTGCACTCTCATGAAGCCTACTTCTGGCGGGAGAGTTCGGCGGCCCGCGTGGCGCCCTGCAGGGCCCCGCGTCGCCCAGGTGCGTTGACGAGCGCCGCCTTAAATTCTTTGAGTGCTAGACCCGCATGGTTCTGTTCCAGCAGCAAGTCACCAAGCTGTTCGCGGGCAAGACCTGGGCGATGATTCCCAAGGTGATCATGCTGGCTGCTTGGCGAGTTGGCGTACGGTCGGTGGTGGAAAAGGGGACGAGGGCGGCAGGGACCGCCCTTAAGCGGGTGTTTAGCGGTGGTCGGGGAATTCGCTGATCGGCAGAACGCGGGGGATCGTCAGTGGGTGGACGACGGTTCTGTCAGCGGAGCTAGGAGATGCTCTGTTGAATGGCTGCTTGGCGAGAGCTGAGCGATTGGGGAATCGCTCAGTGGATCAACTTCGTGGTGTTCGATTGTGGGGAGATGGGAGTGGTGGAATCAGATGTAATGGTTTGGACTCGGCCTTACCGACATCGCAGACGAGTCGCCGGTTGTCGGACACCGAGGAGCATTGCGGGCTGGAGTTCTCAACTTCTGGATCGCCGATGATCCGGGAGTTAGAGGCGGAGTCGCGGTGTGTTCAGGAATGGCTCCCGGCTGAGACCTGCATCAGTGGAGCACTCATCGACGCCCGCGGGTTGGCAGCCGTAATGCCTGAAGAAGAGCCTGAAAGTCCGGGGGGAGTTCGCAGTCAACGGAGACGCTGTCTCCCGAGCGTGGATGAATGAACTGAAGATGCCCTGCATGAAGAGCGACGCGAGCAATTCGCCGCTCTGACGCTTCCGCCGGATCATACTTTCTGTCGCCGATGACCGGGTGGCCGATCGCTGAAAACTGCACTCGGATCTGATTCTGCAATCCCGTCACCAGCGTAACTCGGACGAGCGAAGCGGCCCGAAGAAGGCTTTCGACGGAATACCGAAGCTCAGCCCGAGCCGCTTTGGAGTCGCTGTCTGTGGTCAACCTTTGAAACATTGCTTCTCGTCGAAAGTAGTGAACGAGCGTCCCTTCTTTGGTGGCGAGATGCCCGCGAACTACTGCGAGATACTGTCTCACCGGAGTATGGCTGAGAAACTGTCGAACGAGTGCGTCTCGATCCGGCTCGGTTTTTGCAAACAGCAGAACCCCGGACGTGAAACGATCGATGCGATGTACGACAAAGGCTCGTTGTCTCTTCGGTTTCAGTTCTGCGAAAAGAAGAGACAGGGCGGACGATGTATCGTAGCCTTTCACAGGCACAGCCAGAAGTCCGGCCGGTTTATTGAGGGCCACGACCGCATCGTCTTCGTAGAGGATGGCAAGCTCCCGTGAGAAACGAGGCGGCCGCCGATCCTGCTTTCCTGAACGGTGACCGTCCTTGCGTGGAGGTTTCTTCATTTGCTGAGTCGCTGATCGTGCCTTTCCAAGACGGCTGCATGAACGGAGTGGTCCAGCAACGTTCGATGATCCGTCGATATGCTACCAACATTCCGGTCGGTGGACGGACAACCCGAAAGTTATCAACATGGGTAGTACATCTGGCACGCCAGACCTGATCCGCCAGCAAGGTGTGCAAAGTGAGGTCTGGCCTATCACAGATCAGATTCGATATCCGATCAGCGCTCCGATACTGAAGCTGGCTGATTCAGAATCATGTCCGCAGCCTTTTGCGCCTGCCCTGCGGCAACTAGCACCAGCCGAGAGTCTTGCTTCAGCACCTCGAGCCAAGACCGGAGATAGGCAGCGCTGTTGCGGATGGTCTTGTTCTCGATACCGGTGAAGCCGCACAGGAATGCAGCTCCCATCTCAGCCACCAGCTCCTCGGCACTGTATTTCTCGTCGCCAAAGCGCTCGAACGTGGCGAGGGTGGACCGGTTGAGCCGGCGGGGATGTCCGGTGCTGTGAGTCAGCTCATGGAACAGCGTCGAATAGTACTCCTCCGCGTTATCAAAGCTCACTCGATCGGGCATTTGCACCAGGTCTAGCGACTTGCTGTAGGCGGCACGGTTGCTTCCGTGCTGAATGGTGGGCTTGTCCAGCCATTGCAAGACGACTTGCTCGCAGTTCTCGATAGGGTTGATATGCGGGAGGGGTTCCGTAGCCTCAGCCGGCTTCGCTGGCAGCCCCTCGCATTGGCAGGTGTTGAATACCGTGTAGTAACGGCATAGCACCGACTTCTTCTCGATGATTTCCTCGCCGTCCTGCACTTCGCGTGTGCCAAATTTCCAGAACACAACCGGCGAGCCCTTTTGGCCACTGCGAACATGGCCTCCAAGTTCTGTGGCTTGCTTGAAGGTCAGCCAATACGGTGATGCGTAGCCCCTGCTTGCCAGGATCCAGACATTGATGCCTCGATACGGGTGTTTGCTCACCAGGTTGCGGGGTAGCCCGCCCTGCCCTGGTGTCGTCCACGGCTTGTGCCAGGGATGGGAGCCGAGTGAGGCGAGAGTTTCACGCTCGGTTCTGCGAGAGGCCGGTGGTGCAATTCCACCGGCCTACTCACCCGGGATCGTGGTCCAGTCGGCAGCGGAATCCGTTGATAAGCTGGTTGGGTAAGGGAGAGGTGTTGCAAAAGTAGGCCACAAATGGGGCAATTTTGGGCTGTGCTGCTGCGGATGGCAGATCGTCGGGAGTGCTCCCGATGAAAAATCGTTTTGTGGTGTCGCGAACAGGCGAGACGGGTGTACTATGGTGCCGTTTTCGAGATCAAAAAAGAGATTCCCAATTAATCGTTGCGTCGGGACTCAAAAATGGAAACCGCGGGTGTACCGTCGGCCACTCGGGAGACCCAAAGTGGAAATCCAGATTCATGACGAGTCGGGACTCTCAACCATGGAGGTAACACACTTGAGCAAGAAACTTGGATGGTCGTTATGCTTGTTAGCCGTCGGCCTGTGCGTCAGCAGTTTGCCGGCGATGGCGGATTCAACACTCTTCAGCGATCTCGGACCTCCCGGTAATGTCTACGTGGGCGGCATTGGTTGGTCGATAAACGGATCGGGACCCCCCTTCGGCAGCAGCTTCACCGCTGCGGGCATGTTCACCGTTGGCGGCAGTGGCAACTTCAGCGTTGACTCGATTGATCTCGCTGTCGGGCAGGTGAATGCGCCCTTTACTTTCGACGCCAGCATTTGGACGGACAACGCGGGTCTCCCCGGAGTGCAAGTCGCGAATGCTGCTTTTGATAACTTGATGAGTAACCAACCTTTCGGAGGCTGCTGCGGTCTGGTCACGGTCAGCGGTATTTCGGGAGTCACCCTCACCGGCGGACAATCGTATTTCATGGTTCTCGGTCCGGTGAGCCTTACCGATTCTAGCGCGGTGGCGTGGAACTGGAACAACCAGGGCGTAAACGGCCTAGAACTCACTTCCCCCGACGGTGGGATGACCTGGGACAGCCACGGCGTTACAACGATTGGCGCCTTCGACATCATAGGCCACCAAGGCGGCACTACGCCGGAGCCCAGCTCTCTGTTGTTGCTGGGCACTGGATTGGTCGGAGCATTCGGCGCGATTCGCCGCAAGTTGAATCGGTAATCTCCTTTTAACTGCGCCAAAGCGCTCCACGGTTATCGAGCTTTCTAAGAGAGTTTCTGGCTCATACAACCACCCCAAAGGGGTGGCCCCTGCTGGTCAGCGACCAGTTCTCGATTCCCTTGGGCAACGCCAGTCGCCGCCACAAATTACCCAAGTTGTAGGCCAGCAGGCTCAGCGCCAGCCGCACCTGGTTCGACTGAAAGCGATGGCAAGACAACCGTGTCATCTTCACCGCCTGCTTGCCTTCTTTGATCCACTGTTCCGCAGTGCCTCGCTTGTTATAGAACCGCACTACCGCCCGGCTCGGCGCCTCCAGGTTGGTCACGATGAATCCGACGCGGGGAAACAGTTCGCCAAAATGAAACTCCACCTTAGCGTGCATTTAGCGTGCGCGGAGAACAATGCCACGGACGCGGGCGACCAGGCGAGGGACGGTTGGCATCCCGCACTATACGGCTGCTACACAAGCCACAATGTGATGCCGTATACAAACTTCCGGCTGCGCACATCGTCCAGTACGGTTCCCGGCCCTTATCAGGTGGCGTTCACATATATCAACGGTGACGTGCCTACCACTCAAACGTACCAGTTCAACGTCGTCGCTGCCCCCACGTTCACAGCGACACCTCCCGCGGTGTTTCCGCCGATTCCCGGCAAGGCCAACTGGGAAACACAGATGGTCGTGCTTGGCCACAGGTGGTGTGACGACCATAATGGCTTTTCCCGTTGTATTCAGCGGCCGCCAATCGAGGCGGTCTGACGGGAATGTGCGGTGCTCCCACGCATTCAGCTCAGGAGGCAGCGGATTGGCCGAGTAATTGATGAGCAGGTCTGGATCGAAAGCCTTCAACATGTCGCTCTGGACTTCGAGATACGGGTCAGGTGGCAACTGCGTGTAATACACACCTGCCGTTTTCCGCGTGGAATCATCCAGAATGACGATGGGATTAAAAAGGCCGCCCCATAAACTTGTAGCGCGAGCGATGACGCTAAACAGTAAATCGCGATTCAGACTCGTATGGTAAAAAAACTCATCTTTGCTTTCGAGGAAGGGGGGGTACCCGACCGAAGGGTCATGCCGCTTCCCGCTCATAGTACTTCAGCGGACCACCCAGTCGTTCCTTGCAACGCACAATTCCGTGGTCCCCGCTCGCTCCTCGATTCGGCAAGGGAAACACTTTGTGGAAGGCCATGGCCATCAGTCCCAGTTTGAGAAGAAGAAGAACCAGCGTGTGTTCTTTTTTGAACAGACTGCTCAAGCTTCGACCTGTCAGACTTTTGAAAGACCTCGGGTTTACGCAGGTCTGGTGCTACGCCAAGAAGTGGCGCACATAGCAGCCGCTTTTCAAGCGTTACGTACAGGCTGCCGCCAACCTGATAACTCAGGCCTTGAAGGAGAACTTCAAAATGAGTATCGAAACGATTTTAATTATCGTCCTGGTTGTGTTCCTGCTTGGTGGAGGCGGTTGGTACTGGGGACGCGGACGCGCTTAACGCAACCCGTTCTGCAATCCAGATAGCCACTTAAGTAGCCGAAAAAGGTTTCTGCTCTTAGCTGTGACCTCCGCCCGTCTCGACTTCAATCCAAGGAGGACTTATGAGTCTGTTGGATCTGGTCTTCGGTTGTTGGCACAAACGGTGCAGCTTCCCCATAACCGTGCGCGGCAAACTGCGCCGAAGCGTTGCAGCAGCGTCCGCAACGGGGACATACGTGGTTTGCCTCGATTGCGGCCGCGAGTTCGCTTACGACTGGTCGCAGATGAAGATGCTCGCGTCAAAACCCCGCACGGCGAGGGCGGTAGAGCCCGTCACCGTCGTTTCCGGTCTCAAGGCAGCTTGATGGGTGCGGTAAGCCATTCGCGAAGGGAACTTCGTGAGCAAATTTGGTTTTGTGAACATTCTTGATGCAGGGAGGTTTCGATGAATCTAAATCTGCTGGATCCGAAGCTGATTGTGCTCGCCGCCGTGGTGATTCTGATCATCGCAGTGCTTGCTTGGCTGTACGTGCGAAAACGCAGGAGTACGACTGCAGACCTGCGGCAAAGGTTTGGGCCCGAGTACGAGCGGGCGGTGCTTGAGCATGGGTCAGAACGAAAGGCCGAAGCGAAATTAGCGGATCGCGAGAAGCGGGTTGAAAAGCTCAAGATTCGCGATCTTGATCCGATGGAACGCGAACGTTTTTCGAAACAGTGGGCGTCCGTACAGTCTCGTTTTGTCGATTCCCCAA
>Ga0208034_1001859_pt1 | contig 11818 bp, 7 predicted proteins | sample June2015DPH_8_10_FD_184699 | JGI IMG/M metagenome (GOLD analysis project Ga0208034, IMG submission 184699) | Peatland microbial communities from SPRUCE experiment site at the Marcell Experimental Forest, Minnesota, USA - June2015DPH_8_100... | ecosystem: Environmental > Terrestrial > Soil >...
CCGCTGCCGGAGAGCCACTGGCTGAAGGGCAACTGCGACGGCTTCATGGTCTGGTGATGACGGGCCAATCCAAGCCGACACCATATCGCGATGGACAGAACGTCATTCGCAACAGCCGCACCCAGGAAATCGTTTATATGCCGCCGGAAGCCAAAGCGGTTCCGGGTCTGATGTCAGATTTGGTAGAGTGGATCAACCAACAGCTTAATGAAGGGGATTTGCCCGTGCCGGTGATTGCGGCCCTGGCGCACTATCAATTCGCCACCATTCACCCCTACTATGACGGAAACGGCCGGACGGCAAGACTGCTGGCCAACCTGATCCTGCACAAGGCGGGTTACGGGTTAAAGGGCATCTATTCTCTTGATGAATACTATGCCCGCAATCTGGCGGGGTATTATGCCGGGCTGACGATTGGGCCTTCCCACAATTACCACCTTGGGCGCGCGGAAGCTGACACGACAGGGTTTCTGGATTTCTTTTGCGTGGGAATGGCGGACGCGTTCAGTGCCGTGCGCGCTCAGGCGGCAAAGGCGGCGAAGCGTGGCGCTCAAGACCAGAGCGGGCTTCTGCGCAACCTCGACCCGCGCGAAAGGCGACTGCTGGAACTTTTCCGTCGGAATGGAACAGCCACCGCTGCGGAAATCGCAAACCACCTCAAGCTCAGTCACCGCACTGTTGTTGGGCTGTGTCGGTCTTGGTTGAAAACAGGATTTTTAGAGCTACAGAATCGTTCGCGCAAGAACCGCGCCTATCGCCTGGGGCAGGCTTATTTGACCTTGATTGAATGACAAAGCACACACGAAGCCATAGACATGGGCTTGGGGATCGAATGGGGGAAATGATCGCAAGGTGTATGCTCCCGGACATGAACAATTCAACAGAACTCCAACAGTTGGCCGATTCAATTTCTGGCCTGGTTGCCACCATCTACCCTTCATTTCGAACGAGAAGGCATATCGGTCAGCGTCTCAATCGGTTGATTCAAATTTCATCTAAGCCCTTCACAGCTTTCACCCGCCAGCATTGCCAGTAAAGCGGCTTTTTGCTTGCGCCAGTTCTTCGCGGAGATTGTTTTCGCAATGGCTTGGATTTCGCGCAAGATTTCGCCCTGCTCGCGTTTTGCCGGCTCTGGCGTGGCTTCACCCATCACGGATGGCAATAGGGCAACGGCGCGGCCAGCGGCAAGCTCGCCAACGTGCGTGTAATGCCGCGTCATGGACGGGTTGCTATGGCCGACGATGCTTTCCACAACGGCCAACGGGGCGTTGCTTTCGCGGCAGAGCGAAACGAACGTGTGGCGCAGGCCCTTCAACTTGCAAGCAATGTCCACCGTGTGAAAGTTGGACGACTCGCAATTGACTGTCATCGCAGGGCAACGCCAAGGATTAGCAACTTGCCGTGCCGAAGCACGAGTGGCGCAGGCGGGCTGGTTCAATTCGTGGCAGCGGGCTACGGCTCGGCAAGCCAGCCTTTTCCTGGCAGAGAGTGAAGGCTGTCGCGCCGAAACGTAGTGAAGGCGGACGCGAACCAATTTTCCAACCACAAACGCTCCAAGCTACGGCCCGGCAGGCCAACGCCTTCGATTTTCGACTCCGCACGCGCGGAGCGATGTTGCCGATTTGCGATTTGGCAGCCGGTGGCCCCAAACTTCAAATGAAATCCAGTGCGAAGGATGAAGTAAAAAAGAAAGAGGCCGGACACTACTCCGGCCTCTCAATGAGAACTAAGCGCTTAAATCAGCGATTCGCAGTTGCGCGACCGCGAACGTTTTGTTGGATGCGGCGCCGCAGACCACGCCTTACTTCACACACAGAACACTGCGTTTCTGCATACCAACAATGGGATTAAAATACCAGAAACCGTGTCCCCTGCCAGTCACCAGTTCTGGTTACACGCAAACCCTTGAAAACAAAGGGAAACTGCTGAAATCCGGTCAACGGCGGAGAAATTTGGTCACGGCTTCGGTGCGGGTGCGGACCTGTAATTTTTCGTAAATGCGGCGAATGTAGGTATGCACGGTTTCATAGCTGATGCCCAATTTCTCCGAGATTTCCTTGTAGAGAAGTCCCTGGCTCAGGAAATCAAGCACTTCCTGTTCGCGCGGGGAAAGATGTTCCGCAGGTTGTGCCGTGGCCGCCGTTTGTTGAAATGATTGCACGACTTTGCGCGCGATGTGCATCGTCATCGGCGAACCGCCCCGGTGGACTTCCTGAATGGCTTCCAGCAATTCCTTGCTGGAGGTGCGTTTGAGCATGTAACCGTTGGCACCCGCGGTCAGCGCGTTGAAAATATTTTCCGTGTCTTCATAAACCGTGAGCATCATGACTTGGATTCCCGGCATCAGCGCCTTCAATTGCCGCACACATTCGACGCCGTTCATGCCGGGCAAATTGATGTCCATCAGCACGACATTGGGGCGGAGCTGGGGCAGGTCCTTCAGCGCGTCCTCGGCGCTGGCGTATTGGCTCAGGCAGCGGAAACCGTCCGACCGGTCGAGCAGGCGGGCCAGCGTCCCACGCAGCTTGTCATTGTCTTCAACGATGGAAACGGTGATGGGCATAGCGCTGATTTTTAAACCATTTTTCCAAAAGGAATGGCCAGGCACACAATCGTTCCGCCCCCGGTTCCGGGGCTGATCGAAAATTCTCCGTGAACATCTTCCATTCGCTTGCGCATGTTGCGAAGTCCGTTCCTCGTCGGTGTCGCATTTGCGTTCCGACCACCCAGGCCGCACCCGTTGTCTTCAATGTTCAGCGTAAAATTGCCGGGCTGCAATTGCAATCGCACCCGGACTTCGGACGCTTGCGCGTGTTTGACCACGTTGTTGACCGCTTCCTTGAAGGCAAGGAAAACGTTATGGCGGACTTCCGGAGGAATATTAACCGCCGGTAGTTGGACCGGCACCTCAACGCGGTAACGCAACCCGGCCAGCGCGAGATATTCCTGCGCGTAGTTGCAGACGTAATTGACCAGGCCTTCCAGCGTGTCGTTGGAAGGATTGACCGCCCAGACGATCTCGTCGAGGGAACGGGTTGTTTCGCGCGCGGTCTGGGAAATCTGCCGAGCGTGTGATTCAATTTCCGCCGGGGAATGCTTGTCCGCTTCCGCCATTTCGCTCAACAGCGCCACTTGCGTGAGATTCGCTCCAAGCTGGTCGTGCAGGTCGCGGGCGATGCGAAAACGTTCCTTTTCCAGCGCCTCCTGTTGTTCGAGCAATTGCAGTCGGCGCCGCAGCTTTTGCGTGGAAAGATAACGCACCACGGCAACGACGATTCCCACCAGACACAAGCTTGCGGCAGTGCGAAACCACCAAGTCTGCCAGAACTGAGGCTGCACCGTCACGTTGAGAACCCCGCCGGTTTCGTTCCACACACCGTCTTCATTGCCGGCAATGACGTGAAAACGATAATTCCCCGGCGGCACTTTGTTGTAATGAGCCACGCGCGTGTCGCCGGCTTCAGTCCATGCGGTCTCGTGGTCTTCCAAACGATATTTGAACCGCACTTCCCGGGGTGCGGAAAAATTCAAGGCCGTGTAATGAATTTCCAATTGTTCGTGACCGGGCGGAATCATGACGGACTGACGCCAGGCCGGACCCAACCGATTTGTTTTTTGTTCCCGGCCCTCGACGAGCACGGATTCAATCATGACCAGCGGTGGCTGGCGATTGGGCCTGAGGTTCGCAGGGTTCACTGACACCAAACCTTTGGTGGTGGGAAACCATAATATGCCATCCAGTGTGCGACACGCAGCGGGTTGTGAACCGGCCGAACATTCGCGCGTCGGCAGTCCGTCGGTTTCAACGTAAGTCCGGCACGAAATGAGGTTCGCCGTTTCATTGGCAAAATCGTTCAGCGATTGTTTTTGAATTCGCATCAATCCCGCATTGGAGCCGATCCATAAACAACCCCCGCCGTCTTCGATGATGTAATCAATGCTGTTGCTGGCGATCCCATTGTCCGTCGAATAACGAGTCCACCTTCCCTTGTAAAAGCGGGCCAGACCGTGTCCGGAGGTTCCAACCCACAAGACGCCGTCCCGATCCAGATAAAGACAGGAAATATCGTTGCCGGGCAATCCCCCATCCTCTTTTTGATAGGAAATAAATTTCCCGGCTTTGAAAAAATCCAGTCCGTGGCTTTCCGTTCCAATCCAAAGGTTGCCTTCAGCATCCTCCACGATGGCACGAACCACGAGACCATCCGGGGTCGTGTAAATCTTCCAGTCTTCTCCGTTCCAGCGCGCCAGACCGTTCTGGGTGCCCGCCCACAGCCATCCCTGATGATCTTCGAACAAGGCGAAGATTTGCGGGCCAAGGATTTCCGCGCCGGGCGCGGGTTGAAAATGGTTGGTTTGAAATTGGAAAAGTCCTTCATCCATGGTTCCAACCCAGACCTGTTGCTGGCGATCCACCAATACGGTCCAAGCACTTTGATGCCGGCTGACGCCAAAATCTTGCACGGAGTTTGTAATCCAATAAGAGACGCCATGTGCGTTGAAAGCCATCCACAAACCACCGGATTCGTCCCCGGATATCGATTGGACAACCCACGAACGATGTTCGGATGGGGTGTTGAAAATTTTCCTTTTGATTCGATCCAGACCCTCGCCGTCGGTTCCCACCCACAGGGTCCCTTCACGGTCCGTGCAGAGCGAAAGCACGAAGGCCGACGACAATCCCTGCTCCGTCGTGATGCGCTGATATTTTCCATCCGCGTCATACCAAAAAACGCCCTCGCCCAGTGTGCCGACAATCAAATTTCCTTCCTGGTCTTCACAAGCGGAAGTGACGGTTGAATTGCCCCACGGATACGGTCCGAAATCCCTTTCGGGTTGTGTGGCGTTCCATTTCTGGATTCGTCCGTCCATCAGCCGCCACGTGCCGCCGCGTTGCCCGGCAAGAATAAAATCGAGCCGGCGCGACTGGAGGGACTGGTCAATGACGAGGGTTGGCGGATGAAAATTGGACGACCGAAATGAAAATATCCCCCAGTTTTCGCCGATCCAGAGCGGGCCGGATTTTTCGGCGATGATCATCTGGCCAATCGCGGGCGAATTGAAATTAAAGTCCAAGGTTTCCAGCTTCCCGTTCTGGTAACGGCCCAGACGGGCGTCCGCCGTGTAGAGCCACACCGCGCCGGTGGCATCTTCACAGGCCGACACCAACCGGCCGTCATGGCCGGCACGCCCGATGTCAAAACCTTTGATTTTTCCATCCTGCACCAACGCCACACCCGCCGTGTCTGTTCCGATCCAAAGATTCGTGTGACTATCCTCAAACAGATGAACAATCCGGTCGCTGTTCAAACCCGGCGTGTTGTTTTGATTGAAAACGGTGAAACGGTTTCCGTCAAAACGCACCAGGCCGTTGAGCGTGCCGAGCCAGAGATAACCATCCCTGGTTTGAATCACGGAGATGACGGCGTTTTCTGGAAGCCCTTCCTTGCTGGTCCAAACATCCACAATGAACGGCAAACCGGACTGGTCGGTCACGGCCGCTGGCGCGGGTAAAATGAAGGAACCAACGCACAGCAACAGCCCTGCGAAATCCAGCTTCCAATGGGTCTTCGGCATATTTGATTGTTCGAATGATGCGAACCGGATGTCAGGATGTTTGAAAAACAATACGAACCCAATACTGAAGATGGAAATTATTTTTCCAAAATCACTTGCCAGACCGCCGCGATGGGTTAGGTTTGCCCTGCCCGATGAGAACTGGGCGCGTGGCGGGTGTGGGCGATATTAAATCGTGTGTGATTGCCCCACCCGCCCGCTTTTTGACCCAACTTCGGGCGGAGGGTTCAAATCCGCCCGCCGGTCGTCCTGACAAAATAAAAATCCCACGGTCGTTGGCTGCAGGAGCGGTTCTGAAAAATAAGCCGCTTAATTACTGACGATGATCTTGCGCGGCTTGACGCGTTCGGACTTCGGCAGGATCAGGGTCAGCATGCCCTGCTCCATCTTCGCCGAGATTTTGCTTGTATCAATCGCCGGGTCGAGCTCAAACACGCGCAGGTAATCCGCCCCGGAACGTTCACGGAGCAAAAGCCCGCCGTTGACCGGCTCCGCCGCGCGCCGCCCCAGGACGGTGATTTCATTGCCTTCGAGCGTGATTTCCAGGCCGTCCTTGTTCACGCCCGGCATTTCCGCCTCGAGGGCGTAGCCGTCCCCGGTTTCAAATATGTTCACCACCGGCACCACGAATTCCTGGTGCTCCGTTCGTTCGGCTGCTGCCTTCGGTTCTGCCTGTACAATTGCTTTCATGTTTTTCCTTTGGTTGAAATTGGGGCCGGGCGCGATGAGGACATCACGCTCCGCTTTTTTAGTTCACGTTTTCGTCAATTTGTTTCGGTTTCGCCGCTTCGGTATTTGGCAGGGTGATGATCAGGACGCCGTCCTTGTATTGCGCCTTGACCTTGTCTGCCGCCACCGGGGCCGACAATGTCACCGTGCGCTGGAATTTGCCAAAGAAGCGCTCCGTCCGACAGACCTCGGCTTCCTCATATTTCTTTTCCGCCTTGCGTTCGCCGGAGATGCTTAACACCCCGTCGTGCAACGTAACGTCAATCTCCTCCCGCTTCATGCCGGGCAATTCGGCCTGGACAACAAAGTTGTCCTTGTCCTCGTGAACGTCGAGTGCCGGAATCCAGCCGCTCAACAGTTGTGAGGTGCGGGCCAGATCGGCCCAAGGCGGTTCAAACAGTCGATCCAGTTCATCGCGCAAGCTCGACGGCCGCCCGAAACCCGCCCAACCCAAATCAGGTCTTTGATATCGCGTCAGATTCATACAGTTATCCTTTCGTTGATTGTTCAAATTGATTTCAGCTTCAAAAATGCCAGACGGAATAAAAAGTCACATGATTCTTATTGAAAACAACTTGCAAACATTAAAATGAGAAACGCCGTTGAATAAGCAGGGTCATATTGGCACAAACATTGTGTCAAAGGTGACAAATTTGCGCCACGATTTACATTCGTGTTGCCTCTGATTTTGAAAATAAAAAAGCCCCAAGCCGGCCGGCTTGGGGTGTGGTGGAGAATCTGAGTTTTAGTCAAAGGCATGACCGGCGCAGCACAGAACATCTTTGACTTTGTGCCGGACCAAATCCTTGACATAGGTGCGCGCCGGGCCGAGGTATTTGCGCGGATCGAATTCCTTCGGGTTTTCCGAGAAAACCTTGCGGATGCCGGCGGTCATGGCCAGACGCAGGTCGGTGTCAATGTTGACCTTTGTGCAACCCACGCGGCGCGCGACTTCGATGTCGGCTTCCGGCACGCCCTGGGCGTCGGGCATCTTGCCGCCGTATTTGTTGATCTCGGCCACGAGATATTGCGGCACGCTGGAAGCGCCATGGAGCACCAGCGGGTAATCGCCGAGACCGGCATCCATAAGCGCCTTCTTGATGGCCTTGAGACGTTCGAGATCCAGATGCTGTTCGCCCTTGAATTTGTAAGCCCCGTGGCTGTTGCCAATGGCGATGGCCAGTGAATCCACGCCGGATTCCCTGACAAATTTGACGGCTTCGTCCGGGTTGGTGTAATGACCGCTGGTGGAATGGCCGCCGCCTTCCTCGCCTTCGTCGAATTGCGCACCGACCAGGTGGCCGAGTTCGCCTTCGACAGAGCAGTTGAATTTGTGCGCGTAGTCCACGACCTTTTTACAAATCTCGACGTTTTTGTCAAATGGCTCGTGGCTGGCGTCAATCATCACGCTGGTGAAACCTTCATCAATGCACTGTTTGCACAGTTCGAAGGTGTCGCCGTGGTCCAGGTGGACGGTAATGGGGATGTTGGACAGGCTGACCGCCGCCTCAATGAGTTTTTTGAGATAGACCGGGTTTGCGTATTGACGGGCGCCTTTGGAAATTTGGAGGATCAACGGCGCCTTTTCCTCTTCACAGGCCTCAACGATGGCCTGGATGAGTTCCATGTTGTTGACGTTGAACGCGCCAAGGGCGTATTTGCCTTTCAACGCCTTTGCGAACAGTTCTTTGGTATGTGTCAGTGGCATAAGTTTTGGAATTTGATTGTCGTATCAACCAACCGGGATTTCCCCGATGGGAAGGTATAATAATGCAACTTTTCCGAAAGGAAACAAAAAACGCGGCCTCCCACCAACCAACCGCTGCCAAAATTTGGCGATAAATTGCCTTGCGATTTCGCGTCTTTGCGCGAAAAGAAGTCCGTGCAAGCGCATTTTCTCCTCGGTCCGGCCGGCAGCGGCAAGACGTTTCGCTGTCTCGCGGAAATCCGGGTTGCCCTGGCGGCATCGCCGGAAGGCCCGCCGCTGGTTCTGCTCGCGCCCAAGCAGGCGACGTTTCAACTCGAACGCCAGTTGCTCGCCGATGGCGCTCCGCAAGGGTACACGCGCTTGAATATTTTTTCGTTCGAGCGGCTCGCGCGGTTTGTCCTGGACGCGCGCGGCGTCCCGATGCCAGCGGGATTGCTCGCCGAGGAAGGCCGCGTGATGGTGCTGCGCGCCTTGTTGATGCGCCACGAGGACAAACTGAAATTGTTTCGCCCAAGCGCGCGCCGCCCCGGGTTCGCCCGGCAACTCAGCCAGTTGCTTGGCGAACTGCAACAGCATCAATTCACACCCGCCAAGCTTCGTTCGTTGTCCCAGCGCACCGGCTTGCGCCACGAACTTCAGGATAAACTCCACGACCTTGCGCTCCTGTTCGAGGCCTACATCAACTGGCTCGCCGAAAACAAATTGCAGGACGGAAACCGATTGCTTGATGCGGCGACGGAAAGTCTCAAGTCCAACTCCGCTGTCGCGCGAGCGGGCGCCCAAAGCCCAAAATCAGCCGGCAATCCGGGCGCTTCGCCATCTTCCATCTTCCATCTTCCATCTTCGCTGCAAATTTCCAACTTGTGGCTCGACGGCTTTGCGGAAATGACGCCGCAGGAACTGGATTTGCTCGCCGCCGTCGTCCCGTTTTGCGGTCGCGCGACACTGGCGTTTTGCCTGGAAAACGAACCCGAAGCCGAAACTTCATGGCTCTCCATCTGGTCGGCCATCGGCAAAACCTTTCAACAGTGCCGCCAGCGCCTCACAAACATGCCGGATTGCGAAGTCAAAATTGAAATTCTCAAGCGCGACCCAAAAACAAGCCGCTTCGCCGGGAATCCGGCTTTGCAGCATCTTGAAGCCAGTTGGAATGCAATCCCCGGGCTTGGAGTTCCGCCTTCAGGCGGCCAGGCACCGTTGACTGCCAACCGCCTGAAGGCGGAACTCCAAACAAAACGCATCCGGATTATCGCGTGCATTAATCCCGAAACCGAAGCGGCGTTCGCGGCGCGCGAAATTCTCAAGTTCGTCCGTGGTGGCGCGCGTTTCCGCGACTGCGCGGTGGTCGTGCGCAATCTCGACGGCTATCACAAACCGCTGGAGCGCGCGTTTCGTCGCTGCGGTATTCCGTTCTTTCTCGACCGGCGGGAATCTGTGGCGCATCACCCCCTGGCGGAACTGACCCGCAGCGCGCTCCGCACGGTCACGTTCGACTGGCCGCATGATGACTGGTTTGCCGCGCTCAAGGCCGGTTTTTCGCCGGTGGACGAAACCGAAATTGACCGGCTTGAAAATGAAGCGCTCGCCCGCGGCTGGCATGGCGCAAAATGGCGCAAACCCATTCAAATCGCGGAAAACCCCGAATTGTCCAAGTCCCTCGAACGGCTGCGCGAAATAATTTTGCCACCCTTTCAAAATTTTGCCGGACAACTCGCGCATTGGGAAAACAAGCCGAACGGCGGGCAACTAACCAACGCCCTGCGTGAACTGTGGAATGAACTCGACGTGGAAAAGACCCTGGAACAATGGAGCCTGGCCAATGCGGAATGCCTTCCATCACTCGTCACTCGTCACTCGTCACTTCACCTGACCGTCTGGGAACAAATGAATGCGTGGCTCGACAATGTCGCCCTTGCGTTTTCAGACGAGGCGCTGGCGTTGCGCGATTGGCTGCCGATTTTGGAGGCCGGCCTCGCGAACTTGACCGTCGGCGTCATTCCACCCGCGCTCGATCAAGTGCTCATCGGCGCGATTGACCGCGCCCGCAATCCTGATTTGAAACTGGCGCTTGTGCTCGGCGTGAACGAGACGATTTTCCCCGCCGCGCCGGCTGCGCCAACGATTTTGACGGACGCCGACCGCGACGAAATGAGCCAATACACTGGCGCGCCCGGCCCCGATTTGCGCGAACGCCTGGCGCGCGAGCGTTATCTCGGCTACATCGCCTGCACGCGCGCCAGCGAAAGACTCGTTGTGACTTTTTCGCGTCACGACACGGAAGACAAGACGCTGAATCCATCGCCGTTCATCGCGCATCTGCGGCGGATTTTTCCCGGACTCGACATCGAAGAATCCAGCGGTGAAATCAAATTGGCCGCTGCGGAACACGTGAGCGAAATCGCGCCGTCTTTGATGGCGGTTTGGTCGTCGGAACAGGAGCGCCGGCCTCCGGCACGGCATGATACAAATGATGGCCAGCAACATGCCGTGCCGGAGGCCGGCGCTCCATCGCGGTTCACAGTCGTAAACCCTGCGGCTGGGACTGTTAAACACTGGGATGAATTGCTCGCACTTCCAACTCTGGCTGAATTGATGAAAAGCTTGCGCGCTTTGCGCGAGCCGGATTCTACGGAAAGTTTATCACCCGCGCTGGCGGAAAAACTTTTTGGTCCGACCCTGTACTCCTCGGTGAGCCGGTTGGAGGAGTTTGCTGCGTGTCCATTCCGTTTTTTCATTCATTCCGGGCTGCAGGCCGAGGAGCGGAAGGTTTTTGAGCTGGATGCGCGCGAGCAGGGGAGTTTTCAGCATGAGGTGTTGAAAATGTTCCACGAGCAATTGAGCGCCGAAGGCAAACGCTGGCGCGACATCACATCACCGGACGCCCGTGAACGCGTGGGCAAAATCGCCGCTGTTCTCGCGTTGAATTATCGCGACGGCTTGTTGCGCGCCGGCGAGCAAAGCCGGTTCACCGCGCGCGTGCTGGCGGAGTCGTTGCAGGATTTCGTCGAAACACTGGTGACCTGGATGCGCGGGCAATATGAATTCGATCCGGCGGTGGCCGAACTCGAATTTGGTTTCGGCGCCGGTGGCGCGCCCGCGTGGAAAATTGATTTGGGCGCCGGACACCGGCTCGCGCTCCGGGGCCGGATTGACCGCATTGATTTGTGCCGTGAACCCGGCGACCGCGCGTTGTGTGTGGTGATGGATTACAAATCCGGCCAGCGAAAACCCGACAAGATTCTGGTCGAACACGGCGTGCAATTGCAATTGCTGGCGTATCTGGCGGCAATCCGAAGCTGGCCGCCGGAAGTTTGGGCGGAATTGAATCTGCCTGCCTTTTTCTCCCTCTCCTCCCTGAAGGAGGAGAGGGCCGGGGAGAGGAGGCCAATAGTTTCAAAATCAAATCCCCTCGCCCCAGCCCTCTCCCCGCTTGGGCGGGGAGAGGGAGAAGAACCAAAACAATTTGGCGCGTTAAAAATCGCCCCCACCGGGGTTTTTTACGTGAACCTGCGCGGGCAATATGAAGGCGGCGGCACACGCAACGAAGCGCTGGCGGACGCGGACGACGCGCGCAAACGCGCTTATCGTCACGCCGGACGCTTTGACGCAAGTTTTTTGGGCAAGTTTGACAACCGCCCGAATGTGCCGTGCGGCGACCAGTTTAATTATAACCGCAACCACGACGGCTCGCTGCGCAAAGGTTCGACGGAAGCGCTGCCGCAGGCGGAATTTGAAAAGTTGTTCAACCGCGTTGAAGCGCAGTTGAAGGAAATGGGGCGGGCGATTTTTTCCGGCGCGGCGCAG
>Ga0208034_1001862_pt1 | contig 11811 bp, 9 predicted proteins | sample June2015DPH_8_10_FD_184699 | JGI IMG/M metagenome (GOLD analysis project Ga0208034, IMG submission 184699) | Peatland microbial communities from SPRUCE experiment site at the Marcell Experimental Forest, Minnesota, USA - June2015DPH_8_100... | ecosystem: Environmental > Terrestrial > Soil >...
ATGCGATCGACGACCTGTTGTTTCAGGACGCGCTGCTTGATGGCGTCGAACGAGCCATCGGTCAATTGGTGGAAGCCTCGCGGGAACTCTATCCGATATTGATCGTAGGGGCGCCAATACGCTGCGAGGGTCACCTCTTCAACGCCGCCGTCGCCGTCCATCGCGGGAGCATCCTCGGTGTCGTGCCGAAGACTTATCTACCGAACTACCGCGAATTCTACGAACGGCGCCACTTCACATCGGGCGCCAGCATCCGGCAGCGCCAGTTGATCCTAGCGGGTCGAGCAGCACTGTTCGGCACCGCTCTCTTGTTCCGGTCGACAGGGTCGGTTCCCTTCACCTTCCATGTCGAAATTTGCGAGGATTTGTGGGCGCCGTTGCCGCCCTCGACGATTGCGGCCCTCGCCGGTGCCGAAGTCCTGATCAATCTGTCGGCAAGCAACGTCGTGATCGGCAAGGCCGAGACGCGGCGCCTCTTGTGCGCCAGCCAGTCGGCACGCGCAATTGCGGCTTATGCATATTCCGCCGCCGGTCCCGGCGAGTCGACGACCGACCTGGCCTGGGACGGCCAAGCGGCGATCTTCGAATGCGGCGACCGGCTCGCTGAAGGCGAGCGTTTCCCGCGCGATTCAACGCTGATCACGGCCGATGTCGATCTCGGCCGTATCCGTCAAGAACGCATGCGCTTCAATACCTTCCGCGATTGTGCACTGGAGGAATCAGTCCGGACGGCCGCGTTCCGCACTGTCGCATTTGCCCTCGATGCCCCGGCCGAAGCGATCGCGCTCCGACGCCTAGTCGAACGCTTCCCCTATGTACCATCCGATCCGACCAGGCTGCGGGAGCATTGCTACGAGGCTTACAACATCCAGGTGCAAGGACTGGCCACCCGGCTCAAGGCTGCGAAGATCGAACGGGCGGTAGTCGGAGTCTCAGGCGGGCTCGACTCCACGCAAGCCTTGATTGTCGCTGCTCGGGCGATGGATTGGCTCGGGCTACCCCGCAAGAACGTGCTCGCCTACACCTTGCCAGGTTTCGCCACTTCCGAGCAGACTAAGGCCAACGCTTGGTCGCTTATCCAAGCGCTCGGTGTAACAGGTTCCGAAATCGACATTCGTCCAGCTGCCCGCCAGCTGCTGAGCGATCTCGACCACCCCTTCGCGCGCGGCGAGGCGGTCTATGATATCACCTTCGAGAACGTTCAGGCCGGATTGCGGACCGATTATTTGTTTCGGCTCGCCAACCGCAATGGTGCCTTGGTCGTGGGCACTGGAGATCTTTCCGAGCTTGCGCTCGGCTGGTGCACCTATGGCGTGGGCGATCAGATGTCGCACTACAACGTCAATGCCTCGGTTGCGAAGACGCTGATACAGCATCTCATCCGCTTTGTCGCCAGTTCCGGCGACGTCGATGAAGCTACGGTACGCGCGCTGCACGCAATTCTGGCTACCGTAATATCGCCTGAGCTCGTGCCGACGCGAGTTGGTGAAGCCATCCAGTCGAGCGAGAAGATGATCGGACCGTTCGCGCTGCAGGACTTTAGCCTCTATTACTTGACGCGGTATGGATTCCGCCCATCGAAAATCGCGTTTCTGGCGCATCATGTCTGGAGCGAGGCCGGGCGCGGCGCTTGGCCGTCCGATATTTCCGCGAGTCAACGAAAAGCCTATGCCCTCGGCGAAATTCGACATTGGCTCTCCGTATTTATCGTTCGCTTTTTTGCCAACCAGTTCAAACGCTCTGCGTTGCCCAATGGACCGAAAATTTCATCCGGCGGATCGCTGTCACCGCGCGGCGACTGGCGCGCCCCGTCGGACGCGAGCGCCGAGGTTTGGCTGGCTGAGCTCGCCGAGAATGTCCCCGAAGCCTGAGAGCAGCTCGGACAGCTTGATGAGGCCTTTCATCAAGGTGCGGCGTTACCGGCTCGGCTTTTGGCGCTTTGCATGCCACTTCGGGCGGACCTCACATGTAATGAAGCTCAGGGCGATTAGGGTCGAGAATAATTTGGATAAGACCAGAAAAGCGGATGAGAATTGAGCAATGGTAACAACCTTAATCTTGATAGTGGGAGGAGTGTTACTTGCGGCCTTGGCCGTAATATATTTCTCTTTGGTTCGAAGGAGGCGGCCCAGAAGATAGGAAGAAGAAGGCGTCGGCGGCGCGGTCGGCAATCATAGCCACACCGGCACGCCTTCTTTGAACAGGAGATCGCCGACACCATCCCGTACGCGCTTGCAGGTGTGCCGTAGCTCTTCAAGCTCCGGCCAATTCTTCGCTCCTGTTCGGATGTATCGCGCCTCAATGATGGCATCTGTGCCTGCCTTGGAAAGCACCTCGCGATCTTCATCCGTGACAACAAGCCCAAGCGCCTCAGCTTCTTCCACCAACCGCTTGGTGTTGTGGCCAAATTTTTCCTGTATTTTTTTGACGCTGTGTTTCTGGCGCAGCAGCGCTTTCAGATACAGCTCAAGTGCATGGTAATAACAGATCCGTATCGGGCTGGCCGCGTGTCCGATCTTCACTTTTTCATCCTCCAGAGTCATCGCCGACAGCCGGAAAGCCTCGGCGGTGTTGAACAGGCCCATGGAATTTGTGCGTTCGTCGTCATCCGGCGGATGAATGATCATGACGATTGGCTTCCCCTCGACGGTACGAGATAATTATCTCACTATCTAAGAATTTGTGGGGCCATGAGATCAAACGTCTGCGCCTATTCTTGCGCAGCAGCTCCGGCAGCTTGGCGGCCCTAAGTGTCTGTCCGAAGACTTTAGGCCGGATTGCACAACTTTCTAAGCATGAGCCGGATTGAGGCGAGGTGCAAGAACGCCAGCGCTTTGCGATTGCGGTTCTCCCAATCCTTGGCGAGCCTCCGACAACGATTGAGCCAAGCAAGCGTGCGTTCGACGATCCAGCGTTTTGGCAAGACTACAAATCCGTTCGTGCGATCGGAACGTTTGACGATCTCCACCGTCAGATGCGGGCGAACCTTGGCCAGAGCGGTGGAGAATTCCGGCCCCTGATAGCCGGCATCGGCGAACAGCTTTTGCAGAAACGGATACATCCCGAACAGGGTGGCCATGACGAGAATGCCACCGTTGCGATCTTGAACGTCGGCGGATGCACAACAGCATGCAGCAGCAGGCCTATTGTATCGACGAGAACATGCCGCTTCTTGCCCTTGATTTTCTTGCCCGCATCGTAACCCGGCGGATCGATGCAGGCCCCCCTTTTTCAGCGCTTTTCACGCTTCGGCTATCGATGATGGCGGCGCTCGGGCTGACTTCGCGTTCCGACTGTTCGCGACACTGCTCATAAAGCGTGTGGTGGATGCGCTGCAATGTGCCGTCATAGGTCCACAGATCAAAATAATCGTAGATCGTGCTTTTCGGCGGCAGGTCTTTCGGCACCGCACGCCACTGACAGCCAGTCGACAGAACGTACATGAGGCCGTTCACTACCTCGCGCATGATCACCGTGCGCTTGCCGCCGCCGGGCTTGCCGGGTGGGATCAGCGGTTTGACCAGCTGCCATTCCGCGTCAGTCAGATCACTCGGATAGCGCAATTTGTCACGGTCATAACGCGCGCGGCTTTCGCTCGTCCACATCGGGTGACCCCCTCGTCGAATCAGGCCACCTCCCTTGAATCACAACTGATTCACTTGATTCAATAACTCTCCGGACGGACACTTAGGAAATCGGCAGGTGACGCAGGCATATTAGCGTTGATCTGTATCAAGGACGGTGTGCCGGATGGGATGATAACAAATGAGCTTTCCCGGAGGTCGTGCTATGTTTGCCAGAATGCTCTCCAGAGACACGATCCGCGCGCACGCGAAATCTCTCGCTGCGCTCGCCGTTTTACTTGTCTTCGCCGTCGCGGCAGTGCCAGCGCTTGCCCAGCAGCAGGAGCAGGCAGTGCCGAACGTCCCCGCCGCGCCTTACGGCTATGGTCACGTGATATGGGGCGGGCCATGGGGCTGGCATCCCTTCATGATAGTCGGCCCGATCTTCGTGCTGCTCGCCATCATTGGCATAATGGTCATCTTCGTGTGGCTGGTGCGCTGGGCGACCCAAGGCTATCCGTTTTATGGCCACGGCTTCCACCATGTCCACGGTGGGTGCCCCTATTGCGGCGGCGCCGACCGCGGCCGCGCCGCTCTCGACATTCTTGACGAGCGCTTCGCCAAAGGCGAGATCGACAAGGCCGAGTTCGAGGAGAAGCGCAAGCTGCTCGGCCGGTAAGGCCGGAGGATGCCATAGCGATCCCGCGGTGTCAGTGCTGCAGATTTGGCTGGCAAAAGGCACGGTCCGCTGGCTCAAGCGGCAACTCGCGGTAGCCGCCGAGTTAAGAGGCTTAGGAGGCCACGCAATGAACCCCGAAGATATTTGTGAACTGCCAATGATACGGGCAGATCGAACACAAAAATCGGCCAGCATCTAACGGCTTTCGGATCTAATTCTGGCCGGATACCGCTCACAGTGTTAGCCAAATAGATATTCAGGAAACAAGCGCGAATCAATTTGCTGCAGAACTCGAAGCCCTTGCGGCACCGATTCGAGCCCAACTATGCGTCCGCCACAATCAAACTAGCCCGCTATGTTCGATGAGGATGGTTTTCGTGCTCGGGCAGTGGACCATCATTGTCTTAATTGAGGTGACGTTCAATGCGAAGGGTTGTCAGCTTCATTTTATTCCTACTTTCAGGGACAGTGATTAGCATTGCAAGCGAATGCCCAGGCAATCTCAATGCCCTGGGAACTAGTCGCGTCATTGTCGTAGACCCTGTCGAACACCCGCGCGTGGGCACTTTGCAATATCAGGAGACGCTTCCCCTTAACGACCATGAGGTTGTCTTGACCTTTGACGATGGCCCACTAGCCCCATATACGACTCGTATCCTCGACACGCTTGCGTCAAATTGCGTGAAAGCGACCTTTTTCATCATTGGGCGCATGGCAAATAGCAGTCCGGACCTCGTGCGACGTGCCTACAGAGAAGGCCACACAATCGGTACCCATACTGAAAATCATCCTCTTAATATTGCATCGCTTCGCATTGAGCACACCGAAAGGGAAATACAGGATGGCATTACCTCGGTCACGAGAGCTCTTGGGGGTTCTGCGGTACCGGCACCCTTCTTTCGATTTCCGGGACTCGAACGTACGGAGGCAATTGAGAAATATCTCGCGTCTCAAGGGGTCATGACTTGGAGCGCCGACGTCGTCGCAGACGACTGGAAGCAAATTTCACCGGATCAGGTGATTGAGCGTACCTTGGAGGGACTTGAACGAAAGGGAAAGGGGATATTACTGCTGCATGACATTCATGAACGAACGGTCGAAGCGTTGCCAAAATTGCTTACCAAATTGAAGTTGGCTGGTTTCCATATCGTCCATGTCGTGCCGGTCAGTCCGGATCGGCCGACGACCGTTACAATTCCTATGCAGTGGACATTGCACAGCGAGGAGAAGAACCTCGATCCGTCCTCGCCAACAGAATGAGAACGTCGCACCTTTCGATGGTGCGCCCGACAACAGAGTCAGGCTCCAGGAGGACTTAGTGGGTCGTTGCCCATGACTGTCCACAAGTCGGCGATTTCGAATGTCTGAAAAAGGCGACTTGACACGTTCTCTCGACGCGCGTGAGCACTAGGGTTTGTCTAAATTGGGAAAAGATCCGCCTCGGCTTGAGGTCCATTAGTTATGCGTTCGAAAAACCCGGTATCATTCGGGCCCTATTTCGGTGAAATCGGGTGGAGCACATGAACCCCGCACTGAGCGTCCTAACCCCACAGCGCATCGCGACCGAAGCCTTCACCGACGCCACTACGGCGGTCGCCCGCCTCGAAGAAATCTACGAGCGCAATACTCGCTTCCTGCGTGATCACTTTACGACTTATGTTAATGGCAAGCTGCTAAGTGTACGCGTGCGCGCCACTTATCCCTTTGTGCGCATTACGACCTCTACCCACGCGCGGCTCGACTCGCACCTGTCCTACGGCTTCGTCGCAGGGCCGGGCGTGCACGAGACCACGGTGACGCGACCTGATCTGTTCCGTGCCTATCTCAAGGAGCAGATCAGACTCTTGATTGAGAACCACTGCGTGCCGGTCGAGATCGGCGAGTCTAGCGAGCCGATCCCTGTCCACTTCGCCTATCGCCGCGACATCAACATCGAAGCGGTGCTGCCCGGCGGCGGAAAGTCGCCTGTCGATCGGCCGCTGCGCGACGTGTTCGACACGCCTGATCTCGCCGCCATGGACGACGCGATCGCTAACGGCACGCTGCAGCGGCTACCTGATGCACCGGAGCCGCTTGCTTTGTTCCGTGCCGCGCGCGTCGACTATTCATTGCACCGACTTTACCACTACACCGGCACCGATCCCGAATACTTCCAGAACTTCGTGATCTTCACAAACTATCAGTTTTATGTCGATGCCTTTGCGCGCTTATGCCACGAGTACATGGCCTCGGGCCATCCTGATTCCGACGCCTTCGTCGAGCCCGGTAATGTGATCACGCACAACGCGCGTTTAGGCGGGGGCACGACTGGCGGCGTCCCTGAGCGCATGCCGCAAATGCCGGCTTTTCATCTCATCGAGCCCGGCTATCGGGGTATCACCATAATCAACATCGGCACCGGCCCGTCCAACGCTCGCACCATCACCGACCACGTTGCCGTGCTGAGGCCGCATGCCTGGTTGATGCTGGGACACTGTGCGGGCCTCAGGAACTCACAGAAGCTCGGCGACTATGTCCTCGCTCATGGTTACGTTCGGGAGGACCACGTGCTCGACGAGGAACTTCCGCTGTGGGCGCCGATCCCGGCTCTGGCCGAGATGCAGGTCGCGCTTGAGCAGGCGGTCGGCGACGTCACAGGGCTCGCGGGCTTCGGGCTGAAGCGCGTAATGCGCACCGGAACCGTTGCAAGCGTGGACAATCGCAATTGGGAGATCGGAGATCCTGCCATCATCCGACGTCTGTCGCAGTCGCGCGCTGTTGCACTCGACATGGAGTCGGCGGCGATCGCCGCCAATGGCTTCCGCTTCCGCGTGCCCTATGGCACCCTGCTCTGCGTCTCGGATAAGCCGCTCCACGGTGAAATCAAGCTCGCCGGCATGGCCGGCGAATTCTACCGCCAGCGCGTTGGTCAGCATCTCGAGATCGGCTTGAGAGCACTGGAAAAGCTCAAATCCCAAGAATGGGAACGCTTGCATTCGCGCAAGCTCCGAAGCTTCGCCGAGGTTGCGTTCCAGTAGCTGGCGCGTGGCGATGTAGATGCCGCATCAAGGGCGACGGCATGGCTGTGGCGCGATTAGGGCGACGTTCGTGTCCTCGATCGGCACCTCCACCCACTTGTCTTGGCGCTTTTCTTGGCGCTTCTTTCGGGAGAGCCTTCGCCGCGAAATTGATCGACTTTTCGAGGGCTTCGATCGAGACTACCGGAGCTTTCCCGTCCGCCGCCCAATCTTCGATGTCGAGCCATTCTGGCGACGCGAATTAAGTTGGACTGCTGTTCCGGCTGTCGACATCACGGAAAGCGAAAAGACCTACGAGGTTACGGCTGAATTGCCGGGAATGGACGAAAAGAACATCGAGGTGAAAGTCGTCAACGGCAATCTAACGATCAAAGGCGAAAAACAGGAAGAGAAGGAGGAGAAGAAGAAGGACTATTATCTGCAAGAGCGCCACTTCGGTTCTTTCGAACGGCGCTTCCAGTTGCCAGAGGGCGTCGACGCCGACAAGATCGGAGCGAGCTTCAAGAAGGGCGTGCTCACAGTGACTCTTCCTAAGAAGCTTGAGGCGCAGAAGCCGGAGAAGAAGATTGACGTCAAGGCTGCCTGAACGTTTCTCCCAGCTGGTGCAATAAATTGGATTCAAGAGACGCGGGGTACGCGAGGTACCCCGCGCGGGGACAAATCCGTTTTTCTGCAAAGGGGGCACCGGCAGCCGGTGCAGTCGTCAATTCCTGCCCGGAACGCGGCCGAGCGCCACCAGCACCGCGGCCGGCGTCATCGGCAGTTCGTGCATACGGACGCCAATCGCATTGTAGACGGCGTTCGCGACCGCTGCCGCCGTCGCAATGGTCGCCGGCTCGGCGATGCCACATGCATCCGTCGCGCTGATGGCCTGATAGTTTTCCAGTAAAATGACCTCGATGGAGGGCGTCTCGCTTGGACCGAGGAGCTTGTAGTGCTCCAGATTGGCGTTGACCATGCGCCCGGTGTTGTAATCGAGGATACGATTTTCGAACAGCGCGAATGAGATTCCCATAAGGATTCCGCCGTGGATTTGACTCTCGATCTGCCGTGGGTTCATCGGACGTCCGCAATCATGCACTGCGGTAAACCGTTCGACGCGCACGACGCCCGTCTCGGTATCGACCGCTACTTCGGCGAACTGAACACCACCGAGTTCCTCACGCGCAATGTTCATAGGGCTGCTGACGCGAAAGCCGCCATAATTGTCGCCGCGCTCGGCAACGGCGCTGACCGCATCCTTGTCGAGCAGACCGGCCGCTTGACGGTAGCTGATGCCGAGCGAGGGATTGGTTCGAGCAAAGATACGGCCCTCGCGACTCGCGAGATCCTCCGGGCGCACTCCGACTGCGGGTGCTGCAGCCGCAAACAATTTTTGGCGAATCTGATAGGCGGCCTTGCGCGCGGCCGGGGTAATCGAGCCCGCCGTCTTGCTGCCCCCGGAACTTGGACCAGGCGCAAAGTCGGTATCGCCGATGCGCACCGAAATGTCCTCGGGTCGTAACCCCAGTTCTTCGGCGACCACCTGCGCCAGCAACGTGCGGATACCGCTGCCGATGTCTTGTACCGAAGAACGCAGTTCGACCGAGCCATCGCGATCAATCCGCACCTCGCAAGCAGCGCTGGTCTGTACAATGCCCGGCCAGAATGACTGGGCCACACCGACGCCGCGCTTTACTGGGTCGCCGTCGGCACCGGCCGGCCGGCGCCGGCCCCAGCTGAATCGCTCGGCACCGATCCGACGCTCCTCGCGCCGCACCGCGCTCGGATCGATCCGGTCACGCAGCGCCAAAGGATCGAGACCAAGGTTGTCTGCGAGTTCATCCACCAACTGCTCGAGCGCGAAAGCGCCCTGCACATTGCCAGGCGCCCGCATCGGACAACCCGGCGCAGCATGAATGAGCACGTCATGCTGCGCCATTTCGAAGTTCGGACAGTCGTACATCGCTTGGGCAATGTTGCCGACACCGGCTCCCAAGTCGACACCAGCAGTACCATACGATACGAGTGAAATCGCACTCAGTGTTCCATCGCGGCGCGCGCCAATGCGCAGGCGCTGCCATGTGCCGGGCCGATTGCCGCTGGCCTGCTGCTCTTCGCTGCGGTCAAACACAAGAGCAACAGGCGCGCCGGCCTTCCGCGACAATTCTACGGCGATGTAGCCATAATCGCCCACGCTCAGCTTCGAGCCGAAACCACCACCCATGAATTCGGTGACGACTCGAACCCGTTCGCGCGCAAGACCGAAGGCTGCCGCAAGATCATTGCGCACACCGATAGTATCCTGGGTAGAGATGTAGACAGTCAGACCTTCCATCCGCCAATCGGCGACGATTGCATGCGGTTCAAGGCAGCAATGCGTCTGCACCTGCGTGCGAAATTCGCCTTCAACGATGACGTCCGCCTCTCGGAAACCTTGCGTGACATTACCGCGCGGGCCACCAAAGAAGGTGCTCGTGGTGGGGCCGAACACGTTTCCGGCTTCGGTCACGCGGGATGCAGCAGGGCGTCCGGATTCGTTGGCGGCGGCTTCAAAAACCCGCGGTGCATCGGGCTGGCGCGCCTCATCCATATCAACGACAAACGGCAAAACCTTGTAGTTCACGTTGATCAGACGAATTGCCTCGTCGGCGGCGCTTCGAGTGGTCGCCGCAATCGCGGCAACAGCGGCGCCGACGTATCGCACCGTCGGCAGCGCTCCCGGCACGCTGACACTCGCCGGGCGTGCCGCTGCGTGACCATTTTCGGTCACGACGTGGACAGCCCGAACACCGGGGTGGCGCTCGGCCGCGCCGGTATCGATCGACAGAATCCGAGCATGCGGATGCGGCGAACGCAGGATGCGCGCAAACAGCATGCCGGGCAGCCTGACATCCACAGTGTAGCGGGCAGCACCGGTCACCATGGCACGCCCGCCAGTCCGCGGTATTGATTTGCCGATAACGGCGAGATCGGCATTCGGCGCTAGCGGCGGCGGTTCATCGGCTGGAATTTGCCGGCTGGTTTGGCCGAGCGAGACGCCGGCAATGCCGAGCGCGAACTTCTCCGTTCGGGCGCCGGAGCCGGACATGGATTAGCAGCCTAGAACGTGCGGCGGACGAAACGGCGGATGCTCGCAAGCCGTTTTTCGCCCTCCGCTTCGCTCATCGTGGGGTCGATACCGCTTAGATAGAGATGTTGCACCATCTCGATGCCACAGAATTGCATCAGCCCTATATCATAAATTGTCCTGATCGCTCGAAGGGTTCCGCCGCTCTTGAGTTCTTCCTTGCTGGCTCCGGACGTCGTAATGATCACACCCTTCTTGCCGGCAAGTCCCGGCAGATATTCTCCACGCTTGATCACATAGGCGAAGCCCTCACAGAACACTCGGTCAAGATAGCCCTTCAGCATGGCGGGAAAGCCACTCCACCAGAGCGGTGAGATCAGCGTCACGACATCTGCGCGACGCATTGCAGCCTGCTCTTCTCGAATGTCCTTCGACGCCTTGCCGTGGCCAATGGCCGCCAGATCGCGCGCCGAAAGGACGGGATTGAAATTCGCTGCATAAAGATCGCGGCACTCGACGCGATGTTTGCGCTCGACGAGAGCCGACGTATACGCTTCGACGACGGAGTGATTGAAACTTTTCGTGCTCGGATGAGCGGCGATGACGAGATGGCGCACCTGCCCCTCCTCAGTGGCGATACCAACCGAATACAGCACCTCGCGAGCGAGCCAATTGATGCAGGTCAAATAAATTCCACCGAAATGGGGCCAAGCTAGGTAGTCATCCGAGGAGAGTAATCGATGGCAAAGGGCACAGCTGATTCACCTGTCTGGTTCATTACTGGCTGCTCGAGTGGCTTCGGCCGGGAGTTTGTGCGCGCCGCACTGGCTCACGGGTTTCGCGTCGTAGCAACGGCGCGCGATCCGAAGAAGCTTGGCGACATTGTCGCTGGGAAGGCAGACAAGGCGAAAGTGCTCGCGTTGGATGTGACGAAGCCAGATCAGATTAAACATGCCGTCGGCGAAGCCGAGCGCGCGTTCGGGCGCATCGACGTGCTCGTCAACAATGCCGGCTATGGTTATTTGGCTGCGGTGGAGGAAGGAGAGGAGAAAGATATCCACGCCATATTCGAGACCAACTTCTTCGGCGTGGTTGCCATGATCCGAGCGGTTCTGCCGGGAATGCGGGCGCGCAGGCACGGATATATCGTCAACATCGCATCAGTCGGCGGGGTCGTCGGCTATGCCGGCTCGGGCTATTATGCGGCCACGAAATTTGCAGTTGAAGGCCTGTCGGAGTCCCTCGCGCAGGAGGTCGAACCGCTGGGAATCCGCGTCCTCATCGTCGAGCCCGGTCCGTTTCGGACGAATTTTGGACGATCCGTGAAACAATCGCCCAACGTCATCGCTGACTATGAGGAATCAGCCGGCAAGCACCGCCGAGAGACCATAGAACGTAGCGGCAAACAACCAGGCGATCCGGCGCGGGCCGCCGAGGCTGTCATCAAGGCGTTGCAGTCGCCCACGCCACCGAGACATCTGGTGCTAGGCCGTGCAGGCTTCG
>Ga0208034_1001865_pt1 | contig 11794 bp, 7 predicted proteins | sample June2015DPH_8_10_FD_184699 | JGI IMG/M metagenome (GOLD analysis project Ga0208034, IMG submission 184699) | Peatland microbial communities from SPRUCE experiment site at the Marcell Experimental Forest, Minnesota, USA - June2015DPH_8_100... | ecosystem: Environmental > Terrestrial > Soil >...
GGGGGGAGAAAGCAGAAATCTCACCTTCCGCCGACAGCTCAACGACTTACCCGCTTTTAGAACTGAAGTCTTTGACAGAACCGCCACACCCAAAGAGATGTTAAGAATGAAGGAACCTCCGGGGATGAATATGAAAACAAAGGAAAGACGACAAAATGTCTAGCGACAAATTCGGCTTCTCACACCAAAATGCACCAATCTCATGCTAATCGAGACCAATCTGTTGGGCTTCTTGGCAGAACATACATAGGTTTCTTGATAAAAGAGGACGATAGATGGTATACGGTAGACGGCAGACGGGGGGAGGGCGGTAGATTTGCGATTGCTGATCGCCGATTTGAGGAGTGCCCTACGCAAAGCGACTATATTTATGAAAATACAGCTAGTTAGTAGAAATTTTGGAGATCCGAAGGAAAGAGCCAAGTTTTTGAAAATAGAGAAGTTAGACCGGTCGAGAGTGTGGCTGTGGATACAAAAAGATGTTAAAAATGAAGGATGATCCGACTATATGCGTGAAACCACAGGGGCGTTGGACAAAACGTCATTCGAGAAATACGGCTTTTTTACACGAATATGCACGAATTGAGGCGTAATCGACCAAAATCGATTGGCCTAGTTGGCGGTAATGTACAAGTCACGCGATAAAAGAGGACGGTTGACGGCAGACAGTGGACGGTAGACGGGGGAGAGCGACGGGTGTCAGATGCCAAGTGCCGGGTGTCCGGATCGACGATGGATGAAGTCGGACCCAAAGTCAGCTCTCGGCTCATTGGCCCATCGATCCATCGGAGGAGCACGGAATTGGTTTTAGATGACCCGATGATCCGATGGTCCGATGGCAAGATCGCCGCGGCTCTCCACGATGTACTAGAAACTAAAGGTGGTTAGCGTTTAGCGCCAGAATGTCTTGATGCTTATCTCATTCAATTGCAAAGGGTTAGCTTGAAGCTAGGGAGGCGGGGCGAAAAAAGAAACCCGGCTCTCCACGATGTGCTAGAAACAAAATGGGTTAGCAATGAATGACAAAAATCTCGCAAAAATCTATGTTATTGAAAATAAGCAAGTTATTCGATGATCGGCGGCCGGGTATTGAAAATAAAAAGGTGTAAAAATGGGGGTAGACGGCCTTAAGTTATTGAAAACACATGTAGAAAGAGTGCCCGTTTTCCGCCTCTCCGCGATGTTGATGAAAAGAAAGAGAGTTAGCAAAAAACCGTGGCGAGTGCCAACAAGGAAAGTCCGGGGTCCGGAGTCCGAAGTCCGACGTCTCAACGGACGAGAAAGCGCCAAGGTGGAAGGTCGTGGGGCGTGTTGGGCCGACGACCAACTCCCCGCGTGACACACTCCCCCACTTCGGCTATCGGCAGGATCAGGCAAGGGGATGAGAAAACGCAATCCCGCCACCGGAGGTGCTGCGGTCCACGCGCACTTTATCCGGCCGCGCACACTCCCCCGTTTCGGCTATCGGCAGGGTCAGGTGAGAAGATGAACTGATTTGCTGACTTCGAAAACCGCAAATCTCAAATCGCAAATCGCAGATCATCCACTGGGCCGATGAGCTAATGATCCGATGACCCGATCGGCCAATGATCCGATGGCCACGCGGTTCGGTCACCTGATCGCTCGGGATCATGGAATTGCACGACTTGATTTGCGGGTAAGGAAATGTTGCGTCGCGTAGGATGCGGCCACTATAATCGTTGTCGGACACTTCTATTGCAGGACCCCATCGAAGAATGATTCGTCACCGTCGAAAAGTAATTTATCTGCTGGGCTTCATGGGAAGCGGGAAGTCCACGGTAGGCAAGTTGTTGGCAGGGGTGCTCGGCTGGCCGTTTATCGACCTCGACACGATCATCGAAGCCGGGCAGGGGTTGAGCATTCGGGAGATTTTCGAAAACTCCGGCGAGCCCTTCTTTCGCCAAATTGAGCGCGCCGCGCTCGTGGAGGCTTCCAAAGCCGAGCCGGCGGTCATCGCCCTGGGCGGCGGGACGTTTGCCCAGCCTCCCAATGTGGATTTGATTCGTGAATCGGGGGGCACGACGGTTTGGCTCGATTGCCCGCCGGAAATCCTTCGCGTGCGCTGCCAGGGCTTGGAGAACCGACCGCTCTTTCGCGATGAACAGTCCTTTACAAATCTCTATATGGAACGATTACCCTATTATCGCCTAGCAGAGTTTCGCATCTCGACGGAAAGTCATAAGCCGGACGAGGTCGTCGAGCAAATCTTGAGTTTGCGGGTCTTCTGACCTAAAAGGAGCCGGCACTGGCACCAAACAATCGATGGGTATTACTAACAGCAGTTGCCGTGCTGCTGATCGGCGTCCCGGCCTCGGGGCTGCTCGCAGGTCAAGCCCCTGGCGCCTCGCCTCCTGACCTGGACGATCGTGGCACTTTCGAAATCTTTGCCGGCGGGAAAAGCATTGGGACCGAAACGTTTGAGATTCGCCTCCGCGGGGAGCAGATTGAGGCCCAAGGAAATGTTCACCTGCAAATGCAGCAGAACGGCAAAAGGATTGAGGTCCGAACCAGTTCGAGCCTGCTGCTGGACCCTCACCTCGATCCCCTTTCCTACACCTGGAACCAGAAGGGAACGCAATCCTCACAACTCAGCATCGACTTCCGCACCCAACCGGCCCACGTGCGCTATAAAACCGTGACCGGGCAAGACGACCGGCGCGACTTCCATCTGGATAAAGATGTCGTGGTGCTTGACGATAATGCCCTTCACCAATACCAACTCGCTGCCGCCCGCTACGATGCTGCGAAGGGCGGGACCCAAACATTTCGCGCCTTCATTCCGCAGGAAGGGCTGCCGGGTGCGATCACGCTCAATTCCCTAGGTTCCGAGCCCGTTCTGGTCGAGGGGAAAAAACTGACGCTCCGGCACTTCCTTCTCACCACGGAACTGGCGCAAATCAACCTTTGGGTTGACGATCGGGGCCATCTCCAGATGGTGTCCGCGCCCGACTCCCAGTTTCAGGCCATGCGAAAGAAGTGATTTAGACTATGGACAACATTCTCATAACCGGCGGCGCCGGATTTATTGGATCGCACCTGGCCGAGCGGCTGCTGCGGGAAGGCAAGCGCCTCGCGATCGTCGATAACCTGGATGATTATTATCCGGCGGAAATGAAGCGCGCCAACCTGGACGAAATCAAGGCGGCCGGAGAGTTTCAATTCTTCCCCACCGATATTCGCGACGGCGAAGACCTTCGCCGCGTGTTTGCCACCTTCAAACCCGATGCCGTCATTCACCTAGCTGCCCGACCGGGCGTGCGGCTGTCATTCGCGCAGCCGGAGGCGTATACCTCCATCAACGTGCTGGGGACCACCGAGGTGCTCGAAATCAGCCGCCAAAGCGGCGTGCGGCGCCTCGTGTTTGCCTCCTCCAGCTCAGTCTATGGACATTCCAGCCGCGCGCCATTCCGTGAGGACGCGCCCATTTCGCATCCCCTTTCCGTATACGCTGCAACCAAGGTTGCAGGCGAAGCTATAGCCTTTACCTATTCGCATGCCTACGCCCTTTCCGTGGTTTGCTTGCGCCTTTTCACCGTCTATGGCCCACGCCAAAGGCCCGACCTCGCCATCCGCAAGTTTGCCGGCATGATCATGGAAGGGAAAGATGTACCGCTCTACGGCGACGGCAGTCTGGAACGGGATTATACCTATATCGACGACACCGTCGACGGGATCGTTCGAGCCCTCAACGCCACGGGGGAATTCGATGTTTACAATATCGGAAACTCACACCCCGTGCGTATTGACGAGATGGTGGATACCTTGGGACGTGCATTGCACAAGCCTGTCCGCCGGAGGTTTATCCCCACCCCCGCCGGTGAAATGATCCTCACCCATGCTGACCTCACGAAGGTCAACGAGGTCCTCGGATACTCGCCCAAAGTAAGTTTTGAACAGGGAATTCGCCGATTTGCTGAGTGGCTGAAATCCCGCGAAAAACAGGGATAGGAGTGGCGACTGGTGAACCACCCCAAATGGGCGATCAAATCCCTCCTAACGGCCGGAAGTCTCCACCGCTATTGCTGTGACCCAGGTGTTGCCCCCGCGTGCGGGGCCCAGAATACCTATAGAGGGGGGTTGGTGCTAAGGAAGGGGGGATTATTTATGCCCGAAAATGCGACGAGCAGCATCCGCAACCGAATCGGATGCCGCTCGTCGATGAACCTATTCCTCGCCAGATCCTAGCCACCGGAACCAGTGCCCGTACCACTATAGGTCGGGCATTGCGACCCACCGTACATTGCGTTGACGCTGTTGGTGTTGCTTGTCTGGAGTAAGTCATTCGCGCAAGCCGCCAAGAATGCCGCTTGCTGTGCTGCCGCCTCCGCTGCCGCTGCCGTCGCATTGGCTGCGTTGGCAGCCGAGGTTGCCGCGTTAGCAGCCGCGATGGCTGCCTGTGCGTTTGTGTTTGCGTCGCCAGAACGGCTCATGGCGATGCCCGCCAGAACTGCAGCCGCGCCGCCTGCGCCCACCGCCGCAACTTCAAGAGCAGTACTGCCGCCGCCGCCACAGCACGCGCTCTTGTTGTTGTCTGCGGTCTTGGGTGCGATCACAATCGACTGCCCTTTGGTGACATTCTTCGTGGCACCATGATCGTCAACTCGCAGCGTGCCTTCCTTGGCAGTAACAACCACGGAGCCATTCAACATGGCAACCTCGCCAAGAGTCTTAAAGCCCGCCGTAGGGGTAATGGAAACCTCTCCCGCCTTCACTCGCAGGGGAGTTCCCTCGTTGGGATGGAGCATGGAAACGTTGCCTTGGCTGAGTACGACAGTCACTTCGTTCGAATCCCGCAAGAAGGAAGCGACCGTGTCGCGACCGAAGATCACGCGGCTGTTGTTGCCAACCGCGATTACGGCGACGCCATCTCTTACTTGAAGGCTGTCTCCGCTAAAAATCGTTGTGTTAGGTAATAGCGACTGACCGCCTACGCTTGCATTCATGCTGCCAGCCACCGAGCCAATCACCGCGGAGCCAGCTAGTGCCGGTACCGTTGCGACCGCCCCCATCAGGAGCGCAAAGAGAGTCAGGCGTAGCGCTGTAGTCTTCATCGTCATCGGGGAAAACTCCTTTTCCGGTATCGGAAGCTCTTTCCACTCCCAACCCAGCGTGCAGTTTGTTTTGGAACCAACCCGCTTCGGTAGGTAAAGTATAGCCTGTGGGAGTTTTTGTCAAGTCTTTTTTCAGAGGAGTCTAACTTTTCTTACAATCTTCTACGACCTGATTCGAACCCGCCGCGCCAAATAACGTATCGCCCTAACCCATTATAAACAAGTATATTACAGGGTTATTACGGAAATGCCGGGTTCCCAAGGGTAAGATCCGGGGTATACACCACCCCCAAATAGTCATCGTTTTCATACATTATTATCCTTAGTACTTTAGTACTATGGGCACTAAGTTTGCCAATTCAGCTTCTCCAGGATTCGCGCCTTTATGGTTTGATCTCGAAGGACCACGATTCTCTTGGGGAGGGGCGGCGAGATCCCTCAGCTCTCTTGACAATATGTCATGAACAGAAAAGATTCGCACCGAATCTACCCTTAAACACAATGTGTTCGGATTCAGAGCGCGCGCGTGGGGGATGTTCTGAAAGCGACCTTGAGTCAACTTCGGTGTCGCTTTGACTGTCCGCTCACCTCAATTAATGAAATGAAGAGGTCCCAAGGTTATCAGTATTCTCAGGACAGAGAAAAGGGGCTTTACTCCGGCGCGGCAAAAGGCCAAAATGAAAAATCAATGAAATCCTGGCTTGACTCCTTTCCTTCCCCCAGCCGAACCGCTCGCCGCCTTCTGGTCGGGATGGCGGTGGCTGCGCTCCTTTGCATTTACGCGGTGGAGGTCACGAGTTCCTCCCGTGATCTTTCCGCCATTTGGGACGAGCCCACTCACATCCTGGCCGGTTACCGCTATTGGCAGGCAGGTGATTGCGGCCTCAATCCTGAGCACCCCCCCCTGGCGAAAATGGTGGGGACGTTTCCGCTACTGTTCATGAACTTAAAAGCTCCGCGTGTGTGGCGCGACGATTCCAAACCCGTTGTCGTTATTCAGGGCCGGGCATTTGTCTACGGGAACGACGCGGACGCCCTTCTGTTTCGGGCTCGTTTGGCCGAGGCCGTTGTGGGCTTGCTCTGCGTACTGGTCTTGTTTGAGGCCGGGTATCAAATGTTCGGCGCAGGAGTTGCCTGGATCGCCGCCGTGCTTGCGGTTTTTGAACCGAATCTGTTGGCTCATTCCACGGTGGTCGGCACGGACTTCGCTTTCGCTTGCTTTAATCTGGCGGCAGTTTACGCTCTCTGGCGGGTGGCTGAGCGACCCACCCTACTCCGCCTGAGCGGATGTGGTGTGATGACCGGATTGGCGCTTGCCTCCAAGCATTCCGCCATCCTCTTGCTTCCCACGCTGGCCATGCTGGCCGCGGTGGAAGTGGCCTGCCGGGTCAAAGGCGCTACGCCCGAGGAATCCGCCCGTCGGCAGGTCCTCATGCGCGAAGTTCGCATCTGGATCGGTAGACTGGCGGTCATCTATGGGCTTGCCCTGGTGGTCCTTTGGAGCTTCTATGCATTTCGCTATCATGCTCGTCCTGACGGCTTGCCGCTTTGGCAGAGCATCCCCAATTACGCCGCGCTCTTGAAGGGACACATCGCGCCCTGGCTGATCACCACAGCGGCGCGATTCAAGCTGCTCCCGGAGTCCTATCTGTTTGGCCTCATCGATGTCCTAATGGTCACAGCAGGGCCGCGCCTGTCCTTTGTTCTGGGCCACCTTTACCCGCACGCCGTCTGGTATTACTTTCCTGTCGCCTTCGTGATCAAATCCACCCTTGGTTTTCTGGCGCTGTTGATTCTGTCAGTGGCCGCCATCAAGATTTGGGCGGGAGAATGTTACCGCAAGGCAGCCTATCTCCTGATTCCGCCCGCGATTTTCATGGGCGTCGCCCTCATGGCGGGCACCAATATGGGCATTCGGCACGTGCTGCCGATTTACCCATTCCTGATCCTAGCCGCCGCCGCGGGAGCCTGGGCCCTGGCCGCGCGACATCAGGCCTGGGCAACGGTCGTTGCGGCGCTCGTGATATTCCACGCGGTCTCCTCGCTCCATACCCTCCCCGACTATCTCGCTTATTCCAATGAACTTTTTGGGGGGACCTCGAAAACTTATCGGACCCTTTCTGATTCCAATGCCGATTGGGGGCAGGGGTTGCGCGAGGCCGGCAAGTATCTGGCGCGCCGTAACATCAGGGATTGCTGGCTGGCCTACTTCGGCACCGCTGACCCCGCCTACTATCATCTTCCCTGTAAGCCGCTGCCTGATCCCTACCTGCGGTGGTGGAATGACCCTATACCTATCCCACCGGAGACATACCACGGCGTCGTCCTCATTAACGCGACGGAAATGGCCGCTCCGTACTGGGGTTCGGAAGCTCTAAATCCTTACATCCACTTTTTGCATGTGAAACCCGTAGCGAATATCGGCGGCTCGATTCTGGTGTTCGAGGGAGATGTCGACTTGCGTCGGCCTTCGGCCCTGGGCCACATGTACAAAGCCTGGGATTTGATTACCGCCAAAAACCAGGAGGCGGCCATCCAGGAAGCGCTTAAAGCGGAGGATATTTTCCCCACCCATCCGGGCCCACCCTTCATCATTGGCTACATCCTTGCCCAGGCCAAACGAACGGAAGCGGCCCGAATCCAGTTCGAAACGTCGCTCAAACTCGCCGAGGGCGCTGACCCCGCGTTTCAGTCCCTGTGGGTGATGGCCAGCAAGGCACAACTCGCGATTTTGCCTTGACCGGCTCCATCCCCTGGTGATCGGCTTATCGGTTCATCGAGCCATTGAGACTTCCATAAGCGCCACGGACGCTTTTTCACGCCGTGTTGATTCTAAAGGAGTCATCAGGATGGACCTTCATCTTCTCATGTTTTCTGTTGTACCGAACAGATTAGAACTAGAAGGGAATAAGTCTATGGTCGGGGACGGGTCGGTAGGGGGGGAGATTCCGGTTCCGCTGGAGACACGTCGGCGGAGGCGCCGAACATCAGTGTGGCGTTCGGCGCGGGGGCGGCCGGTTCAGCCTTGGGAGCCTCGGCTAGCTTAGTTGCTGACGAGGTAGTTGGAGCCGCCGGTGGCGTGGGTTTGATGGCCGTTGCGGGAGGCGCGGCGGGCGAAGCCGGTCCCGACGGCCGGACTGTCTGAAGGCTGCGGCGCAGTTCCTCCGCCCAGAGCATCGACGTTGCGGCCGGACTTGCAGGCGTGGTCTGCGATGGGGCGGGCGCCGGTCGTGCCGCAAGGGCAGCCGCTTCCGCCTTCCATTGATTCAACTTCTGGAACTTCGCCTTCACCTCTTCGCTGGCATTCGGGTTGGCTTGCTGCAATTCCGCCAGGATGCGCCCGGCTTCGTCGAACTTGTTCGCGGCAAGGAGACTCTCCGCCTGGATCAATCCCGCTTTCAGGCGTTGCTGCCGATCTCGCTCCTGGCGATCCAACTTAACTTGGGCCAGCAGGGTGGTAGCCTGAGGGTTGGCCGGGTCCAGTTGCAGGGCTCTCTGGAACTCCTGTTCCGCAACCTCGGGGGATCCCTGACGCATGGCGCGCTGTCCCGAGCTGACCGCTTCACGGACCTGCCGCAGGCGGTCGCGCTCCTTGACGGCCTGCACCTTGAGATCCTGCACCCGCGCGTCGCTGGGATCCAGTTCTTGTGCCTCATTGAGCAGCCGGACGGCCTCACCAAACTCACCTTGGCTATAGGCCTGTTGGCTTTCTGCCAGCAGCCGGGCCATCTTGAGCTGGCGTTCAAGCACCAGCAGCTTCTGGCCAATCGGGGTGGATACCGGGTATTCATTTTGCATTTCCAGAAGGGCGATTTCCGCCTCGTCGAAATTCCCCGCGGAAACCATATCGTCGTACCGCTGGAACGTTGCGCGCAACCACGCTTCCGGGTTGTGCGCGGGTTGGACCTGACGCACCTGCGCGGCCATGGTGGTCGCCTGGTCATGGGTCGGATCGAGTTGAAACGCCCTCTGAAACTCCAAGTCCGCCGCGCTCTCATCGCCTTGGCGCAGGGCCTGCTGGCCGGCGTTCAAGGCCCCGCGGACTTCCCGCAGCCGGTCGCGCTCCTCAATTGCCCGATCTTTCAGGTCACGGACGTCTTTATCGTGTGGATCCAGCCTCAGCGCTTCGGTGAACACCCGAACGGCTTCCCCAAATTCGCCCTGTTGAGAGGCTTGCTGGCCTTCCTGCACGAGTTGCCGCACGCGGACGAGCGGGCGCAGGATTTGCAGCTTCAAGCGGATGTCATCTGAGTCGGGAAAGTCTTTTTGCAGTTCCAGCAGTTGGCTTTGCGCCTCTTCGTAATTCCCCGAATAAACCAGATTATCCGCTTGCCACAACGCTTCCTTCAGCCGGAAATCCCGCTCGCGCGCATGCCGGTCCTGCTGGATCTGGTCCAGAAGTGCGGAGGCCTGGGAATTGTTTTGGTCGAGTTGAAGAGCCCGGTTCAACACTTGTTCCGCCCCGGTCAGATCGCCTTGCATCATAGCTCTCTGGCCCGAACTCAGAGCCTCCCGCAGCTCTCGGTGGCGGTTTTGCTCAGCAACGGCCTTCTGCATAAGATTGCGCGCCTGGGTGTCAGCGGGACTCAATCCCTGAGCTTCGGCCAGAATCCGGAGGCATTCAGAAAGATCCCCGCGGCTGAAGGCCTGCTCCGCTTCGGTCACCAATCGCCTGACCTTGGCGTCGGGCGCGAGCCGATGGATTGCCTGAGAAATCTCCGTATGCAGGCGCTTCGCCTCGCCATGGGTATTGTCAAGGATCAGGGCCGCCCGCACCTTATCCTTTGCCGCGTCGAAATCGCCCTTATCCCGCAGATCCCGCGCTTCCACAATCAGGTCGCCAATAAAACTCTGTTGCAGGCCGCGGGCGATAGGAAGTAGATCCTCCAGCATTTCATCCAGCGACTGATAGCGTTCGTCGATGTTCTTTCTCACTCCCTTGCCTATCACTGCATCGAGACTGACTGGCACTCCCGGGCAGCAACGGCTGAGCGGTTCGGGTTCCCGGGTCAAGATTTTCCCAATCACGGCGGCGACGTTGGACCCATCGAAGGCCCTCTTGTAGGCAATAAACTCATACACAACGCAGGTCACCGACCAGAGGTCAGACCGGCTATCGACGTGCCCGTCATTGATCTGCTCCGGCGAGGCATAGTGAATGGTGCCCAGGAACGTCCCGGTTTTGGTGATGTTGGCGGAATCCAAATGCACGATGCCGAAATCCACCACTTTCACATTGCCGTCACTGGTCACCAGAATATTCGCGGGCTTCACATCGCGATGAACAAAACCGTACTTGTGCGCGTGGGCGAGGCCCTCGCAGAACTGCTGCACGAGTTTCAGTTTGGCGGCAAGGGGAATCGGGGCGCGCCGGGTGATGATGCTCTGAAGGCTTTCGCCCTCGACGAATTCCATGGCGATGTAGGGGAGCCCGTCTGCCTCCCCCAAATCGTAAATCGTCACGATGTTCGGGTGCTGGAGCGTCCCGGCGGACTGCGCCTCTCGCTTAAACCGCTCCAGAATTTCCTTATCGGAGACCAGCTCCGGAGTGATTGTCTTGAGCGCCACCAAGCGTCCGATGAACGGATCCCGAGCCTTGTAGACAACTCCCATGCCCCCCTGGCCAAGTTCAGCAAGGATCTCGTACTTGCCGATTTTTTGCCCAACTTTTTGGCCCATCAGCTTGTGCTCTCAACCGGGCAGATCGCTGCCAGGATCACCGTGATATTATCCGGCCCGCCGCATTCATTGGCGCGCGCAACCAACTTCGCGGCCTTCCCGGGAATTCCCATTTCCGACTCTAAAGTCTCGACGATTTCTTCGGGTGAAACAACTTTGTACAGTCCGTCACAGCACAATAGGAGTAAATCATCGGGCTCGAGATCCACCGCCGTCATGATGACTTCAATCTCCGCTTGCGCCCCCATGGCTTGCACCAGCATCTCCTGGATTTGCACATCCACTTTGGCGAAGTCCTCGCCCCGGCTGCGCAACTGGTTCCCGATGGTCTGATCCTGCGTCAACAAAATCAAGTTTCCTTCGCGGAAAAGATAGGCGCGCGAGTCCCCCACCTGCGCCACCTCCGCGCGCCCGCCGTGCAAAAGGGCCGCCGTCAGAGTGGTCCCCATTGTCAGGTTCTCGGCGTAGACTTGCGCGTGGGCGAACAAGGCTTTGTGCGTGGCCTCTACCGTTCTTTGCAGGGCAACAGGCAAGTCCGGCTTCGCGCCGCCTGAGGATTGAATCTGGGTGCCAATTTCCTTGGTGAGGTTCTCAACGCACAAGCGGCTCGCCACTTCCCCGCCATAATGCCCCCCCATGCCGTCCGCCACCGCCACCAGCAAATGGCCCTTGGAAAACTCCAGGAGTCCCTTCTCGCCATTCGACGGAGCGCCATTGTCCCCCAACAGGAGAACCAGATGATTGTCCTGATTGTTGTGCCGGCGGAGGCCCACATCAGTGACGTCAGCGATGCGTGCGCCTAGACGGACGAGGGCCCGCTCTTCGCCGCTCAAGGACGATACTCCGAGATTCTGATCCGCCACGAGGAAGGCTCCCTCCCAATTGGTTATAAGACACTTCTGCTGGGAATCCTGTACTAGGAGCCCGTCGGAGATAAGGTTTCCAAGTCTTTACCCTTTGCCGGCCTTGGTCTCATTGAGTCGGATGTTGGGCCTTTGACCCCGGCCAAGCCGACTGGAAGAGGACCTCGCCAAGTTGGGTCA